>JAABUM010006504.1_pt1 | contig 11422 bp, 11 predicted proteins | sample 5559161 | NCBI WGS metagenome assembly JAABUM01 (sample SAMN10711868, study PRJNA513369) | rock metagenome | isolation source: Antarctica rocks | place: Antarctica: Victoria Land, Siegfried Peak nord | reverse complement strand
GCGTCCCAGAAGTCGGCGTCGATGGCCGCCATCTCGACGGGCACCCGCCGGTGGGACCGGTTGACCGATGCGGTCAGCCACGCCTCGCTCTCCCACAGCTCGAGTTCCTGTTCCGGTTGCGCCCGCAGTGCTTTCCCGCGGTAGGCCAGGCGCAACGCAGCATGCTCGTCGGGGAGGCGGAGGCGCAGGATGCCGCGGTAGCGACCTCGCACGACCCGCTGCCCGGGGTCGGGTTGGAACGATGCGCCGACGTCGATGAGCACGTTGGGCACCTCGCTGGGGTCCTCACGCTGCGCGGGGGCCGCCACCTGCCCATCGAACTTGCTCGCGGACAGCTCCTCTAACCACGTGTCCAGGCGCTGTCGGGACCAGTCCTGGTAGGCCATGAGCTCCCGATTGCTCCCGCCCAGACCCCGCCCGGTGCAATTCGCCGAACCAGCCACCACCATCGCATCCTCGCCACGAACGAAGGCGATGAGTTTGGCGTGCAGCCTGCGTCTCCGACTGTCTGCGTCGTAGTTCGGCACGCCCCATACCTGTACGGGTGCCCCGGAAGCAGTTTCGAGTGCGGTCAGGATGGCTGCGGAGAACGCCGGGCGACGCTGGGGCCCCAGGGTGGCTCCCGGCATCGCCTCCACCCCGGTGTACAGATCGACCTGGGTGCCTTTGCGGATCCACGGCAGGAGGTAGTCCGCGGCCTGGCGGTCGTTGTCTCCGGCGAAGGGTGGGCTGACGATCACCAACCGATCCGCTCCGGCAGGCCGTTGTCCTCCGAGCTGGGCAAGTAGCGGCTGCTTGGCGGCGAGGCTGTGCATAGTGCAGCGGGCCGGCGTGCTGGCCGGCAGCCCTTGGGTGAGTTGACGCACCAGTGCACGGACTCGGCGACGCCCATCGGCAGGCAGGTCTGGGTCCGCACTCAACGCTTGGACTGCGGCGAGAATATCGTGGGCGAGGGTAGGTTTGATCTTCTGTGACCCGGCCTCCTCCCACACCAGCACCTCCCGGTTGGCCAAGCTGCCTCGGGTCAGGTTCGCCGACGTCACGAACGCCCGCGTGATGCGCTTGGGTGAGTTGGGTTTGGCGAACTGCAGGACAGCCCCCTTCGCGTGCTGCACCCGGCCGCCGACCGGCACGAATACCGTCCACGGGAAGGCGGTCACCTGACCCAGGCGGCCTGCACATCCGAGGACGACCAATTCAGGGTCACCCGTGGGGTCTGCGGCGAGCCGGCGGCGCCGTACGAGGTCCGGGTCCGGGGTGCCGGCCAACACGGGGGCGACCGTATCGGCCACCATGGCCATATCCACGTCGTGGGCCAGCCACACCCCGCTGCGGAACTCGAACCCCTCGGGCGGGCGGCACAGGTCCAGTGGACTGGCGACGAGAGCAGGAGGCATCTCAGGCTCCCCGCCCACGGTGGGGGTCGACCCCGTCGGTGAACAAATTCGCGGCGGTGGGCAACGTGAAATCCGCGGCAACCATTTCTTCGCGCCCGAGTCGGGGCTCGTCCCGCTCCCACGGTTCCCGGCCCCGCTCGGCGGCGAGGCGTTGGTGGTGGCGATGCACCGTGTCCAGGGTCGGATCGGTGTCCAGGTCGGTCAGCAACCGGCTGAGGTCGGGTTCTCCCATGGCCCGGACCAGCGCCCACGCCGAGTTCTGCGCCACCGTCTTTGGAAGGGTGGCGCTACGCCCGGTGACCCATTTTCGGTAGGGCTTCTCGACGGCCATCATCAGGGCGGTGAGGGCCCGGGCGTCATCGAGGGCCTGCGCCTGGCCTTCGGTGAGTGTGGACCGGTTGATGTGGTCCAAGTTGAGGTCGCCGCCGTCAGCGTTGAACGCGGCCCGTAAGGCGGCGAAGGGTCGGCCTTTGCCCTGCTCCTCGCGCCGGTCGTCGTAGGCGGCCAAGGTGTGACTGAGCACGTCGACCTCGTGTGTGCTGGGAGTTCCCGTGTCGGCGGGGACGAGGTCGGCGGCCTGCTCCCGGGTGGCCCACCGGGTACGGTCCCGCACCAGCTTCCGGGTAGCCGTCGGGTACGCGACCCCGGAGCCTTCGACGGTCTTGGCGAGCTCAGTACCCAGTGCAGACAGGCCGGTAGCGGCGGGGTTGGACCGGTTCCCCCGAGGGCGCAGCAGCCCCAGGTGCAGTGCGGGGCGCCGGTACGCACCCCACAGTCCACCGCTCAGGTCATCGTGCAGCAGCAGCGGCAGGTTCAAATCCAAATCGGAGCTGCTGTGCAGCCGTGCGTAGGCCCGCCGGGTACCCGAGTAACGGACGTCGTCGGGGAGATTGCCCTCTGGGTGGTGGTGGCACTGGGCGTAGACGACCAACCTCTCGAACCTTAGGAAGGCCCCGTCGATTTCCGGATCCGGCAGCACCGGGTTACGGCGGGCAGCGTCCAGTCCGAAACAGACCAACGCAAAGCCGCGGGCACGAAATGAGCTTTGCGTCAGAGCCGGCACGAGCCGGTGGGCGACCCGCACAGCGGCGGCGCGGAACCCCAGCGGATCGGCCGTGTCCCGTGCCTGACCCAGACTGTCCGGCGGATCCGTCCAGACGAAACCGACGCTGGCAGGCGCACTCCGGACCCTCATACGCCCACAATAGGGACACGGCACGAGCAGGGAGCGGTCTCTCCGGTGTTCATCACCCGCGGCCGGGACCACTTCCCCGTGATGGCACGGCTGGTGATCCCAAAGTGCAACACACTGGATCGTCCGCCCGGGGCAAGCGCACCGCGCATCGCCGAGCGCCGGTTGCCCACGCCAAGCTTGGCCGACCAGCCGACCCTTGACCGGCCCATGCGACCAACACCCACGGATACGGTCACACGTCACCACTCTCGGCTCGGGAAATCAGGACAATAGTGTCGGGCTCGACTTCCCGGAAAGCACCATCATCAAGGATGACCGCGTACCTCGTGTAACCGCCCCATGCTGAGCCAACCCCTTCAATATAAAGCGTGCCGATCAGAAGCTCCTCCGGGTCGTCCACATCAGGCGGATACATGTGTTCCCGCCGCCCGTCATAATTGAAAAGGTGAGCTTGAACCCGATCATGGGTACGCGGCACTTTGTCCCTCTGAGCTGCTGATTTCTCTGATCTCATGCCCCGAACGTAACAGCACCCACCGACAGTTTCCCTCGCTAGGCGTGACCACTTTTCCCCAGTACGTCATGCGCGGACCGCTGGCGTTTCACCCCAACCCACACCGACCCATCCGAGGAAGAGTGCGACACTCATCCGAGCTGTCGGACTGATCGCTTTCTCTGGCTGTAAACCAATCATTTAAACGAAACCTGACCTGAACAACGACCGGTGGTGTCCGGCAGAGTCGACCACCCGACCGTGGCCCTTCGATGATCACTTCCAGATGGCGCAAGACAGACCGTCACTGAAAACCTCTGGTGGGTCCGGCATCGACAGTGCCTGCCCGCGGGCGACCCGCCGAGCGGTCCAGGCGGCGACTGCTGCATCGAGGATGTCGTCAACCGCGACCGCCTCGCCTACCTCACCCAGCTCGCCAGCGAGCACAACGCCGGCGTCGGCCAGCAGAGCGCGGCGGCGTACGGCGCCAGCCCAGGTCGACTTGCGGAGATCGAGCGGCTTACCTGCGAGTTCGGCGAAGGACACCTCGGGATGCACCTCCACCACCCGCAGCGACGTTTCCCGAACCCACTGCTGCACCTGGAGCATTTTGGGCTTTAACGAGAAGGCCTGAACGGAGAGGCCCTCGCCTGCGCGTTCCCGGTTGAGGATGACCGCCGAGGCGTGATCGGCGGCCTCCAGCGCTGCCCGGACCGGGGTTATGAACACCGAGGAGCGCCGCGGACCCACCGCTGCCCTCGCCAGGATGTCCGCTTGGCGCCGACCTCGGTCCGGCAGACCGATCGGCATGTCGACCGCAACAACGTCCACCGATCCCTCGCGGCGCGCCCGGTCGGCGAGGTCCGCGATAGTGGCGGCAACGTAGGTGTGGGTCACGCCATGACCGAGGGCGACACCAACCCAGCCGACGCGACAAGCATCGACGCCCAGCACCCGCTCGGTCTCAGCGCGCCGGGTGGTCGTCATGGTGATGACACTATCGGCGCCCCCGCCGCACACCACCCCATCAGCCCGGGTTACACGTGATCGGGAACGATGCCGTCGAGTTGGCGTTGAGGGTTTTGCTCGAGCGAACTGACCCGTTGATACCCGCCGCGTTGCCCGCTCATCGACTTCGCTTCCCCGGTGTACATGTCCGGGTGAAGCTTTAGACGTCGCCCGCGTGGCGTCAACCAAGGACGTGGGGCACCTCAGTTGATCGCGGTCTGCGCTGGCCCCCTGACGTCGGGTTGGGGTGTACCCCATACCGACACCCTGTGAGACAGCAACTGGGATGCCGCGAGCTGGGGGTTTCCGGCGAGGTCGTGGCGACGGTGGGGTGTTCCGTTTTCCAAGGAAGTGGGACGGCCCGATCTCCGCGCCAGCGCATGATCGAGGGCGCCGCCCACACGTAGGGCGCCCCAGCCGAATCTTCACCGGATGGGCTATCAGGAATGCGCAGGTCCAGGTCGCAGGTGGGCGCCTGTTAGTGATCGTTGTGTCCGGTCATCGAGTCGGCTTACGGAGCAGGCCCTATCTGCGCCGTCCTCGACGAGGAGCATCGTCGTCCCGTTGCCGCGACCGCCGAGCAGCTCGTCGTCCACGAGTGATGGTTGCGCGGAGCCAAGTGCACGGGCTTCTCCACCGAATAATCGAACGCGCCGCTCGCCGGAATCACACGGATTTGGACATGAAGACGAATTGCAGCCCCGTCGAATCGGCCTCGTCAGACTCGTCGTCCGAACGGCTACGGGGCAGGAGTTCGTCCAGCCTCTCGGCGAGGACGCCCGGATCAACAGATATGTCGGCGAGGCCGCGCTTGCCGTCCCGGACGTCGGTGAGGAAGTGGCAGAGACGCTGTGCGCCCGCGCCCTGCATCACCGCCAGCTGGTCATCGGCGGTGGGCATCTCTTAGGGGCGACGCTCCGCGACCAGGTGCCGGTAGAGGACACCGGCAGGGATCACCCAGCACCAGTGCGCGAACCACGGCTGGAAGCGGTAGTGGATCTTGGCGCCCTTCACCATGAGGCTCTCGTCGGCGGCGGCCCAGCGGCGAGACGTCCGATCCGGATCCGGCTTCGGGTTGGGACAGGCGAGACACACGCCTTGCGGGCCAGGATTGCAGGCGCAGGTCCTGACCCAAGGGACGTCCGGGTGAGTTGGCTTGGCGGGGACCACGTACAGGACGGGAAATCCGGCGAGGAGGTACGCGTCGAGCTGCTTGTAGTCGATGGGCGACTTCCATGGCTGCGCCGGGTCTATGGTCCGGTCAGACACCGTGCCCTTGCACTCGAAACTCAACGCGCGGACGCCGAGCCCATACACAAAGTGGTCCACCTGGCCCTTGGTGTTGGTCGGTGACCACACGAGCGCATGGGGCACGAACTGGGCGATCTCGATGGCGAACATCGAGTCGACGGTCCGTTCGGGGATGAGCCGCGCCGTCACGAAACGCTCCGCCAACTGCTGCTGCCGGTCGCGTTCATAGCGGACAGCCTGCCGTTTCCTGCCTTGGCCACCCACGGTGGGCCACATCGTCGCGGTTCCTTGAAACCGGGATACACCGGAAATTGGTTCACACCAGATGATTCCCAGGCGGTGGCTAGCCGATGGCTAGCCGCAGTCCGGTCCGTCATAAGGCAGCCAACGCCGCATCGACCTGTTCGGCCGGACCGTGATCGTCGGATACTACAACACCTACACCGCCGCCGAGTCCGCGGATTTCCCCGGGCGGCCCGGTCTACAGATCGCGGCTGACCCGCAGACCGGCGAGGTCCACGCACTACGCGGAACCGGTTTCGCCTCAGTGCAGTTCCACCTTGAATCCCTGCTGTCCACCGACGGTTTCCGCATTCTCGCCGACCTTACGGCAGCCCTACTCGGCCCATTGTGCGAGCCACCCGCTGCAGTCACGGCGAGGATGTCGGGCGGCGGCACGATCACGGAAGGCTCGGTGGTCGACAGCTGCGCAGAACCAAACCGCACCGCGTCCAGCGACGCATGTGTGCCCGGGTTCGGTCGTGGCGGTCCCGGCCTTGACTGCGGATGATGGAGTCGTGATGAAGCGGCAGACGATATCCTCGGGAGCGCCCTGACGCCACCCCAGCCACCATTGTCGCTGCCCTGCCAACGATGGACGCCGCCCGCCTACACCCGTTCACCCCCCACGGGTGGCAGCCCGTTGCCAGTGGCGTCATCGTTTTATTCTTTGCCTTCACCGGCTGGGAAGTGGTGATCGACGGCCGGGTGGTCGTCAACCCGCCGCCGGGCCAGGTGGTGGCCGCTATCCGTGGGCAGTGAGGCCTCTCGTCGCTGCGCCGCGGCCGTGGGCGGTTTGCGTGAGGAACCGGCCGCGATGATGCACAAGCCGATTCGCGGACGGGATGACTGCAGGCGCCGGGCACAATTGGCGTCATGAGCCTGTCGGTTCCCGCCCTGTTCGCGGCAGCACTCGAGGCGAATCCCGCCGGGAGGGTCGAGGTCGGCGGCCACGGCCCTCTCGTCATCTGCGATCTCGACCGGCGCAGCCGAGACACGCCGGCCCACGCAGATGAATGGCTATGGCGCGGAGCCAGGGATCTTGGTTTGAAGGCGGTCCGACTTCGTTGTTGTCGCGTCGCAGACCGGGCGCAAGGTAGATACGGTGTCAGCGCGCCGGGACCGGCAGAGGCGCGTAGAGCTACGACCGTCTAGAGCATCTGGGCACCGAATATGCAGGCGTACGGGCTGTGTCACGATGCTGTCATGGAGATCGACCCGGATGGCTACCTCGAAGTCGAACAGCTGAGTGCCCCCCGCGAGCTCACGGACGACTTGTTCCATTACACCGGTGTGGAAGCCGGCGTGTTCGGCATCCTTCGCTCAGGCGTCCTGCGGCTCTCACCGTTTGCGGCCACGAACGACCTCTGGGAGTCCCGACCGCTGCACCCCGCGCTGAGCGTTCATGATGACGACGCTGATCTGAGCCAGGACCCTGACCTCGGCTTCAAGTTGTGGGACGAGCTGGACCGCAATATACGGCTGCACGCAAAAGTCGTATCCCTCACGCAAGACTGGCGCCTGCCTGAATCTTTGATTGAGCCAGACGCGGAACGTGGCTGGGCCCACCTATCCCTGTGGGCGCACTACGCCGCCGGTTACTCAGGGCTGTGTCTCAGATTCGATAAGACCAAGCTGATCTCGGCGTTCGAATCCGCCCCCTGGCCGGATGCGTTGCGCTTTCACAGCCCGGTGCAGTACTGGCGCTCGGCGCGTACGCCGCCCGACAACACAGTCGACCTGGGGCAGATCAAGGAGTTCGGCCCAGACGCTGTCGGCCTGCGGTTCGCGACGGTGAACAAGGAAGCCATGTTCTTCAGTAAGCACGCTGACTGGTCGAACGAGTCCGAGTACCGCCTCATCGTGCTCGATCAAACGGTGCTGCCGGTCGACTTAGACATCCGATCGGCGCTCACAGGTGTTTTCGTCGGTGACGCGTTTCCGGACTGGCGTTGGCCGGCGCTAAAGGCAGTGCTCGCCGACCACGCCAACGTCGAGGTGCGACAGGTCCGTTTCCAGGGGCGCCGGCTGTACGCATACCCGCAGGCTTCCCCAGTTCAGTCAGAGTGGGGTATACCAGCGCGCGCAGGCTCAGTGATGGAGCGGCTGGAGCAGCTCTCTCAAGCTGAACAGGATGCGACGCAGAACATCGAAGCTGGTAGAAGGCGCGTCGACGCCGTGTTGCCCGCGCTAACCAATGCGGTAGCAGCTTCAACGGGCGGCGTCGGTCATTGGCCTGACGTCAAGATCCAGATGCACCGCGGAACGTCGGCGATCCCTCAGCCTCTGATGGCTCGCCGGGCCGGCGTCCCCGGCGAAATCGTCCATGCACAGGCCGGAGTAATGGCGGTCAGATCCCGCAGCGAGTCCCCGTGGCCAACACTGATCGCGTCCGCGGCCGTGCAAGCGCTTGCCGACGGTGTGCTTCGACTGCACGCGAGGGTCTGGATGGAAGAAGCGGGCGGAGCTCCGCCGACAGAAGGCCTAACCATCACCCGCGAGCTGCCCGACCGAGCGGCATTAGGTGGATGCGTTCTGCTGGCGCAGGAAATCACTCAGAGTGTCACCGAGCTACTGGCCGATTTCCGCTCATTGCTGGAAGCACCCCGACAAGGACCGTGAGGGCCAAACCACGATGCTGGCTGGAGTGGCCGTGACCTGACCAAACTGCTGACGTGCACGATTGGCAAGTCGGCAGCTGCGAGGCCCGCGAGGCTGTCTACTGCCGGATCAGCGGGCAATGCCGATCGATGGCGTGACGCGTAGGTGTTGTATACTTCCACCACTTGTTGTAGTCTGACAACATGGTGAGTGGGGGTCGGCATCCGAAGAAGCCGATCGCTGCGGCTTTGAAAGCGGTGTCCCGTGAGGGGCTGGAGACCGTTGAGGTTCATCGGGGTCATCGATGGGGGGTGTTGGTGTGCACGGTATGCGGGGACAAACTCGCGCTGCACTCGACACCTCGCGTGCCGGAGGACACCGCACGGCGGATCGGACGGTTCGAGATCACCCACCGGCACCGGTGAGAGGAAGGAATGGCCATGCGTACCTACGAGTTCACATTCGTGGTCGATCACCCATTGACCGATGAGGAGATCGACGCGTTGTTCGAGCGAGCCGACGATGTGACGCCCGAGCAGGAGCAGCACCGCATGTTGCTCGGTTTCGACCGGGATGCGGAGTCGCTGGCGACGGCGTTGGTGTCCGCGCTGGGTGATGTGGAAGCGGCGGGCCTCACGGTGGGATCAGTGCGCAGCGAGGACCTGGTAACCCTGCGGGAAATCGCCGCGCGCACCGGGCGCAGCTATGAGGGTGTGCGCATGCTGGCCGCGGGCCGGCGCGGACCGGGAGGCTTCCCGAGCCCGCTGGAATCGGCGGGCTGGACCTTGTACAGCTGGTCGCAGGTGCGGCCCTGGTTCGCCCGGCACTACCCCGCCTCAGGGCTGGACCAGGAGACGGAGACGTTCGAGCACGACCGGTTGATCGCCGCCGCCGATCACTTGGTGCGCGCTCGGGCACTGATGCGCGGCGACGACCTCGCGGCCGGCCTCGCCGCCCTCATCGCCGCCTGACCTCGAAGCTTGGCCCGGGGGCGATTGCGGGCTGGATCGAGGCCTCACATCTAAGGCCGACCCAACAATTCGAGGATGGGTGTGGCCATCACAGGGTGGCGGTCGGTGGTGCGTGGATCCGTTGGCGTCGCGCTCGCCTGCGGTACAACCAGTCGACGAGACTCACCGCAGCGAGCGCAACGGCGTGACCAAAGGCAAGGACGTGCCCCACGCCAGTCACCAAGGCATCCCGAAACCCACAAGGAGCACCGCGATACACATCGCAATCCGGACCCGAAGCAGGAGATGCTGCTCGTCCACTCCAGTCAGATGAGTTCGACCCGGCGTCCGGCGATGGTCGATAGGTGTGGGTCGTTGGTGCCCAGGCCAGTCAGCTGAAGAACAACCGGCACCAGCTTGCCTGCTGTCAGTCGCTCGTCAAGCTCGGTCTGGACGGCCTGAACCGTTGTCAGGTTCCAGGTCGGTTGTTGGGTGGCGAGCACCAATCCGCTCGCGCCGAGGCACTCAACACCCTTAAGAAGCTTGTTGATTTCGCGCCGAAGATGCTTTCCCTGCCCGAGTTTGCTGACCTTCTTGGCTTCCCCAACCCATAGGTCGTCAACAGATCCGAGCGCGAAATCCAGCTCAACGAACGCCTGACTATCACTGTCATTTTTGAGCTCGAACTCATGGTGGACAAGCAAGGCAGCAGCCCACACGCGGTTGCGCAGGAACGCGGTCGCGAGCAGCGGAACATCGCCGTTATTCCTGGCGAGATCGGCTAACGTTGGGTGGAGGCCGTAGTACCAGTCGGGCTCCTGAAGTGTGTCTGGCTTTCTGGCCCAACGACGCTCGATGAGCTCGTTCTCACCTCCACAGCTGCGGCAGCAGTATGTCTGCAGCACCTCGATTAGCGGGTAGAACTCAACTGTGGGGCAGTGCTCGCACCCGAGTACTAATCCACGACGCAGTACGCCTTGCGTTGTCCAGGTGTCCCGCAGCGCAGCACGATCGGCTGGTTCCCAATCGATCGTGCTGACCGCCTGGATGCCGGACCAGGACAAGAAATGTCTTCGCTGCTGGTGAAGCGAAACGGATCCGTCCGGCGGCGGGTCCAAGAACGCCTGCGCCAGGTGCCAGCCTGGGCCTGCCGCGAAAGCCTCTACGGCCTGTCGTGAGCCTAGTAAGTGCTCGGCGCGGCTAGCCCGGTACCCAGCGGGACTCACTTGCACCTTGACCGGCGGGCGGACCGCAACGTCCAGGAGGCGCCGGGTGGAGGGCCAAGCGAGCGCGGGTCCGGCCAGCTTGCCAGCCAACAGCGCACCCGATGAGACGAAGTCGAATCGGTGTGACGAGAAAGTGATGCCTCCGTCGGATGGCTTAAGAAATGTCTCCATTGCGTTCGTGCCCTCCCGTAGGAGGTTGCTGCCACTCAGCGCCTGATGCGGTGGGACGGGACGGGCAGTGGCGATTACGGTCACCAGCCACTTGTGCCGGTCGGCGTCCATACCTGCCGGCACCCATGGTGGCAGCGGGAGCGTCGCTTGCGTTTCGCCGTCATCGTCGACCTCGACCGCCAATGGCAGACGCTGGTCCGCACCCTCTTGGAGCGTCACGAACGACCGGCCGGTCAAATCCAGGTCTTGGGGTGCCCCGACGTGGGCGACTTCGTGCGGAAGAAAGTACCCCAAAGGCGAGTCAGATAACGGCCTTGGCTGGGTACCTGAGACCAGTGGGTGTCCAGCGACCGCCTGGACACGCTGATGGAGTTCGTCTATGGGGACGGACGCGCTGGTGATGACGAGCGCCGCACCAAACCATGGCAGCGAACCGGCCAGTTGGCGAAGAACCTCATCATCGTCGAGGCCGCTTGGCAGCCAAACACAATCGCCCAGTACTTGCTTGCACAGCCCCGCCAGGGCCATATCTGCAGGACCAGAACCGACAACGACGTACAACGGTATCCCAGCGCGTCCGCGCCTTAGCCGGGTACACCTCGACGCCGCTGGGTCCAACAATGATGCTCCCGCGAGAAGTGCGTCTACTGCGGCCTTGCCGCTTGTGTCCTGACTACCTGCGGCCAGGGCGGTGAGGAGGCGCGTGCGACCCACTCCATGGTCAACGCGCTCAAGCAGCGCCGCGATCCAGAGTTCGTCGTCGACCGGACCGAAAGGGTCTTCAGGCTGCACGCCCAACGTCAATGCCGCTGCGAGAGCGGCGCGGCTGTGAAGCCTCGCCGCTGGGACAC
>JAABUM010006503.1_pt1 | contig 11422 bp, 8 predicted proteins | sample 5559161 | NCBI WGS metagenome assembly JAABUM01 (sample SAMN10711868, study PRJNA513369) | rock metagenome | isolation source: Antarctica rocks | place: Antarctica: Victoria Land, Siegfried Peak nord | reverse complement strand
TTGTTCCTGCCACGATGTAGTCGCTTCTGTTCACGAAAGGGTGTGTATCTCTCAAGGGATCGCTTCTAGATCGACGCCCCCGATCACCTCCTTCAAGGAGACATCATCAACCAGGATATTCGTATCATTCGTTGCAAACAGCATCACTGCCACTACGGCGGTACCAGCTGGTGCGGTAGCCGCCACGGAGAAGGAATGGTAGCTGCTGCTGGTGGGAACTCGCGAGAAGGAGCTAGCGAGTGTGCGACCGTGTGCGTCACGCCATTCCAAACGGATCGTGAGTCCGCTATCGCCATGCTGTATCGCCGCCGCGTTGCGGCTCGCGGTCTTGATCAAATATCGCTGACCCGCCTGGACTGGTACGACGGTTTGCCATCCCTCACCACTCGCTGTTTCAACAGCTCCCAACCCCGATGCAGCCATAGCGCCGCGCGCATAGCGTATGAGGGCTGAGGAAACGGTGCCATCCTCATGCACCGCTATCCAGTTGGCTGGACCACCACTCGTATCGGTTGTCTCGAAATCGCCATTCGTAAGAAGTTCTGTCCCCTTCGTCCATACTGCGGACGCGGTGCGCTCCGATGGAGGGAGGATGCGATACAGGTATGTATCCGAATTATTCCCCACCAGGACGGTATAACGCCGTAAGAACGTTTCATCGATAAGCTGCGAATCCTCCCATCCGGTCGAAAGGTAGCGTCGCGTGATGATGAGGTGGCTATATCCGCCGGCATCGAGTGCCGCGAGCGTCGTCAGCGGATCAGCTTTGTCTGGCAATGGCTGTCCATTCGTCGACACCAGCGTCGTTCCTACCGGAGTATGCGCGTAAATGCGCGGTATCTCGTTCAGTGTCAGTGCTCGGATGGCGTCGGGCTGCTCATCGAGTAATTCGAGTACGGCCGTACCGCCGCAGCAGATCAAGAAGTGATTGAGATAGCTTGCCTCCGACTGCTGGCCAAGCACGAAACTGTGCTTGTATTCGGGTACACGCGCCTGCACAATAACTCCTGCGAGCAGGGGTACGACTACCAGCGACATGAGGAGCTGGCGCTGCTTCGGTATTGTGCCGCTGCGGCATAATCGTACGAAGGCCGCCGCACCAATCGGACAGAGGAGTGCGACTATCGGTAAGCCATAGCGGAGATATTGTGCGCTGAAAAACCATCCTAAGCCTGAAACTGCGGCACCACACCAGAGTGCGGTGGTACGACGCTCCGAGCGGATGAGCGCGAGCAAAGGGATCAAGGCGAGCGGTAGGTAACCAAGCAATCCATTGAATGGTCCCCACGGCGTGAGTGTCCACTCGAACTGTGCGCTGTGAAGGGTCAGATCGAGTGGCAGAATGATGAGATGAAACAGATCGCGACCGTAGCCAAATCGCGGGAGATCGGCAAGAACCGAAGGACTGGTGCCATCGGCGCGAACGAACGATTGTGTCGCCAGGCTCAGTCCGGGTACTTGGCCGGTGAGGATAATACTCCGATCGAACGGGGCGGCAAGTAGCGCTACCACTGCTGAACCAAAGATGAGTGCGAGTAGCGTCGTTCGTCGTAGGCGTTCCCGTTGTGATCCCGAGGTGCTCAAGGCAAGCAAGAGCAAGGCGACTGTTATTCCCGCGAAGACATAGCCAAAATGGACTTTTACTCCGATGCCCCAGCCGCAACACAGGCCGCTGGCGAAGGCTGCGCCCGCTGTCGGGATGCGCTGCTGGATCAGGAAGAGTACCGCCGCGAGCGCTGCGAGGCAGGTGAAGAGATCGAGATAGGCCGTCTGCCCTAACCAAACGACGAGTGGCATCGTTGCGAAGGATAGGACCGCGAGAAGTTCCGCCCGGCGCCCGCCGAGGCGTCGCGCTATGAGCGCCACCAGGGCGATACAGAGGCCACCGATCGCGAGTGCAAAGAGTTTTGCCGCAGGGAGCGGGCCAAGCGCCAATACGATCGCATACGTGATCTCGCCGAGAGCGGGGGCGGCGGCCACCCCACTCGCGATGTCGCCTACATCGAGGGTTCGGGTTTGTGCGAAATGGAGTGCGGCAACCGTACGTTGACGAGTCGTATCCGAATTAATTTCCGGGGCAAGCGCCCCAAGGATTACCGACCAAGCTGTGGCGACGAGGAGGCCCGCCATGAGGATACGCGCGGGAGTTAACTTCGCCGGGCGCCGTAGTGCCACCCTTGCCGCTGTTATGTCTTCGAATAGACGTCCCCGAGCCGCGCTTGCGAGAAGTACGAGGGTGATACTCAGAAATATCGGCCAGAAGACAAGGGGCCGTAATATGCCGAGAATACCGGCTATAAACCCGAGCATCGCGAGCGCAATGATCCCGAGTGTCGCACCGAGTGCCCATCCTGTGGCGCGGTCGCTAGTAGATACGATGCGCCTGACTATTTCACGACCGCCCCAACAGACTGGTAAGAGGATCGCGAGAGTGGTGAGCAAAGCACCGACACGGCCACTTGTCACGGCACCGAGTGGCAGTGGCAGTATGGCGATGAGTAGCAGCGTACTCCGCCATCGGCGGGGCCAATAGAGGGCGAGCACGGCGCTCATGAATATTGGCAAGGTATAGATAATAAGATTAATCCATAGGCCGGTTCGTTCGACTGATGCATAAAACGCCGAGTTTGATGAAATGATACTCCAGGCATTGGGTGCCATTACGCTTGAAATCGTGCTGAGTAACGTGACGGCAATCACAAGAATTAACCAGTTGGTCGCGAATAACAAGCGTATCGCGCTGAAATCCTTTTGAGGAAGCCTCATGATTTTGAGAATGGAAGTGCGCTGCACGTGAACCTCTCATTCTGCTTTTCCCTTCGGTAGGTGCTCCCGTAATCCTAGGCGCAATGGCGTCAGAAAGTAACCGTACCGAAGTCCCAATCGCGCGGGAGAAACGTACCAAAGGGCTCGTTTCGAGCGCTGCGCCGCCATCTACGGTGACGGCCCGCCCCAAACATGGGGCGGGCCGTCAGGCCGGTGGCTTCGTTTGTCGCGCGGGCCTTACCGCTTCGGCTGCGCCACCAGCCAGGCGATCGCGGCGTCGAGGATGGGGTCGGTCAGGCCGGTGGGGTCGGGCTGGACTTCCTCGGCGGGCTGCTGCCCGAGCTGGTTGATCGCCCGCCGCTGCGGGGAGACGATCTTCCAGATGGTGACCTGCATCGCCGAGCCGTCGGCGAGGCGGTAGGTGGTGGCCCCGGCGAGGCAACCGGCGGTCTTCTGGCCGAAGAGGCGGGCGAAACCATCGTCCGCCGCCGCTGAGGCGAGCGCCTCGCTGGCGGAGGCAGAGCCGCCGTTGATCAGGATGGCGAACGGCTGTTGCGCGCTGATGTAGAGGCTCGGGTCGGTCGGGATCGGCTCCTCCGCGCCGCCGCGCTCGATTCGGTAGGCGACCGGCTGCCCGTCCGTGAGGAAGCGACTGGCGATCTTCGAGAGGACGTCGATGTAGCCGCCGCCATTGTCGCGGAGGTCCAATACCCAGGCCGTCACCCCCTGCTGCTGGAAGTCGGCGAGCGCCGCCGCGAGTTGGGCGTCGGTGCCGGTGGAGAAGGAATAGAGCTTCATGTAGCCGATCTTAGTTCCGTCGGCGGCGGTGCGACTATCCTTCACGAAGACCGGTACGGTGATCTCGGCGCGGGTGATCGTGATGGCGCGCGTGGTCGCCTCGCCGGGGCGCTGGATCGTGATGACGACCGGCGTACCCGCTGCGCCCCGCACCAGTGGGCTGATCGAGTCGGCGGGGAGATCGGTCACGTCGGTGTCGCCCACGCGGAGCAGCGCGTCGCCGGGGCGCAGGCCGCTCGCGGCGGCGGGGGTGTTCGGGAAGATGTCCCCGATCGTCGCCGGGCGCGTCTGGGTACGGATCGTCACGCCGATGCCGCCATAGGTGTTCGTGCCGGAGAGCCCCGCCGTGACCGACTGGTACTGTGCGGGGTCGAGGAAGGCGGTGTGGCACTCGCCAACACGCTCGGCGACGGTGCGGATCGCCTCATGAGCGAGGATGCTCTGGTTGATGTCCGCCCCCGCACCCCCCGCCAGCGCCAGATAGGCGGTCTTGAAGGCGGCGATGTCGGCCTGCCGCGCCCCGGTGAGCGCGGGTGGGTTGGCCGAGGGGTTCTTGCCGGAGGCGCGCAGGGTCGCGACCGCGCCATCGTAGGCGGCGGCGTAGAGGGTGCTGGTGGCGAGCGGGTCGACATACTGATCGAGGAGGTAGCCGATCGCTTGCTCGATCAGCGCTTCGCCCGCCGCTGCGGTGGTGTTCGTCACGCCCGGCGTCGCCTGGGCGGAGCGGGCGGGCGCGGTTACGGTGGCACGCGCCGCCAGACTCGCGCCGGGCGTCGCACCGTTGCGCGTGGCGGTGGCCCCGGTGTCGGCGGCGGGCGGGACGCGCGTCCCCGCCGCTGCGGCGGTGGCTGCGGTGGTGGCGACCAGGGTGGGGGTCGGCGCGGTCGCACTCGTCGTGCCAGGGACAACGGCGGTCGCGACCGCTCCCGTCGCGCTTGGTGCCGGGGCGACCGGGGCCGTCGCGCCGATCGAGCAACCGGTGAGCAGAACGAGGACGAGCAGCAGACCAGCGAGGCGCTTCATCACCGGTGGCATTCCTTCCGTTTCGGCGCGATAGTTCGGGGGCAGCCAGTGGCCGTGGTCGCGCGCTGAGCGTGGAAAAGGATAGCACAGGCGCGGCATTCGGCTCACCTGTGCGACATCGTCGGCAAATCAGGCCCTAACGGTGCTCATGCTGCTATCGCCCGGGTCCGGGGTAAAGGGGATACTACCCGTCTGCGCGGACTGGATCGGCGTATCCCCACGCTGCAGCGTCACCAATCAAGCCCCTCTCCTTGAGAGGGAGAGGGGTGGCGCGCCGGGTGCCCCCTGGGCGGACGCGCCGGGGTGCGGGCCGTCCCCCGGCGTGGGGGAGTCATTGGTATCGGTGGTGCCGTTGCGCGTAGGATGGCCGTTGGACTGCAGTACCTTTGAAGGGCAGTAGCTCCCACCCTTGAAGGGCGCACTGCCTCCAGGGGATACTGTACCCCGGAGGGCAGCCGCTACCCATGAAGGGCATACTATCCGCCTGCGCAGACTGGGGCGTTGTACGCGCCACGAGCGAGCGTATGAGCGGTGGGGTTGTTGGCGCTATACCCGGTCAGTGCGCCTCACTCTGAGCGCTGACCGCCACCGGGGCCTCCTGCGGCGCGTCGCCGACGGCGAGCGGTTCGACGGTGTAGGGCGTGTTGGGGACGTTCGCGCCCCACTCGGCCCAGGAACCATCGTAGAGGCGCACATCCTTGTAGCCGAGGACACGGAGCATCCAGAAGGTATGTGCCGCGTCGCCACCGGTCAGGCCATAGACGGCGATCGGCTGATCTTTCGCGAGCGCTTGCCCGGAGTAGACGCGGTCCAGTTCGGCGGGATCGCGCACGATGGCGGTGTTCTTCTGCGCCAGATTGCGGTCCCAGGGGATCGAGCGGGCACCGGGGATGCGCCCGAAGCGCAGGCCACCGGACCAGGTCTCCCGCCCCTCCGCGAGGGTCCGGGTGTCCACCACCGCGAGACGTTGCTGGCCGAGATCGCGCAGGAGATCTTCGCCGTTGATCAGGTATTCCTCTCTGGTGGCGCGGTCCGTGAGGCGCGAGGGGATGATCGTCGGGACATCGCGCGTCGTCGGGCGTCCCTCCGCCTGCCAGGTCGCGTAACCGCCGTCGAGGAGTCGCCCGGAGGCATAATCGGTGTAGAGGAGGGTCCAGAGGAAGCGGGCGGCGTAGCGCCCGCCGGTGTTGTCGTAGGCGACGACGGTCATCCCCTCCTCGATCCCCGCCGCCTCGAAGACGCGCTTGCGCCCCGCCGGATCGACGAGCATCCCGTAGGTGCCGTTGTTGACCTCGATCAGATCCTGCCACCAGACATGGACCGCGCCCGGCAGATGCCCGCGCTCGTAATCCTCCAGTGGCGAGAGATCGACGATGCGGATGAAGCGGTCTCCAAGACGATCGTTGAGCCAGCTCGTATCGGCCAAATATTCGGGGTGCGGGTAGCCATCGGCCCCGGTCGGCTTCACGGTGGTGACGGGGCCGTTCGTCGTGGTGCCGCACGCCGCGAGCAGCGGCACCAGGAGCGCCGCAAGGGCGAGGATGAGGAGTGGCCGCGCCGTCGTCCGCCGTTGCCGCCCACCGTGGTGTACCCACCGCCCGCCGCCCGGTGCGCCGCTGTGTCGTGTCGCGCCCCTGCCCATCGTCACCTTTCCGCCTGTTCGCCCTGCGCGTCGCCGTGCTGTCGCGGAGAGTATAGCGCGCGCCCTGGCCCGCGACGCGGCGTCGTCATCGCGCGCAGAGACGTTTCCCCGGACACCGGATGAGACGAACGATCCCTCTGGGTGGTTACCGTAGGGGCGTGGCGAGCGGGTGGGGTTCAGTCCTTCGCCCAACGCTCCGGATCACCGCAGCGGGTATTGTGCTCGATGTCGACCAGCACGCAGATCAGTTGCCCGCAGGCGACGATGATCATCGCGAGCACCGCGCCGCCGAACGCGACGCCGAGCCCCGCCCCGATCCAGAGTGCTTCCAGGCGCGTCGTCGTGGCGAGGTGGGCCTGCCAGCCGACGCTGATGCCACCGAGGAGCGCGAGAATCCCCAGCAGATACCCACTCGCTCGCAAGATGCCCGAATAGATTTCCAGTGCCTGGTAGCGCATCGCTGTTCCCCCTGTCACACCCGGTAATACTGCGCGCGTCTCCGTCCTATCCACTATGCGCGGTGTGGTCGGGTAGTTCCTATACGCCAGGAGGCCCACAGGGGACGGGAACTTCGGGCCAGTTCGTCGTGCGAGAACACGGGTGTGGGAGAAGTAATAGCCGCGCAAGGACGCCAGCCTCGCGCCGCTGGTACGGCGCGAGACTGGCGTAGCGGGATGGGGGTTGTTCGGCAAGGCTTTACGGGCGGACCACCGTCCCGTCGCGTCGCCGCACCTCTGGCCATGCGCCGTTGAGCAGGTGCTCGGGGTAGGGATACTTCGCCGCCAGCGCCTCGTCGATGTCCACGCCGTGACCGGGCTTGTCGTTCGCCCACATCGAACCGTCGGCGTACGTCGGCGTGCCGGGGAAGACCTCACGCAGGCGATCGGAGAAGAGGGTCGCCTCCTGGATGCCGAAATTGTAGGCTGCCAGGTCGAGGTGCAGATTGATCGCGTGGCCGACCGGGGAGACATCGCCGGGGCCGTGCCACGCGGTGCGGACGCCGAAGAACTCGCAGAGGGTCGCCAGCTTGCGCGCCGGGCTGAGCCCGCCGATATCCGAGATGTGGACACGGATGAAGTCGATCAGGTGCTCGCGGATCAGCGGCAAGTACTCGCTGACGTTGACGTACAGCTCGCCCATCGCGATCGGGATCGCGGTCTGCTGGCGCAGCAGGCGGAAGTAGTCGTTGTCTTCCGGGGCGAAGGGGTCTTCGAGGAAGAAGAGCTTGTACTGCTCCAATTCCTTCGCCAGATTGATCGCGACGATCGGTGGTATCCGCTCGTGGATGTCGTGCAGCAGCTCGATCTCCCAGCCAACGGTCGCGCGCAAATGCTCGAAGAGCTGCGGCACCAGCCGCGCATATGGACCCGGTTCCCACGCCTCCTGCGTGAGGCGCAGGTGGTGCGGCGTGCCGACGCCCCTGGCGTTCGGCTCGGCACCCTGCGGCTTGATCTGCGAGCCGTAGGTGGAGTAGCCCGGCACCGCGATCTGCGCGCGGATATGGCGGTAGCCCTGCTCCATGTACTTACGAACGTTCTCTTCCACTTCCTGTACGCTGCCGCCGGACGCATGGACGTAGACATCGGCAGCGCGGCGGCAACGCCCGCCGAGGAGTTCGTAGATCGGCATCCCGGCGCGCTTGCCCTTGATATCCCAGAGGGCCTCATCGACCCCGGAGAGGGCGTTGTTCAGCACCGGCCCGCTGCGCCAGTAGGAGCTGACGAACGCCGCCTGCCAGATGTCCTCGATGTCGTTCGGGTCGCGCCCGATCAGGAACGGCTTCAGGTATTCCTCGATCGCGGTGACGACCGCCAGCGGACGCTGGGTGAACGTGGCGCAGCCGAGGCCGTAGAGGCCCGGCTCGCTCGTCTCGATCTTGACGACGATCAGGCGGATATTATCCGGCGCGGTGCAGATCGCCTTGACGTTGGTGATCCGCAGCGCGGGCATCCCGCCGCTCGGCTCCCAGGCCGACGTCACCGCCGGCTCGATCGGTGGCGTGGTGGACATCCGTCCTCCTCTTCCTCCTCGCCGCCCACAGTGGCGGCGCGCTCGTTCTGGTCCCGCAGACTCCGGCGGGGCCGCTCTATTACGCCGCGCGACACCGTCGCCGCGTCTCGCGCCGCTATTGCTGCTCCTGCTTCTCTTCCGAGAAGCCGCCGACGCCCAGCCCCAGGCCACCATCGACCCAGAAGACCTGCCCGGTGACGTATTCGGCGGCGGGGGAGCAGAAGTAGAGGACCGCCCCGGCGATGTCCTCCGGGTAGCCGACGCGCCCGAGCGGGGCGACCTTGGCGAAATGTCCGCCGTAGTCCGCCATCTCGTGGCTCGTCCGCTCGATCAGGATCGCCCCCGGCCCGACGGTGTTGACGGTGATGTTGTAGCGCCCCAACTCCGCCGCCAGCCCGACCGAGAGCATATTCATCCCTCCCTTCGAGGCGTTGTAGGGGGTGGCGTTGACGAAAGGGGAGCGACTCGCGCCGCTGGAGATGTTGACGACCCGCCCGGAGCGCCCTTCCCGCATGATCCGCGCGGCGGCCTGGATGCAGAAGAAGACGCTCTTCAGATTGGTGTCGATCGTGGCATCCCAGTGGGCCTCATCGGTCTCGAAGAAATTCTGCCAGAGGGTGATCCCGGCGTTGTTGATCAGGATGTCGAGGCCGCCGAGCCCCGTCGCCGCCTCTTCCACGAGACGCCGACATTCGGCCACCTGTCCCACATTCGCCCCGATGGTGATCGCGCGGCGTCCGAGCGCCCCAATCTGCGCGGCGACCTCCGCCGCTCCTGCGGCGTCGCGGTGATAATTGATCGCCACGTCGGCACCTTCGCGCGCGAGTGCGAGCGCGATCCCCGCGCCGATGCCCTTGCTCCCCCCTGTGACCAGTGCGCGCTTCCCGGCGAGCAGCGCCATTTCCCCCACCCCTTCCCTATGGCCTGACGCGCCCCGCTGCGGGGCGTCATGTGGCTAATCATGCACAGCCCAGGCATCTTTGCAAGGGGCCTTGCAAAACCACCGATCATGCAGATACTATAGACATACGCACGCGCCTGTCCGATCGTCCGCGCGACCGATTTGCACGATGTTGCCCGTCTTGTAGAATAGCCAGGACGCATGGTAACGGTAGTGCGGCGGCACACGCGCGTTTGTACGGTGGGCGTGCTCGCGGAACGACTGGGGAACTGAAGCCTGGTGTGGGGTCGCGGGGGCGACGACCGCGCCGGGTTAAGTGGCTGTCGCGCAACGGCGCGCGATGCCGGACGACAGCGCAGTCGCGGGGCGATGCGTCGCCCCGTCGCCGTGGCCGATAGAAACGCGACATATGCCAGGGTATCCAGGGTATGTGGTCAGGGTGGGGTTGTTCGGGTAGGGGACTGTGGGTCGTATTTTGGTATGAGGAGGCGTAGCACGATGTCGCGTTCCGAGGAGATCAATGCACTCGTTCATGGTGTGGGTGAGGGACAGCTCTCGCGCCGCGATTTCATGCGCCGCGCGGCGGTGCTCGGCGTTTCTTCCGGCATGATCGGGGCGGTCCTGGCCGCGTGCGGCGCGGAGGCCACGCCGACCTCCGCCCCCGCCGCGCCGACCACCGCTGCCGCAGGCGGCACCGGTGCCTCGACGGCGCCGACCGCTGCGGCGTCATCCGCGCCGACGGCGGCTGCTACCGTTGCGCGCGCCACCGCCACCGCCGGGGCCGGGGCGACGCCGAGCGCCGCCGCCGCCGGTGGTGTCGGTGCGAACTGGAACCCCGAGACGATCCGCGCACAAGCCGGGACGGTCAAGTTCGACACGAAGGCCGATCTGGCGAAGATCGTCCCGCTCGACACCAAGGGCAATCTGTCGTTCTGGTACACCGGTCCGGATCAGTCGACGCCCGCGATCGCGATCGATTACGACAAGCAGTTCTTCGCCGCCTGGAAGCAGTTCTATCCGAACATCCCGCTCAATGTTGGCGATCAGGTCCAGAACATCGCCTACAACGACCTGCTCGACAAGCTCCGTACCTCCTCCGCCGGGAACGCGGCCCCGGATGTGACGCGCTTGCAAATTCTCGGCGGCGTCGAGTTCGCCGCGAAGGGCTATCTCACCGAGATCAACTTCGCGGATTACAACCTGAAGGCGGAGCAGTTCTGGCCCGGCGCGCTGAAGTCGGTGACCTGGAACGGCAAGATCTATGGCATCCCCTCGAATAACGAGACGATGGCCTTCGCCTACAACAAGAAGATTTTCGCGAACGCCGGCCTCGATCCCAACTCGCCTCCGGCGACCTGGGACGACGTGGTCAAGTATTCGAAGGCGATCAAGGACAAGACCGGCAAGGCGGGCTTCGGCATGGTCGCCAAGACCAACGCCGGCAACACCCCCTTCCGTTTCATGCCGACCCTCTGGGCCTACGGCAGCGGCGCGCTCGACGAGGCCGAGGCGAACCCGACCTACACGAAGGTCATGATCAACAATGAGGGCGGCATCGCGGCCCTCCAGACCTACTACGACATGTATGTCCGCGACAAATCGGTGCCGACCTCAGCGCTGACCAACACGCAGACGGAGAACGGCGACCTCTTCATCAGCGAGCAGATCGCGATGGTGATTGTCCACCCGAGCGAGTTCGCCCTGATGAACGACAAGCTGGCGAAGGCGACCGGCGCGGACAAGGTGATCGCGCAGGGAGTCGTCGACAACATGGCCTACGGGCTGATCCCGATGGGGCCGGTGCGGCGCGCGGTCGTCTTCGGCGGCTCGAACATGCATATCTTCGCCGACAAGTACACCGGCCACACGGTCGACAAGAATGCGGCGAAAGCCTTCGTGAACTTCGCGGTCAGCCCGGAGTGGGCGACCAAGGAGTGGGCGTGGGTCGGCTCGAATCCGCCCACGCAGGACGGTTTCAAGTCGGAATGGATGAAGCAGCGCCTCGATACGGTCAAGTTCCTCGACGTGACCACCTCGATGCTGCCCTACGGCATCCCGTTCCCGGTCATCCCGGAGTCCACGACGATCATGAACTCGATCGTCCCGGACATGCTGCAGAACACGCTGACGCAGAAGATGACCGTCAAGCAGGCGGCCGACGACGCGGCGGACAAGATCACGAAGCTGATCGCGGCGCGCAAGGCACGCGGCCCCTGGAACGGTTTCTAAGCCCCCGCTCGCCCGCGGCGCGAGAAGTGGGTGGGGGTGGCACCGCGCGGTGC
>JAABUM010006498.1_pt1 | contig 11429 bp, 11 predicted proteins | sample 5559161 | NCBI WGS metagenome assembly JAABUM01 (sample SAMN10711868, study PRJNA513369) | rock metagenome | isolation source: Antarctica rocks | place: Antarctica: Victoria Land, Siegfried Peak nord | reverse complement strand
ATCCGCTCTGGGCGCTGGAAGTGCTGCGCTACTGGCAGCACCGCAACCTGGTGGCCTACCACGCCCATCGCAAGCGCCGCCTCGCGCGACGCCACGGGTACCATGAACTCTCGCTGTAGTACTAAGCGGCGGCTGGACACAACAACAACACGGCCTCCTCGCAAGCGGCAGGGGTCTGGTAGGCAAGCGCGGCGTGGTTGAGGTTGCTCCGTTTACACGGACAGGTTAGCGCTAGGCGGCGAGATCCTGCAACAACAACAACTGCCCCTCATAGGCGACGGGTGCGCGATAGCCGAGGGCGGAATGGCGACGCTGGCGGTTGTACCAGACCTCCAGCCATTCGAAGATAGCAAGCCGGGCCGCGGCGCGCGTCGGCCAGGTGCGGGCGTCGACAAGCTCGGCTTTCAGGGTGGCGAAGAAGCTCTCCGCCATCGCGTTATCGAGGCACTCCCCCGCCCGGCTCATCGAGACGGTGAGGCCCCGCGCGGCGAGGGCGGCCTGGTAGGCGGCGGCGGTGTACTGGCAGCCGCGATCGGTGTGGTGGACCAAGCCGGGTAGAGGACGCCTGCACTGGAGGGCCATCACGAGCGCGTCGAGGGCGAGTTCCGTGCGCAGATGGTCGGCCATGGCCCAGCCGACCACGCGCCGGGAGTAGGCGTCGATGATAACGGCGAGGTAGAGCCAGCCCTCGGCGGTGGCGATATACGTGATATCGCCGAGCCAAAGGCGGTCAGGGGCCGTCGCCCGGAAGTCGCGCGCCACCAGGTTCGGCGCAGGGGTGTGCGTCGGCTCCGCGACGGTCGTGCGCGCCCGCCGACGGCGGTGGCAGCCGACCAGGCCGGCCGGGCGCAGCAGCCGGGCCACCCGCTTGCGGGCGCAGCGCACCCCGCCCGCCCGCAGTTCGGCGTGGATCCGCGGGGAGCCGTAGGTCCGGCGGCTGCGCGCGTGGACGGCGGCGACCTGCTGCGCCAAGGCTTCATCGGCGGTGGCGCGTGCCGAGACCCCGCGGCGCGCCCAGGTGTAGTAGGCCGAGCGGGCGACGTGCAACACCCGGCACAGGATGGTGATCGGATAGGTGGCCCGCTCCGCGCGGATGAACCGATAGTGGTTCACAGGGTCTCCTTCGCGAAGTAGGCTGCGGCTTTTCGGAGGATCTCCCGCTCCTGCCGGAGCACGTTCACCTCGCGCCGCAGGCGACGGAGCTCGTCCCGCTCGTCGGCGGTGAGGTCGCCGGGCTGGCCCCGGCCCCCGTCGGCGTCATCCTGCCGCAGCCAGTGGCGCAGCGCCTCGGACGAGACGCCCAGGTCGGCGGCCAGTGCCGGGATCGACTTCTCGCTCCCCCGGGCGAGGCGCACCGCCTCGGCGCGGAACTCCGGCGGGTAGGGTCGGTGCGTACGCGGCATCGGACACCTCCATTACTCGGACCACATCATCCAGTGTCCGTAGCAACGGCTCTCCCGCCCTTTCGGTGCTTAAGGTTTTGTCGCCGGACTATCGGCCCAAACGACCGACTGGGACGTGCCAGATGGCAACGGCGCGTACAGTTTTCCAAGCGTTTTCAGCCGTCCTACGGAGAGCTCCACTATTAAGCACCGAAAGGGCGGGAGAGCCGTAGCAACGGGGCAACCCCACAGGCCGCACCGGATACGCCGGTGACCGCTCGCCAGGTGGCGAAGCGCTAGTCACGGGCCTCGTGGTAGCTGACGGTAGTCAGGCGCTGGCGGCGCGGGCGGCGGCAGTTAGTTTGACAATGCCACCCTTAGTGTCGATCCGCGTGACCACCTTGGCCATCTCAGCCCTCCTCCGCCTGATCGCTCGCGGGCTCGCCGTGCCACCCCGTCCCGCTTCGCGCCATCAGTGCGACATAGGCCGCCAGGAATGTCTGCCGGTTCGTGTCGCGTTCGGCGCACCCGGTGCAGAGCCAGACCGACCCCAGCCGCATCCGCCCCACCAGCGCCTGCTGCACGTCCCCCCGCCCTTGCCCGCACGCGCAGCAGGCCGAGGCCGAAACCTTCGGGGGGCGACTGGTCTGATACGTCCGCGCCATAGGTCCCCTCCCACGTCGCTCCTGAGCGCTCCCAGCGACCACGAGCCACTTCCTCGCGCCGTATGCCCGACGTCGTCGCCCGACTCGCCGAGCGGCATCGGGCGGCACAGCGCGGCGGAGCGGTGGTCGAGCGCGGCACCAACCGGATCGGCATACAGCGCTCACCCCGCGATGTGCCCCGACGCTACGCCCCCGACGCTACGCCCCCGAAGCGTCCGCGAGCACGTCGGGGCCGAGGGACTGCAAGCGCTCAGCGACCTCACCATCTATATACGCCCATGCCTCGTCCGACAGGTTGGTCCGTATCGCCCGCGCACGGGCCGCCTCGGACAGGTGGGCAAAGTCGCGCTCCAGGCCGACGATCTCCGCCCGGATGACGGCCGGTAACACCTCGCTCGGGATGCTTAGCTGGCCCATAGTACCTCCTATGCCGCCCTCCGGCGGCGTGTCGTCTCGTGCCTCACACGCCACCGCTGTACCACCGGTGTGACTGCGGCCGGTCGAACGGCATCGCGAAGACGCGAACATGTGATGACGTGCGTATCCCGCTGCCCCGCTCGCGGGCGACGCGGGGCGCGGCGACGGGATGCGCCACCGCGCCGCGCGTGCTAGCGCTGCGGCTTCGCGCCGCCCTGATCGCTGGCGACCATGATGGTCTGGCGGGCGAGTGCGGCGTTCGGCACCTTCATCTGCCCGCTCTGCGTGCGGATGGTGGTGTAGATGGTGCCGATCTGCTCGACCGTGCCGCCCTGGCCGTCGATGCCGATCTGCATCCCCGGCCGGATCTCGGCCTTGATCAGCTGGCCGGTCGCCACGCTGCCGGCGGCGTCGCGCGCCCCGAGGCCGAAGGCCAGGGCCAGCGTCACCGCGACCATGCCGATGATCGCGGTCCAGAGGGTGTTGACGATCGCCGGGGCGATCTCCAGCTGGCTGAGGGCGGCGACGACCGCGAAGGCCAGCACGGCGTAGCGGGCGACATTGCCCAGCACGTCGGCATTCCCGAGGCGGGAGGTGCCGACCGCGCCGCGGACGACCCCGGCGAGGAGCTTGGCGACCAGCGCGCCGATCAGCAGGATGACGAGCGCCACCACGATGCGCGGCAGGAAGGCGAGCACCTGGTTGAGGATGTCGGTCAGCTGCGGGAAGCCGAGGGTGCTGGCGGCGACCTGGAAGAAGATGATGTAGATGAACCACTTGGCGATGCCGCCGACGACCCCGGCGGCGTCCAGCGTAACCCCGGCATTGCGGAGGAGGTCGCCGACATCGGCCCGCTCGGCGACCTGATCGAACTTGACCGCGCGCAGCGCGCTCGTGACGATACCGCCGACGAGGCGCCCGACGATCAGGCCGATGATCAGGATGACGATCGCGCCGATCAGGTGCGGGATGAAGGCGAAGAAGACGGCGAGGGCGTTGGCGAAGGCGGTCAAGAGGGCGTCCCCGGTGCTGGTAATCGTACCCATCTCGTGGTGTCTCCCTTGTGGTGTGCGGTCAAGAGCGCGGGGCAGACGCCCCGCGTGGCGACGTGTCAGCGGGCGGTGCGGCGGCGCAGGAGGCCGAACGCGGCCAGGAGGGCGGTGCCGACGGCGGCAACGAGCGCCCACGGTAGGACGCGCGCCTGGTGGGCGGCCATGCCACCACCACCGGTCACGGGCATGCCGCTCGGGGCCCGGGCGGCGATGGTGCCGCAGCCGACGTAGACGGTGGCCTCCTGCGCCGACTTATGGATGTTGATCGCGTGCGGCTGCGCCAGGAGCGTGGCGGTGGTGACGTTGACCGTCGTCGTCGACGTGCCATTGACCACATCGGTGAGCGGGTAGAGGACCGCCGGGTTGAGGGTGGCGCAGGTGCCCAGGTGGATGTGGGCCGGGGAGGGGGTACCACCCTGGAAGCCGGTGACGCTGATATCGACGCGCGTCTGCCCATTCCCGAGGTCGGTGAGCGTGGCGGTGCCGCTGATGCCGGAGCCATTCTGCGGGTCGATCGGGATGGTGATCGCGGCGGCGGCGGCGCTGCCGGAAAAGGCGAGCAGGGCGCAGACGGCGAGGAGCAGCGCCGCGAGAGCGTCGAGACGTCGTGTCATGAAGTGATGTCCTTCCTGTCGAATGCTCGCTGACAATATGGCGAGAAGTGATCACCGAAGTGGGGAGCGCGTGGCGAGCCTGGTACATGGCTCCCACGTCCCTGATTCGGTGGTGCACGCCCACGCGCGCGGTCCTCGGAGGATGCGCCGCGCCGTAGGGCTGTCGTGGCGTTCATCCGTGGTTCTCCCGCGCTCCCGGCCCCCGTGGTTCGGTGTGGTTTGGTGCGGCCATTGTCGTCACCATCGTTCGCGCTGGCCCTATGCGATCGGGCCAGCACGCCACATCGTTACGCGCCGCCCTGTACGATGCGCGAGCGAGGCGGCCCCGCCCGCCTCGCCGCCACACGCCCCTTCTGCTAGGGGCGCGGCCAGCCCTGCTCATCGACCGCCGCCGCCGGGATGGTGAGTCCGACCCGCCCAGCCGTGACCGCGCCGATCGCGGCGAACGGGATGTAAACATCGCGTTGGAGTCGCCCGCCGACGAGGAAATCGTTCGCGCGCACCGCCTTGACCGTGCCGATGTGCCCGTCATCGGCACCCAGGACCGGCATGCCTTCCCGCAATGCGGGCCGGACATCCGCCTCGGTCGCGGGAGCCTTCACGCGCATATCCTGCTCGACCTCGACGCGCTGCTTGCGGACGGTGCCGCTGACCTGCTCCTCGCGCGCGACCGTCTCCTTGTCGATCACGACCTCGCCGGTGACGACCGCCTCCTTGGCGACGACCGCCTCCTCGCCGCGCAGGGCCACGCGGATGGTGTCCTCGGCGAAGGCATCCTCGCCCGCTCGGAGCGGGCGATCGGTGACAGCGACCTCCTCGACGCGGACTTCCTCATGGCGCAGCGTGACCGGGACGGTCTGCTGCTCCTCGGTGACGGTCTTGCGGATGTTGACCGCGCCCAAATCCGTCTCGCGCTTGCCGACCGTCAGCCGCTCCTCCGCCACCGGCACCGTCAATGTCTCTCCCGCCGCGCTCCCGTGTTCACTCGCCTGTACCGTCGTCGCGGCGGGGCGCTCGACGATCACCGCGTCGGCCTCCGCGTCGCGCAGCGGGGCACCCCCGTGCGCGGCGACCCCCGCGTTCTCCGCGTCCGCCGTCCGGTCGTCGATGCCGTGGAAGGCGTCGCGGGCGAAGTCGCCCCGGAGGGGCGTGCTCGCATCGTCATGGAGGCGCACCGTCTTGCCGCCGGCGCTGGCGACCGCGGCGATCGGGATGGTCGACTCCCGGTCGCCGTGCGCGACGACGACCTGGGTGATCTCCTTCGTCTGCGGGTCGACGATGACGTGCGTTACCCGCCCGACCTCCCGCTCCCCCACCAGCACGCGCGCATCGCGCTCGATCTTCAGCTCGTCCATCTCGTTCCTCCCGCATGGTCCCCGTGGGGGCCGCGCGTACTCGATTGGGCCGCGCCAACTAACGGCGCGGTCGGCCCGGCGTGTCGCGCTCGACTGTGGTGGCCCTGACGGTTGTCACCTCCTGCTCGGTTGCGGCCGTGGCGGTGGTATCGGGCTCGAGGATGAAACTGTCGCGCCGCCGTCGCCGCGCCAGGAAGAAGAGGAGCAGCCCGAGCAGCGCGAGCAGGAGCAGCAGCGGCAGCAGCCAGCGCAGGAAGCCGAGCGGATTCGGCTTGCTCGTCGCGGCGATCCGCGCGGCGGTGCCGTCCGGGTTGGTCGTGACGACGACCGTGTCGCCGGCCCTGATGTCGCCCAGGGCGGCGTCCTTGCCGTCGCGGGTGACGATCACGTTCTGCGCCGGTGCGAAGGTCCGATCTTGCCCGTCGACCCGCGCCGCCAGCGGCGTACCGGCCACCCCGGCGGCGGTCGCCTCGCCGGTGAAGGTACTCCCCGTGGCGGGCGCGGCCACAGGGGCCGCGCTCACGGCGGTTGCTGCCGCTGCCGGGGCCGTGCTGCTGGCCTCGATGCGCGTGGCCACCCCATCGGGACCGGCGGTGACGTTGACCCGATCGCCCGTGCGGAGGTCGGCGATGGTCGCGGGCTGCCCGTCCCGGATGACGGTCACGCCGGGCGCACCGGTGACCGTGCGGTCCTGCCCGGCGGTCGTGCGGACGCCCAGGGGCGTACCGGCGGCGGTCACGACCCCGGAGAACGGGGCTGCTGCCGCGGCGGGTGCGCCCGATGCAACCGGTGCCCCCGCGCCCACCGGCGTGACGTTCACCTCGGTCGGCGACACCTGCTGGATCTGGTAGCCCTGGGCGTAGGTGCCGTAGTCGGCCCCGGCGAGCCCCTTCAGATTGGCGATCGCCTGGGTCCGCGCCGCCGGATCGAGCGTCAGCCCCTGGCCGGCGGCGGCCTGGTCGAGGGCCGTGCCGACGGTGGCGTTATCCGTGGCCTTGCCGGTGATCACCGCCTGCGCCGCCGTGAGGACGACGTTCGACGCCTTGCCGACATCCCCCGTCGGCCCGGCCAGCGCGATGGTCGCCGCCAACTGGCTGTAGGCGAGGCGCACCCGGTTCGGGTCGGGCTGGCCCCCGCCCTGGCACTGCGGGAAGGCCTTGAGCGCCCCGACCAGCCCGCTCTCGCCGGTGACGGGATTTGTCGTCGGGGCGGCGATCAGCACGTCCCCGTCCCCCACGCCCGCCGTCACCAGCGCGTTGGCATAGGTGGCGGCGGTGATCCGGGTGATGTTCTGCGTGCGCACCCGCAGCCCCTGCCCCTTGTCGCGGCAGGTCAGCGCGGCGCTCGAGATCGCCTTGTCGGTCGCGGCCGCCGGCAGGCCAGTCCCCTGCTCGGCGGCGATGACCTCCGCCGCGGCGACGGTGTCCGTTTTCGTGGCGGCGTCCTGACCGAAGCGTTGCGCCAACTCCTGGCGCTCCGCCGGGGTCAGGTCGCCGCCATACACGACGACCTTGTCGCCGGCGGCGGCGGCGGCGCTCCCCAGCCCGAACGGCATCGACAGGAGCATGACGATCAGCGCCAGGGACCATAGCTGCTTACGCACGCGCTCTTCTCCCTACCACATAGCATGTCGGCACAGACGCCGCTCGCCGGGCAACTCGTGCCGTCATCGTGCGAGCGTTACCGACCAGAAAATCGACGAACACAACCTATGGGCGATCACGCGATCGTCCACGCTTCAGGTAAATATCCACTGTCAGTGTACGGAGCGACGAACCGGGAGCCGGTTCTCGTATTGCCACCCCTACGCCGGATCGGGTCACTCCGATCCACGCCTTCCACGAGACGCGCTGCCGCCGCGCCTCTCGTCACATGTACCGGTGTCACAAGTTACCGAGCGCCTTTCATCCGCCCCGATCCTTACCGTGCTACGCAGACATCCCCAACAATGGCTTTGCTTGCCAAATCCTTCCTTACGCGCACCACCGCGCCCAAACAAGCCGAGACCATGTGCGATGGCGGGCAAGCATCGCCACGGTTTTGCCACCGTCGATCGATGATCCAGAACGCGAGGTGCATCCGTGTTTCGGTCCCTATCTCTATTAGACAGGGATACTCATCGGGATCGTTACGGGCGTGACAGAACCCTCTCCTGATCGTTAGAGGGTGTTAGGCACCCCTGGTTGCCGGTTGTCGATTATGGTGCCGTTATTTCGTCGTGGAGGCGATGCTACGTGGACCTGCCACCCCAGACGAGCACCAGCGGGCCGTACCGGCCCGCTAGCAGGCGCGATGCGCTCGCCATCACCTCCCTCCTGTATATTGGATGCACAGTCATCACCAACAGGTGCCTAACACCCTCTAGGGCGAAGTGCGGACGTTGCTTCCCCGTCCGCCTAGCGCGGCGCGTTGCGCGCGCCGTCCAGCATGGGGCAAGCACGAAGACCAGATCATAAAGTGCTCGCGCGCTGTTTACACGACCAGCGGCGCGCGGCGTGAGCGGCACGCCGCGCCGCCGGTCACTCGCGGGGGGCGACCTTCTCGACGACATGATCGAGGAAGTGGTGATTGGGGACGAGGAAGGCCCGCCCGTCGTCCGCGCGGAGGGTCGTCATGGCGTGGCCGACCTGCTCCACGGTGCCGCTGGTGCCGTTGATGGTGATCCGGTCCCCTTCCGCGATCCCTTCCGCGATGTAGCGGCTCGCCACGATGTTCTGCGACAACCCGCGCAGCCCCAGCCCGACCGCCAGCGCGGCGGTCAGGGCGAGCCCGCTGAGGGCGATCACCGTGATCGCGATCAGCAGCGCCACGTCGATCCCGAGCAGCGCCGCCGCCAGGATCGCCACGACGAAGATCAGCCCGAAGCGGACGACGTTGCGGAGGGTGTCCACGCCCCCGATGCCCGTATCGGCCAGCAAACGCCCGACCGCCTCGGCCAGCAGCCCCGCCGCCGCGACGCCCAGGATCACCAGGAAAACAGCGGTCAGCGCGCGCGGGGCGTAGAGGATCAGCTCGTTCAGCGACCCGGCCAGGAAGGTCAGGCCGACCGCGCCCAGCGCCGTCAGGATCGCGTAGCCCAGGATCGCGTAGGCGATCACCAGCCCGAGCAATTGCGACGGACGGCGCGTGATCCCACCCCGTTCGAGCAGGTTCGTCACCCCGGCACGCTGGCAGAGGTCGTCGAAGCGCAGGCGCCGCAGCAGCAGGGGAACCAGCCAGCGCGCGACCACCGCCGTCAGGATGCCCAGTACCAGGAGCGCCGCCGCGCCGAAGATTCGGGGCACGAAGGCGAGAAACGCGGTCAGGACATCGGCCATGTACGGTTCCTCCTGGTGATGCGCTTCAGCGCGTCCCACCGCCGAGATAGAAGAGCACGGCCCGGCCATACGCCCCGACCACCCCCTCCAGGAAGCGCGCGGCGCTGCCGAGATACCAGCGGATCGCGATCTGGCGCATGACGCGCCGGTCGAACCCCGCATCGGGCGCGACCTCCTCCTCCGCCAGCGCGACCAGCAGCACGAACAGGCGCCGATAGCGGGCCAGCTCCTCGCGCAGGCGCGGCGACGCCGCGAGGGCGCGCGTCACCCGCTCCTGCGCCGCGGCATCGAGTTCCCCCGCGACATAGGCGGGGAGGAGTTCCAGCACGTCGTCGTGCGGGCTCACGTCAGCAGATCCTTCAGGCGCTCGCGCCCGCGGTGCGCCCAGCCCTTCGCTGTCCCCTCCGGCACGCCCAGGGCCATCGCCGTCTCGGCGTACGTGAACTCCTCGAGATCGCGCAGCACCACGGCGGCGCGGTGATTCGGCGGCAATAATTGTAACGCCTGGTGGAGGTGCGCCGCCGCCTCGGCGCGCACGAGGCCCGTGTCGTGCGGGTCGTCGGCACCGGGCCGTGTCAGGAGTGTCTCCTCGTCGAGCGAGGTGTGGTCCTTCCGGCGCGCGCTCGTTGAGGGCGACGTTGACGGTCAGGCGCATGAACCAGGTCTTGAAGGTACTCTGCCCGAGGAAGGTGTCGAGTCGCCGATAGGCCCGCAGGAACGCTTCCTGGGTGGCGTCGGCGGCGTCCTCCCGCTCGCCGAGCACCCGGTAGCAGACCCGGAAGGCGACCGCCTGATGGCGATCGACCAACGCCGCGAATGCGGCGCGATCGCCACCTTGCGCGCGCGCCACCAGCGCCGCGTCATCATCCATAGCACGCTCGATCATGGCTGTACGGCCTGGGACTACGAGGCCGTCGGGCACGACAACGCTTGGCGATCCTTCCGTCATGCCCGCTACTCCGTGTGTTTGCGGCGAAGGCGTCGACGATCGGAGCGCACTGGAAAGGGGTTGGACAACCCCTGTGGTCACGCGGGTGCCACACGCCGATATACGAGCGAGCAGCGACGCCGCAGGGGCCGCCGGTCGACCGAAAGACGGCGCGACAACGCTGGGCGCGAGCGCAGGATTGGATTGCAGGTCGCGGCAGACACTTCTTGCATGTACTGTGCCAAGACCCTCAATGGTTTCCTGAGCGGGAACAATCGGCGTGCTGAGGGGTGAGAATATACGCGGCCTGCGGCCGAGGGTGCCTCACGGCGCTACCCGAGCGAGCGAGCCGCTGTGTTGCTAGAATTCGCTGTCTCCAGCGACGGTCCTCGGCGTGTCGATGTACCCCGACGGTGGACACGAATACTGCCTACTGTGCCGCCCCTCGCCCAGGAGTGGCGCGAAACACGCGAGATAACGGCGCGCGACCTGGGGCCAGGTCATGCCTCTCCCGAAGCGGTACGCGCGGTGCCCAGTCGCGAGGCGCAGCGCCGTATCGTCCAGCAGCGCCAGGAGCGCACGGGTGATCGCCGCGTCGTCATCGAATGGCACGAGGAGGCCACGACCCTCGGCGAGCAGTTCGGTCGCGTAGGGATAGGGGGTGGAGACCACCGCCTTGCCCGCCCCCACCGCGTAGGCGAGGGTTCCCGAGGTGATCTGCTCGCGGCCCGGGTAGGGCGTAAGGTAGATATCCGCCGCCTGTAGATACGTCCGCACCTCCTCAGGGGTGGCGAAACGGTCCATGAGGCGGACCTGCCGCGCGATCCCGAGGGTATGTGCGAGCCCGTGCAGGTGTTCCCGGTAGCTCTCCCCCTGCTGCGCCTTAACCTGTGGGTGGGTCGCGCCGTGCACCAAATAGAGGACTTCGGGGTGCCGGGCGACCACCGGCGGGAGCACACGGAGCACCGCGCTCAGCCCCTTGCCCGGCGAGAGCAGTCCGAAGGTGAGGAGGATCTGACGCCCGGCGAGCCCGAGCGCAGTTTTGTGCGGCCCGGTGTCGCTGGCGGGCAGATCCGGGATGCCGTGATGGATCAGCGCGATCTTCTCGCCGGGCACGCCGTAGACCTCCCGCAGCAGCGTGGCCCCGCGCTCGCTCATGACGATCACGCGTGCGGATAGCCGCCCGATCGCCGCGAGCACGCGGCGCTGCGCGGGGTCGGGGCGCGCGAGGACGGTGTGGCACGTCGTGACGATCGGTGCCCGCAGGCCGCGCAGGAGCGGCAGCACGTACTCTCCGGCGACCCCGCCGAAGATACCGTATTCGTGCTGCAGCAGGACGATGTCGCTGGCGCGCGCATTGAGCCAGTGGGCGGCGCGCCGGTAGCTGGTTGGATCGTGCTGGGCGATCATGTGCGCCACCCGGTCCGGGTAGGGATAGCCCGACGCGCTGTCGTCCAGCGCCACGACGCAGACCGCGCACCTGGGCGCGACCGCCGTGAGCGCGTCGGCGAGATCGGCGGTGAAGGTGGCGATACCGCACCGCCGCGGCGGGTGGTTCCCGATGATCGCGATCGCTAGTACAGCGCGTCGCGAATCGCTCGGTGGTTAGTCGCACAGCGGCTTGCCTTGGTAGGTCCACTTGAAGGGCTTGGCCATGGTCCGGTTGTAGTAGGCGATGAAGGCGAGGACGCGGGCGATC
>JAABUM010006494.1_pt1 | contig 11438 bp, 19 predicted proteins | sample 5559161 | NCBI WGS metagenome assembly JAABUM01 (sample SAMN10711868, study PRJNA513369) | rock metagenome | isolation source: Antarctica rocks | place: Antarctica: Victoria Land, Siegfried Peak nord | reverse complement strand
AGGCCCTAGTAAATTAGGTAGTAAATACGTAATCGTAGTAAATCAACGCACCTTGGTGGGCCGTGTGAGGGCACCGCGCTGGAACAGCTCCGGGCGCTGCAGCGGTAGCATGACAACCTGCGGCAGAAACTTACTCACTTCACATTATGATGGCTACAGGGCAGGCATGATGCCTCTTGCGATGCATTTTGCAACCCAGCCGGAAAGAAAGCCTCCGCTTCGTCACGTCTCCTGCAGCGCTGATGCAGGTTACGAAAACTCAGATCGGAGGCTTGTTGCGCAAGGCACCAACACTCACCTCACGCAGGGCGGACTTGACGTTGTCCAGGGCACCGATGTCGTCGAAACACGTGCCGACCTCGCTGGGCGGGATCACCTGTTCCAAGAGGAAATGAATTTCGCATCAGGTGCACACCCAGAGAGACACCCCAAGCCAGCTCCAGTTATGCCAGGCGGTTGGGAGCTGGCTGACAGCCACCAGAGCAATTGTGACACGGATGTGTCTGTTTTTATACTCGCCACAGAAGCACATGTAAACATGTGCATGTGATCACCTCCTCCAGCAGCTTCTTCTCGAAGTCGTTGAGGTCGGTGATGTCTTTGAAGCGCTGCGCAGCGGGCACCGCCTCCGCCTGTGCGCGCAAAGTGGCGAGACATTAGCAGCGGTGCAGCAGCCAGGATTGGAAATATGAATATGGAGCTGCAAGGACTGGGCTGATCTCTGTGCGAGAGCAGGAGCAGCCTCCACAGATACACACCACCAGTCTGCGCAGCCATGGCACACACAAGAACACACCTGCGCAGAAGCGTGCATGGCGAGCGCGTCCTGCAGGCACGCCGCCGGCAGCTGCAGCGGCGCGGGAGCGGCGCCTTGGCCTTCTTTGCCGTCGACCGCCGGTTTCTTCGCCGGCGGCGGCTCTAGGGCGGCGTCCGACGACAGGAAGCGGCTCAGCGCCCAGCCGACGACGCGCTCCGCCTGCGGTGCCGCCAGCGCCGCCTCCGAGTAGCGCACCTCGTCTAGGTCGCCGCACTCCAGGTCGCACCTGCGACGGATGAGACAGCACTTGACTTTCAGGCTGTCATGTGACGGCAATTCGATGCGCACATCCACCACCTTTCTTGCTCGTGATCTGTGGACAAACTCAGGCCCATCAGGATCTCAAAGCATGATGCTCAGACTGTGTTTGAATGGTGATGGAATTACGTAACGAGTCGACTCAGCACGCACTTAGCCAGGGTCTTTGCGAGCATGGCGCGATTTTCGCGCTCGCGCAGCGTCGCGGTGTCGCCCTCCAGCATCTTCTTCCAGGCGGCCAGCGCCGGCTCCGCGGCTGGCGGCGTCAGCGCCACGCAGTTGGGCATGATGCGCGTCAGCTGCTTCGTCGCCTGCGGTGAATGACAAAGTGATTCCAATGCTATCATCACTGTGGAGCTTTCAAAGTTTGTGCAGCATGACCGCCGGGCTGCGACTCCGGCCGCTGGCTGCTGGCCCCGCTGCTGCAGAAGGCCGGTCAGGGGGACTTTGCATTGCACGCCTTCAGGTCGCCTTTTGAGTGGTCCACTGCGCTGCCCAGCAGTTTTAATACTGATGGAGCAGCTTTCCCACCGCAGACTGGCACATGAGACCCACAGGTGCATACCGAGGCACTCAGCACACGCAGCACTTACTGGCGAAGCGCACACAGCACTCCAGCTCCGCCTTCACCGCGGCGTCACCGCGGCTGCATGGCTGACAAGGCATCCCTCCAGGATTTCAGCGCGCATTGGTACATCGCCCATGGAGAAGCAGAGGGAGTGACACTCGCCTTGGTCTGCGCGGCAGCGTCGCCGGCGGCGCCCATGTGATGGCCTACCTATTTCATGTGATGGCCTACTGAACGGCATCCCGGGCCGAAAACAAAAGAAGCCCACCTTGGTCTGCGCCGCGGCGTCGCCGGCGCGGCCGGCGGCACCCATGCAGCTGGGGATGCCGTCCAACAGGCTGTCCACCGCGCCGGCCAGGCCCGGCATGCCGCAGCCGCCGTACAGCGACGAGAGGACGCTGCGCCCACCACCCGCCCGTACTGCACAGTGGCGATGGTTTGTGCATGTCAGAAGGGTGACTAGGTTTCAAGTTTTAATAAATGCTGTGGCCGCTGTTCACGACGGCGGCACGCTGCGCTCGCCCGCCCTAGCGGCGGTTCGACGTGCATCATGTGACGTGCACCATGCGGCGACGCGCACCTGGCTGGTCACAATGGCTGGCCAAGATGAGCACGCGCGCGCTGGCCACCTTTGCCAGGCGGTTGGCGACGGCAGCAAACCGCCGGCTGGGGTTGGTCAGTTCCCGCGCCGCATCCTGTTGCATTGTGCACACCCAGGACTCACGAGCTACTCGGACGTGTTTGCGTATGTAATGCCCTGCAAGGCCGCACGTGTGTGCTTCGCACATGTGGGCCTCTTGTCACAGTCGCTCAAGTGCTGGCTGACGAGGCACAGCGGAGAGCCTATGCTTCATGGCACCACGAAGTTGCAGCTCGGCCCGGGCTGTGCTGTGTGCAAAAGATAAGCTAAATTTGCGAGTGGCAGCACCTTGAAGAAGACGACCAGTGGGCCGGCCTTGGCGGTGGCCAGCACAAAGTCGAACAGGGCGCCGACCGCCGCAGACTCGGCGTCGGGGCCCCGCTCCGCCGCAGAAGACTCCGCCGCCAGCTGCGCGCTGTTGCAGAAGAAGCCGTGGCCCTCGGGGCACGCGTCGCCCAGGTTGATGCCGCCGGGCAGCGCCGAGTCGAAGCGCACACCGACCTGTCGATTGTCGAAATCTAGGGTCGACTCCAAATGTACACGTATGAACATGCCTGCATCGCCACGGAGATGCATGGCCTTTGATGGCGAGGGGGAAGCCAGAAGCTTTCCCGGCGATGCTGGGCACGACAGTGAGCTGCGACGCCAGCAAACAGCCTGAGTCCTGGGGATATCTGTTGGCACCAGTGACAGCTCCATGCCAGGCCACTCTCGAAAGGCCCAGGTCGTGCAGGGGCAAAAGCAGGTGCAGGGTTGCCGGCGACGCACCCTGTGCGGGTTGTCAGCAAAGGTGATTAGCACGGTGCCGGACAGGCCGGTCCAGGGGCCGCGACGGCCGCCCAGCGTCACGGTTGCCGCCGCCTCCAGTGCCGCCTCCCGCTTGCTGCTGCCGCCGCCTGCCTTGCTGCCGAGGTAACCCTGCACAATTTGCGGTCAGGGATGAGGGCCACCACGGGTTGAAACCTGATGAAGATACTGCCAGACTTGGCAAATGCATGTGGCACAATGGCACGTGCTTTTGTGTTCGCTGCTTTTCCAATGCATCGGCACTGTCAGTTGCAATAAAGTGGTCATGCAAGGTGAATCGGCATACAGTCACCTGCAAGGCGCTGGAGCCCGCGGGCAGACCCCACCCCCAGGCGGTGTTGCTGCTGACGACGCGCACGCGGTCGCCCTTATCGAAGACGGCCGCCGTGGAACCCCTGCCGGCCGCCGCCACGAGCGCGCTGGTGCGGTCCGCCAGAGCCGCGGCGCGCTCCGAGAGCTCCGCCACGCGGGCGCTGGCCGCGAGCACCGACCGCTTGCTGCCCGGGCGACCGGCCGCCAGCGCCGGGTGCCAGCCGCTGGGGCCGCCGACGCCCGCGCCGAGGGTGACTCCTGCAAGCACATCAGCTATGCATCAGGTCCAGGACGAGCCAAGATGCTCCTCAGGAACTTGACGAGCGTTTGATATGCTCGCTAGGCAGCGGCTGTGTGCACATGGGAGTGGTCGCCCTGAAACAAGATGTAGCTTCTCGGCCAAGCAGCAGCTACCCGACCTATGCCTACAGGGCGCTGTTGTGCTGTGCCCTTTTCAGTTTCAAGCCTGCGTCCACAAGATGACCACATGATTTGCACGGATTTTGATACCTGGGGTGCGGCGGGCGACGGGACGCGCGGGCGCCGTGGAGCGCCAGGCGGCCTCCGGGTCGCTGGCGTCTAGCGCGTCGTCCGCGTCCCAGTCCTCGTCCATGAAGTCTTCGGGGTCTGTCGACCAATGACAGCGGAGGTCAATGATTGCCCAGCAGGGGCAACGCGTCCACCGATGGCGGGCCTCAGGCAGCAATTTCGGGTAAGGTGATGTGAGCCCCGAGTGTAAGCAAGCACAGGGGCGCCACGATGCCGGCGAGGCAGGCTCAACGGACCTTCACCGAGGCCCGGGACCGCCATCGCGGCGTCCTTCGTGGCAGCGTCCGGCGCGCCGGCGTCAGCAGCTGGCTCTGCGGCGAGGCGCGCCAGATCGACGACCAGCAGCTGCGCGTCCATCTCCTTCGCCAAAGCCCTGCGAACGGCGCCGATGGGCTGCTGCTTAGAGGTGCGCCAACGCACGGAGGTCGTTGGACGCAGTCCCCTCACCGGCTTCTACCACGACCTGACTGTATCCCGGGGGTCCTTCAGCGGAGCACGATCCACCCTGGTTCCTGGGTTTGAAGGCGCTCCCGGGCATTTCCTAAAGCACGCATTCAAGCACCAGAGCATGTTCGAGTAGAGCATTTACGCACCTGGCGATGGTCTCCTGGTACAGCTCGGAGCTGGCGGGGCCATGCAACCACACGCGGTTGGCGAGGCCCGACAGCGGCGCCACCAGCGACGCAAAGCCGGGGCGCCGTAGGTGCAGGAAGGCGGTGTTGTACAGCTGCGCCCGCGCGCCGGCGCCCAGGTGGTGCGGGAACGCCTCCCAGCCGGGCTCCTGGTCACGCCCCTGCTCCAGCGAGCTGCATGGCGGCGCACACGCACATGGTCAACACTGTGCACCAAAGGAGCGCCCCAGTGCATGTCTCGAAGCGAGAGCGTCCTCAAAGCAGCTCTGGAAATGGGAAGGTCGTAGCTGCCCAACTAGCACTTCGAAGATCGGACTTCGGTCTTGTGCAGTATCGCGCATGCCCTTTCGGCAGTGCTGGTGTCAACATCCAACGAAAAGCCCCACCCTTTTAGCTCGGCTTCCAGCGCCTGCACCCGCTGCTGCAGGGCGGTCTGCTGTGCTGCCTTGTCTGCACGCGCTGCTGGCGGCGGCAGTGCCACCACTGTCGCTGCCGCATCAGGCGTTCCAAATGCCGATGAAGGCTCCGCGCCAGACCGGCTGCCGCTGCCGCCAGGCTGCGCGCCCGGCATGAACCTGTGCAGCCAGGTGCTTCAGATTGATGAGCCGCCACAGTGCATGCAAATCCTCAGGCCAGCTGCATTATGCATTGCTGAACCATTGCCGCTTGAGAGACTATTCATCTGGTGCCTCAGACAAGCAGAGCCGCACTTGGGGTTTAAGGTGAGCATACTCACCATCAAGAGCACACACAAAGACAATGCACTTCCCAAGACGAAGCACCACATCGCACCGCATCTGCAGCGAGGCGGGCAGCATGCGCGGGAAGGTCGTCTTGCCGGCGGCGCCCAGGCTTTCCAGCAGCTGCAGGTGGTGGCTATACGCCTCAGCCGGGGCGTGGGCGCCGGCCGCCACAGCGCCGGCCGCCGCCGGCACGCCCGGCGCGATGGTGACGCGCTGGTGCCGCCCCCGCCGCGCCGTCGGCGCGGAGGTGTGCGACACCGCCGGCCGCTCTGCCGCTGCTGCACGTACAAGAGATGCATTAGAACCCTGTTCAGTACAGGAATGCTGTCGGCCAGTACCACGCATACCTCACACCATGCATGGTGTGCAACGCGCAGGCCCCAACTGGAGCTGAAGGAACGGCCTTTCAAACATCAGGGGACGCCTCCTGCAGTCCGCACATCGGAGACCCACCTGCTGCTGGCGCTGGCGGCGCAACGGCTGTGCTATCGGCCTGCGCTTCCATCGGGGGGGTCGCATCCGCCGCCGACGCGTCCTTGCCTGCGGACGCGTCCGCCGATGCGTCTGCTAGGCCTGTCGCCTCCAGCAGCCGCCGCGTTGCGTCTGCCTCTGCGGCGCCGTCCCCGGCGGCGCGCGCGGCCGGCACCGCTGCTTGGGCTGTCTGCGTCGTGTCGGCCTCGGCGGCCGGCTCAGCGGTGGCCGCGGGGCCCGCATCCGCACTCCGCTCTGGCTCCTTGCCCGCTGCACGCCCCACTGCCAGCGACGCCGGCTGTTCTGCCTGCTGGTCCGCCAGGTGCATCTCGACGTCGATGGCTTCGTCGACCTCCGCCAGGCCCTGCGTCATCGCCACCTCCATCGCTGACGCGGAGGGGCCCAGCAGCAGGCCGTTCAGCAGGTCGCCCGCCTTGTTGGTTGCCGCCACCGCCGGGCCTAAGAGCACAGTAACTGAGGATCAGCAGTCTGGCAGTCTTCAGTCGTGTCAACCTCCAGATGGGGCGTTCCACCTCGCAAATTCGCGGAAGCTCTGTGGTATCAAGGACAACAGCTTTTAAGGCAGACATGTGGAGATATGCTCACCCGCCGCGGCCGGCGTGGCAGGCCGCCCGCCGGCGGCTGTGTCCGCCGCTGTCTGCCCCGCGGGCGCTGGGCCCTCGCTGGGCGTGTAGATGAAGCTGTAGCATGTGCCGGCGACCAGCGTCAGCTCATCACCGCCCTGCAGCGTGACCTGTGTTTTGGCGGGACACGGAAGCGTTCCAGAAACGTTTTGAAGTGCACCCAATGATTGTACATTTCTGTGCATCGAGTCGTCAGTTTGTGTGGCGGAGAATGCAACCAAAAAGGCATGAAGCGGACGCCTCCCGCACCTTCTCGTTTTTTTGAAGGGTGCGCCCATTGATGGACAGCGTGCGCGAGCCGGACATACAGTGCAAAGACACCTTCGGCGGCCAGGTGTTTCCTGACGCCTGCGTGAAGCAGCAGAGTAACCTGTGTGTGCACTCTTCCCGGATTCGCATACCAGCTGGAGTGGTACAGCATGCAATATGCTGAGCCTGGCACTGCAGGCAAGGCGCATTGCATGCTAGCGGGCCAGCGCACGTGGATGCGGCACAGGTCGTTGGAGACGTGGGGATCCTGAAATTGCACGTGGCAGCTGCTGCTGCGGCCCAGGCTCATCATGCGGCGGCACAGCGCAACGTGCGGGTGCTGCACCAGTGTGTCAAGGCGGAGGGTCAGTGGCGTGTGACAATAGCCGTCGCCTTTGCGTGCAGCAGCATGCACCGTCGGCACGCATCCTTCCACTCGTGCGTCCAACAAGTCACCTGCGGGTATTGCGAGATGAGCTGCCCCCACTGCGGCAGTGCCGCGTCACCGTCCACCTCTCCCGTGCCTGCATGTATGGCATCTGTGGTTGTGCTTCGCTTTCGATACTCGCATCACTATTCTGTCCGGAAAACAATCCCAGCCTCGGCACGCCGTGTCCAAGGCAAGCCTGGAGTCCAACAGGCAGGTGTGTGTCACACACCTCCCGGGTCTGGGGCCACGGTTCCCTGCAGCTCGGCCGCAGCCGGTCCCGCGCTATTTGCTGGGTGAGGCTGCGATCTGGGAGGAGCCGTGTTGACTGCAGTGTCAGCGGCAGCTGGCTCAGCGGCCTCGCCACTGGCCTGCCTGGGCCTTTTGGCAGGAGGCACTGCATCGACCTGGTCGCCCTGCGCGCTGGTCTGTTTGCGCCGTTTGCTAACAGGAGCGTCGCTCGCCGATGAACTGGCGCACGCTGTGGCATCGCCTCCGCTCCTAGTACGCATGCTGAACAGCGAATGGCCACGAGTAAGTTGAGTAAGTTTTCTTCCCGGTCTCGGATGCTGCCCCGCCTCGCACAATCACAGCATACTCACTGCAGCATCGGGCTTTCAGGGTACGGGCATTCGATTTCCAACGTCAATGCTGTGACGTTTCACGTTTGCAAAGCTTCCTGTGCTTTTTTGGACCAGGTCATTTCCGGGTTTAGCCAAGCCTGCCAGAGATGCCAGAGACGTCGGCGACTCCTTGTTCACATAAACACATTCACTAATGTAAGTCTGTTCTTGCAAAGCCGGTTGTGAGCCAGGGGTGACCAGCGCTAGCAGAGGGTGCTGGTGTTTTGTCATTTTCGATCGCCTGCGGGTTAATCGAGGCAGCTTGGGCTCATGGCATCTGCCAATGGCGTATCTGCTACTGTGGCGCTGCAGCAAGAGCTGGGCGGCCACCTGCAGTCTGGTAACTACGCACAAGCGTTGAAGGCTCTGGACCGTCTCATCCTTGAAGTCGGGTCTGCGACTCCTCAGCTGCTGTGCAACCGCGCGTTCTGCTACGAGAAGCTGCAACTCAAGCGCAAGGCGCTAAAGGTGTGCCCTGCGGAGCGGTGCTGCTTTACCACAAACATGCACGCGAATCCATGATCCTGAGAGGCACCGTCTCCAGCTCCTCCATGTTGGCCTGTTCAATTGCTGCAGGAATACGAGGCGGCTCTGCAGCAGGACCCCGGCAATCTGCAAGCGCTTGTGCGGCAGGGCAAGGTGCTGCACGCGCTGAAGCGCACCCAGGTGAGCACCGCAATGTCATGCATGCCTCGCATGCTGGGCGCTGCCTCGCAATCGCCAATGCCGCCCTTTCAGTGCCGATGCAGGGCCTGGCGTTATCCTAGGCATTTGCGCCCAACATCAAGCAAACTGCGCCAGAGATGTCACAGGTGCCATTCCCGCTCCGCAGGAAGCGAACCAGCTATGGGAAAAGGCTGCGGCCGCGGACCTGCTCGACAGCGACATTAGCCTGGTGCTGGAGGCCCAGACGCTTCTGAGCAACCCGGACGGCGAGTCACAGGCCGCTGCTGCCGCAGCCGCCGCAACTGCGCCGGCCAAGGCGCCCGCGGCAGCGGCGCCCGCAGTAGCGGCGCCCGAGCCCGCTGCTGCGGCGCCTGCCTCGAGCCAGCCGACGGCATCTTCTGCCACCGAGCTGCAGGTCAGCAGGCTTGCGATAGTCTCACGATCAAAGCTGTACAGTTCCTGATCCATGCTGCCCACGCCACTGTTCCATAAATAGGAACCCAGTAGCAGTCGAGTGACACCTTTTTCGAATCCCTGACAGTGTCTTCTGCAGACGGCGCACCCGGTGAGCAATGGGCGCGCCACGCCCAAGATCGCCGCCCGGGCCAAGGCCAAGACCAAGGCCAAGTACCAGCTGCCGCCTGCGGTGCTGGCGCAACTGGAACGTGACCCCAATGCCGCCGTTGGCCTAGCCGTCAACCAGGTGTGTCTCTAGCGTGTCCATATCGGTGTCGGTCCCACAGATTCACCTGCCTGCCGCTGTCTCACCTCTTGTTCTTCGCAACCACATCGGCAGGTCAGCGCGCTGCGTCGCTGCTCGGCCACTCATCAGCAGCATATGACAACTTGTCGCCCTCTCCGCATCATTGTTGTTGTGCAATTATTGCATTATGTTACTCGGCAACACAGTTCGGGCCCCTGCGCAGATCAACGAGGGCAAGCTGGTAGAGGCAGAGGGGCTCCTGGACCGCATCATCGAGCGGCAAGGCCCGAACCCTAATCTGGGCGCCTACGTCGCCCGCGGCACCGCCCGCGCCCTCGGGCGTGACCTGCCGGGTGCGCTCGCTTTTTCTCAGACATGGAAACTTTGCGGAGGCGGCGTTGCTGTGCTGTCATCCGGGCACGTGGCACAAGTGCAGAGGAACCGGAGCTCTGGGGCTGCTTTTGCCAGGCAGTTACCGGGCGACCTAGCTGGATGTTTGACAACGTCAAAGCTGATTTACTCTCCGGTTCATTCCGGAGCTCAGAATGCATGTGTGCTGCATGCATGCAGCCGCGGTCGAGGACTTCTCCAAGGCGATCGAGCTGCAGCCGCAGTACGCTGACTGCTGGAAGCGCCGCGGTCAGGCCCGCTCGGCAATGGGCGAGCACGAGGCCGCGCTGCAGGCACGACCTGCTGTCTGTCTTTTTAAACAGTTTTGTCCATCATTTCCGATCAATCGCTTTTCAAGAGTCTGCCCCGAGGGCAGATAGCAATACAATCACTGCAGTGGTCTCGCGAGCGAGTGTGTGCAGCCATGATGAAGCACCAAGCACCAGCGCAGTCTCCAGCCTGTCCTGCGGCAGGACCTGCGGCGGGCGGCGGACCTGACGGCAGAGCGCGTCGACAAGGCGGACTGCCACTTCGAGTGCGGCGTCATCCTGCAGAAGCAGAAAGACTACCGCCGCGCCACCACCTCCTTCGAGGTGCGAAGCGGACGGCGCATGTGCATGCGCTCGCTGCCAATGAACCGCCACATGGTGCAGAGTCCAGTGGCACACGAACCGCATGTCGCCAGACAGGCAGTCTGCCAGTGCTTTTTCACGGCCCACATTATGATGCTGCATGTTGTGGCATGTATACGTTGCGCGATCGCTGGAGCCGAGCTCTTATGCCTGTCCCACAGGCGGCGACGAGGCTGGACGCGCGCAGCGTGCAGGCGGTCAACATGCTGGGGCTGTGCTACACCAGCCAAGGCGACCTGGACAGAGCCATCGACATCTACAAAAAGGCGCTCAAGCTGGACCCGGGCCTCAAGGACGCCTGGTCTAACCTCGCCACCGCGCACAAGGAGGTATGCCCTTTTGTTGACCCTGGATTCCTAAGCAGCCAACATAAGCAGCCATAAAAAGCAGCCACCTTTTTGTTGTTTTGCATCAGCGCAGTGCATGCTGCCAATGCGGCGGCGCGGATGCGCTTAGGAGCGCGCCTGCGGCTGTGACAATTTCCGACATTGATGTATTGAGGGGTCATCAAAGAGGCCAGTGACCTGATCTTCCTGCGTCTGTGGCGCCCGCGCAGATTGGCCACGTGAAGGAGGCGGAGCAGGCCTTCGCGCGCAGCATCAAGCTGCGCGGCGACGCGGACTCTGCGGTTGCGATGCGCATGGTGGCGGAGCTGCGGCGCGGCTGCGGCGACCACGTGGCCGCCATCTCCATGCTGGACCGCGCGCTCGCGTCCGCGCCGCACTGCCACCGCATCGAGCTCTACTTCCTGCGCGGTGAGGTCTGTGTGGGCTGGGTGCGGCAGCTGCTGCCGCATTGAGGCTGCTTTCTCTGCAACGTGATCCGCTGGAATATCGCTGCAGCCTTGGAGGTTCCCGGGCCTTAGAGCAGCCGTGGAACTGCCACACACCTCTCATCTTAAACCGCAAGGCTGCTTGCATCGTGTTCTTCGAGGTGCTATGAGAGTCTTCCACGACGCCTTGAAGCAGCTGCTCACCTGGCAAGCCTTGTTGTGCAGGGGCGTGCTACCATGCGCTCGGGTACCACCGGTCGGCCGCACGCGACTACAGCCAGGCCTTCTCCATGCAGCAGCCCGACGCCAGCAGCGAGGTCAAGATGCAGCAGTTCCTGGCGTTCTACCAGGCACGCACCCTCTGCAGAACCCCTTGCCAATGTTTCTGCTGTGCTGCTGTTCTGCCACTTGTGGTGGCCGTGAACTATGGTGCTGCATTGTGCGTCGCTTCAAAGTCGCCTATTTCGGTCGGACTGTCTCCAAATCGCTCTGACATCCCACCGTGTCCTGAAAAATTTGCAGAGGGAGCTGGCGA
>JAABUM010006491.1_pt1 | contig 11449 bp, 18 predicted proteins | sample 5559161 | NCBI WGS metagenome assembly JAABUM01 (sample SAMN10711868, study PRJNA513369) | rock metagenome | isolation source: Antarctica rocks | place: Antarctica: Victoria Land, Siegfried Peak nord | reverse complement strand
TCCTGCTTGGCGTCGCTTGGTGCCTGCTAGTGGGGCGAGACACCATGGGTGATTGACCACCTTCAGACCTCGCCCAACCGCTCCTGCAGCGTCACCAGTTGTTCAACACTATCTCGCCTTTTCGCAGGTGGGCGGAGGCCGCGGCGCCGCCGCCAAACCCCGCCACGCCTCCGGTATCAGGCGCGCCGCCCGCAGCCATTGGCGCCCGCGGCGGCACTAACGGCGGCGGCGCCGCAGCCGTCGCGGCTGCGGCGCGCAGCATGGTGGACGACGCAATTGCGCGGACAGACAGCCCCGGCCTCGGCAGCACTAACTTCGAGATGGACCCCGAAGACGTTCCGGCGGAGGTGCTGGAGGCAGAGCGCCTGGCGGCTGAGGTAGGAAAGAATTTTGGGTTTTCTTCCTCTATTGATCTTTTCGTGTGAGGTGAAGCCGGAGGACGTTCCGGCAGAGGTGCTGGAGGGGGAGCGACTGGCGGCGGAGTAGGCACGGAAATTGGGTATCTGCTTATCTTATCTACTGATCCTTGTACGCCAGGTGGACCTGAGGATGTGTCGGGGCGGAGCATGAAGGAAACATCCATCTGTCTATTTAATTCCCCTCGTCGTTCGTTCCTCGTGCTGGTACAAGGGCTGGAGGCAGAGCATGTGCCGGCAGGGTTCTCCGAGTTTCTGCGGCTCCGGGAGCAGAGTCTTTGGCATTTTGTGGCTCATGCATGGCAATCTGTGCTGTGCACAGGCGGAGGCAGCGGCAGCGGACTTTGCAGCGCAGTCGGCAGAGATGATGGTGCTCGTATCTCAAACCTTTTCGGTGGCTTACGGAGCAGGTTTCAGGGCTTTTCGTGCCTCACGGATGGGGACGGCAATGTTTGCTCACCTTTGCTGCACGCAGGCGGAGGCCACGGCGGCGGATTTCGCGGCGCAGTCCGCGGCGATGATAGAGCAGGTCGGCGGGCCGCCCAGCCGACTGCCGCGCATCACCGAATTCCGCACAAAAAAGCGACGCGGCCTGCTCGCGCCCGCGGAAAAGGTCGCCGCCAAAGGTGTGCTGTCTGGGTAAATCGCTTCACACACTTCGCGGGTCATTGCATTTGGAGGCAGTCAGAAGGGATGTCAAGCTTAGCGAAGCTGACGAGCGACATCAGACTTCAGACATGTGTACTTTGTATGATCGTACCTGCGCAGCGCATCAAAACCAGCAGAAGCTGTAAGCTGACTCTGTGTTGTGACTGCGATGTGCAGCGAGCGGCAAGCACAGGAGCAGTCACCACAGCAGCAGCAGCGGCAGGCACAGCAGCGGCAGCAGGCATGGCAGCGGCAGGGACAGCGGCGGCGGCAGCAGCAGCAGGCGCAAGAGTAGCGGCAGCGGCGGCCAGCGGAGCGGCTCAGACAGGAAGGGCCCTCCTCTGGACCTGGACAACAAGCAGGTGAGCACTCGAGTCTGCATCAAGGTGATTGTAGCCGTGACCCTCTGGTACTGCTGTGTCATGCCGGGCAGGCTTGACAGCCGGAACAAAGATCATTGCAGAATCTGCAATGATCTCTGCAATGATCTTTTGTTGTCTTGACGTTCAGCCTGCCGCGCTCATCTTTGAGGCCCTGCTGCCGCGTGCACTGCCACAACCCTTGCCAAAGACTTGTTCGTGCAGTTTTACCATTTCACCGCCGAGCCCTGTAGTCACAAACAGCCGTCAGCAGCCGAACCGCGTCTGTGTCTTGTAAAACAAAGGGGCGCTGATGGAGAACAGAGGCGGGCTGCTGAAGCTGCCGCACGAAACACTATCATGTCTAGTGTCTAGCAGTCCTTGATTGTCCTTCAATTATCATCGATTGTAGGCGCTGGGCGAGTACATAGGCGGCCTGCTGAAGCCGCTGTATGTGGCCAAGCGACTGAGCCGGGAGGAGCTCAAGACGGTCGCGCGCAAGGCCGCGGACAAGGTGGCCGCCACTGCCACCTGCCCCCCGGGCGAGGCCTTCCTCACCGACAGCCGCAAGGAGAAGGTGTGACTCGCATCGGCTCCGTGATTCCATGTCACAGATGTCACAGTCGATCCATGCAGACAAGGCCCGCCACTGCCTCCTGCGCGCCGGGTCAATCCTACAGTCTATATCGTGAAGACGTCGCGCGGCGAGCTGTCTCTTGCTTTTACCAACATGTGCCGTCATGTGCAGGTGCGGGGGCTGGTGGACGCGTACGTGAAGCTGTGCCATGCCGGCAAGCTTGACAAGCCCGCCGTGTGACACTGGGTGCCTTGGTCGGCTGCTGCGTTCACCGCTCAAGTTTCTGACCGTTCAAGCACTCGCAGCTTCGGCGTCACAGTCCCCTGTCTGGGCCTCTTGTAACAACCTGTGCCCACGACTCACAGAACATCTACAGTTCTCAGAGAAATACCACACTGCGACTGGTGTTCACTCTTCGAAACCAGGCCAAAACAGGTTCAGTGCACACTGAAGCTATTTGCCGTCCATGGATGTTGCTATCTGTATTTCTGCCCACGGCCTGAATCATGATGCATGTCAACATGGTGGTGGGACCCGCACTCCCCAAGACCGGAGATCGCGACTCGCCGGGCCCTCTTCAATTGCCGCGCTGACTCGTCACCGGCTTTCATCATGATCAGTTGGCACGCAGGCGGACGACGACGTTGCACTGTGTCGCCGCTGCTGACGTCGTCCTCTTCCAGGCGGCGGCCGTCCTCAAGCTGCCTGCTGCACACGATGAGCCGCTGCTGGTCGATCGGCATGCCCTCCATGTCCAGGATCGCTGCCTGCAGGGGGAAACCGCACCAGCGCACGAGTGAGAATCAAATCGCATGCTGCTGGGTTGCGCAGCAGCAATACTCCTGCTCCTCAAATGCATGGAACGGCAGCATCAACAGCCAGGCAATTAACACTATGATTGGAAAAAACCAGAATACATATCCCGATTCGGCTGGGCCTCACCAGGAGCACAGCGGATTCCTCCAACACAGCTGACACGGCGACGTCGTTCTGCTGCATGACGGTGGCGAAACGCTCGCACGCGCGATCCAGCTGTTCTGCTGTGCTCCGGTCGAAATCTGCAGGATGCCGTGATTAGTAAGAGCTAAGCCGTCTCGACAGTACTGCCAGTAGGCTTTGCGCACATGCCTCTGCTGGACGAGCATTGCAGTGAAGCGCCCGCACTGCCAGAAGGCGTAATGGTCCATGTTGATGTCTGTGCAACAGTGTGCTGCTGACCGATTGCGAACTGTCTGAGACATTGTCGAAGCTCGGCAGTCTGCAAAAGTGTTCGCCTTAGACGATGGCGCAGCGAGAGCATCTCTGCATGATTCCGCCAGATTTATCATCGGTGGCATCTTGTGCATGTACTGTCCTTACACAAGCGGATAAAGTGAATCACTGTGCAAGCCGGGCAGAAGGCACTCGAGTAGGCTTGATCATGGTGGCATCTTGTGCATGGGGCCTCGCGAGCAAGTCCAAGGATCTTTAAGTCAGGCACTGCTTGGCCATCCTCCTGCTGATTTACAGAGGTGCTGTTTGTTGCTTTGCTTGCATTGTTTGCTAGACTGCAGAGATTGACGAATCCTCGGCCTCAGACACTCAGCCGCCGCAGACCCTTTATACAATCCTCATTGTGCGGGCAAAAGAGTGGATGCCGAGTACTACCCATGGTCCTGGCTGCATCCGCCGGTGTTTAGTCTTAGCCTGGAGCCTGCCGCCTCACATATACATGCCGCCATTCACCGAGATCACCTGCGCCAATGCAGACAGTGATCCCTGAGCCGCTTTGTTGTGCTGTTGGCGCAATGCTGGAGGTCGTGCATCACACCCTCGGACAGGGGAACAGGAAGTACAGGGCAATCGTATGCACGGTGAGCTGAGGCCCTATGCCAATGCTGCAGCCGCCCTGCAACACTACAAGAAATCATGCAATGGTCAGCGTGCCCACCTGGCCGGTGATGTACGCTGAAGCCGGGTCAGTGGCCAGGAAGCGCACCAGACCCGCCACCTCCTCCGGCGTCCCATACCGCGCTGCAGCGTAGGCACAGAAGTATGAGCATTCTAGTATGCGCATGCGATTCTCTTTTTGGATACCTTTTTCAGGCACTAGCATCGGTGCACAGCACACCTGGGGCGGCGGGTCAGTGCCTGCAGCCTACACGTCTGCTCAAGAGCAGTGCGCAGGAGAATGCCTGCCGGGATCCTGATTGGAGAAACAGGAGCAGAGAGAAACAAAGAGAGCAGAAATCGAAACCGTCGATTTCGAGAGGTGTCTCGCACAGCGGGATCCGGGCGGGGATGCCCTGTCGTGCTCATGTGTGCATTTCGGCGGTTTTTTGAAAAGAAATTAGTGTGGGAAGTGGCTTACACAGCGGGATCTGGGCAAGGATGCCCTCCTCGTACTTCTTGTCGATGTTGGCGGTCATGTCGGAGGCGATGAAGCCGGGCGCAACGGCATTGACGGAGATGCCGCGGCCCGCGTACTCGCGCGCCGTTGTCTTTGTCAACCCCAGCACGCCCGCCTTGGCCGCCGAGTAGTTGGCCTGGGACAGGTTGACATATAACAATTGGAGCTTGAGCTGGGTTTCTGTTGCAAACTCGCGCGCCATCGCCTTTGTCAGCCCCGGCACGCCCGCCTTGGCCGCCAAGTAGTTGGCTGTCAGGAGAGTCACATGACATTTGCGCTGTATGGTTGAGACACCCGCTGCGCCGTCTTACACGCCCTACACTGCCGAGTGGCTGGCGTCAAAACAAAATGCGGGGCTCGTCAGGCAGACTGTCGGTGGATGGGCATGTGGCAGATGGTGACTGTATGAGGACAGGCGATGCGGCTGCAAACCTGGCCAGCGTTGCCGGTCAGGCCTACGACGGAGGTGATGTTGATTATGCGGCCCGTCCGCTTCTTCATCATGATCTTCGTGGCTGCCTGTGCACAGGGAAGCAGTGCACAGTCACGGATCGGGACACGATGTACATGTGGGCGGTGGCACGCCTCCCCAACACGCTGCATCCCCAGAGCCCGCAATCACCCTCAGAATCCCTTCCACTAGCCAATGGACGCCATGGCCGCATGAAGCTGTTACGAGCAGCAGCTGATGCCGGACATCGAACGGTCAGACGCATTGGCGACTGCCTCGTCTCCGGCTGCCCCGCATGGTGGCTGTGGCTGGCAACAGCTACAACGACGAGACTAACATCCCTTAAGATGTTTCACTGACCTGGGTGGCGTAGAAGACGCCGGAGAGGTTGGTGCTGATGGCCGCCTCCCACTGCTCCAGCTATGGAAAAAGTAAATGCAGACTGACCTGAGTGGTGTAGTAGACGCCGGAGAGGTTGGTGCTGACGACTGCCTCCCACTGCTCCTTCTGGACAGCGCTTCAAGTATGACATGGAATGGACTGACCTGGGTGGCGTAGAACACGCCGGAGAGGTTGGTGCTGATGACCGCCTCCCACTGCTCCGGCTTCATGCGCATCATGAGTGTGTCGCGCGTGATGCCCGCGTTGTTGACCAGGATGTCGATCGTGCCCCACTCGTCGATCGCGCTCTTGATCAACCTGCGCGGCAGACAAGTACATAATGTTTGAGGCTCATCACGACCATGATGTATCGTGGTGGTCTCTGCGTCCAAGTCGCTGCAAGGCAGCTGCAGCTTCTCTCTGCCGTGCCAGGACATGATGACAGCGGTCTGGTGATCTGGATGGACCGCTTTAGCGTCACACCTGTCGATGTCCCCCTCAATGATGTTGGCGCCGACGGCGATGGCATCATGATACATTTGCTACGATCCTACATCGCACAACCCGGCATGACCTCTTGATTCTGAGATCCTGCACCTGTCGATGCCCTCCTCCAGGGAGATTTCGGCGCCGACAGCGATGGCGTCATCATGTGCTTGCAAATGTCATACATCGATGAGTCCGGCATACACTACTTATCCTAGTCGTGTGCACCTGTCGATGTCTTCCTTCTTGGAGATGTCGGCGCCGACGGCGATGGCGTCTCCGCCCGACTCCTTGATGGCCGCCACCACCTCCTGCGCCGGCCCCTCGCTAGCGGAAAAGTTTACCACCACCTGCGGACTAAGTAATTGCTATTTTGTTGTGCCAAACACACTCACCAGTAGATCATGGGTGTGCCACGGGAGCGATGTGTGAACACAGGATCCCAGACACGGCTGGCACTTGCAAGTGCAGACGTCTGGGCAAGGGTGGCTAGCTGGCGGTCAGTAATTCAGAGTCCGAACCTTTGCGCCCTCAGCGCCCAGCGCCAGCGCGATGGCCTTGCCAATGCCGCGAGACGCACCCGTCACAACCGCCACCTCTACACAGGACGCAGCATGATCACGCTGCGATTTGGCGTGTTGCCTTGCTTGCTGATTACTGCACAAACCAGCAGCATGGCTCCAACAATGACACTGTGGAGTGCAGCGACAGCTCTGCGCGGTAGCCAACAGGAAGGCGGGACGCACTGTCTTTGCCATTGCCCGCTTGGCCGGCTGCAGTGGCAGCGGCTGCCACTGTGAGGCTGCGGCTGGTTCGCGCCGCGGCGCACTGCTGCCTGGGAGCTGGACTCCGCAGCGCATGCAGCAGCGCCCGCTGCGGCTGCAACCTGGCTGACGCTGATGTGCCTGTGCAAACAGACAGAGGCATGAAATGACCAGATGATCTGTTGCAACCAAGTGTCATGATGCTAGCAACATGTGATCAGGCTACTGCGCAGCTGCAACCGTCCATGCATGACCTCCAGATCATCCCAGATCGGCATTCAGGTCTCTTACCAAGCGGCATCAGAGCCAACTGCTGATCATCAGAAAAGTTGAAACACATCGCTCCAGTAGCATGCGGACGCACAAACCGCGGCAACACGCTTCCTGGCAGTGCAAAGTTTACCTGCAAGTCGTGAGTGGTGCAGGCGCGAAGTCAGGGCAACGCCCTCCGTGGCCGCGGTGCGCGCGATCATTTGCGACGCCATGCTATCAGAAAGCAAATCGGAAAGCTTATGCGGAGGCGAGAGACGCGATCTGTTGACAAAATGCATCAAGCATGCGCAAAAAGGTTGCATGCAGGGACGTGAAAAACGCTGTGTTGGGGGGCCGCTGCTAGAAGGAAATGCTGGCGCTCTGCCGGCAGGAACATAGTTGCAAACGTCGCTCGGCATCACCTGATCAGCTGCAGCCGCCAGTCGGATAGTCAGAAAAGCATCGAATTGACCTTCTCCTGCAGAACACTTTGAAGTGCCCCTGAAGCGACTTGGAGCCACGCGAATCTCTGCAGAGGGGCTGAAATGTACCATTCCGTAACTGGCGCATCTGACATCTGACTTTGCAACTGGACCTGCACCGGCGACGCGCCTCGCGCCACACAGCATGGCGCATGCTTGGCTGCAGAGGCACGCAGCAGGCTGTGCCGTGCCGCAAAAGAGACAGATCTGTTGCAGCGGCAGCCTAGTAGCCGCACAGCTGAGGCCGCAGCTCAGGCAAAATGGGCGCAGCCAGCATGCGCCGGTGCGGCATGCAGCTGTGCAGCATCAGCACCCGCGGCAATTCACAGCACACGCCAGAAGCAGACGCCAAGACAGCAGCCTCGCCTGCGCGGCGGAGCTGGCGTCGAGGGACGGCGTCACCGCCGAGGCCGACACGCCACCACGGCAGCCGCTTCGCCGCGTGCGCATCCGCGCGGCGCGGCTCGAGGACGCCGAAGCCATTGCCGACCTGTGCGGGCAGTCCTTCGCGAGCGAAGCCACAGCCAACGTGGGGCGGCTGCCGCCGTCGCCGTCCAAGGACCGGCTGCTGGCACTGGAGGCTTCGTATGGGCGGCAGATCGCGGCGACGCTGCTGACTGAGCTCCGTGCCGCGCTGACCGCCAAGATGCAGGTGCAAAGTGTACCAACCTTTCCTATTTACTTCAATTGGCACGTTCACATGCGGTCTGGCGCCCCAAAGCTGAGCAGATGCAGCACGAATTGGACACTTGCACAATGGGCTGCGGCGGAGGGGGCGACGTACTGTCACAAAGCGCAGAGTGCCAGGCTGCCCGCCTAGAATGCCGGCACTTCAAGCTTCTGCCGCGCTGCCTGGCAGGCGGCAGCAGACGCCAGGGAGTGGCGCCTGTACCGGCGGTATGTGGCACTCAAGGCGGAGATTGCCGCGCTGCGCGGTGGGCGCGCGACCTTTGCTGCGTCGCCCAACCCGGTCGAAAGGTAAGGACATTTGCGCGCTGCTCAGGTGCTTTGCGGTCCTCCAGAAGGCTTTGCAACATGGGTTTGAAAAAGCTTAGTCAGCTGTTGGCCCGCTGATTCTTGAGTACGAGCCCCTGTATAAGATCTAGACCAACACTGCACAAGTGCGTGGGCCGGGCTCGTCAGCTCAGAAAGCTGAGACCCGCGCCGACAGATGCAACTTTGCATGTAAAACCGGCAACCCTGCAGGCGGCAGGTGGCGAGGTGGGACCGGCAGCGCACCTTTGCGGTGCTGCTGGCGCATGACGCCGACAGCGGGCAGCTGCTGGGCTGCGTCACGCTGTCGCTGCTGCGAGCGGAAGCGGCGCTGCCGCCACCGCTGCCCACCAACAAGCCCCTGCGGTGCGGCAACATTGACTTGTAGTACATTTCCGACATTTCTGACAGTCAAGTACCGCTGTCACTGCTGCGGGCGGAGGCGGCGCTGTCGCCGCCGCCCATCAGCACGCCGCTGCGCTGCGGCATCGGCATGTCACAGCAGATGCCCTGATGTGTCTTGGGCTAGGCATGGCTGCCGCTGCTGCGGGCAGGTTCGGCGCTGCCCACCAGCAAGCACCTGCAGTGCGGCAGCATCGACCACCATCACCAGATGAAGGCTGACATGTGTGGAAGTGGGCTTCACTGTCGCTGCTGCGGGCGCCGCCGCTGCAGGCCATCAGCAAGCCGCCGGGGTGCAGCGCTGCCAGACGACGCCGGAACTTGTAAGACAGCACACGGTTGTCACCTGAGATTGTCACTCGAGGCTCGAGGCACACCAAGAGAGCTGCTATTTGGCGCGTGGCGACTGCCACGCCGCCAATGGCAGGGCTCCTGAATGAAAAACTCGAGGAGACTGCCAGATTGCCTGGCATGGGACATCTGCAGGCAATGTGCACAACAACTGACTCAACGCTTCTTTCTCTTGAACTGACCATCGTGTCTCGTGTGCAGGCTGTACATCAGCAACATGGTGGTGGCGCCGGAGGTGCGGCGGCGCGGCATCGCGAGCGCGCTGCTGCAGGCCTGCGCCCGCCTAGGTGGGGGACATTGGGCTTTGCATGCCCTGCATTGCTGGCTGCTCTGTCACGCCGAGGCTGCCATGGTGGATATCGCAAGAGCTCCCCAGTAGCTGAAAGGTCCAGCCATCAGGATCTTGCCCTCGGCAGCTGGCAGGAACAAGTAGCAGCGGCCCGCGACAGACCTGTGTTATAGTATAATAGAACGTCAATATCAATCAACAACAAAATCTTGTACTTTTGTCAACAGGTCGGCGGTGGCGACAGGACAGCACCTGGCTGCATGTGGAGGAGCGCAACACTGCCGCGCTGGGCCTGTACCAGGTGAGTCGCAGGGTTTAGGGTTCAGGGTGTTGCTTGAGGGTTTTCCTCCGTGAACTGGCTCCAGTAGCAGAAGTGGATGCGCGCTGAGGCTCGTGCGTCGTCTGCTCTGGGTCGACTCTCGGATTGCGTCCAGCGCGCAGGGCAGCGTTGCCACGGCGTGCAGGCAGCGTTGCCATGGCTGTTGAGTGCCGCGCCCAGCGCCGGGAGGTGTCGTGTGGCAAATGCAACAAGCCCTTGAATGCACTGCCTGCCAGGCGATCTTGTGTAGCATCAGGTTGAAAGAGCCACGCTGCCGATAGATAAACCTCTGGCGTATTGAGTCCAGGCGGCGGGGTTCCGCGGCATCATGACGCAGCGGCGGTGGGCGTCGGCATTCCGCCGCTGCCGCCTGATGTCGCAGCCGCAGCCGCGCAGCCGCAGCGCCACAGGCGGCGCCGAGCAAGGTCAGTCCGCAACACGCCTTCATGACACGTGCAGCATAGCCCTTCACGAACTGCATCAGCTCCGAGTCGGCATGGTCCAAAGGCGTTTTATAGTAATCCACATCCCTCTCGACACTCGACACCTTGTAATGTGTGGCAAGTACTACCGTCTCCAGGTCCTGTGTCGCTTGTGATGCAGGTCCGAAGGTCACCGGAGGCAGCACCCGGGACTCTGACGGCGTCTTCATTTGGCAGACGGATGCTGCGCCGCCATCTGACGGGTCTCCCTCTTGAATTGTTTGACATCGAATTTTGCCGGCTCTAGAGCGAGCAATCTGTATACCTATGCTGACTGCACTGCTATTCTTTCTTGCCTCATTGGGCAAATGCTGGTGCTTTGGTACCGGGCCTTTGCATTGTTGACTTTGCGAAAAATTGTCGAAACACCGCAAACCTAGCATGCGGTCACACTTCACACCCCTCGTTTGAACACCTTTTCTGCCGTGAGCCTCAACCAGGTGGGTGGCAGGGTGTCCTCTCTCTGGAGGCCTGCTGCCGTGCACAGTTCCTGTCCTGCAAGCAAAGATGGCGCCAAAACTCACAAGTTTTGCAGGTAGAGCTTGTCACACCAGGTATGCCGGCTCTTCAAGGCGCAGCAGTTGCACTGTCGCCAATCCAAACGATTGTACCCCAAACAAGCAAAGCAGGCGTTGCATGGCCAGCACCCATACGGTGAGTGCATGCGTGGGCGGCACGCCGCAGTTCGTGCCTGATGCGATGTCCTAAATGTGCTGATGCAGCCGTGCAGGCGGCGGCGACTCCGCTGCATGCTGCCACTGCACCCACCGGACTCCTGCATTGGCGGCGGCATCCCCGGGCTCCTGGCGTCATGCTGCCATCAGCCCTAGAACTTCCCCGGAAAGTGCTCTGTCGCGAAGCGCGCCGCCGTGACGGATGCTTCCTGCGGGGAGAGACGGTGGCGAACATAAGATCCGGCATGAAACCCGGAAGCAGTGCAGACAGCAGCGGTAGAGCATAGAAACGTGCGGGCAAAGACGGCACCCGGGTGAAATATGCCATACAGCTGGGCGCCCCAACTAGCAGATTTGAAATTCAACTGCATCAAACCTGGAGGCCGCCCTCGCCGCGGCCCTCCATGACGACCACCAGGCTGCGGGGGCCCGCCACGCGGCCGGCCACCCAGCAGTCGTCGGCGCCGCGGGCCACCATCTCCACATCGGCGTCCTGAGCAAAGCAGAGGAAACAGTGAATTGTGGATACATGGACGAACGAAGCGGGGCAACATGAGTAGACAAAAACACCATGAGGAGTAGTAGTAGCCGGCGCGCCGCGGGCCTCCACCTTCATGTCTTGCGTTCGATTTGACCTGGCTACGAGATGCAATGAAGGCCTCATGGCAGCGGAGATGGGCAAGTCGGGCATCGGCAACCAGCAGCAAGGTGTCCGGGCATTTGAGAGCGAGGTT
>JAABUM010006489.1_pt1 | contig 11450 bp, 11 predicted proteins | sample 5559161 | NCBI WGS metagenome assembly JAABUM01 (sample SAMN10711868, study PRJNA513369) | rock metagenome | isolation source: Antarctica rocks | place: Antarctica: Victoria Land, Siegfried Peak nord | reverse complement strand
TGATTCCGCCGCTATTGGGCCTGGACCCGCTCTCGGTGGTGCAGGTAGCGATTGCGCTGACAATCTATTCCGTCGCGCTTCTGGTGCGGGTGGTCGCCGACGGACTCGCTTCAGTCAGTGAGGACACCCGCCAAGCTGCGACTGCCATCGGCTACACACCGTTCGCACGTCTGATCAAGGTCGATCTACCGATCGCGACACCTGTCATCATCGCCGGTCTACGGGTAGCAGTGGTCTCCAACGTCAGCATCGTGGCGATCGCCAGCACCGTCGGGTTTCAGAATCTGGGCAGTCTGTTCATCACCGGTTATCAGCTCTCGACGGGGACCTCGCCGTACTACCCGCCGATCGTGCTCGGCCTCATCCTCTGCCTGATCCTGGCCCTGGCGCTGGACGCGGTGGTCATCGCCGTCGGCCGAGCGTTCACCCCTTGGAGAAAGGCAGTTCGCTCATGAGCGGCGTCATCACCTGGCTCAACGATCCCGCGCACTGGCGTGGTTTCGGCGCAACGGCAGGAATTTTCGAGCAACTGAAGTTTCACGTCCTGCTGGTCCTGGCTGCGTTGCTCATCGCGTTGGTCATCGCGGTACCGCTCGGGCTACTGATCGGACACACCGGTAAGGGGAAGGCCGCAATCTCGGTGGCCAACGCCATCCGATCTGTTCCCAGCATCGGACTGTTGATCCTGTTACTGGTGATCATCGCCCCGCACTTCTACGGACGCACTCAGACCGGGTACATCATCCCGACCGAGATCGTACTGGTACTGCTCGCGATTCCCCCGATTCTCGCCAACACCTTCGCCGGTGTGGAGAACGTCGACCCGGCGGTTCGCGACGCGGCCTACGGCATGGGCATGAAGGGTGGGCAGGTGCTGTTCCGCGTCGAGCTGCCGAACTCGTTGCAGCTGGTCTTCTCCGGCGTGCGGTCCGCATCGCTGCAACTGGTCGCGACTGCCACCATCGCCTCCTTCGCTCCCCTCGGGGGCCTGGGCAGATTCATCTTCGACGGATTGGCTCAGCGGGACTTCCCGCAGGCAATCAGTGGGGGTCTTCTGGTCGCGGCGCTCGCTCTGGTGCTCGACTTCGTCCTCGGTCTCGTCCAACGTCTCACGGTGTCCAGGGGCGTCAGTCGGCGGTTCTCCAAGAAGGCCGCCTCCACCTCAGCGGCGTCGACTGCAGATGCCCGCGTCGGTGTGGTGGACGAGGTACACGCACCCGCCTGAGACCGGCCCGAACCATGCACACCGCGTCGGCAGCAAACGCTGCCTACTACGTACGCTCTACCCCACCCCCCTCATCTCCAGGAGTACCGATGATCAAACGCACGACCAGCGTCGTCACAATCGTGGGCCTCAGCCTGACCCTTGCGGCCTGCGGCAAGGACAGCTCCAAGCCCGGCGGCAGCAATGCAGCAGCAGCCAGCGGGGGCGGCACCGTCGCCTCCAAACTGATCATGGGCGGGTCGGCCGAATTCAAGACCCGCGCCAACGGCCTACCGGGCCTGAAGAAGAACTACGGGGTCGTGTTCGGTAGCTACAAGGTCACCGACACCGGCGGTCCGGTCACGGTCGGCGCCCTCGTCAACGGGCAGATCGACGCAGCCGACATCTTCAGTACCGACCCGTCGATCAAAAAATACGGATTCGTTGCGTTGAAGGACCCCAAGAACAACTTCGCAGCGCAGAACATCACCCCACTGATCACCAAGTCGAAGGCGACACCCGGCGTCCAGGCGGTACTCGACGCCGTGTCTGCGAAGTTGTCGCAGAAGACGTTGGTCGACCTCGTCTCCCAGGCCATCACCGACAAGAAGGACCCGGCAGCAGTTGCCAAGGGATTCCTGGCCGCCAACCCGATCAACATGCCGGGTAAGGCCTCCGGAGCCACTCTCAACGTGGGTTCATCGAACTTCCCCGAGAGCGTCGTGCTGGGAAACATCTACTCCCAGGCTCTGGCGTCCGCCGGCGCGAAGACGACGAACAAGTTCAACATCGGCAGCCGCGAGAAGTACTATCCCGCACTGAAGGCCGGTTCTATCGACGTGTTCCCCGAGTACAACGGCGCGCTGGCCAGTTACCTGGACGGCTCGACGACTGCCTCCTCCACTGCCGAGGTGATGACGGCACTGAAGAAGGCTCTTCCCAAGACCATCCTCGCTCTGAAGCCTGCCGCAGCGCAGGACAACGACTCGGTCATGGTGACCAAAAAGACGGCCAAGAAGTTCAACCTGGTCTCGATCGCCGATCTGGCCAAGAAGGTCAAGTAACCGAGAAGTTCGTCACTCTCGACTGTGCTGCCGTGTCCTCGGGTACGGCAGCACACTTGTCTGTGGGCAGAATGAAGCAGGCGCTACAGCGCCGCACGACAACCAACTGATACCTCAGGAGAACCGATGTCCGACGCACCGACGCTGCAGCTACCCGACGGAGTGCAGGTCACCGGCCCGCTACAGGAGCGTTACGACATCGTCCTGTCCGCTGATGCGCTGACACTGATCGCACGTCTCCATCGCGAGCTCAACGCGGACCGCCTCGCGGCCCTCGCGGCGCGATCGGTTCGAGTGCAGCAGGTCGCCGACGGCACCGATCTCGGATTTCTGGAGGAGTCCCGTTCCGTGCGTGAGGACAACAGTTGGACGGTCGCTCCGCTGGCTCCCGGGCTCCATGACCGCCGGGTGGAGATGACCGGCCCGACCGACGCCAAGATGGTCATCAACGCCCTGAACTCCGGTGCCTGCGCGTGGCTGGCCGATCAGGAGGACGCCAACACCCCGATGTGGGGCAACGTCGTGCAGGGCCCGCTCAACCTGCTGGATTCCATCGAAGGCACCCTCGACTTCACCAGCGATGCGGGGAAGGACTACAAGGTCGTGCCCTTCGAGGACCAGCCGACCATCATCGTGCGCCCGCGCGGTTGGCACCTGTTCGAGAAACACATCCTGGTCGACGGTGTGCAGACCTCCGGCTCACTGGTCGACTTCGCGCTCTATTTCGTGGCGTGCGCCCGCAAGCAGCTCGAACGCGGTCACGGGCCGTACTTCTACCTGCCCAAGATGGAAAGCCACAAAGAAGCCCGCATCTGGAACCGGGCGTTTGTCCTCGCCCAGGACTTCCTGCAGATCCCGCAGGGCACCATCCGGGCGACCTGCCTGATCGAGACACTGCCCGCCGCATTCGAGATGGAGGAGATCCTCTACGAGCTGCGCGAGCACTCCTCGGGGCTGAACGCCGGGCGTTGGGACTATCTGTTCTCGGTCATCAAGACCTACCGCACCCGCGGCGCCGACTACATCGTGCCGGACCGCAACAGCGTCACGATGACCGTTCCGTTCCTGCGCGCGTACACCGAACTGCTGGTACGCACCTGTCACAAGCGCGGCGCGTCGGCGATAGGCGGCATGGCAGCTCAGATACCGACCAAGGACGAGCACACCAACAAGGCTGCCTACGACAAGGTGTCCGCCGACAAGACCCGCGAGGCGAACGACGGTTTCGACGGGTCGTGGATTGCCCACCCTGCGATGGTGAAGACCTGCTTCGACGTTTTCCAAGACGTACTGGGCGGCAAGCCCCACCAGATCTCCAAGACCCGCGAGGACGTCAGCGTTGAGGCGGCCGACCTGCTTGACGTGCGATCAACGCCCGGAGACGTCACCGAGGACGGCGTCCGCAGCAACATCGACATCGCGTTGCAGTACCTACGCACTTGGCTGACCGGTCGCGGCGCCGTCGCGATCAACAACCTGATGGAAGACGCGGCAACCGCTGAGATCTCGCGCTCGCAGATCTGGCAGCAGATTCAGAACCAGGTCTCGACGGCAGACACCGGAACGCTCATCACCCGCGAGTGGGTGCTGGAGTTGGTGGACGAGGTCATCGCCGGGTTGCCGGGCGCTCCCTGTGACTACGACAACGCCAAAGAGACCTTCCTGCAGGTCGCCGTCGCGGATGAGTACGCCGACTTCCTCACGCTGCCTGCCTACGACCGGATGCAGTAACGCACTCCGCCTGACCAAAGGCTCACGTAAGCCCGAGAGGCTCAGGCCGACCTGAGCCTCTCGGGCTTTACTGCGCCACTGTCAGCCGTTGGTCAGTGCTGCCCGCACGATGGCCACGAGTTCTTCGGTAGTGCGGCCCAGATGCCGAGTGCGCTGCGCGAAATCCCGAGCAGCCTCTTCGGCGAGGTCACCCGTGCCGGTGCCGCCGGCACTGACGAAAGTGCCTGCCCTGCCTCGTCCTTGCACGACACCAGCGGCCTCGAGTTGGGTATAGGCCTTGGCCACCGTGCCCGGAGCCACTCCGAGGCCAGTCGCGAGACCGCGCACCGTCGGGAGTTTCGTGCCGACCGGCATACGCCCGTCGGTTGCCGCTTCGGCGATCTGGCGACAGATCTGTTCGTAAGGCGGGGCGGAGTCTTCGGTGTCTATCCGAAGCGCGACCGTCACCAGCCCATCGTTCCGGGCTCGCCCTTGAAGGGGCCGACGACGCGGTCGGTGATCCACCCGCCGTAGAAGTTGCCGGCCTGGGGGCGCACCAGTTCGCCGTCGACCAAGCACTTGTCCACCAGGCCGGGCATCACAGCCACGTAGTTCAGGAGCTGCTCGAAACCACGGGTCGGAGACGGATAGGTCCATCCAGCACGCGAGGCTACCGATCCCCCGTCGACCAGGTCGAAGTACTGGGCGATTCCCTTGAATTCGCAATAGGAGCTGCCGGGCACCGGCCGCAACGCACCCTCTACGAAGTCCTTCATGCGCACGTAGTAGGTCGGAGGATGACTTGTCTCCAACACGCGGTAGGCGTTGCTACTTTGTGCGATCGCGCTTCCACCGAGCCAGATCTCGACTACTTCGGCGGTGGCCTCGACCCTTGGGGGACGTGGGTAGTCCCACACCGACTCCTGCCCGCCAGCGGGTTCTATCCTGCGCGACATCTTCATGGGTGAGCTCCATCTGCGCGTCGCCGCGCGCTACACGAGCCCGCGCGGCCAGGGACCGAGCGCGCGGGGTGGGCGATCCACGGTGGCCATTGTCCATCGCGCCTGTAGCCCGTCCGTAGGGAGTCACTGGAGGGCGACGTTACTCGCGCGTACGAAAAGTGAGATGCTGCTGGTCGAGGCACGCGCAGCAGTGCGGTGAACCAACCCGGAAGGACCCCCTGATGGACCTGGCCTACACACCCGAAGAGCAGCAGTTCCGCGATGAGTTGCGCACCGTCTTCTACGAGAAGGTGCCGGCCGAGATACGGCGCCGCGTCGCTTTCGGCGAGCTCAGCCGCGAGGACATCGTGGCCAGCCAGCAGGTTCTGCACGAACACGGGCTCGCGGTGCCGAACTGGCCTGTCGCGTGGGGCGGCAAGGACTGGACCCCCACCCAGCAGGAGATCTACGCCTCCGAACTGCAGCGCGCCGCCGTGGTGACTCCGCTGGCGTTCAACGTCAGCATGGTCGGCCCGATCATCGCTGAGTTCGGTAGTCAGGAGCAGAAGGAGAGGTTCCTTCCCGGTACGGCGAACCTGGACATCTGGTGGTCCCAAGGCTTCTCCGAGCCCGAAGCGGGCTCCGACCTGGCCGGACTGAAGACCACCGCGATCCGTGACGGTGACGAGTACGTGATCAACGGTCAGAAGACCTGGACGACCCTCGGCCAGTACGGCGACTGGATGTTCCTGCTGGCCCGCACCAACCCCGCCGCCGAGCGCAAACAGCAGGGCATCTCGTTCATCCTGGTCGACCTCGACACTCCCGGCATCGAGCGTCGCCCGATCAAGCTGCTCGACGGTAGCGAAGAGGTCAACGAGTTCTTCTTCGACGACGTCCGGGTACCGGCCCGGAATCTGGTCGGCGAAGAGAACATGGGCTGGACGTACGCGAAGTTCCTGCTCGGCAACGAGCGAACCGGAATCGCCCAGATCGGTACCAGCCAGCGCGTCTTCTCCGAGCTGGTCGACGCGGCGAAGGAGACCGAGCTGGAGACCGGCACCCTCGCCGACGATCCGGATTTCCGTGCCCACCTGCATGCCGCGAAAATGCGACTGCTAGCCCTTGAGGCGACTCAGCTGCGGGTCGTAGCAGAGTCGAGGGACGGCAAGCCGGCCCCTGCTTCGTCGCTGCTGAAGCTCGAAGGCTCCCAGTTGTTACAGGAGCTGACCGCGTTGCGGCTGGCGGCTGGCGGCACCGACTCGGTTGTTGTCGGATCCGACGTCGGCACCGACGGCGACCCCGTGGGTGTCAACGGTGCCGCCGCTGCAGGCGTCGCGGCGCTGCAGTACCTGAACATGCGGAAGCTGTCGATCTTCGGCGGTTCGAACGAGATCCAGCGAGGAGTGATCGCCAAGGCCGTCCTCGGCCTCTGATCGCCCGGATCGACAACCGGCCTCATCGACACGACGGAACGAGAGCACTCTGATGGATCTGACACTGAACGAGGACCAGGACGCCTTCGGCAAGAGCGTCCAGGACGCACTGGGGCGCACGTACACCGCTGAGTTCCGCGGAAATTCGGCCGCGAGCGACACCGGGTGGGACCCGAAGATGTACTCGACGCTCACCGAGATCGGGCTCAGCGCACTGACTATCGACGAGGACCACGACGGCCTTGACGCGGGTGCCGGAGAGGTTTACGCCGCGATGTACGCACTTGGTCAGAATGCGGCGATAGAGCCGTTCCTGGACGGCGTTTACCTACCGTCCTGGTTGTTGCGAGGTAACGATGGAGCGCAGGTGGATGACGCTCTGTCCTGCCTGGCCGGGGGCGAAGCCATCGCAGCGGTCGCCCACGCCGAGCCGGGCAAGGTGTGGGACGCAGCGCAGACGACGACCGCAGCGGCCACCGGGGACAGCGTCACGCTATCGGGTACCAAGACCGGTGTCGCGCACGCCGATCAAGCGGCGTGGTTCCTGGTCACGGCTTCCGGTGACGATGGCTTCGGTGTGTATCTCGTCACAGGGGACGCCACTGGGATCACCCGCAAGGACGGCCGGACGGCCGATTGGACCCGTGCCTCGCGGGTCACGTTTGCAGACACCCCAGCCGTTCTGCTCGGTGGCGCGGGCGAGCTCGGCCGCCGCGTGTTCGATGACTCCATCGCGCGCGCCCGCATCGCCTTGGCCGCTGAAGCCGTGGGGTTGATGGACAGGTCCAGCGCGATCACGATCGGCTACCTGAAGTCCCGCAAGCAGTTCGGGGTGACGCTCTCGAGCTTCCAGGCGCTGGTGCACCGTGCCTCCGACTTGTACGCCGAGGTCGAACTCGCCCGTTCGGTCGCGCTGTGGGCAACGGCGAGCCTGGAGCGTGATGCCGAAGCCGGTGATACCGACGTGACGGCAACTGCGGACGATGCGTTCGTGTATCTCGCGCAGGCCGCCCGTCTGGTGGCCGAAGAAGTGGTGCAGCTGCACGGCGGCATCGGGATGACCTTTGAGACGCCGATCAGCCACTACGCAGCGCGGCTGACGACCATCGGACAGTCATACGGCGGAGTCGGCGCTGCCCGCCGCCGGGTTCTGAAGTCGGACTCACCGCTGCAGACTCCCAGCGTTGTCCGCGACTGATCACCGCCGCAGGGGAACCCGATCGTCGGCAAGCATCCGAGCCACGACTTCGCTGATCTCATCGTCGCTCGCTCCCAGCCAGCGGGCGTGATCGACACCATCGCGCGCCATCTCGTCCAGGCAGTTCTGCGCAACGGTCGCTACGACTGCGATCCAGCTGGCGGCGACCGGAAGGAGATCCAGCACCCGTGTACTTCGACAGCAGCGATGCCGGGAGTCCACTTCTTCACTGCGATGCCAGCCAAAGCAGCATGTTCGACGTCACACTCAATCGGCGTAGTCCCCGATGATCACCACCGTTCAGCGCCGGTAAGGAATCCGGCTGCCGCGCGCTGCCATTACTGCCCGCGTCGCTTCATCCGTCGGCCCAGCACGTCGATGAATTCGTCCGCCATCGCGAGCTGAGCAGCCAACTTCGCGCGTCGCTGGACAGCGTCGGCACGAACTAGGCCGAGGCGAGCCGCCGGGCCGTCTGCGGCGCTCGCAGTACCTTTTCGGCCAGCATCATCACCACGCTCGAGTTGCTCGATGTCGGCTATCACGGCCTTCATCTCCTCCAAAGAGAACCCGAGCGGCTTCATCCGGCGGATCGCCAGGATCCTGTCGACGTCACCCTGGGTATAGAGCCGGAAGCCACCGACGCTGCGCCCGGACGGCCGCAACAATCCGACCTCTTCCCAGTGCCGCAGGCTGCGTACGGACAACTCGGTCCGGGCGGCGACCTCGCCGATCTGCATCGCGTGGTCGATCGACTGCTGAGGCGACCCTACGTGCCCCCCAGGCGAGGAGATATCAGTCACAGTCGGCTGTCCCGGTCGGCATTCGACCAACTCTACCCTCACGTAAGAGTAGGGTTTGATCACTGACTTCGGCCGGCGTTGTGCCGGTCCGCGCACCATGTGCGCCCCACCGATCATTCAAGCCGCCATTCCGTTCGCACCCCGAGACGGTTCAGACTGTGGCATTTCGAATGGAGCCCGCCTGGTGACCACAAGCCTTGTTGAACACAAAGCGCCCCAAGAACACAGTGTCATCGGCACGCTCCGGTCACCCCGGCTACTACGGGTCGAAGTACTTGCCGGTTTGGTTGTCGCGCTCGCGTTGATCCCGGAGGCGATCTCGTTCTCGATCATTGCCGGGGTCGACCCACGGATCGGGCTGTTCGCATCGTTCACGATGGCCGTATCGATCTCGTTCCTGGGGGGTCGCCCCGCGATGATCTCGGCAGCCACCGGCTCGGTCGCGCTGGTCATCGCACCCGTGATGCGCGATCACGGGTATGACTACCTCATCGCCACGGTGCTATTGGGCGGAATTTTGCAGGTCGTCCTCGGAGTCTCGGGGGTTGCCCGGCTGATGCGCTTCGTTCCCCGGGCGGTAATGGTGGGCTTCGTCAACTCTCTCGCGATTCTGATCTTTCTCGCCCAGGTGCCCTACATGGTCGGGGTGCCCCTGGCGGTCTACCCGATGATCGCCGTCGGTCTGGCCATCATGTTCGGGCTGCCGCGCCTCACCACGGTCGTTCCCGCGCCGCTCGTAGCCATCGTCGTGCTGACGGCGTTCGTCGTCGCGAGCGCGCTCACCGTGCCGAACGTCGGCGACGAAGGGAAGCTTCCGAAGTCGCTGCCCCACCTTTTCCTGCCCAATGTGCCGTTCTCCCTCAGCACTCTGCAGATCATCGGCCCCTACGCGCTCGCAATGGCACTGGTGGGCCTGCTGGAGTCGCTGCTGACCGCCAAGTTGGTCGACGACGTCACCGACACACGTTCCAAGAAGACCCGCGAAGCGTGGGGCCAGGGAGCCTCGAACATCATCACCGGTTTCTTCGGCGGCATGGGCGGCTGCGCGATGATCGGCCAGACGATGATCAACGTGAAGGCCTCCGGTGCGCGCACCCGCATCTCTGCCTTCCTCGCGGGCGTGTTCCTGCTCATTCTGGTCGTGGGCTTCGGCGACGTCGTCGCGATCATTCCGATGGCTGCACTCGTCGCGGTGATGACAATGGTGGCGATCGGCACCTTCGACTGGCACTCGGTCCGGCCCGCAACACTGCGCCGGATGCCCAAGTCCGAGACGCTGGTCATGATCGCCACGGTGATGGTGGTGGTGGCTACCCACAACCTGGCCATCGGGGTGGTCGTGGGAGTGCTGATCGCGATGACGCTCTTCGCGCGCCGTGTCGCTCACCTCACCGAAACCCATCGCGAGCTCATCGAGAACACCGACGGCAGTGTGACCGCCAGGTACCGGGTCACCGGCGAGCTGTTCTTCGCCTCGAGCAACGACCTCTACACCCAATTCGAGTACAACGCGGACCCCGAGAAGGTCGTGATCGACCTCACCGATTCCCACATCTGGGACGCGTCGACGGTCGCCTCGCTGGACGCCATCAGCATGAAGTACGAACGCAAGGGCAAGTCGGCGCAGATCATCGGCCTCAACCAGGCCAGCGCCGATCGTCACGACCGCCTCACCGGTCAGCTGACCGGTTGACCGACCCATCGGTCGGTCAACAACCGCGTCCATCCACGGCCGTCGATGTTCAGTACCGGGGCGACATCCCCGGCCATCATCCTCGAAGGAAAACCGAACGTGAAGAGCGTAGGGCCGAATGGGCTTCAGTTCGGTTGCGGTAACAGCAGCAATGCGGGTTCAGCACCGGCTACAAGCCACAACCGACACTCCCCGGAAATCAAAAGACCCTGAGTCAGATGCTCAGGGTTTCTTTCGCCGAGGATGAGGCGAGTCATCTCGTGTGGTCCTTCTTCGACACCTTTCACACCCGTGATCGTTTCGGAAGGTTGCCACCCCGTCAGCCGCCCGCCAAAATGGGAAGCATCCGCACGCGGATATCCTCAGTGCCGATCACCACGACCGCGCCCATTGCTAGCTCCTCGACCACCGCGACCAGGTTCGCATTCAACAGTCGGGCTATGTCTTTGGCCCTCCTACCGTCCTGGCGACGTAGCAGAACGACTGACGGAGACAGCGCCTGGGACGCAGCGAGTAACCGTCCGAAGTCGGAATCGGCTGACACGAGCACTCGCGCATCGCGCGCGGCCTGGGCGAGAACGTCTTCGTCGGGCGCTGCCGCCAGGCCAATCTCTCGCACATGCTTGACATCGTGATCGATCAGTAGCGGCGCGAGCCGCGGGGACAGATTGTTGTCGAGCAACAGCCTCACGCAGGCTGGCGCAGAGGAACGTGCCGCCCCGTCGTCAGTTCGGCTGCGTAATGGAGTGCCTCCGCAACGTCTGCCGCCTCGAGATCAGGCAGATCGAGCAGAATCTCGGCCACGCTCATCCCATCGGCAACCATCGCTACGACAGTAGCGACCGGTATCCGCAACCCCCGCAACGTCGGAACGCCGCCCATCAGGGCTGGATCGACGGTAATGCGCGTGAACTGCATGGTCCAAGCCTACAACTGCGCAGTCTCGAGAGGGCCTGTCGGTGGGTGCAGGCAGAGTTCAGCACAGACCACGCGAGAGGGAGTAGAAATGACCAGCACAGTTGAACCCATCACTCGAACGCTGCCGCCGGCCGCAACCAACTGTCGCCGGTGCGCGCAGATCTTATACCGATGTGCATTCGGTCTGTTCGTTGCGCTGAGCGTAACTAGCGCAGTGATTCATAATCCATGGCCCCTATTCGTACTGGCCCTGGCTTTATTAATCGCGATCATATCTACCGCGCTGTCCGTAGCAGCGTTGTTACCACCTCCGAGACCGCTCACCGAGCGGTCGCTCCTAGCGAATCAAATCGCGTGGTTATGGCGATTCCTGTTCGGTGCGTTGGTCGTCGGCATCAGCGCGTTTGTTGGCTCTCCGACTTTCCGCGTGATGACCCTGTTGCTGGCGGGTGATCACGCCGCCGTGTCGGCGGTGTTGTAGAGCAT
>JAABUM010006488.1_pt1 | contig 11452 bp, 18 predicted proteins | sample 5559161 | NCBI WGS metagenome assembly JAABUM01 (sample SAMN10711868, study PRJNA513369) | rock metagenome | isolation source: Antarctica rocks | place: Antarctica: Victoria Land, Siegfried Peak nord | reverse complement strand
TGGCAGCCGTGCGTGCGTGAGTGCGTGCGCGCATCTGTGTGCTGCCAGCAGAACTTGCGCCTGAAGCCGATCTCACAGCGGCCCAGAGGCCGGTTCTGACAGGCGCTTCGACCAGCATGTGCTTTGCGAGTCCTGCACCTGAATCACAGCCCCTGGAACCCGCATGCGCCAGAGCGATGTGTGTCGGAAGCTGCGTGGCGGCGGCGGCCTGGGGTTCTCTCACTCTAATGCCGTGCAGAGGCTTGAAGTAATTTGTACTGAATATCCGCAGGCGCCAAGTCGCTATGCGTCCGTGGCCAAGGAGTCTTCCCATCAGCACTGAGCAGCAGCGCACATGGGGCAGTGCACGAAACGCGGCGCACAATCACCGCTGTTGGCATGTTCAATGCGGTCAGTCGCAGATCCCCGCAGCGATTCCTGGAACTGCAAAGTCCTTGGGCGTGGGCGGGTCAGTGAAGTCGCCGCGCTTTCCGAGAATGTTCGTCACAAGATTTTAGTATTTTGCGGCGAACCTCCAAGGAAAACTATGCGCACCACAAAGTCCTTGAACGAGGGCGGGTCGGTGAAGTCGCCGCGCCGCTTGAGCTCGTCCGCCACGGCGTCCACCTCTGCGTCCGGCTGGATGCCCAGGAAGCTCTTGTACCGCTCCACCTGCCTGCGGAATTGAACTGCCACAGGCTAAACATCGAATGTTGAGACAATCGAAAGTCTCCCACATGCCATGAACTTCGAAATTTATCGAATTTATGTCCAGGAAATTCGGGATACCCAAGAGGCTCCAGCGTTCCATGTGCCTCCAAGGTCGCACAAGTAGGGTTTTACATTCTAGTCTCCACAGTCTCCACAATGTCCAATGCACCCACGCATACCGTGCGTACCATGATAGTTGTGTGTGGTCGTGACAGCATGCTGCCGCAGCATCCACCTCACCCGATGACAACGGTGCGCAATTGCCAGACGAGACACCCCCATGTGTCAGCAACCACGTCGCTGCACGCGTCAACTGGTCAGCGTGCAGGGAGACTCCAGCAGACGAAGATGACTCACCGCGGCTCCAGCTGGCCTGTCTGCGCCTTGACGAGCGTCTGGCTGGTGGCCCACAGAGTCGCGAAACCGGTGAGCGTGGAAATGGCGATGAGCGCGGGGAGCGACGGCGTCTCCAGGCCGATCTGCTGCAGGGTGCCCTTGCCGGTCCAGAACTCCTCCAGAACGGACACCAGGAAGCCCATCATGGCCAGCCTGGGCGGCAGACGGAACAAGATTAATTCACATGTAGAATCCAACATGTGGAAATGCACTGCATCGTGAAGGCATGAATCTGCTGGGGGGTGCCCCCCCAGACTGCAGCACTCCACCAGGCCTCCAGGACAGCGACAACAGGAGGTGTTGATTCGTGATCACGCCGTGAGTCAACAAGATTGACATGCAGCTGCTGTGGCTGCTGCGGGCGCACAAAGCGGGAGGGCGCAGGCAACATCGTGCGCACCTGCCAACCCACACCTCCGGGAACGGCTTGAAGCCAAAGAGGCCCTCGTCAGTCGGCAGGCCTGTGGAGGAGCCAGGCAACGCATCAGGAGGCGCATGTGTGACAGTGTGCAGCGCGCATTGGTGGCCGTTCGATGCTGTGCAATGGCTGCAGGGCATGTGATACATTGACCCACTTCAGTGTCGAAGGAAGGATCCAACATGGTCTGGCAGGCACAAGCCGCACGCTGCCAGTGGCAAGATGGCAGCGAGTTCACTTGTAAGCTTTGTGAGCTGAAGGTACCTGACAAACTGCCAGGCATGATAAGACTCACCGATGCTGTCTGCGAACTTCGCCACCTCCGGCTTGTTCTCATTGTCCGTCTTTGGCGGCTCTGTGTCCACTGCTGCGACAACAACGTGTCGCTGGCTCTGCCGTTGAGCCACCGCGCGCAGCGGCTGCGCTGCCGGCAGGATCGTCTGTCTCAGCATATTCCTGGAGCTGTTGGCTGCTGTGCGGCTGGACGCGCGGGCGACCGAGCCAGATGTGCTGTGCAGGGCGAGCATCGCCATGTTCGTAAGAGTTGGTTTTCGAGGTTGCTTGCGGCTGTCTACTTAATGTATTAGCGCTTGAGCAAGAGTTTCAACAGTGATCGTGTATGATGTGGCTTTTGTTGCAGCGCTGAGCAAAGTTGCTATGGACATGGGAGCCACGCGAACCTTTCAACGTGGCCGCTTTTCAGACACGCCCCCTCTCGGACCGGTGTCCCGTTGTGAATAGGCGATATTCAGAAGGCGATGTGCTTCAGTAGGCATTACCCGGGGAACTGCCATCTCAGCTGCTGGAGACCGCAACACACGTGAACTGGCTAGAAGGATCGAGGGAAGAGACCTAGCAGAAGCTCGCACACTTCGCACATGCCTAATCTGTACGCATGCTCTGCAGTACAAAGGGATCAGTCGGTACTGTAATTCACATGTTTCAGGCTGGTCAGCAGAGTGCACCGGTCGCTTGAGAGTAGGATCGTACGCAGGGAAAGGCTGCACCCGGGCTTATTCCCTGCATCCGGGCTTCTTGCAGTTGGCAAGTGCTGTTCTTCCATGCAAGCCTCGCTGGCTCCTGCGCGCCGAGCCTCGTGAGCTCCAGGGTCACGTTGCAGTGTATCACACGGCACAACTTCATCGCAACGCCGCGTGAACAAGAGACAAGGGGAATCAAGAGCTTGACCCCGCTTGCAGGAGACACGGCATCCAAGCGGATAAGAATGACAGATGCACGCTGCACTCACAGACGTGGAGGGCATTATCGCTGGCAAGGCACTTCAGGATTTTGTGGCCGCTGCAAAATCCTGGGAGGCACTGTTCGCAGCAGTTCAACAGCTGGTGGCCAGGTGGGCGTTTGTCAGTGCAGTTCCTGCCGCAGCTGTGCGACCTGGGATGGGTGCACGAAGAGATGAAAATGCTCGATGCCTCCACCAGCGATGGCTCAGGCGTTTGAGTCGTGGTTTTCAGCAGTCTGCACCCTTACGATGCGCCCTGCTGCTGTGCAATGACGCCTTCACAGCGTCGATGCTGGTGGCGCTGGCGGCCACAGCTCCGCTGCAGCAGGGGGCGCTGGCCGTCGCCGTGGAGGCGGCGACCGCCGCCGAAGAAGACACGATGTATCGCCTGGTCGCCCACATGCTGTGCTGCTGCCGCCGCCGGCCAGTGACGAGGAATTGCACAGCGCCAGCCGCGGCAAGCACGCGCAGATTCAACTGCAGCTGTTTGACGCTCTGCTGCCGGGCGCCGCGGACGCCGCAGCGTTCGCGGCGAGGCAACCGCCGCCGGACAGCCTCGAAGCAGCGATGGCGGTCCGCACCGCCGCCCAGCTGCTGGCCAATGCAGCGGGGCATCTCCCCGACGAAACACTGCAGTGAGCCTGCCGCGGATGCTGGCCGTCGCCGCGGCGCTGGCGGAGACGCTGATGGTGGTGGTGGCGCGGCTGTGGGCGGCGGGAGCAACGCTCACCCCGGCAGCCACGGCGAGTGCACGCTTGACTACCGCGAAGACGGCCTCATACAGTCGGCGTCGACGGTGGAGGTTCTGTGCCGGCGGCAGGGCGAGCTGACGGCGGCAGAGGCGTCCCAGCAAAACGCGCCCAACAGGTCAGCGGTGCTGCAGCCGGCGGCGGCGACGGCGCTGCTCCGCCTGCTGACGCGGCTGCTGCGAGAGGATCCGGCCAGCATTGTGTGAAACGAAGCCCTGGCCTGCACGAGCGGCCTGGGCCAGGCAGCCCTGGAGACGCCCCAGCCGCCGGACGGCGGCGGGACTGCTGTCATGTATCTTGCTGCCGCGGCGGAGGGCTTGGAATCCCTGGGGCACAGCGCGGCAGCAAGCCACGCCGCTAGCGCTGCCGCCGCCGGCGTTCTCGCCGTCAGTCCCAGCGAGTCCGCCGACGCCCTGGTGGTGCAACTCCAGGCGCTGCTGGACATGGCCGCCAGCACTGCCGCCCCCAAATGCTGGCTGGCGACGGTCGCCGCGAGGCTTCTGGCGATCATCATGGTGATCCGCCTTGCCGACGCCTGGCTCGCTCAGATCGAGCTGCTGCAGAGACGCCACCCGGCTCAGGGCAGGACCCAGCCCCGCCAAGTTCTTGTTGAGGCTCAGGATCAGGCGTGTGAGCAGCTGCAGGAGCGCGAGTTCCGGCAGCGCCATCACACCCGCGCCACCAGAGACCTCCAGGTCCCGCAGGTTCGTCAGGTGCGTGACGGCCGCGGGCAGCGCGACGACCGTGGTGCAGTCCCGGATGACCAGGCGCGTCAGCTGCAGCGGCGGCGACGCCGCCGGCAGCAGGGGCTCGATGGGTACATTGCAGGCCAGGGATTCCAGGGTGAGCCAGCCGGTAGCTGGTGACCGCAGGCGGCGGCCCCAGCATCGCGCCATGAGGCAATGGGCGCCTGCGTAGCTTCAGCCGGGCAAATGTCAGCTCCGACAGGCTGCACAGGCGGCAAAAATCGCCGCCGGCCACATCGGAGGCCTCGCTTTGGACGTCCAGATGCATCACGCTGTGCGCCGGCGCCGCCGGCCATTGATGCGGCCTGTCAAACCTAGCGGCAGCGGGCTGCTGCTGTCCCCCTCCAGGGCGCCTGCGATGGCTTGCAGGGTGTGCTCCGCTCGCCCCTGGCTGCGCTCTTGAAATTTCAAGTTGAACCCTGCAAGAGGACCAATGGTCCGTCAGCCTGCAGCGAGCTGCCCACTAAACAAAAGGCACACCATGCAGCCCCTTGTGACAGACTCACCTTTGTGGCGCTGGTTGAGCCATATCAGCGGCGGCATCCCCTCCGTGATTCTCTGCTGTCGGTAGTCGATGCACACCAGCCCCCATGTATTATGGTTGATTGCACGCTTGAGCAAGCGGCGCAACCGCATGCAGGCCCGCTGCACGCTCTGCAAGATGCATACGGAGTCAGCGTGTGAATGCCGTGCTCATCCGTGACCAACGATGACAGGATGGCAAGTGCACATCTGCAATGCTCGCGGCTCATTAGGTACCTCAGCCTTGGTCTTGACTGGAACGTGCGTTGCAATTTTTGCCAGCACGTCGTAAAAATTGTGCTTGCTCCACATCTGCTCCAACATGATGCAATTGCGTTTTGCACAGTTTTGCACATTCAAGGCATCTCACTGTGAAGATGAGCTGTAGCAACTGAGAAAAGGCGCGCAGCGCAGCGCCCCTTGGGTGTTGCTGTGGCGCTACTGTGATCAAAATCTACTCATACCCACTTGTGCATCATGCTTGCTGGCATCAAAGTCGTTGACAAGGCGGCTGCAGAAGCTGCTTTGCGAGAGGAGCAGCGCATCAAGAAGAAGGAGAAGAAGCAGCTCAAGAAGGTGCATCTTGTTGATCTGTGCTGCGGCTTGGTGGCGTATTGCTTGCAAACACATGACTGCTCGCCGGACAATCAAGCAGCAGTCATTGTTGCTCTGAACTGGCATGACTAGCATGCTACATGGTCACAGGAGAAGAAGGCTGCGCGAAAGCAGCAGCGGCGACAAGGTATGGGTGGGAGTCATGGTTTGCTGTACTGTACGATATTGCAGGCAACAAAATGCATCCAAATGGCGCCTGATTAACCATGCTGCAGGCTCGGCCGCAGCACCTGCTGCAGCAGTTGAGCCGGCCTCGCCTTCCTCCGGCAGCGATGGTGGCGCAGCGGCGGCAGGCGGTGACGCAGCGATGGACGGCCCCAAATCCGTGACGGCGGCGGCGGCAGCCGAGAAGGCGGGGCGCGAGGACTGGATGACAACGCCAATGGGGCGGCCGCTGGCGGAGGCACCGGAGGACCCCGCAAAGCCAGACAGGCAGCGGGACGCAGAGGAGAAGGCGACCATTGCTGCGGTGAGGGACAGGAGGCTTTTCAACATTGCAACTGCCACTTGTCGTCTCGGCTGTGTCCGGCTATCTCTGCTCAGCAGAAGTCTTCACTTGGGGCATGAGCGCGGTGTCAGAAAGCTCGTGCAAAGCTCGAGGTGGTTTTCCTCTCAGCTCTGGAAGCCTTGAACTGGACAGAGGTGCAGAAGGCTGACGTTTTCCAAAAGCAGCAAGAGAAATTACTAAAGAAACCTACTTTTGCATCAACTCTTAACGTATATGGCAACTCTTCATGCAGGCGCAGGAGCTGAATCCGCACTGGAAGGATGGCGGTTACGACACGCCGCCGAGCTGCGTCTTTGCGGCAGACTCGCCTGTGTCACCACCATCTGCACGTGAATCTCATGCCACCGCTGTGTGATGCAGGAACGGGAGCTGGATTCGCACAGGACAGACGGCGGCAAAGGCGTGACGTCGACAAGCTCGCCGGCGAATTGGTCAGCGAATGACTGTGAAAACCTCAGCACACTCTCCGCAGGCACGGGAGCTGAACCCGCACTGGAGGGACGGCGGCGACGGCGTGCCGCCGGCGGGCGGGGCGGCAAAGGCCGTCACGCGGCCCGCCGGCGTCGGCGACGGCGGCACCAGCTGGCGGCTGAAGGCGCTGCGTCGGGCGCAGGCGGCGGCCGCGGAGCAGGGCAAGGACGTCAAGGAGGTGGACCACTCTCTGGGGGCACCGCTGCGTGATCGTAATCAATGAATCCAGGTGTTGGCGGGCAGCGGCGGCGGCGGCGGAGCAGGGCAAAAACATCACAGGGGGTGGTTTCGAGGATGTATCATCTCTCCCAGGACAGGCCGATCTGCACTTTCGGCTCGGGCTCGCTGTGCACCTGAGACGCCGACTAGCAGACCGAGTGCCGAAAGCTGAGGGACGACGAATGGTCTTACCAACAGAATGCATCGCCAGCCTGCGGCAACTCAGCGCACAGGTCTCCGCGGCTGGCGCCATGCTGGACGGCAGTGACATCATGCGCGAGCTGTCTCAGGCTGTGTTCTGCTGGCACACGTGGTCACGGCGAACCTGTGCACCCTGGAGTGACTACCTAATAAGGCATGGGCTTCACTGACCGCCGCGCCTGCCGCAGGTGGTGGCGGAGCGGTGGGGTTCGCTGGGCAACTTGACTGCCGGCCTGACGGAGCAGAAGGCAGCTCACGGTGCGAGCGACATTCGAACATGCTTCACAAGTGAAATGTGAAGCAGGAAAATCGCAGAGCCTTGCATTGCGTATCACAGCACCTGTTTCCGATACCACCTGCATCTCAGCAGCACGCCACATGGGGCACGTGCACATTTCGAGAAGCACAGTGCCATGACAGCTGTTTCCAGCATCCAATGCTGTGATGGCACAAATTGCACGTGTGCAGCCAAAGCGCACATGGCCGCGGCGCGACAGCGGCGCGACGCCGGCGGCGGCGGCGAGGACCGACGGCCGACGCTGGAGGGCGGCGACGGCGGCAGCAGGGAAGGCGGAAGCGGCAGGCAGGGCCGCACCGAGGCGGCCGGCTATCTCCAGGAGCTGAAGACCGAGCGGCCGCAGATGCGACGGCCCACGGAGCGCTCGGGTTTCGGCAGCGCCCTCGGCCGGCGCGGCCGTGACGGCGGCGGCGGCGGCATGGACGGCGGCAGGGACGGCGGCGGAGATGGCGGCAGCACCGGCGGCGGCGTCGGCAGAGCAGACGGAAGCAGCAGAGAGGACGGCGCAGCAAGAGCCAGCAGGAGCGGCGGCAGCCGAAGCGGCAGAGATGCAGCCGGTGGTGGCGGCATGAGGTCGGATGCGGCGGCAGAGCCGCCGCGGCGGGGCGGCGAGCGCATCAGCTTTGGCAGCGGCGCCGGCGATGGCCGGGAACCCGGCAGTCGAAGCGCAGGCGACGACGGCGGAGGCCCAGGCAGGGACGGCGGCAGGGACAACGGCAGAGCTGCTGACAGGGGCGGCAGACTCGATGGCAGAGAGCAGCGCCGGCAGCAGGAACGGCAGCAGGAAGCAGACGGCGGCCGGTGCCGCGCCCACCAGGACCCGCTCGGAAGCAAGGTGATGACAAACCCTAAACCCTGACTGCGTGGCTGGTCTGTAAGCTCGGACATCCGCCTTTCCACCGTCGCAGCGTTGTTCGATAGCAGCCTGCATCCGCATAAGAGGTCCGGTAGGCGTGGTGTGGGTTGTGGATTGTGGGTTTAGGGTTTAGGGTTAGGCCCGGCTGCTTCAGAATCAGCAAGTCGGTTCTACAGCCTGTCTGCTCTTGCCTGTACAGGCGGCTTCCGACGCGCTTCGTGCGGTGGCCGGCAGCCTCAACGCCTTTGCGGGCGACGGCAGCTTCATGGAGCAGTTTGCGCAGCAGCAGGCCGGCGACGACGCCCTGCCAGAAAGGCGCGGATGTTCTGCACCACGCCGATACTGCAGTGTCCAAGGTGCACCCAAGGCAAATTGTTAGCGACGGCAGCGTCATTGAGCAGTGCGCGCAGCAGCAGGCCGGCGGCGACGCCTCGCCCGCCAGGCGCGGATTGCAATCTTCCTCCATCCTCCTCTATCCTGAAGTGCATGCTGGCGCCCTCGCCCAGCAGCCAGACAGGCTGGCTCTGGCTGGATCCACTGCGACAGGTTCAGGTCCTGCACCGGAATGCCGAGCGATTTCAGCACTGCGGCAAGGCATGCATCGGCTGATTTCCGCCAAGCGCCGTTGCAGCCCATGTCGTACGTGCTTACGTAAGTGCCGGACCACCATCCACACCGCCAGGAGAGCCTCCAGAGGACTCGAACAGAGCACTGCATTACGAGTGCAAAGCAGGTCCTGCAACACAAGTGCCAAGCGCCACAAAACGACTTCCCGCTTCTCCAGGTCTCCAGAGCCCGGCAGCCGCAGCCCGTCGCCGCTGACCACCATTGAGGAGCCGGCGGCGCGGGCGCCTGCAGCAGCGGCTGCGCCCCCAGCAGCAGCCACAGGGCCTGCGGAAGCCGCATCGGCTGCGTCCGCCCCGGCGCGGGCGGCACCTGCAACCGCGGCAGCCGCCGCCGGCGGCGGCGGCGGCGGCAACCTGTCGGTGGCGGCGGCTCTGCGTGCTCGCCTAATGGTGCGCTGGCATGCATCTCAATCTCAATCCGGTGTGCAAGCCACAAAGTTCAGCTTCTGATTTGAAGTGCGGGATGACTACTGGATTCTGCCTGCCTCCTCGCATGCGTATTCTCTGACCGCAATCCCGCACCCCATACTTTCTGGTCATGGTTGAGGTGGTTCGCTGTCACAGGGCAAGACGGCGCCGGCTGCCGCATTGGCTGGCAGAGGCAGCCGGCGGGAGGTGGAGGTGCTGCCATCGGTTGATGCGGCGGGTCGCGCGATGCCGGGCGCTTTTGGCCGGGAGGCCGCCGGTCAGGGAGCGCTGCCGCCAGGTGAGCATGCTGTGGCCTGTCGGCATGGTGCAGGGGTTTGTTTGGGACGAGAGGTCGATGGCAATGGCGCAGAGCACCGACTGTTCTTGGGCATTTCCGTGTTGCGGGCAAGCGATCAGCAATGTCGCGCTTGCGGAGGGCAAGCGCGTGCGCGCCAGGAGGCAGAACGAAACACCCGGTCGAACTGTGCGCCTAAATACAAGCATCCACCATTTCGGTTGTGTGACGCAGGCCGCAAGCGGAGTGCATGCAGCGGTACAACGCGGAGGGCAGGCGAGAGCGCTGAACGACGGACGACATGGTGTCTTTAAGCTGTGCATCTATACAAGCCTGTTTTTGAAACATGTGAATTCTGTTGCAGGCCGCAAGCAGAAGCGCATCCAGCGGTACGATGCAGAGGGGAAGAGGGAGCGCTGGACGGCAGACGATGACGCCAATCCCGACCTGCAGACGCTGGTCAAGCGCCAGAAGCACGAGGTGTGTCTTGTGTGCGACAGTGTCGGCCTGTTGCAGCCTGCCGTAGCTGACCAGTACACCACCGGACTGTTTCGCCTGCTCTGCCGCCGATGGCAATGCGGGAGCACCCGATATCGCCGCCACGAACGTTATGCAGCGACAATGGCCCATGAAGTCCTTCAAGGCTCCTGCGCTCGGGTGACTGGAATGAATTTTCGTAGTTTCTCGAAACCTGGCATGGCAACATCCTGCGGAGGCCGCGGCGGACACGGACGCAACGCTGGCGTCCAACATCGTGATTCAGCAGCGCCGGCCGAATGCTTGCGGAAGGTCAAAGACTTGATACGCCTGTGTTTGCGCAACACAGGGTGCGGCGGACATGGCTGAGGCGATGGCGTGGAAAGGAAGGCTCGCTTCCGGGCAGACGACCTCTGTTCTTGATTCTGGAAACTCATCTCTCAAGTCACTCACTGCGCATGCAGGGTGCCGCGGACATGGATGAGGCTCTGGCGTCCAACATCATGAAAAAGGCGCGCTTCCGCGCGGACGACCTGAATGCGGATGACGAGTATGACTTCGACCGCGGCATCGACATGTACGAGAAGAAGAAGGGCGACCAGGTACGTTCGCTTTACCCACATAATGGACTGACAAGCTGTGCTGGAGGTTTCCTGCCACTGCACAGCTTCGTGACCCATCCTCACACTGCCACGGCCCTACTAGGGGCACCCTGCCATTCCTGGTCCACAATGCGGCAGTCCAGTGGTACACCCTTACAGACAATTACGTGGCGTTTTGGTCGGCCACCAGCCCCCTGCTAACTCTTTCAGCTTCACTGACGCTTCCTGATTGACTCAGCTGCCCTGCTGTGTGCTGCGGACAGGATCAGCAGGCGAAGCGGGATTGCTCCGCCGCCATCGCGGATGTCAAACGCGTGAAAAAACCGCTGCGCTCATGCACACTGTTTGACCATCACCACGATTTCGCTTTCCTGAGTTCTCGATCCGCCTGAAAACAGGAGCAGCAGGCGAAGCGTGCGCGCTCGGCGGCGATCGCGGACGCGAAGCGGATGAACAAGGGGCTGGACGCGTGCACGCTGTGCATCGCCTCGGCGCGGCGGCCGCGGCACCTGACGCTGGCTATCGGCCAGGCCTCCTATCTTATGCTGCCGCCCAAGTAAGCTCCTGAGCCTCCAAGTTGGGGAACTTTTGCCTCCCGCGAAACTCACATGCTGCGGCATCGCCTCGGCGCGGCGGCCGCGCCACCCCACGCTCTCCATCGGCCAGGTTAGGGTAAACCCTAAAACCTCATGCTGCCGCCCAAGTAAGTCTTCCAAGAACCTGGTTGTTCTCCTTGATCGTGAAATATCGATGCTGGTGATTTCCAGGGTGCAAACATTTGAATGCGGCATGCATCACTCGGCCGGCGCTCCGGCTCAGCGGCAGCCAAGCATCAGCGTTATGCTGTGCATCGACCGGCCTGGTAGATCTGCAATGCTGAGTGATGCACGGCTGATAGGTCGTTACACGTCCGTTTGCACGCGTATTTGAAGCTCGGCAGGCTTGTATTGCAGTTTCAAACCTCAAACCCATAACTCGGCCGATCTGCAGGCCTGACCGATTGCGACACGACCTGCCCAATTGCATCTCATAGGGCATACCTTTCTCGGCCTATTTGGCTAAGATCAAGTGTAGTATCTGTTCTTATCAGTTTGATCGCTGATATCGGTTCATTG
>JAABUM010006487.1_pt1 | contig 11452 bp, 11 predicted proteins | sample 5559161 | NCBI WGS metagenome assembly JAABUM01 (sample SAMN10711868, study PRJNA513369) | rock metagenome | isolation source: Antarctica rocks | place: Antarctica: Victoria Land, Siegfried Peak nord | reverse complement strand
CGCCGTGGTCGAACTGCGCGCGCGCCGCTGCCGTCCCGGTCGCCGTGATCGGCGTCTGGCCGCGTAAGCCCCGGTCCACGGGGAGGGGGAAGTACATCCTGCCTCCTATTCTGAAGATGAACTAGTACTAAGACGTAGCCATGGGCAAAAGAGCGGTCGATATCGCCGTGGAGTCTATCCAGCCGCCTACCGATAGGGAGGACATGGTTTTGCCGCTGACCGGCGACGAGCCACATTCCACCTTGCGGGCGAAGGGGCAATTGACGATTCCGCCTGAGATCCGTCAGGCCGCGCGTTTGGAGGAGAATACGCCGGTGTATTTCACGATCACCGATCAGGGTATCTTGCTGCGTCCCGGCAAGGTCATTGACGCATCGCAAGCGTGGTTTTGGACCGAACGCTGGCAGCAGATGGAGCGCGAGGCCGACGCGTCGTTCGCGGCTGGTCGCCACAAGACGTTCGATGACGCCGAGAGTTTCCTGGCTGATCTGGACGCGTGACGTACGATCACTCCGAATTGATTGTGCTCGGGTCCAGCGCCGGTGTGCCCACGGCCCATCGCTTCCCCACGGCCCTCGCGCTCAAGGTCGATGAGGCCCTCTACCTGGTGGACTGCGGCGCACCCGTCGTCACGCTGCTCAAGGCGCTTGGTGAGGACCCGCGCGCCATCCGGGCTGTCTTCCTGACCCATTGGCACCCTGATCATGCGGCCGCGCTCCCCATGCTGATTCAGGACCTCCAACTCACCGGGCGCGCCGCGCCGCTGCCCATCTACGGTCCCACGGGCATGGCCCGGAAGCTGGATGACCTGCTGCGCCTGTTCCTGATCCCGCGCGAGGTCTTGCCGTTCACGCTCACGGGGAACGACATCACAGACGGACCGGCCTTCGCGGATGGATCCGTCCGCGTGGAGTATATTCCCACCAATCACCTCAACACGGAGCGCTGGCGGGAGCTGGACGCCGCCCACGACCGGCGGCTGTGGCCGGTCGCGTGCGGCGTGATCGTCACCATCGGCGCGGAGCGCATTCTGATCAGCGGGGACATCCGCTCCTCGCGCGATCTGGTCCCGTACGTGGCGGACTGCAGCCTGGTGAGCCACGAGTTCGGGCATATGCCCCTGGAGAGCATCCGCGACTTCGCCATCGCGCATCGCATCAAGCGGCTGCTGGTCACGCACATCCACCACGAGTGGGACGAGCGGACGGAGGAGATGCGGCGTATCCTGGCGCAGGGCTATCAGGGCGAGATCCTCATCGGGGCGGATGGCCTGCGCATCCCTCTCGCGCCCTGAGCAGTTTGGTCGCCGCCGATGCCAATGTGTACGCCTTGTCCCCTGGTGTCGGGGTAAACATTGCCCCGTTTTGATGCGATCAAGGCTGTTCTCTCTACGTCTGAGGATCGCCGGAGAGCAGCGTCAGGGCTTTGGCGTAGGGTATTGTTCCGCTGCTACAGAACACTCATCCTGCGCCGAGCCATCGTCGCTGCATGCCCCCTCTGCCCCACCCATCGAGGCTAGCGATGGGTCCCCCCTGCCGGGTTGGCGCCAGCGGCCACCCCTCGTTGGTCTGGGCCTGTCTGCACCGCGCGCCCCTCGCCCGCTCACCACCACTGACGAGGGTCGCGCGGTCGCCCGTGCGTCCCCGCGTCTCGCCGCGTGGGGAGTTGCCAGAACAAACGGGCCATACGCCATCAAGCGCGGCCACAAATACTCCGATCGGGTACTAGCGGATAGCACCCGATCGCCTATAGTCGGTAAGGACGACCCACAGACACGACGAGCGCACGGACGACACGGACCGTGCGCCACAGGTACAGACAGAAGGAGACCGACCATGAGCTTGTTCACCACGCGCCATCCTCGCCGGGCGATGCTCGTCGCCGCCCTGACCGCCGGAGTTTTTCTGGGAGGACCCCTCGCCGCCCACACCGCCCACGCGGCGGTCGGCTGCCGCTCCGACCCCGCGGTCTTCCTCTCCAACGGGGTCAAAGTGCAACTCAGCGCCGCCATCGCCACCGACGCCTCGGATGTGCGGCGCATCGTGTATACGCTCCACATCCCGTCCGGCGTGGCCGTCACCCGCGTGGTCTTCACGGCAGGTGGCCTGGACGTCCGGGAGCACCTCACTGTGCAGGCCGACGACGCTGCCAGCAACTACGATACGACCACCGTCGTTTACACACGCCTGCACGGGGTCGCGGTGACGGCGTTCACTCAGGCGGTCAGCCCCACGACCAACGCGAACTCCAGACCGCAAGATGTGACTGGGCAGGACGAGCAGTCCCTCGCCACCCACGCTGCCGCCTAAGCACATGACCATACGTTCGGCACGGTTTTACGTCCGAATTACGCTCAACAGACCAGGCCAGACTTCTGGTGACCTGCTTATGTCGCACGGGCGGGGGCGGGTACCCGCCTGTGCGGGAGACATCCCAAAGGAGGCGGTAGGCTGCGTCGCCGACAACGCGGCGGGCACGTTCATCGTCACGACCACCACGACGCCCATCCACGGCGTGACCGCGACCGAGATTGTCTCCCATCCCGGCTTTAACAGTGGGATGCCCATCATTCAGGCTAGCGGGGCCGCTGGTCAGGGTATCGCCACCAGCGTGCACAAGAGCGGGCGGGCGGCCCACGCGAGCAAGGACACCACCCCCGAGGTCCCGAACGCGGCGCCACTGCCGCGTCCTGGACCTGTCCCGCGGGGATCTAGCCCCAATAGGCCCTCGTCTGTGCCATCAACGTTCGCCTATACTTGGCCCATGGACCACCTTCTTCGTCACACGTTGGGACTGTCCGCCCGCGCGGCAGGCTCTGTCCCTCTGCGCGCGGCGCCTCCCCCTGGCGCGGCGTGGCCGCCTCGGGGATTCTGATCATGCGTCATGCTCTGCGTCCGCGCCTACAGGGCGGGTGGCCCCAACCGATCGTCGGTGTCCTCACACTCCTGCTCGCCCTATTGAGCCTGGCTGGCGCCTGGGCGCACGCCCTCCAGGGCGGGCCACCGGTGTCGGTCGGGGCGCTCACGCTCGTGCTGGTGGCCGTGGGGGCGATCGTGGTCGCTTACCGCTACCCTATCCATGTGCGTCACCAGACCAAAGTGCTCCTGGTCACGCTCGTGTACTACCTTCTCGCCGTCCTCGTCCCCGCCCCCCTGGCCGCGCTCGCGGCCGGCCTCGGCGCGCTCGCGGGCGAGGTGTCCCGCGTGCGCATCAGCGGCTCTTACCCCAGCGACATCGCCAGCGAAGTCGGACGACGTCTCCTCATGGTCCTCCCGGCCGCCCTCATCGCTCACCAGGGTCCAGGGCCGGCGCCGTCCTCGGTCGCCCTCGTGGGCGCGGCCCTCGTTCTGGCCGTCCTGGACGTCGTCTCACTGCCGCTCGTGACGGCCCCGATGGCCGGTGACCTCCCGCGCGTGGCGCTCGTCATTGCGGCCTGGGAGACAGCCCTACCCGACGGTCTGCAATATCTCGTCGGCATCGTGGGCGCGGCCGCGGCGGCGCACTACCCCTGGACACTCGCCCTGCTCGTCGCACCCTGCGCCCTCGTCTATATGGCCTTCAAGATCTTGACCGAGATGCACGACGGCACGCGCCAGTTGCTAGAGAACATGGCTGACGCGGTAGACCTGCGCGACCCCTACACAGGCGGCCACTCCCGGCGTGTGACGGAGTACAGCGCCGCGATCCTGCGCGAACTGGGGCTGCACGGCCCCGAGGTCAACCTGATCGTGACGGCGGCGCGCGTGCACGACATCGGCAAGATCGGGACACCGGACGCGATCCTGAACAACCCAGGCCCGCTTACGGACGAGGAGCGCGCGACGATGGAGGAGCACCCCGTCCACGGGGCGGCGCTGCTCACGCGGTACCGGGACTTCGCACGAGGCGTCGCGCTGGTGCGCCACCATCACGAGAGTTGGGATGGCACGGGGTACCCGGATCGGCTCACGGGGGCGGAGATCCCGTTCGGGGCGCGCGTGATCGCGGTGGCCGACAGCTTCGACGCGATGACGAGCGATCGGCCCTATCGGGCCGGGATGCCTAACGCGAAGGCGGCCGCGATCCTACACGCGGGGCGGGACCAGCAGTGGGACGCGACCATCGTCGACGCCTTCCTGCGTACGATCCCGGCGGGGTCAGCGTCGCCCGCGCCGTCGGCGGAAGCGGACAGGCGGACGGAGGGGGACGCGCTGGCACGGACCGCCTGAACACAGAGCTAGTCGCCGCGCACGGGGTGGGGGCGTCACGAGTGCACAACGGATCAGGGATGTGCACGGGGGGGACAGGGAATGCCTGCCGACCAACAGACACCGTGACATGAGATCGACGGAGCACGCGGACCACGCACAGTCGGGTCATGCGGGCAACCGACGCTGCGTCCACCTGTGCGGTTCGTCTGATCCGTACGGGGGCGTGGACACGGGCGGGCTGGTCGCGTGCTGCGCCGATACGCGTCGGGCGTCCTGGCGCGAGGCTCCGACCGCGTCCTGGCACTTCCGGCGCCGGTGGGCGTATCATGGTACATTAGATGAGTCTAGAGCACGACGAAAGGGACGGAGTGGACGATGCGACACTGTCATGTGTGTGGGGAGGAAGTCACCGACGGGCAACGCTTCTGCCTGCCGTGCGGGGCGAGTTTGGCGGGGACACGGCCGCTGACGCCACGGGACGATCCGCCTCCGGCCGACGTCCCCTCTCCGTCACGCCGCCGCTGGCGCCGCCTGGGTTCCTGGTCTGTGCCGTAGCGGGGGGAGGCGTACATGCCGGGTGTTCCCTCCCGTCGAGCGACACATCCTGCGGCAGCAGACGACAGGGACGAGGAGAGGTGCTCTCTTCGCCCCGTCGCCTCGTCCCGTCGCGTAAACATCGGGCGCAACGCATGCGCGCGGCATTAACTCGTTGCGTTCGCTCCGCCACAGCTTGCTACCCACGGTCTGCTCTGCAATCAGAGAGCCACTGGGCCTATGCTAGCCGGCAGCTGTTTTGACTGGACTATTTGTTAGTCGGGCGACACGAAGTCCTGATACTCGGGGTGGCGCTGGATGTAGCCAGCCACGTAGGGGCAGCGTGGGACCACCGCGAGGCGCTGGGCGCGCGCGTCATCCAGGGCGACGCGGGTCAGCTTGCCGGCAATGCCCTGCCCTTCCAACTCCTCCGGTACTTCGGTGTGGGTGTAGACGATGCGGCCGCCTTCCCGCTGATACGCGAGGATCGCGAGCCGGCCGTCCACGCGCGCTTCGTAGCGCTGTTCGGCCTCGTTGTTGCTGACGTCCACGTCGTCGGGATTGATGTTCACGGGGATTACCTCCTGGCTTGGGCTATGCTAGTGTTTTCTCCGAGGGGTTACGTTGCAGCGCGGCGTACCCCCTGGGACCGCCGGCATCTTGCCGGCAGCGGTAGGCCGGCAAGATGCCGGCGGTCCCAGGGGGGCGCCACGTCAAACAAAGCCCCCTGATTCCGTATTAGCTTGGCGTCGCGAACGCGACACGCCACCTATCCTCATTCTACGACGTGCTATGCGCTGTGAAGGCGTCGATGATCGCGCGCGGCACGGGGCGCGGTCGCCCGTTATGATCGATCCAGGCCCAGACGGTGCTGGCCTGGACCAGGAGCTTGCCGCTCACGGCGTGGCGGATCTCATAGCAGCGGATGGCGCGCGGGCCTTTGATGAGGTCCGGCCAGGTGACGATGCGCAGGTCGTCGCCCATCAGCGCGGCCCCCAGGTAGTCGATCTCATGGCGGCGTACCACAAAGAGGCCGCCCAGCTCGGCCAGGCGCGCGCGGTCGAAACCCATTGCCTCGGCGTGCTCGGTCGCCGCCTGCTCCAGGTAGTGCAGGTAGACCGCGTTGTTGACGTGGCCGAGCACATCGACTTCGTACGTGCGCACGCGCAGGCGCGACTCGTACCATGGGCGGCCGGCCCATGGTGACTCTTTGTTGTCGTTCATTGCCTCTCTGTCGCCTACTGACTCTCCGTGGTATCTTCACGCAGACTCTGACTGTAGACGCAGGTCTCGTGCCCGCCCTTGCGCGAGAGAGTTATCAGGACGCGCGGCGCTATGGCGTCACGGTGAGCGCGTAATATTCGTAGGTTGTTGTCTCGACGAAGCCACACGAGCGGTACAGCGCCATGGCGTTAGCGTTCTCCAATTCGACTTCCAGGCCGGCGCTCACGTAGCCACCCGCGCGCAATGTGTCGAGTATGGATTCCAGGAAGCGCCGTCCGAGGCCGCGCCCGCGGTAGGCCGGCAGCAGGCCGAAGGCGTAGATGTTGGCGGTGGGTCCGGCGTCGACGACGCGTAGCGCCCCGATGGGCTTGCCGTCCAGTCGCGCCAGATTGAACCAGCCGTCCCGGTCGCGCAGGTCGCGTTCGACACGCGCGCGCACGGCGTCCTGTGGGTCGTCGAACGCCGCGGACAAGGTGCGCGTGAGCGGTTCGATGTCCTCACGCCCGGCTTCACGGACCGAGAGGCGCGCGTCTGGCGGAGAGGCGCTGTGGAAGGTTGCGAGGTCCAGACGCATACGCGACTCCCCGAAGCGGTACTGTGCGGTGGTCGTCGCCACGAAAGCCTGTCCCGTGCGCGAGTTGCGCTCACAGATCAGCAGAAGCTTGCCGACACCGCGCCGCCGCAGTTCTGCGGTCGCCGCGGTCAGGAGCGCCCGGCCGATGCCGCGGCGCCGGTACGCCGGGTGTACCATGCCGCAAAGCTCGACGCCGCTGCCAATGTCCAGCGCGCAGTAGCCGGCGAGGGTTCCATCCTTGTAGTAGAGAAAGTCGTTGCCGCCCGCGTCGTCGTCGTCGGGCGGCGTGTCCACGTTCAGCTTGAGTTCCAGGCCCTCGTGAGCGTTGCACGCCGCCGCGAGCGCCACCACGTCCGCTTTTTCCCTGCCCGACAGGCGTCGTTGCTGTATCAGGCCATTGCCGTCTACCATATACCAACCCTTCACGCCCTCAGTATAGGGCGCCCGATTTTCTCCGTGCTGTGGGGTGCGCCTCGCGCTGGTGATGGTGGGCGCCGTGGGCCTGTGACTGAAGTCGCATGGCAAAGGACGGACACTGAAGTGTCTGTGGCCCGGTGCTCCAAGCGACTTTAGTCGCCGTGGTTTGCCATGCGACTTCAGTCGCAGGCCGCCCCTCACAATCGAGGGCGCCCGATTTTCTCCGTGCTGTGCGCATAGATGGCGCGCCCTGCTACCATACAGGAGGATACATAAACGCATCGATGTGAGGAGAATACCCTATATGGTAACGGCCACGGCGCCAACAGCGACGGATACGATTATCGGACGGCGCGTCCGGCGCGAGGACGGCGAGCCCAAGGTGACGGGGCGGACAAAGTATACGGGCGACTTACAACTACCTGGCTTACTGCACGCGCGGCTGGCGCTTAGCCCTTACCCGCACGCCCGCGTGACGCGCGTCGATGCGGAGGCGGCGCGCGCCCTGCCCGGCGTCGTCGGCGTCTACACTGCCGCCGACCTGCCGCTGCTGCCTACCGACGACCTCTCGCGCTCGCGTGTGCCCCTGGCGCCCGATGAGGTGTGGTTCGACGGGCAGCCCGTCGCCGTCGTCGTCGCGGAGAGCGCGGCGATCGCCATGGACGCCCTCCAACTCGTGTCCATCGAGTACGACGAACTTGAGGCCGCCGTCGACCCCGTGCGCGCGCTGGCCGATTCGCGCGCCCTCGTGCACGCCCCCGCAGAGACGGCCGAGCGCGAGGATGCCGGCGCACACACCAGCGTTGGCGGCGAGACCGAGAAGATCGATCGGCCGGCCAACGCCGCCGCGGCCGAGCGCTACCGCCGTGGCGACATCGAGGCTGGCTTCCGCGCGGCCGACGTCGTGGTCGAGCGCACGTATCACACCTCGTGGGTGAGCCAGGGACACCTGGAGCCGCAGTCATCCGTGGCCGTCCCTGACGGCGCGGGGCGCATCACCGTCTATACGAGCACGCAGGCCGCCTACTTCACGCGCGCCGAGGTTGCCAAGGCGCTCGGCATCGCGCAGCATAAGGTCAACGTTGTTACCATGGAGGTCGGCGGCGCCTTTGGGGCCAAGTACGCCCTGATTGACCCGCTCGTCGCCGCGCTGGCCTGGAAGCTCAACCGTCCGGTCAGCCTCATCTACACGCGCGGAGAGGAGTTCTTGGCGGCTTGCCCCGCGCCCGGCACGGCCATACACGTCAAGACCGGCGCGACGCGCGACGGCCGCTTGACCGCGCTACAGGCCACCGTCACGGTCGACACCGGCGCCTATGCCGGCGGGACGGCCGGCATCCTGTGTATGCTGCTCGGCGGTACGTATCGTTGGGAGAACCTGCTTATCGACGGCTACGACGTGTTCACGCACAAGGTGGGCTGCGGGGCCTACCGCGCGCCGGGCGCCCCGCAGGCGTGCTTCGCCGTTGAGAGTCAGATCGACCTGTTGGCGCGGGAACTCGGCCTCGACCCGCTGGAGTTCCGCCTGCAAAACGCCGTCGTCGAGGGCGACCAGATGCCCGCCGGCAACGCGTGGCCGCTCATTGGCGCGCGCGACGTGCTGCACGCGCTGCGCGACCAGCCGGCCTGGCGCGACCGCCTACAGAAAGGACCCGGCGAGGGCGTTGGCATCGCCCTGGGCGGCTGGCCCAGCGCTACCTCGCCGGCCACGGCCGCCTGCCGGCTCAACGAGGACGGCTCACTCACCGTCGTTGTCGGCTCGTCCGACATCAGCGGCACCAAGACGGGCATGTTGCTGCTGGCCGGTCAGGCCTTTGGCGTGGAGCCCGGCAATATCAACATCGTGACGGCCGATACCGACACGGCGCCCTTCGCGGGAGCCAGCGGCGGCAGCAAGATCACCTACACCGTCGGCGCGGCCGTGGAGCGCGCGGCGGCTGAGGCGCGCCGCCAGGTGCTGGCTATCGCGGCCGATCACTTGGAGGTCTCCGTCGACGACCTTGACATTGTGAACGGCACGGTGGAGGTGCGCGGCGCGCCCGGCCGCGGCGTGAGTCTGGAAGAGGTCGCGCACCTGAGCACCGACTTCGGGCAGCGCTACGAGCCCGTCTTCGGGCGCGGCGCGGCCGCCCCTTCGGCTTCCGGCCCCGGTTTCGTGGCCCACCTGGCGCGTGTGCATGTCGATGAGGAGATCGGCGCGGTGCGCGTGCTCGACTACGTGGCGGTGCAGGACGTGGGCAAGGCGCTCAACCCGGCCGGGGTCGAGGACCAGATTTGTGGCGGCGTGGCGCAGGGCATCGGCTGGGCGCTCTACGAGGGCCTGGTCTACGACGAGGACGGACGGCTACAGACGGGTTCGTTCATGGACTACGCGCTGCCCTCGTCCGAGTTGGTCCCGCCGATCACGCCGGTCATCGTCGAGGTCCCGGCGCCGGAGGGTCCAATGGGCGCGCGCGGCGTGGGCGAACCGCCCATCGTAGCCGGCGCCGCCGCGATCGCCAACGCCATCGCCGACGCCACCGGCGTCCACCCCACCGCGTTGCCCATGACCGCCGAGCGCGTGCTGGAGGCGCTGCGAGCGCGCTAATCGCCTATCTATGACAGCGGCGGGGGATGTCCTCGCCGCTGTCACTCTCTCTTTCCCCCCCGTCCAACTCTCTCTTTCCCCCGTCCATGAAGGGCCCGGAAGGGTCAATCTTGGCCAGATGATGTGGGCTTCCCCGACAACGTGGTGAATCGGTTGCCGGCCACCGGGCCGTGGAGCAATAGCGGTTAGAGCTCTAAGCGATGGGAGATGGCACGGCGCGCGATAGCAAAGCCCAGCGCACGATACCGGCGTAGCGTGTCCTCGTCATCGCCCCACGACTCCAATCCGATCGTCTCGATGCCCTGCGCACGCAGCCAGCGCATGGCGGTCAGGAGCAGCGGGATGTACAAATCGTCGTCGCGTCGCGCCGGGACGACGCCGGGGGCATCGACATAGCCGGCAGGCTTGTTCGCCCCCTCCGCGGGCGCCAACGCGCGCACTTCAGCGCGGCAGAGGCCGACGACATCGGCGCGTTCGTCAAAAAGGAGGAAGACACCATCGAGTCGCCAAGCGGGCAGCCAGGGCGCTAGGTCTTCCGCGCTCACGGCGTGGTGCCCCCACAAGCCGCTGTAGGCGGCGGTCATTGCCCGCGCGAGCAGGGCCGGGTCGCCCACGTCGTCGTACGCGCGCACTCGATAGGCGTCGGGGAAAACCGGGGGCGCGGGGACGCGATCGGCCGCGAAGCGCATCTCCGTGTACGCCGCGACCGGCGTGAAGCCGTGCCGCCGCAGGAACGGGATGGCCGCCGGGTGGCCCTCGTCGGCGTAAGCGCGCGCCGCCGTCGCGCCCAGGGCGTGGGCGCGCGCTCGCGCGCGCCCCAGTAGCGCGCCGCCCACACCGCGGCGGCGCCAGGCCGGGTGGACAGCCACGGCGATGTCGGCGTGCGGGTCCTGCGTCCCTTTCCACACGAGGCCGTGCGCGATCAGGCGTTCAGGCCGCCCCGGCTCCTCGACGACCCAGCGGTCCTGCCGCGGATCGTGGCCGGGCCACGCCATCGTCTCGCATATGGCCTCCTCACTCGCATCCTCGTCCGGGCCATCGACCGCCTCGACCGTCGTAAGGAGGTCTGCCAGTCGCGGCGTGTCATCCTCCGGCCTCACAGCACGCATGGGGACATCCGCCTTGCGCGATCCGTCGGTCACTCGTCCACTCCTCCACACAATACGCGCATGCCGTCAGGGGCTTATCCCCAGTGTACACAATCTCAATCTGTGGCCTGTCCGCGAAAAACTGGCGCGCACCCCCACGCGGCCGTTGCATCAGTGGTGTGCGGTCGGGGAGGAGGGCGGCCAGGCGATGGCGCGCCAGGTCCACCAGGATGGCGCCGTACCGCATGCCTTTGCGCTACGCCCACTCGTCCATACCACCGATCTGAGCAGCCGGGAGCGCGGGGCAGGGTGTGGCGCGAATGAGTTGGAGCAGACTATCAGGACTCGCGCGCATGCCCAGGACGCGGGCTAGCCGCGCGCCGCAACGCCCGGAGCACCGCGTCGTGGAGGGTGACGGTCCGTCCGTCGGGAGCGGTGGCGCCGCGCTCACGAGCCGCGCTGACGACGATGTCCCATTCGCGCGGGTCAAGTAAGGCAGCGACGTCGGAGGCGGTGAAAAACAGATCGGGTGGCAGGGGGCGCGGGATGGTCTGGAGGTCTGAGGGATGGTGGCCGACGATGAGCAAGGAACCGCCCGGCGTCACCGCGGCGGCGAGGGCGAGGAGCGCTTCGCGCAGCTTCTTTGGCAGGTGCATGTATTGGGTGGAAACCAGGTCGTAGGACGATTCGGTGGGGACCCATGCGGTCAGGTCCCACTCGCATCAAGCTAATCCTGCTAAGGAGGGCTCAAGGAGGAGTTGATAGGTGTTGGGCTTCTTTTTGCGGCGGTTGAGACGGCAGCCGGCGGCGACGCAGCGCTGGACGACCGCGAGAATGT
>JAABUM010006486.1_pt1 | contig 11453 bp, 10 predicted proteins | sample 5559161 | NCBI WGS metagenome assembly JAABUM01 (sample SAMN10711868, study PRJNA513369) | rock metagenome | isolation source: Antarctica rocks | place: Antarctica: Victoria Land, Siegfried Peak nord | reverse complement strand
ACCGCGCGCCCCGGAACGTATCCTTGCAGGGTGCAACCGCGCGCCAGCCGCTGCGTAGATGCCACGAACGGCTACCACCCCGAGAGCGAAGGCAAGGGAAACGATGCACCCGCCGACAATACCCGCCGATGTGAACGCGACGACAACGGCGGCGACCCGCCCGCTGGCGATCGAGACGCACGGCTTGCGGAAAGTCTACGGCGAGAAGGTTGCGGTCGAGGATGTGACGATCGACGTGCCGACCGGCGAGGTCTTCGGTTTCCTCGGCCCGAATGGCGCGGGCAAGAGCACCACCATGAAGATGCTCCTCGGCCTCGCCGCGCCCTCAGCCGGGACCGCCAAGCTCCTCGGCCAACCGCTCGGCTCGGTCGCTGCGCGACGCCGCATCGGCTTCCTGCCGGAACAGTTCCGCTTCCACGAGTGGCTCCGTGGCGTCGAATTCCTCGACTTTCACGGCGAACTCTGCGGCCTGTCGCGCGCCGAGCGCCGCCGCCGCATCCCGGAAGTGCTCGAGGTCGTCGGCCTCACCGGGCGCGGGCAGGATCGCCTCCGCACCTACTCGAAGGGGATGCTCCAGCGGATCGGCCTCGCGCAGGCGTTGATCAACGATCCGGCGCTGGTCTTCCTCGATGAGCCGACCTCCGCGCTCGACCCGATCGGGCGGCGCGAGGTGCGCGACATCATCCGCGACCTCAAGGCGCGCGGCATGACCGTCTTCCTCAACTCCCATCTCCTCAGCGAGGTCGAGACGGTCTGCGACCGCGTCGCGATCGTCGATCGCGGGCGTGTCGTCCGCTACGGCCCGCTCGATGAATTGCTGCGCGAGTCGCTCGATGTCACGCTCACGCTCGGCGCGCACGACGTGAGCGTGACCCGGCAGATCGAGGTGTTCGGTGCGATCGAGGGTGATGAGCCCGACGGGCACCATCGCGAACTCCGCGTCCGCCTCGACAGCCTGGACGATGTGCCGCAATTGGTCGCCATGCTCGCCCGTACCGGGGTCACGATCTACGGCGTCACCCCCCGCCGCCGGACCCTGGAAGATGTCTTCCTCGGCGCGGTCGAAGGCGGCACCGAGTAGGTTACCGCGTGTAGCACGAACGGCCCGTTTATCGCCACGACCCTTGCAGCCGTAACTGGTTCGCCTCGCGATTCTTGTTCAGGTCTCGTCGTTCGTCCTTCCCAGGGGAGTGTATGAAAGTATTGATCATCGCCAAGCTGACCTTCCGCGAGGCGGTACGTCGCCGGATGATCTGGCTCGTACTCGGCCTCAGTCTCGTCTTCGTCGTCCTCTACTATTGGGGATTCACCCAGGTGAGGTTTGAGTTCTTGCGACAGGCCGCAAATCGCCCGCAAGGGCGTGCCGGTGGCACAGGCCAGATCCTGACCTTCGATCTCGTCTCCACGATCATGGTCGGACTCGGCTTCTACACCATTAACTTCCTGGCGGGCGTGATGACGATCTTCGCGTCGGTCGGCACGATCGCCGGGGAGATCGAGAGCGGCACCTTCCAGGCGATCGTGCCGAAACCGCTCGCCCGCTGGGAGATCGTCGTCGGCAAGTTCCTTGGCTTCGCGGGGATGATCGCGATCTACATCACGCTGATGGCCGCCGCCGTCCTCGGTACCTCCCGCGTTGTCGCCGATTACACCCCCGCCAACTTCGTGGAAGGCACCCTCCTGGTCATGCTCGTCTCGCTCGTCCTGCTGGCCTTGACCATCTTCGGCAGCACGGTCTTCCAGACGATGGCGAACGGGGTCGTCGTCTTCATGCTCTACGGCGGCGCGTTGCTAGGCGGCCTGCTCGAAACGCTCGGCAGCGTCCTCAACATCAACTCGCTGATCAACGCCGGTGTCGTCACCAGCCTAATCTTGCCGAGCAACGTGATCTGGAGCCTCGCCAGTAGCGTCCTCCAACCGAACAGCAATCTGCGCTTCGATAGCCCGATCCCAATCGCCGTGGCCACCCCACCGAGCAACGCGATGGTCGTCTACGCGGTCGGCTACGTGATCGTTCTCGTTGGCCTCGCCGTCCTCTCCTTCCGCCGCCGCGATCTCTGAAACGGCGACCGCGTCGCGCCACGCAGCGGGCACGGTTTCTGCAAAGCAGAGCCGCTGACTGGCCCGAGCGATACGGAGAGGAGCGGCGACGATGGCGACGGAGACGACCTGGCACCCGCACACCGAGCACGGCACGCTGGACGCAAAGGAACGCAACGCCCTACCGGCGAGCGTCTATGCCTTCCCCGAGCAGCGCAAAGAACCGCTGACCGACGCGCGGCACGTCCAGAACGCCCTCGCGCGCTTCGATCAGGTACATGGCGTCTCCGACACCGACCGCGATCTCGCCTTCGCGAACATCAAGAAGGCGGCGGCGCACTACAAGGTCGAGATCGCCGAGGACGACTGGCGGCAACTCGGCAAGCAGCCGCACACGAAGAACGCGGCGCACTGAGCGATATCCAGAGAGGCTTGCCCGTTACGCCGGGGACACCAGGCCCCGGCTGCGGGTGGCCATCAGCGGCATCAGCGGTGCCCCAACGCCCGGCTTGGGCGCACCGCCGCCAGCGCGACGAACGACGCACAAGTCAACAAGCGCGCAGGGCGATTGTCGTAGCCCGCCTACGCGCGCTCGGTCGCCTCCTCATCGCCCACACGCAGATCGGCCCCGGCGAGTTGCGCGAAGAGTTTGCCCAACTCGGTGTGATTACGTCCGCCCAGGCCGCTGGCGCTCGCCGCCGTATAGAGCTGGTGCGCCACCGCGCCGGTCGCCAGCGGCGCGCCGACCTCATTGCCGAGCGCGAGCGCCAGGCCCACATCCTTCCGCATCAGATCGAGCCGAAAGCCGACCGGCGGCGGGGTCGTGGCGAGCAGGGCCGGGGCGGCTCCGGTCAGTGCGCGCGACGCCCCGGAACTGCTGGAGATGACCTCGACCAGCAACGCCAGATCGGCCCCGGCCTTCGCCCCCAGCGTCAGCGCCTCGCCGACCAGCGCGGTCGTCGCGCCATTCAGATACTGGTTACAGAGCTTGAACACCTTGCCCATCCCGACCGGGCCGACGTGGTAGATCTGCCGTCCCAGCGCCGCCAGGATCGGGCGATGCTTTTCCAGCACTGCGGCGTCGCCGCCGACCATGATCGACAGCGACGCCGCTTCCGCGCCACCGACGCCACCGCTCACCGGCGCATCGAGGAGCGTGATCGCGCGCGGCGCACCCGCGTCGGCCAGCGCGCGCACGATCTGCGGCGACGCGGTGCTCAACTCGATGATCGTCGCGCCAGGTCGCAGCGCCGCCAGCGCGCCCGCCTCCCCGAGCATGATCGCCGCGATCTCGGCGTCGGCGGGCAGACAGGTCAGCAGCACATCGCAGATGGCGGCGACGGCCACCGCATCGGCGACGCGCTCGCCGCCCGCCGCGCCCAACGCCTCGGCGGCGGCGGCGCGGCGGGTGCAGAACGTCAGCGAATACCCGGCACGCAGCAGATTGCGCGCCATCGGCAGCCCCATCGCCCCCACGCCGATGAAGCCGAGTCGCGGCAAGGTCGCAGTCATCGTTCCCCCTCCATGAGCACAAACATGATACCGCTGGCGAATCCGGCATCAGCGCCCCGCTACACGATCGCGATACAGAAACGATCGATCCAAACACAGTATGTACGCGATGCGTGAAGTGCTCGACCGGCCATGACAAGTTCGCCAGCGGTATCAAAGATGGTTCAGAGCCAGCGCGTCAGCCAATCGAGGACCGCGACGCGCATCGCCGCCGTCTCGAAGTGCCCCGTCTCGAAGCGCCGCAACTCCCAGGCATCCGCCGCGCCGTGCGCCGCGTAGACCTCTTGCAGCGCACGGTCGATCCGGTCGAGTCCGGCGGGCGGCGTCAGCCGGTCGAAGTTCCCGGCGAGGCCGAGATGCGGGCGCGGCGCGATCAGCGCGTTGATACCCGCCGTATCGAAGTGTTTCAACAGGCTCGGCACGTAATAATAGAGGCCGTGCCGGTCGAGGAGTTGCATATCGAGCAACGCCTGGAAGTCGGTCAGGCAGCAGAGGTCCACGCAGACCTTCACCCGCTCGTCCAGCGCGGCCAGCCACCACGCCATCGTGCTCCCCATCGAGAGGCCAAGGGTGGCGAGGCGCGACAGGTCCACATCGGGGCGGGTGGCGAGATAGTCGATCGACCGGATATTGTCGTAGACCATCATCCCCCAGAGGACTTGCCCGCGCCAGAGCATCGCCTTGAACAGCTCCGATTCGGTGCGCCCGCGCCGCTCGCCGAAGCCCCAGGCATCGAGCGCCAGCACCGCGTAGCCGCGCGCGGTCAGCGCCTCCGCATACGTTTGCGGTTGCAGGTGCGGTCGCCCGATCGCGACCTCGTCCTTGCCGAGGACAAAATCGCCGCCGTGCGCGTGGTGGTAGAGGATCGTCGGCAGCGGCCCGGTCGCGCCTTGCGGGCGGATGAAATAGGCCGGGACCGCCTCGACACCATTCAGGTCGAGCGACAGCCGTTCCAGCGTGTAACCACGCCGTTCCTCGATTCCGAGCGAGTGCCCGCCGACTGGGCGGTCACGTTCCGGCAGATCGCCCAGCAATCCGTAGAGTTCGCGCCGTCGCGCCTCGTGCTCCTGCATCGCGCCTCCTCTCACTTCCATTCACCAGCCGCGCCATTCTAGCACCCACCGGGCGCGCGCCCGCGCCGACTGCGCTACAATCGGGGGTAAGGTCGGTGTAACGATCAAGAGCGGCACAGGCAACGATCCGAAGACCCCGATGACAACAGCAGTGCGGACATGCCGACCCGGCCCGCGACGGTACAAGGAGGATTCACACGATGGTGATCAGCGAACAGCGCGTGATCGGTCAGCCGACACCGCGCACCGACGCCCCCGCCAAGTTGACCGGCCAGGAGCGCTTTGCGGGCGACCTTGCCCTGCCGGGCCTGCTCCACGCCCGGCTCGTCCTCAGCACGCACGCGCACGCGCGCCTCGTCAGCGTCGACACCGAGGCGGCGCGACTCGTGCCGGGCGTCGTCGCGGTCCTGACGGCGGGCGATCTCCCGTTCGCCGCCGAGGGTGGCCCGCCGCGCGCGACCGAGTCGCTGGCCCGCGAGGAGATCGTCTACGCCGGGCAGCCGGTCGCGCTTGTTCTCGGCAACGATCTCGCCGCAGCGGAGACCGCCGCAGCACTCGTCTCGATCGAGTACGAAGACCTCCCGCTCGTCCTGGATACCATCGCCGCGATGGCCCCGGACAGCCCGCGCGCCCGCGTCCTGACGAAGATGGGCGAGGATGCGGCGGAGGCCGCGATGCATGGCGTCGGCGCGGGCGGCGGCGAGGGGCAGGAGCCGGAAGAACGCCTCTCCGCCAACGTCAGCGGGCGCGCGCACCTGAGCATGGGCGACATCGCCCGGGGCTTCGCCGAGGCCGAGGTGACGGTGGGGGGCACCTATCGGACCGCCTGGGTCCACCAGGGCTACATCGAGCCGCAGAGTTGCACGGCGGCACCGGACGGCATGGGCGGCGTGACCGTCCACGCCAGCACACAGGGGATCTTTCGCACCCGCCAGGTCGTCGCCCAGACGCTCGGCCTCGAAGAGACGAAGGTGCGGGTGGTGCCGATGCCGGTCGGCGGCGGCTTCGGCGGCAAGTTCGGCCTGATCGAGCCGCTGACCGCGGCGGCGGCGCTGGCGGTCAATCGCCCGGTGCGCCTCGCCTTCACCCGCAACGAGGATCTGCTGACCGCCAATCCGACCCCCGCCGGGCGGATCGAGGTCAAGCTCGGCGCGCGGCGCGACGGTAAGATCGTCGCCCTGCAATCCCGCCTGATCTTCGACACCGGCGCCTACCCGAACTCCCCGATGGCCGGGGCGGCGTTCGCGGTCGCGGGCTGCTACTTCATCGCCAACCTCGACATTCGCGGCTACGAGGTGATGACCAATCGCCTCGGCCCTGGCGCATACCGCGCGCCCGGCAATCCGCAGGCCAGCTTCGCGATCGAGTCCGCCGTGGATGATCTGGCGGAAGTGCTCGGGATGGACCCGATCGAGCTACGCCTGCTGAACATCCCGGTCGAGGGCGACCCGCGCCCGGACGGCAAGCCGTGGCCGCGCATCGGCCTCAAGGAATGCCTCGAAGAATTGCGCGACCATCCGCTCTGGCGCGACCGCGCGCGACACAAGGTCGCCACGGGCACGATCCGCGAAGGGGTCGGCGTGGGGGTCGGCGGCTGGCGCGGCGGGCTCGAACCGGCGGCGGCGATGTGCAACGTCGATCCGGCGGGGATCATCAACGTGGTCGTCGGCGCGGTCGATCTCAGCGGCACCTACACCACCTTCAGGATGATCGCCGCCGAGACGATCGGCGTCGATTATGCCCTGGTGCGCGTCGTCGGCGGCGATACCACCACGTCGCCCTACTCCGGCGGCAGCGGCGGTAGCAAGATCATCTACACCGTCGGCCAGGCGGTGCAGCGCGCCGCGACCGATACTCGCGAGCAGATCCTCGCCCTCGCCGCCGAGCAGTTGGAGGCCGCGCCGCAAGACCTGGAGATCGTCGGCGACCGCATCCGCGTCAAGGGGTTGCCCGAAGAGCCGCAGTACGCGATCACCCTGGCGAAGATCGCCAAGCTGACGAGCGGCTTCGGCGCGCAGTTCGCCCCGATCGCCGGGCGCGGCACCGGCGCGCAGACCGCCAACGCCCCCGGCTTCTCCGCGCACCTCGCGCGGGTCCGTGTCGATCTCGATACGGGCGAGGTCAACGTCATCGACTACGTCGCCACGCAGGATGTCGGGCGGGCGCTTAACCCTGCCGCCGTGGAAGGCCAGATCCTCGGCGCGGTCGCGCAGGGCTTCGGCTGGGGGCTCTACGAGCAACTGGTGCAGGATGAGAACGGCCAGACCGTGACCGGTAGCCTAATGGACTACGCCCTGCCGCGCGCGGAGATGATGCCGCAGATCGCCACCGTGCTGGTCGAAGTGCCCTCGCCGGACGGCCCGTTCGGCGCGCGCGGTGTCGGCGAGCCGCCGATCATCCCGGTCGCCGCAGCGATCGCCAACGCCATCCACGACGCCTCCGGCGCGCGCTCGCCGGAACTGCCGATCACCCCGCAACGCCTCTGGAAGACCCTGCACGCCGAGTAATACCCGCAGGAATGATACGAGCGCCCCGGCAGCCCCCTCATCGAGGGTCGCCGGGGCGCTTTCTCGTTGCTCCACGGTACGGCATAGGATGATTGACCGATCTGTTCCCAGTCCCCGCAGGAGGAGGTGATCCCAAGCCGCGTTTTGGGGCTGCGCCGGTGCCGCGAGGCACCCCCGGCAGGGGATTTCAACCCCCGGACTCTCTCTCTACACAAACAGGCTCACCGTTGCGGCAAGAAGTCTGCGATCAGCCGCGCAACCTCGTCCGGGCGGTCCTCCTGTGGGAAATGCCCCGCCCCTGCGATGACGTGTACCTGCTCCTCCGCGCCGGGGATGGCGCGACGCAAACGCTCCGCCGTGGCGAGCGGGAAGAATGGATCGCCAGCCCCCCAGATCAGGCGTGTCGGCACCGTCAGGTGCCGCAACTGGGCGAGGCAACGAAGCACGAACGGAGCCTGTGGGGCGAGCGCGCGGATCGAGCGCGTCGCCTCGCGCCATCCGGCGAGCGAGCCATACGGCAACGCGTACTCCGCCCATTCGTCGTCGGATAACGCGGACCCCGGCTCGAGGAGCGCTTGCAGCCCCGAGATGTAGAAGGCACGGCGCTGGTTGTCCCGCGCCGTGCCGCCACGTCCCAGCCAGAGCAGCGAAAGCTCCGCGAGCGGCGGCACGAGCGTGGGCACGAGGCCGAGGACCAGGCGTGGCACGGGGTAGATTGTCGTGTCGAGGAGGAGCAAACGATCAAATTGCGGCCCGCCCAGCCGCGCCGGATGGCCGAGATCGGTCGCCCGCGTCACCGCGTCGGTCAGCGCAATCAGTCCGCCGAGGTCATGCCCAACGAGGACGAAGCGCCCGACGCCCAGCGTCGCCAGCAGGGCATGGAGCCACCGCCCGAGATCGCGCGGCCCCGCACCCGCGCGCGCGCCCGAGCGCCCGTAGCCCGGCAGGTCGGGCGCGATGATCCGCCACTCTGGCCGCGCCAGCGCGAGCGCGGGGAGACAATGCCGCCAGAGCCAGGACGACGTTGGCAGGCCGTGCAACAACACCAGTGCCGGGCCATCATGGGAGCCCGTCGCGCGCACAAAGGTCGGCACGCCACCGACCTTCACCGTCGCGGTCGCGATCCCCGGCCATGCGCCTGGCTCATCAGCACGCCCCATTATGCCCCACCGTTCGTTGCCGTATCACGCTGAGCGACAATGAAATAGCGGTGATCGCGCGATCGCCGCCGACGGGGAAAGGCCAACCGTTCAGGCGTCGGTCGGCATCACGGTCGCAGCGCGTAACTGTGTCGGCGTTGGCTGCTCGGCGCGCAACTCGTACACGACCGACTCACCGAAATGCAGTTCCCGAAACGCGATCCCGGTCACGTCGTCCTGCTCGAAATAGACCTCGCGCGCGGTCTCGCTCTCCTCCGGTTGGATGAAGCCGCAGCCGCGCCCGTAATTGATATTGGTGACGATCCCGCGCATCCCCACCCCGCCTCCAGCCTTATCGCCCGATAGCCCGCCTCGGCAGGCGGCCATGCGCTCGCCACCGCCGACTAGCAAATGATAACGCCAGGGAATGGCGGGCTATGCCCGGCGGGCCATCGGGGCTGATCGCCCCGACAACATGCCGGATGGTTGCCTGAACATCAGACCGCGACCGCGCGCCCGGCGAGCAGTTCCGCCACGCGCGGCCTCACCTCTTCACCGATGCGGCGCAACGACGCGAGCGTGAGAGTCTGCGACAGCCCCTCCCAGGTCGGTTGGACGCTGAGGTGCGTCAGGCCGGTCGCCGCAACAAGCTCGGCAATCTCCCGCGCACACTTCTCCGGTCCGCCGACGATGAAGTGCTGCCGCGCGATCAACTCCGGCACGTCCGGAGTCGGCTTCGTCTTATCGGCGTACTTGCTCCGCTCGTAGAAGCGCGTGATCGCCGCGCCCGACTCCGCCACCGCCCGCTCGTCGTCGTCGCCGACATAAATGCAGCGCGCGATCGCGAGGCGGGGCTCGGCGTCCGCACCCCAATGGGCCTGTGTCGCCTCGCGGAAAGCGGCGATCGTCGGGGCGTAGTGGTCGGCGGATTGGCCGCGCGGCAGTTGCAGCCCGAAGCCGAACTCTCCGGCCAGCGCCGCCGTCTCCTTGCTCATCGCCCCGAGCCAGGCGAAGTCGCGCAACGGGCGGATCGGGCGCGGCACGAGGTGGACCTTGCCGATCGTGAAGAAGCGTCCTTCGTGGCTGAACGACTCGCCGGACCACGCACGATCCAGGATTTCCAGCGCCTCACGGAAACGCGGATGGCGCTGCTCGCCATCGAACGGCGCGTCGAAACCGGCGAACTCGAATGGGGCGCTGCCGCTCCCGAAACCGATCGAGAGCCGCCCCTCGGTGAGCAGATCGAGCGTCGCCAATTCTTCCGCTACTAGCAGCGGGTGATGGAGCGGCAGGACGATCAATGATGTACCGACCTGCAAGCGCGGCACGCGCGCGGCGATCGCCTGCGCGACATAGAGGGGCTGCGCGACCATCCCGGCCTGCGCGCCGAAATGGTGCTCCGCGAGCCAGATCGTGTCGAAGCCGAGCGACTCCACCAGCACGGCCTGTTCGAAGAACTCGGCATAGGTCGTCGCGGCCGATCGCCCGTGGTGCTCCTCGACATGGGAGGTGAGAACGTATCGAAGGGGAGTCTGCGCGCTCATCGGCACTCCTTCTGCGCTTGCTGCTACCAAGGGAGACGCCACGCTCAGGTCGCGCCTACAACACTACTTATAGCGTATCCAAGCGCCCTTGTCGCCCCGATTTGGGCGGGAATAACGATAAAGTTGATAAACAAAGTATGTTATGTGCCGCTGCCGCTTTTTCCGTCAACACGGTAACCATGCGCACTGCCTCAACCGCGCCACAAGAACATTCTCGTGCGGTGAATCGTGTCCGTCGCCACCATGCCCATCGGCACTGTTCAGCGCCCGCGGAGCCTCAACAGTCGTTCGGCGGCGGCGGCGATCGTCTCCGGGCGCTTCGCGAAACAGAAGCGGGCGAGTTGCGGCGCGCGGGCCGGATCGGCATAAAAGGCGGAGGGCGGGATCGCCGCGACCCCTATCTCGGCGGCGAGGAAGCGACAGAAGGCCGCGTCATTCGGGAAGCCGAGCGGCGCGATGTCGGCGAGGAGGAAGTAGCTCCCGCCGATCGGCAGCGTGGCGAGCCCGGCGGCGTGCAGCGCGTCGGCGAGGAGATCGCGGCGCGCGGTGTACTCGTCGCGCAGCTGCGCGTAATAGCCGTTCGTGACCGAGGCTTCGAGCGCGACCGCCATCGCCTCCTGAAAGGGGGTCACCGTCGCGAAAGTGACGAACTGATGGACCGCGCGCAGTGCCGCGTTGAGCGGCGCGGGGCCGACCGCGTAGCCGATCTTCCAGCCGGTCATGCTGAACGTCTTGCCGGTGCTGTTGATCGTCAGCGTCCGTTCCCACATGCCGGGCAGGGTCGCCAGCGGCAGATGCTCCGCGCCGGTATCGGGATAGACGATCCGCTCGTAGACCTCATCGGTCAGGGCGATCACGTCGTGCTCTATGCAAAGCGCGGCGATCGTCTCGAGTTCGGCGCGCGCGAAGACCTTACCGGTCGGGTTGTGCGGTGTGTTGATCAGGATCGCGCGGGTGCGCGGCCCGAAGGCGGCGGCGAGTTCGTCCGGGTCGAACGCCCAGTACGGGGGGTGCAATGTCACCGGGCGGGCGACGCCCCCGGCGAAGCCGATCATCGGCACGTAGGCGTCGTAGAAGGGCTCGAAGACGATCACCTCATCGCCCGGATCGATCAGGGCCAGCAGCGCGTCGACCAACACCTCCGTTGCCCCGGACGCGACCGTCACCTCCGCCTCGGGATCGATCTCGCGCCCCCACGCCCGCGCCCAGTCGGCGGCGATCGCGCGGCGCAGGCGCGGCGCGCCGTGACTGATCGCGTATTGGTTGAGATCGGCATCGATCGCAGCGTGCGCGGCGGCCTTGACGAAATCCGGCCCCGCGAAGTCGGGGAAGCCCTGGCCGAGATTCACCGCGTTGTGCTGCGCCGCGATACGGCTCATCTCGCTGAAGATCGATGATCCGAACCCTTGCGCTCGCCGCGCCCCGATCGCCGTCATGCGCCCCTCCCTCGCCCATCACACCAGATCGTATGGTACCCGTAAGCGAGTGGAGCGGCAAAAGTATTCCGCCCGCATCCGGGCGAACGATTAGAAACTGTCTGATAAAGGGCCAGAGAACGGCCTGCTGCCGCACGCCCCATCGGCTACGCCAGTACGGACGCGGGAAGACAACGAGCGATGCGGCGAGACGGCGACCTTA
>JAABUM010006484.1_pt1 | contig 11459 bp, 17 predicted proteins | sample 5559161 | NCBI WGS metagenome assembly JAABUM01 (sample SAMN10711868, study PRJNA513369) | rock metagenome | isolation source: Antarctica rocks | place: Antarctica: Victoria Land, Siegfried Peak nord | reverse complement strand
AACCAGGGCGGCACTCTGCCATCGCTTGCCTGGCTCGTCGGGCTGCTCCTGCTGCTGCTGGTCGTCGTCCTCGCCGTGACCTATCTACGCCCGGGACGGGTACACGCACGCGATGAGCCCCAGGAGAGCGTCCTGGGTGAACAGGCCTTGACAGCGCAGCAGCTGCGCAACCGCGCGGCCGAGCATGAACGCGCCGGCATGTTCGGGCCCGCGTCGATCGACTACTTCCGAACACTGGCCGTGCGCAGTGTGGAACGGACACTGGTCGACGTGGCACCGGGACTGACTGCACACGACATCGCCCGCGTCCTCAGCATCCGCTTCCCTGATTCTGACGCCGAATTGCGCACTGTCGCCGCAACTTTCGACGCAGTCCTCTACGGTGGCCGCTCTGCCGATGCGCGCGACTGTTCCCGCATCCGGGACCTGGAGAAACAACTGGCAGCCACCCGCCCCGCCGCTCCCGTCGGTGACGTCGTGTGAAACGGGTTCGCGTAACGCGCGGTCGCCTCGTCGCTGTCGTGCTCGTACTGGCGGTTCTTGCGATCGCCGTGATCGGGGTGCTGACCACCGAGCGTCCGGGGGAACGTCTCGATCCCACCTCTGCGGCACCAAACGGAGCCAGGGCTGTCACGCAGGTGCTGCTCGCCCAAGGGGTTCGGGTCGACGTCGTGCATACCTCGGCGCAGCTCGAACAGCGAGCAGTGGGTGCTGACTCGACGGTGTTGCTCACTCGTCCTGGCCTGCTCAGCGTCGAGTCGTTGCGCAGCATCCTGCGGGCATCTACCGCGAGCGGTTCGCTGGTGCTGGTCGATCCGTCCAGACAAGTGCTGGCCGCGCTGCAATTGCCCATCAGGGAACGGACACAGTCCTCGACTGAGGAACCGGTGGCCGCCGCATGCGACGTTGCCCCGTTCGCTGGGCTCACCTTGGCTGCCCAGCCAGGTAGCCGCGCCTACAGCTCCGACGCGGGCACGGGGTGTGTCACCGGACCGGACGGTGGCGACCTGGTGCGCACCCTGCCCGCCCTCGCCGGGGTCCGCCCATCGGTGATCGTTCTCGGGACCGACACTGCGCTGCTCAACGCCCGCGTCACGACCGCGGATGATGCAGCGTTCGCTTTGCGCGCGCTCGGCGCGAACCCCCGTCTGTTGTGGGTCGCGGCAGACGCAGCACACGCCGACGTCAGCGCCTCCACCCCACCGACAGCAGGCCCATGGCCCACCTGGACCAAACCGGTGATCTACCTGCTCATGGTGTGTCTAGTGCTGCTGATGTTCTGGCGGGGACGGCGATTGGGCCGTCTTGTCACTGAACCTTTACCCGTCGTCGTACCAGCAGCGGAGACGACGCGCAGCCGCGGGCAGCTCTACCGCCGCGCGCGTGACACGGACCGCACAGCCGAGATCCTGCGAATAGGGACCCGGCATCGGTTGGCCAGCTATCTGGGCCTGTCACCCTCGGTCGCGCCCGAGGAGCTGGTGCGTGAGACCTCGCGGGCCGCAGCGCGCGATCCCAGGGAGATTCGCGACATACTCCTGGCCGGGCAGGTCACCGACGACGCGGGGCTCATTGCCATGGCCCGGGCACTGCAGACCCTCGAGAGACAGGTACGCCGCTGATGACGGACTACACCGCACCGCGCTTGGACAAGCAAAGGCAAGCAGAGCAGGCAGAGGCAGTCGGCCGAGCGTTACCCGTAGCCGCCAGCGATGCCGAGCGTGCTCGCCAGGCCATGCTGAACGTCCGAACTGAGGTCAACAAGGCTGTCGTGGGCCAGGATTCAGCGATCGGTGGTCTCGTGGTGGCCCTACTCGCGAGCGGTCACGTGTTGCTGGAAGGCGTGCCCGGCGTCGCCAAGACGCTGCTGGTGCGCACCCTGGCCAGGGCGCTGTCGGTGCAGACCAAGCGGGTGCAGTTCACCCCCGACCTGATGCCCGGCGACCTGACCGGGTCGCTGGTCTACGACAACCGGTCATCGGACTTCGCGTTCCGCCCCGGCCCGGTGTTCACCAACCTGCTGCTCGCCGACGAAATCAACCGCACGCCTCCCAAGACCCAGTCCGCGCTGCTCGAAGCGATGCAGGAGCGACAGGTATCGGTCGACGGCACAGCCCACCCGCTGCCCGCCCCGTTCATGGTCGCCGCTACCCAGAACCCCGTGGAGTACGAGGGCACGTACCCGCTGCCCGAAGCTCAGTTGGACCGGTTCCTGCTGAAGGTCCGTGTCGCCCTGCCCGAGCGTCAGGACGAACTCGTCGTGTTGCAGCGTCATGCCGCCGGGTTCGACCCGCGCGATCTGGCGGCCGCCGGCGTGCTCCCCGTCGCCAGCGCCGACGACATCGCCGCCGGAGTGCGCGCCGTGGGTCAGGTACGGGTCGCGCGTGAGCTCGCCGGTTACATCGTCGACGTCGCCCGGGCCACCCGATCTTCACCATCGGTCGCACTAGGGGTCAGCCCCCGCGGTGCGACTGCACTGCTGGCGAGCAGCCGGGCGTGGGCCTTCCTCGCCGGTCGGGATTTCGTCACCCCGGACGACGTCCAGACGATGACTCGCTCGACGCTGGCCCATCGCATCACCCTGCGACCCGAGGCCGAACTGGAGGGCGTCGACGCCACCAACGTGCTCGACTCCGCCGCCGCATCGGTCCCGGTCCCCCGCTGATCGCGTTCCGCTGACATGGCCATCACCGGACGCGCCGTCCTGCTCGCCGCCCTCGGGTTGGTCTACGTCATCGTCTTGCCAGGCGCTCTGTCGGTACTGATCTGGCTCGCTGTGGTCGCCGTCCTGGTCGTCGCTGACATCGCGCTCGCTGCGTCAACCCGAGCGCTGAGTTTCTCCCGTTCGGCGGGTACTCAGGTGGTGCTCGGCGAGTCGATGACAACCTCGATGATCATCCGCAACGACGGCAGCCGCACGGTGCGGGCGTTGCTGCGAGATGCCTGGCAACCGTCGGCGGGCGCCCGCAACGAACGCCACAAAATCTCGTTGCCTCCTGGTGAAAGTGCCCGGCTGAGCACCGCATTGACTCCCACGCGCCGCGGGGACCGCCTGGCTGACCGCGTCACGGTGCGCTCCCGAGGACCGCTTGGGCTCGCCGCACGACAGCGATCCATCCCCGTGCCCGGCAGCGTGCGTGCACTGCCCGCGTTCCCCTCGCGGCGTCACCTGCCCAGCAGACTGCGCGCGCTGCGCGAGATCGACGGGCGGTCCGCTGTGCGGGTGCGCGGACAGGGCACCGAGTTCGATTCGTTGCGCGACTACGTCGAGGGCGACGACGTGCGCAGCATCGACTGGCGCGCCACCGCTCGTCGCCAGCACCTGGTGGTGCGCACCTGGCAGCCCGAACGGGATCGGCGCGTGGTGATCCTGCTCGACACGTCGCGCACCAGCGCCGGTCGGGTGGGCGACACCACGCGGCTGGACCACAGCATGGACGCCGCGTTGCTGCTCTCGGCGCTGGCGTCACGGGCCGGTGACCGGCTGCAGTTTCTGGCCGGCGACCGGGGTATCAACGCGCGGGTGATCGGCGTGCAGGACCGCTCGCAACTGCTGCACCGCCTCGTCACCGCGATGGCACCCCTGGAACCGGCCCTGGTCGAGGCCAGCTGGGGCACCCTCGCGGGGGCCATCGACCGGTTGTCACGTCAACGCGCACTGGTGGTGCTGCTGACCTCACTGGAACCCGCGGCGATCGAGCACAGTCTGCTGCCCACGCTGCCCCCACTCACCAGCCGGCACCGGGTAGTCCTCGCATCGGTCACCGACCCAATCCTGCGAGAGATGGCCAACCAGCGGGACACCGCGTTCGAAACGTACGACGCTGCAGCAGCTGAGCGCACCATCGCGCTGCGAGAGCGTTCGGCCACCGCCCTTCGGCAGCTCGGCGTGACCGTGTTGGACGAATCGCCGGACGATTTGCCGACGGCGCTCGTGGACCATTACCTGATGCTCAAGCGTCAGGGACTGCTGTAGCTCTCGGTGTGCGGCGGATCAGTGGAAGACGACCGTCCGATGCCCGTTCGGCGTACCCGGTTCTCGACGTGCCACCGCACTGCACGTGAGAAGGCCAGCGACTCCACGTCGCGCCCGAGAACGGTGCCGTCATCGGCGCTCTTCGAGTGGTGGATATTGATCGCCCGACCTTCCAGGCTGCGGCACAGGTCGTTGGACAGCACCTGCTGTAGGTTCTCGCGCTTCCTGTCACCGGCGCAGCCCCGTGACCTGCGGTGTAGACAAGAAGCCGGAACACAACGATTTTTAATATCTTGTCCCAGTCCTCAGATTCCGGCGTTTCGTAGAACGCCCCGTCCCGGGACGCCCAGGCGGACAGGTGCTACGGAACGGGCATCGCCCTGCTGGCGCAGGACCAGGGCTTGACCTGCGGGTTCACTGTTGGTGGTTCCTCAGGTGAGACAGCTCGAGACACCTGCTTGAATTCATATTTCCCTGAATACACGATTTTGTGTACTGTCTGATCATGCTGTTGGCCACGCCGACTGAGGCGCTTGCCCGTTTCGGGCACGCATTGTCAGACTCCACACGTACCGGGGTGTTGCTCGTGTTACGTGATGGTCCTGCGTACCCGGCCGATCTCTCCGAGGCGCTGGGCGTATCGCGGCAAGCGTTGTCGAATCACCTTGCGTGCTTACGTGGCTGCGGATTGGTGGTCGCTCGGCCAGAAGGCAGGCGGTCGCGATACGAGCTGGCCGACCCGCGAATAGCACGCGTCCTGCGGGATCTAGTGGACTTGACCCTGGTGGTTGATCCCGAATGCTGCGGTGCCGGTGACCTCGCCAACCCGCAGGTGAGCGGAGCCGACGCATGACTGCCGTGTCCATCGAAACGTTGACACTGGAACGGCGCGCGGTACTTTCTCGACGCATCCGGATCTTTGTGGTCGCAACCATCAGCTACAACGTTCTCGAGGCGGTCGTCGCGCTGGCAGCAGGTGCGGCAGCCTCATCCTCAGCGCTGCTGGGCTTTGGCCTTGATTCAATCATTGAGGTGTCCTCGGCAGCCGCCCTCGCCTGGCAGTTCGCAGGTCCTGACCCGGAAGCACGCGAACGGCTCACGCTGTGCGTCATCGCGTTCTCATTCTTCGGGCTGGCAGCACTCGTCACAATCGATGCTGTTCGAGGTCTCCTCGGTGCCGGCGAGGCCCAGCACTCACCAGTGGGCATCGTGCTGGCCGCGCTCAGCTTGCTGATCATGCCCGTACTGTCCTGGGCCCAGCGCCGAACTGGGAGGGAGCTGAATTCGGCGACCGCCGTAGCCGATTCCAAGCAAACCCTGCTGTGCACCTACCTGTCCGCTGTCCTGCTGGTCGGCCTCCTTGTCAACGCCTGGTTCGGCTGGTCGTGGGCAGACCCCCTCGCGGGCCTGGCCATCGCCGCGATCGCACTTCGAGAAGGCTGGAACGCCTGGCACAGCGATACCTGCTGCGCCACACACCCAACCCCCACGAGCGAGCCTTCAAACACCTCCTGCGACTGCTGCCCCTGACCAAGCGCCACGTGCAACGTGCCGATTGAGGATCCCGTTCCGGTGACGTTTGACGATCCTGGCCGGCCACCGTGGCCCTGCTAGTTTCAAAGGAACGTGTAGATCTTTCAGTCTACAAAAGCTATCGTCGGGTCATGTCTGATACCACGACAATCCGGATCAATCGAAGCACCCATGACGAGCTGCGGCAGCTCGCCAAAGGGCGTCACCAAACCGTCGCTGACACGGTGTCACGCGCCATCCGACTGCTCCACCAAGATGACATCGGCCGCGACCTCGCTGTACCGCTGACCGATGAGGAATCCTCTTGGCTCGATGCTGACGCCGGGTGACGTCGTCGAACTCGACCTCGGCGCGCCAGCCGGTCTCGAGGCAGGAATGGTCCGGCCCGCGGTAATCGTGACCGCGGCCAGGATTCTGCGCGGCGGTCCGAACGTGGTGCAGGTCGTACCCCTGACACGAACACTCCGTGACAGCGGCGCCGAATTCGTGATCGATCCGGACGATGACAACGGACTCAACGCACCATCAGCCGCCCAATGCCAACACGTGCGAGCTGTGGCCGTCAGCAGGATCCGCAGACGTGCCGGCAACGTCGGCCCGGTCGCGCTCGAGCAAGTCCGCAACACCCTCGCGGTCATACTCGACCTGTAGCGAGGCGATGGAGCCGGTCTCGATAGACGATCCTGAATCGGGTGTCCTTCGATGTCGAGATTTCGCCAGGCGAAAGTTGTTACGTGCCGACACCGGCGGTCCTACGAAGCCGGCGTCTACCGCTGTCTTCCTAGCCGCCCTCGCCAGGCGCGGTTGAGTTGCCGCTTTCTCCACTGCCAGCCTCAGGGCCCACGCAGCCTCCTCTAACCACCCCAGCCTGTGCAAAGCATTGCCCTGGTTGTACCGGACCGGGGCCCCACCGATCCCATCTGCGCCGCGCGAGCAAACATAGGCTCAGCGTTGGCTTCATCACGCGCATCAGAAAACGCCTGACCAGCATCGGATAGCTGGTCCTCGGTCATCGCGTCATCCACCACGCCGATGAGGCTATGGGCAGAAACCAACCCGCCACGTGATCTGGTCAGGGATAACGTCCCGGTCCGCGATCGCTGACCGGCGAACTTTATCCCCGGCACCAAACCGCCTTCGTCGCGTGGGCGTGAGGGCATGCCCTTGTGGTCAGTCAGACTGAGTCCATGACGAATCTGGTCGTGTCGTTTAAACCGAATTGGGTGAACGGCTGGTGGCTGCGCGCTTTCACGGATCCGTACGCGGAGGTCGACGGGGCGGTCACGAAGTGCTCGTGGCCGAGACTCACCACGATTGTCACGGCGCCCGGTGTCCATCACGTTCGCACGTTCGTGCGGTATCGACGGCTGATCCCAGGAGACGCAGGCTCAGGCGAGACGACCGTTGATTTGGCCTCCGGAGAAGACCTCAGAATCATCTCGTCAAACGGGATTACCAATCAGAGCCCCTTCGTGCCGCGGGCGACGGGCTGACCCGACGTCATCCTGGCCCCAGTCGATTCCGGTTCACGATCGTGTTTACGGCAGTCAGAGTGGGTCGGAGGCCCAGGTCCTGAGCTGGTCTTCCAGTTCTTCAGCGGCACGGTTGAAGGACCGCTGTCGATCGCGGGAAAATATTCTGGCGAAAGCCGCGAAGCACTGGCTCACTGCGGCAAAGACCGCAACTCCCCACCATGCCTTGCTGGCCCCGCCAGCTGCAGCGACCGCCATGCCAGCCGCGATGAGTAGGAACAGCACAGCCAAGCTGCCCCACAACCATCCTTGTCTGGCTTCGAAACGCGTCTCATGGATCGTGCCCACCAGGACACTACGATCACCACGATCGTCAACGCGCCCAACAAATCGTGGAGGGGACGTACGCGAGGTTGTCGGTAACCAGGCAATGATCTGATCACTCGCTGGACCCTGCACACGTAGGTAGAGACCGAACGAGAACCGTCCCCCGGTGCCAGGGGCCGCCGCACGCTACCGCCATCCATGTCGAGGGTGACGGTGCTTTCGTAGCGGGGCATGCGCATATTCTGCCCGCAGGAACATGGGTTCAACCGCAGTGCTGATCGACAAACGGGCCAGCTGCCCGAGCATCGAAGCGTTCTGAGGGCAACGAAGTAGAAGCGGGCACGATTTCCTGGGAAGGCGTGAACGTTGACAGCTACCGGAGGAGACGTGCGCAATGTCAGAGTTTGAGCAGCACTTCTGCGGGGTCACCCGCTACCGCGCAGGGATCGCTACCTCGCTATCGCGCATCGCCAACTGTGCGGTCACGATCGACCAAGGCGCGCTTCGTATCGTCAACGAACTCCGATGAGCAGGAGGTCTTGAACGCGCCGATACAGCAGGTCGGTTTCAGCGTGCCGAAAGTGCAAGGGAAAGTCGGCAGCGTGACGATCCACCTCGAGAAGAAGAAGCTTCTGATCGACTTCGGCATGGTCCACCGCGCGGAGACCGGCCACAACAGCGGCAGCGTCCACGTCGGCCAAGAGATCGGTCGCAGATTCCTGCACGCGCGACGTACGAGCGGCGCTCAGCCCATTTAGCTGCCCGCCGGCTCCCGCTGCCCCACACCGTGCCCTCGATCTTGCTGTTGACCGCATCGACCGTCGAGCTAGACGTCCACGCCTGCCGACCGGGATGCCATCGCGGACCTCCTCACCCAAGACCCTTTCAACAAAGCTCGCGAGGCCGTGATTCCAGGCGTTGAGGTCCCAGATCTCTACCGCCAGGCGTTTGAACTGCTCGATAGCGACCCCGCTCACCTGCTGCTGGTAGGCCGTCCGCAGCGTCGGGGTTAGAAACTGCGATGTTCGAATGGGCGATCACCGAGGCGCGACGCCTAGCGCGCGTCCTCGTGCAGCCCAGACACAGCAGCTCTTAGTATCCGTCGGTGCCCGCAGGGTTGCGGGACTGGCCAACACCGGGAGCGTATTCAATTTAGGTCTGCGGGTGCAGGTCAACGGCGACGCTGTGCATGCGTGGGTGCCCTCAGGTTCGCGATCCTCACCCCCGCATTTTTCTGGCCGTACAGACCAGAGCACCGGCCGGACGGTGATCCTGGGGGCAGTGCACGAGGCCTGGATCGAGGCCAACTTCACCCGCATTTGGCCGAGCCTGGTGGTATGGGCGGTCTTGATCGGCGCGTTCGGCGTGGTGACCCTCGCCGGTGGGGACCGAGTGGGTCTTGCGCCGCTGCTGATCGGGATCTTCGGCACTGTGGGCTTCGCTGGCCTCGCCGCTCTCTCAGCCAGCCAACGTGGTCCGTGGTCTGACGACAAATACGAAGAACTCGACGACGAATTGAACCAGTGGGCATCAGCGCCATAACTCATCCCGTACGCCGAACGATGACCGGCGACAGCGGCAGCAATTCAGGCTCCGCGCCGACCCGTCCCGTCCCGAACGGGTGCTCCATACGGGATACCGCGTCCGGTCATCGAGCCCTTGACGAAGTCCGACCTGAACGCGCGGCCCGCGTGAGCCAGTAGGGCACGATGCGCTCATGCAGAAGGGCCACCATTGGCCACACAATTCTGGCGGCAGGCCGGTTGAGTTCCACGAAGGAGCCCAGTGTTGCCGTCTCCGGAGCGACGGCCAGCACGAGGTCGCACGTCAGTCCTAGCGTCCACGTGACGCTGAAACAAATGTAATCGCGGTCGTTGGTTTTGATCCGGTATCCCAATATGTGCTTGTCGGAGGGGTAGGGACCAAGTCGTGCGGTGAGTGCTTTCCAGCTGTACCAGATGAATACCCGTTGAGCCGTGGGCGGCGACTCATACATCGCCCGCGCCCACTGCTCGGCGCTGCGATGGTCACAGGGATCGGTGGCAACGGTGAATGCGCTCTCGTAGTCGATACGGCCCAACGTTGCTCGAGAACGAATGGCCGCAGGAACTGCGCGTCGCGCTGCTCGGGCAAGAGTCATGATCGAACCCCGATCTTCATCCTCACGAGTCTGGCAGCGATTGTCGGTGCCGGTCACCGATCCATCTACGGAGCAGGACGCGCGGCCGTGAACAGCTCGCACGTCGTGTCGTAATACCGAGCAGTCGGACCCTGGTGGGTCATACCGATGCGGGCAGCGACAGCTCGGGCCGCGGTGTTCGCCGCGACGACGACAGCTACCACTTGGGCCAGACCGGAGTCGAAAGTGTGCTCCAGTACACGGGTCCCTGCCTCGGTGGCATAGCCATGGCCCCAGGCATCGGGGTGCAGGTGCCAACCAATCTCGATATCTCCACCGTCAGTTAGCGGAAACTCGTCACTGGAGACGGGAATCGGCTTCAGCATCACGGACCCGAGAAGCTTGCCGTTCTGACAGTGTTGCACCGCCCACGCCCCGTACGTCGGATGGTCAATCGCGCCCCAGCGGGCTACGGCGATCTCAGCTTCTTTGCGGTCGGCCATCACCTTCGGGACCCGGCCAACGAACCGGTGAACCTCCCAGCGGGAGTACATGTCGAAAGCGAAGTCGACATCCTCCCCAGACCAGGCGCGCAACTGCAGACGGTTGGTGTCGAGGGTGCGCATCAGAAGATTTTCCCGCGACCCGCGCTTGTGGCCGCCTCTGCTTTCCCGTCCCCGGTCGCCGATCGAGCTACGGAACAGCACGACGGCGCTCTGTTTCGTTCTGCGGACAAGCCGTCGCCTGCCGTTCGCCTATCGGGTCGGCTCCGTCGCTGCAACGAGACTGCGTCTGCTCACCCACACCAAATTGAGAATCCGAGACGAAACCTGAGTTCCTACACCTGCATGGAGAACGTTCTGGTCTCTTGATCATCGAAACTGCCGGGACCGGACGATGGTGCCGTTGCGATCCACCAAGATTGTGGACACGGTGTAGACGATTCCTGGCACGTCGGCGAACGTCGGCGTCAGGACGAACGTCGGCGCACGTCGGCGTCAGGACGAAACTGCGCCCGAAGGACTGATCGATCATGATGAACTGCCCCCGTTGCCGGCAACGGATCTGGTGTGTGCGCGTCGATGTCACGCCACAGCAGGCGCGATCGCGCTGCGATCGATCTCGGCGACATCGCCGGTATCACCTGCGAGGAAGGCGCGGCGCCCGGGGATGAACACGTAGAGGAAGAACACCGACTCGGCGATCACGCCGATGGCGATGCGAGCTGCGGTGGGCAGACCCGACGGGGTCACGAACCCCTCGATCACCCCGGTCACGAACAGCACCACGATGAGCCCCAGCGCCACGACGACCACCGATCGACCTTCGGTGGCCATCGAGTCGGCACGGGTCCGGTTCCCCGGTTCGACCCAAGACCAGAACAGTTTCAGGCCTGCTCCGGCTGCAACGAAAACCGCCGTCAGTTCCAGTATTCCGTGCGGCAGGATCAGACCGAAGAAGAGCGATAGTTTTCCGTGCGAGGCCATCAGCCCGCCGATGATCGCGACGTTGAGGATGTTCTGCACCAGCAGGTAGATCACCGGCAGGCCCAGCACTCCGAAGGCGATGCACAGCGCCGACACCCACACGTTGTTGGTCCACACCCGGGCAGCGAAATCACCGGCTGCGAACTGCGAGTAGTAGCCGGCGAAATCGCTGTTCACCAACCGATCGGCCTGCTTCGCGCTGAGGAAGGACCCCTGCACCCCGGGGTGGCGGGCGACCCACACCCCGATCGTGAACGCCGCCGCCACGTTGGTCACCAGGACGGTGATCCACCACCACCGCAGCCGGTAGAGCACCGCGGGAAACGTACTCGCGAAGAACCGGGCCAGGCCCGCCCAGGTGCTGGTGCGACCACCCATCGACTTCGCGCGGGCACGGGACAGGATGGCCGACAGGTACCGCACCACCGAGGGGTCCGGAGCTGAGGATCTGAGCTGTGACAGATGGGTCGCGGTGCGCTGGTAGAGCTCGAGCAGTTCGTCGGCTTCGGCCGCGTTCAGGCGGCGTCTACCCCCGAGTTCACGCA
>JAABUM010006478.1_pt1 | contig 11468 bp, 11 predicted proteins | sample 5559161 | NCBI WGS metagenome assembly JAABUM01 (sample SAMN10711868, study PRJNA513369) | rock metagenome | isolation source: Antarctica rocks | place: Antarctica: Victoria Land, Siegfried Peak nord | reverse complement strand
GCGACGAGGGTGACAGCCAGCTCGGTGACTTCATCGAGGACAGCGAAGCCGTCGTAGCGGTCGACGCGGTGTCGTTCACGCTGCTGCAGGACCAGCTGCAGTCGGTGCTGCACACTCTTTCCGAGCGCGAGGCCGGCGTCGTCAAGCTGCGGTTCGGCCTCACCGACGGCCAGCCGCGCACCCTCGACGAGATCGGCCAGGTGTACGGGGTGACCCGTGAACGCATCCGCCAGATCGAGTCCAAGACGATGTCGAAGCTGCGGCACCCGTCCCGTTCTCAGGTGCTGCGCGACTACCTGGACTGAGCCGTCCCGCTGCAGAAGGGTTGGTATGCCGCGGGGTCGCCATGGCGGCTCTACGGCATACCAACCTCCAGCGGCACGGGCACGGCATGGGCGTCGGCGAGCCCGTAGCGAAGAGCCGACCGGGGCGATCTCAGGGCGGCCGTGGCCGCGATCACGAACACTGCTGCCAGAGCTGGCCACGACCAGTCGTGCAGCGGAAACAGTACCGACGCCGGGAATACGGCCACCGTGACGAAGTACAGCGTGCCCGTGGCGGTGAACAGATCCGAACCGAACGCATCCACAAGCGCACCCGTCATCAAACCCGGATCGCGTGGCCGGGCGGTAGCACGCTGCGGAACGCGCGCATCAGCACTTGTGCAGCCCTTCCCGGTGGGTACCTGAGCCGGTTCCGGCCAGCGGCCGAAGGGGACGCTGACCCCCACCCGGCTCTTTGGGCAGAATATACCGCTGTCGACTATTTCCAGGTGGCGTTGGCGAGCCTGCCGATGGTCAGTGCAATGTGGTCGGGATGCGTCTTCGCATGATCGGACAGTCCCGCGCCCAAACCTTGCCCTCACTGTGGCATCCCCTTACTCATCGCGGGTCTCTGTCGGCCGCCGTGGTTGGAGTTCGGCCGCGCCTACCGACATCTCGGCTGGCGACCTGAGTTCGTGTGCTGGTGTCTGCGTCGGAGCGCAACGGGCCACCCAGAACCTCTCGATGCGGCCATGAGCAATGTACCATTGTGGTGTTAGGTTCGAGTTGTAGTTATTGCGCGTTTGAGGCCGGTAGGAGAAAGATCTAGCAAGTTACTCAGCACTGGACGTTATGCACAGGTCCCGAGAGAGCGCCGATGCCCTTGAGTAAGCACGTGCTTTTCGTACATGCGATGTATCCGCACAAGTTGCCCGCCTATCAAGCGGCTAGGCGGCTGGGTTACCGGCTCACGGTCGTCGGGCCAGAGCTGCCCGATTGGGCGGCACCGTTCGTTGACGCCCACATCGCGGCCGGCACCGACGCTGCGGTACTGACGGACACAGTGCGGCTTCTCGCGCAACACCATGCCCGCGACCCGTTCGACGGGGTGGTCACGTACTGGGATCACGGCGTCGTCGCCTGCGCCACGATCGGAACGGCCCTGGGACTGCCCGCCACGTCGCCGGCTGCAGCCGAACGTGTCAGGAACAGGCCGTCAGCCGCGACGCCCTCGCGTCCGCCGGCGTTGCGCAGCCGCGCTACGCCCGGGTCAGTGACGCCACCTCGCTCGGCGAAGCCGCCCAGGTGGTCGGATTTCCAGCGATCTACAAGCCATGCGGCGGAGCCGGCAGTGCGGGCGTGCAGTACGTCGCGACGGCGGCGGACCTTTTGGCCGCTCGAGTCGTCGCCGACACCAAGTTGACCTTCGAGAACGATCCGTTTTCGCTTACTATCCTGAGCAATTCATCCTCGAGCAGTTCGTGTCCGGGCCCGAGGTCAGCGTCGAAGGAGTGGTCGCCCGGGGACGGGTGCACTGCGTCGGCGTGACCGCCAAATCGCTGACGCCCGGCACCTTCCTCGAATCGCGGCATGTCTTTCCGGCCGCGCTGGATCAGGCGGACACGGTCCTGGTGACCCAGCTGGCCACCGAGGCAGTGCGAGCCACCGGCATCGACAATTGTGGTTTTCACGTCGAGGTGATGCTGTCGCCGCAGGGCCCGGTCATCATCGAGGTGAACGGCCGGCTGGGCGGAGACTTCATCGCCTCCCATCTGGTGCCGCTGGCATCGGGCACCGACCTGATGGCGGCGTCCCTGAAGGTCGCCGTAGGCGAGGAACCCGACCTGCAACCGACGGGCCGAGGCGCGGCCTGCGTGCGGTTTCTCGTGGCGGACCGAGACGGCGTCGTGGTGTCCGTCTCCGGTGTGCAAGCCGCGACGGCATCGCCCGGAATCGTCGACCTCGGCCAGAACAAGGTTCCCGGCGACCGTGTGCGGTTGCCGCCTGACAGCTATTTCGACGCGCGCCTGGCCTATGCGATCAGTTCTGCCGCGGATGGCGATACCGCTGCCCGCCTGGCCGATCAAGCCATCGAGGCGATGTCCTATGACATCGCCTGAAGAACACTCGCCCGACCGCGGCGAGCTGCTTCTGATCGGTGGCGCGAGCGCGCGGCCCGGTTCGGACAGCCTCACCCAGGCCGCGGCGCGGAGGCTGCGGGTCTGCCTGGTGGATACCGCACAGAACCTGCGCTCGACACCCGAGCTCGCCGAGCGGGCGCACCGAGTGGTGGCCCTGGACTACACCGACAGCCGCGCCTGCACCGAGTGGGCGCTCCGGCAGTCCAACCGCTTCTGCGGCGTGTACGGATTCCGTGAGACCGCTGTGCAGACGGTCGCCGAGGTGGCGTCCGCCCTGAGACTGGCGGGAAACCTTCCGGAGTCGGTGGAGCTGGTACGAAACAAGGACCGATGCCGGGAGGCACTTCGACTGGCCGGCTTCCGACAACCGGCATCAGCACATTGCTCCGACGAGCAGGGCGCCGGCCGATTCCTCGACGAGCATCCCAACGGCCCGTGGGTGGTGAAGCCGCTGGTGGGACGAGGCAGCGCCGGCGTGAGCGTGGTCGGTCACCGGGACGAGTTGCCGGCCGCAGCCCGCCACGCGCGCGAGGGGCTGCTGCGGCTGGAGCAGGAACTGCAGTTGCAAGGCATCCCCGTCCCGCCGGGACCATTCCAACCGGCCGGATTTCTGATCGAGGAGTTTCAGCAGGGCAGCGAGTACAGCGCCGAGGGTATCTTCGTCGACGGCCGACCCCGGATCCTCGCGCTCACTGCCAAGGCAACGACCGGGCCGCCGCACTTCATAGAGTCCGGTCATGTGCTGCCGGCCCCACTTCTACCCGAGGTCGCGCAAGCAGCGCGGGAGCAGGTCGCAGCCGCGCTGGTGACTGTGGGCCTGCGCTGGGGTGTCTTCCACGTCGAATTCTGGGTTGCGCCGCCCGGCTCCGGCGCAGCCACCAGCGGCAGCGCAGCTTCGGACGGCACCGCTGACGAGTCGCCGATCGTGCTCGGTGAGCTGCATGTGCGTCCCGGTGGTGACTACATCCACGTCCTCACCCAAGTCGTGACCGGGGTCCAATTGCACGGCAGTATCTTCGACCAGATGCTCGGGCGGCACCCCGAAGTGGGAACCGGTACCGCATCGGGAGCCGCCGCCGTCCGCTTTCTCATGCCTGCACCCGGCAGGTTGGCGGCAGTCGACAACTGGCCAGCGGTCCAGTGTGATCCCCGGTTTCTGAAAGGGTCGCTGAACCTGACGGCCGGTTCGACCATCGGTGAGATCGGCTCGTCGATGGACCGCAGTTCCTACCTCATCGCCACCGCGCCCGAGTCGGCGGCAGCTCAGCTGGCGGCCGAGGATCTCGTCCAGCAAATCTCCCTCACCTACGCCGATCCGAATGCGAGCTCTTGATGACAGAGCTGGACACCGTCCGCTCCCAGGTACCTGCGATCCAGCGGGGCGGCTACTTCAACGGCGGCTACACCGGTCCGCTCTGCGCGGCCGCCCGGACCGCGGCCGACGAGGTAACCCGGCGGGAGTACGAAAACGGCCGGATGGGTCGAGCCGCGCGCGCTGCCTCGGCCGCAATCACCAGTAGGGCTCGAGCCAATGTCGCTCGACTGCTGAATGTGCCCGCAGCCGGCATCGTGCTCACCCAGCACACCACCGACGGCATGAACACTGTCGTGCGGGGTCTGCGCTGGCAGCCCGGCGACAATGCGGTCACCACTCGGATGGAGCACAAAGGCGCCATCCTGCCATTCGGGCTGCTGCGCCGGCGGGAATCGCTGCAGGTGCGGGCCGTGGACGTAGCTGCTCAGCTGCCGACGGCCGATCTGGTGAATGCCATCGTGGACGCCATTGATGAGCGGACCAGGCTGGTTCTGCTGTCGCACGTATCCTACGTCAACGGGAGCGTGCTGCCACTGGACGAGATTGTCGCCAAGGCGGCTCGCCACGATTGCCTGGTAGTCGTGGACGGTGCTCAGTCGGCGGGCGTACTACCCCTGGATGTGCCGGCGCTCGGTGTCGACGGTTATGCCATCTCGGGTCAGAAGTGGCTGTGCGGCCCGGAGGGAACGGGCGGGCTGTACCTGAACCAACGGGCCCTGGATCGAATCGAGCAGAGCTGGGTGGGATACAACTCGGCTACCAGTTGGACGACCGAAGGCGACTTCGTCCCGAACCCCGATGTCTCACGCTTCGAGGTGGGAACCCGCTCGATGGCGGCCCTGGCAGGTTTTGCCGCGGCCATCGATTGGCTGCTCGACGAGGTCGGCATTCAATGGATCGCCGACCGGGTGTACAACCTGGCCGAGACGTTTCGCAGCGGCTTGACAGCCGCCGACGGCGTGCAGGTTCTCACACCTGCCAACCACGTCGGACTGGTCAGTTTTCGACTGCCGATGAGCCCGGACACGCTCGTGGAACGCCTCGAGGACGATGCGGTCATGGTGCGGAGCATCTTCGGCTTCGACTGCGTGCGGGCCTCGGTGGGCTTCTTCCACAGTGAAGCCGAGGTGGACGATCTGGTGCGCCACATCGCAAAGCGCGCGGGACAGTAAAAACCATGAAATGTCGTGCCCGATCGGGTATAACTAGCGCGGTGATGGCCAAATCCGGCTCAGCCGGAAAGCTTCGGGGAACCGTCAGGGTTCCTGCCTCGAAACCACACTGTCAGCGGGCCGTGCTGCTCGCCTCACTTGCCGCCGGCCGCTCGGAGATCCACAATTTCGCCGACTGTACGGAGACATTGATCATCGCGAAAAGCTGTGGCGGCTTTGGAGCGCGCTACCGCAGCGATGCTCACCAAGTGACGATCGACGGATTCGACGGGATGCCCAAACCTGCCCGGCAGGTGCTGCGTACGGCCGGCTCCGGATTCGCGCTGCGTACCCTGCTGGCGGTGTCCTGCCTGGTGGCGGCCCCGACTGTGTTCGTGTCCAACGAGCGGATGTCACACCGGCCGATCAGACCGTTGCTCGGCGCGCTCGCCACGCAGGGCTCGACATTCGAACCGCTGGACCCCGCCGAGCCACTGCCACTGGTCAGCTTCGGCGGCGGCCTTCGCAGCGGAACGATCCCGGTGGCCAGTGACCAGACCTCCCAATTCGTCACCGCCCTGATGCTGGTCGCGCCGTATGGCGCCAGCCCGCTCACCCTCGAGCTCGCCGCACCCCCAGTGGGGGGCCACTACATAAGGATGACGGTCGATCTGATGCGGCAGTTCGGTGCCGTGGTGAACGCGAGCGAGGATCTGAGCACACTGCGCGTCCAGCCGGGTGGCTACCGCGCCAGCGGGGTCAGCGTCGGGGTCGACGTCAACGCGTTCTTCTACTTCGTGGCTGCCGCTGTGGTGGCCGATGCCGACATCCGCGTCCGCGAGGTACGGCTCGGCGTCGATGCCTTTCTGGACGCGGCGGTGAGCATTGGCCGACGCCTCGGCGTAGTGATCGAACAGGACGGCCCGGACGTCCGAATAAGCTCCGGAGAACCACCCACCGCTCGGGTGTACCTCGACGCGGTCGACGTGCCCACACTCGTCCCCGCCCTTGCTGCGGTTGCCTCAAGCCTGCCTGCCGGTATGGAGCTGACCGGTGCGGCACACCTCGTGTACCACAAGACCAGCCGACTGGACCTCACCATCGAGGGGCTGGGAGCCATGGGACGGCACCTGGAACCGGTGTACACCGATGGCCAGCTCGCCGGCTTCCGTACTCAACGATTGGGTCCACCGTCCGCCGCGGTCGTGGACAGCCATGGCGACCACCGTCTGTTCATGGCTCTCTTTCTCGCCTCGCTCAGCCTCGAGGAGTCCGTGCACATCACGGGAGCCGATACCTTGACCGCTTCCTTCCCCGCGTTTCTGCCGACCTTCGAGTCGCTTCGCGCCCTGACCGCCGTGGCCGTCTGATGAGCGGCTCGACGGTGTTCGTGTCACCGGTGAGCAGTCCGCTGACGGGCAGCGTGCGTCCGCCGGGCGCCAAGAGCGACTCGGTGCGGGCCGTACTTGCCGCAACCCTCAGCACGGGCAAATTGCTGATCACCAACCCGGGCAACGGAGCGAACGTGCACGCGATGGTGCGGGCCTGCCGCCAGCTCGGAGCTACCGTCGACGACGCCGATCCAGCATCATGGACGGTGCGAGGGCCTCAGCGCGGGTTAACCGAAGAGACCGAGCTCAGCGCGGGCAACTCAGGCATCGTCCTGCGCCTACTCGCCGCGGTCGGCGCCAGCACCCGGCGCTGCGAGATCACCACACCGTTCGCGGACTCGCTTGGCAGCCGGGAGAACACCGAACTGTTGGAGTCCTTGCCGGAGCTTGGTGCGTTCTGCGCCGCCCGCGACAATCAGGGCCGGCTGCCCGTGGTGGTGGGTCGCAATCAGGGTCTGCACGGGGGCCTGGTCAAGGTCTCCGGGGCTCGTAGTTCGCAATTCCTGTCCGGCCTGCTATTTCTCGCGCCGCTGATCGGCGAAGATGTTGAGATCAGGGTCGTCGACCAGCTGAGCGCGACCTCGATGGTGCGTACCACCCTGCAGACCCTGGCTCGCGCGGGAATCCAGTGCGACGCGGACCCGGACCTTCGCGGCTTCAGAATCGCTGGGGGCCAGCGCTACCGTCCCGGCACGTTCAGCGTGTCGGCCGACGCGTCGAGCGTCGCGGGTGCCTGTGCCACTGCCGCCGCCGTCCCCGGCTCTCAGGTTCTGATCGACGGGCTCTGGGGAAATGACAACGGCACTTCGGCGATGCTGGACGCGTTGACGCAGCTGGGGGCTGGAATCGAGGTCGCAGAGGGCAGCGCCCGGGTAACCGGCGCCGAGCAACTCAGGGCCATCGACTTCGACGGCTCCGCCTGCCCGGATAGCATCCTCGCTGTTGCCGCCCTCGCCTGCTTCGCCGAGGGGACCAGCACGTTCTACAACATCGAGACGATGCGTTACAAGGAATGCGACCGCATCAGCGATTTCCGTCGCGAGTTGCTCGCTGCGGGGGCGGATGTCGAGGAACGCCAGGACGCGCTGATCGTGCACGGTCGCCCGGCGATCGCCGGCGGAGTGACAGTCGGCGGCTGCCATGACCACGCCGTGGTGATGGCGCTCGCGGTCCTAGCCATGCGAAGCCGAGCTGGACTGCGGATCGATGGCTGGAAGGCGGTTTTCCAGACGTACCCGAGCTTCTTCCGCGACCTTGCGACGTTGGGGGTGGACGTGGACTCCGACGCCCGAGGTCTGGACACCTTTCCCTTATCAGCGGAGGCGAATGTCCGATGAGTGAGCCTCAGAGCCAGCACCTGCTGGACGACATCGAATCGCGGTTGCGGCTGTGGCACGAACGCTGTGCCGACCGTCCGCCTCAACTGCTCGACCGGCAACCCGCACCCGGCGTCTGGTCGGTGAAGCAGAACACCTTCCACCTCGGCGACGCCTTCGAAGCGAGCATCCATCGGGTCAATGCCATGCTGAGTTCGGACTGCCCCCAGCTGCTGCGTTTCGACGCCGACGAATGGGCTGCGGAGCGTCGTTACCAGGAGCGTCCCTTCGACGAGGCCTTGCAGGCGCTCGACAAGCATGTCGCGGCCTTCGTCTCGCTGGTCCGTCCGCTGGGGCCGGATGAGTTGAGCAGAACCGGCCGCCAGCCGAACCTGGCGATGAATTACCTCAAGTTGCCGACGGAGGTGCTCACCATCGATCAGCTTCTGGTCTTCGAGGTCGGCCATGTGGATGAGCACTTGGCGAGCGTCGACGAGATTCTCACCGTGTGGGGCAACGACTCCACCGGCCGCACGAGCGGATGACCCTGGGCAAGCACGACCCGTTCGGCAACCTGGACAGCTGGAGCCCCCAGTTTGCCGAGTCGTGGGCCACCGCCTTGCGACTTCGGACAGCCGGCGTGGATCAGCGACGGCTGCGCCGCCGGATCGTCGAACTGGCTGGCTTGCGGCCGGGTGATCAGGTGGCAGAGATCGGCTGTGGCACCGGCGCGCTGCTGCTGGATCTCGCGGAGGCGGTTGGCCCCGGCGGGCGGGTGACAGGTTACGAGCCGCAGCACAATCTAGCCGCCGCAGCCCAAGAGGCGGTGGCGGCAGCGGGCGCGGGCGCCAATATCGAGGTCGTGCGTGCCGGCGCCGCCGACCTCGAGCTGGAACCGGCGAGTCTGCACGCCGTCATCGAGCAGACGGTTTTCATTCATCTCCCACAGTTCCTGATCCTGGACACCCTTGCCCGCGCACTGCCCGCCCTTCGACCGGGCGGCCGCTGGGTGAGCGCGGACCAGGACGGCGACACCTGGATCATCGATCATCCCGACCGCGAGCTGACGCGCCGGATCATCGCCTTCAACAGCGACTTCCGGTATGCCGACGGCTGGACCGGACGCAGGCTGAGCCGACTTCTTGCCGAGGCGGGCTTCGTCGATGTGCAAGTGGACGTGCTCACCCACGTTGACACCGAACCGGGCAGTTACCTGCACGGGATGGCCTTGCGCATTGCCGAGTCTGCCCGGACCGAAGGGGCGCTCAGCACCGCCGAGTACGACCGCTGGGTGGACCGGCTGTCGCCGTCAGCGGGTTATGAACGCTTCTACTCCAGCATCAACTACTACGTCGCCGTCGGCCGCAGGGCGGAAACAGAGCCAACACCGTGAGCCCGCTGGGATCGAAGGCCGGCGATTCGACGGTTCGTCCACCGGCAGGCCGAGCCCGCCGGCTGGCTGCGGCTACGGTGCTGCCACAGGGCCCGTCCGGGGTCCGGCTCGCTGCGCTGTGGCGATCGACGCATTCGGCTCCGGCATGTTCCTCGCGGGCTCAGCGGTCTACTTCACCAAGGTCGTGGGCCTACATGCGGCGGCGGTCGGGCTGGGGCTGTCGATCGCGGGCGTGCTCGGCTTCCTGGCGACCGTGCCGATCGGCATGCTCGCCGATCATTGGGGAGCCGGCCGGGTTTACGTGGTGATGAACCTCTGGCGGGCCGGGTGTTACATCGCTTACTGCTTCTGTGATCGGTTCACCACCTTTCTGGTCATCGCATGTGCTGTGGGACTGGTGGAGACGTCGGCCTCGCCGATCAATCAGGCAGTGGTCGGCGCCGCATCGACGGATGAGAACCGGCTGAAGAACATGGCGCGGGTCCGGTCCGTTCGCAACGTCGGCTACGGCCTGGGGGCGTTGTCGTCCACCGTCGCCGTCAGCGCCGGGTCACGCGCTGCCTTTGTCGTGGTGCTGCTGGTCAACGCTGTTTCCTTCGCCGTGGCCGCACGGTTGCTGGTGGCAGGCCGATTCACCGCCATGGCCCACGTTGACGGCGTCGTCGCCCGTCGGAAGGTTGTCGCAGACGCCCGCTACCTGCTCGCCGCGGCCTGCAACGGAATCCTCGCGGTGCACCTGACGTTGCTGCCCTTCGCCTTTCCGCTGTGGATCTCTCAACACACATCGGTTCCGGTCGGGTACTACGGCGGCCTGTATGCGCTCAACACCGTGCTGGCGATCCTGCTGCAATCGCGAATGTCGCGGCGCGCCGAGACCCTCGCCGGCGCTGGCGTCTGCGCCCTGCTGGCGGCCGGGTCACTGGTCGCCTTCGGTATCTCCGTGGTGGTTCTGGCGCATCTGCAGACGCTGTGGCCAGCGCTCGCGGTTGCGGTGCTGGCGACCGTCGCGCTCACCTTCGGCGAGATGTGGCAGTCGGCCAGTGGCTGGTCCATCTCGTATCTGATGGCCCGGCCGGATCGCCGTTCGCAATACTTGTCCACCTTCCAGCTCGGTACCTCGGCCCAGGCGATTCTGGCGCCCTGGCTGCTCGCGCGCTACGTGCTGTCCCAGACTTCTGCCGGTTGGGCCTACCTCGCCGCGGTGGTGCTCGCAGGCGGTGCCGGCTGCTGGCTGCTCGTTGCGGCTCGCCCCGGAGCCGAAACCCGGGTGGCCTCATGAGCAAGTACCCCGAACGCGCACTCGTCGTCTTCGCCCATCCGGACGACGTCGACTTCGCGGCGGCGGGCACCGTGGCACTGTGGGTTCGCGCCGGCGTGCAGGTCACGTATTGCATGGTGACCGACGGCGATACCGGTGGTCAGCAGGCGGGGGTCGACGGTGCCAGCCTCGCCGAGATCAGGCGCGCCGAGCAGCAGACGGCAGCCGCTCTGGTGGGGGTGTCGGACGTCCGCTTTCTCGGATACCCGGATGGCGCGTTGGTCGAGGGACTGGAGCTGCGCCGCGCCATCACGCGAATCATCCGCCTGGTCCGTCCCCAGCGGGTACTGACGCACAGCCCCGAACGCAATTACCACCGGATAGCCGCCAGTCACCCCGACCATCGAGCGGTCGGTGCCGCGACGCTCGACGCCGTCTATCCCGACGCGCGGAACCGCTACGCCTTTCCGGAGCTGTTCACCCGTGAAAACCTGAGCGAGTGGACCGTTGAGCAGGTGTGGCTGCGAGGCGGCCCGACGTCCAACCACTACGTCGACATCACGGACGTGCTCGAGCTCAAGATCACCGCGATTCTGGCTCATCACAGTCAGGTCGGTCACCGCCAGGATTTCGCGGCGGTGCTGCGGGCACGATTGGCTGCAATTGGCTATGAGGCCGGTCTTGCCGACGGCCGGAGCGCGGAGAGCTTCTTCCTGGTACGCACGGACTGAGAGGGTCGTTTCGGGCCGGCGCAGGATCTGCGCGGTCTTGGCAGTGGTATCGGTAGCGTCGGGCACCCTTCTGGGGATGGCCACGTCGGCGTCGGCGGACACCTACGGCAGCACGACGGTGTACGACGCGCTGTCCAACCCGGGCGGCCTGGACTTCGATGCGTCGGGCTACGTCTACGTGGCCGGCGGCCCCCAGCAGAACGTTCCTCAAATCATCCCAACTACCGCTTCTAAGTCACCTCAGACGCGAACGGCCTGCCACCCACAGCTTCCTGGTGCAGGCTCGCTAACCACCCTGCGGCCAACCCGCACTGCGGCCAACAGAACGGGGCGTCCTTCGGGGCGCCCCGTTCTCGTCTTACAGGCCGTTTCGGTCCTACAACGGCGGATGCTCAGTCGCCTTCGGCGGTCCGCTGCAGGGTCGCGTACGCCAGCTGCAGGAAGTCCGACAGCGCCACGCCGGCAAAGGTGGAGGTGGCCAGCCGGGTCAGCCCCGGTGCGAACACCCA
>JAABUM010006475.1_pt1 | contig 11470 bp, 11 predicted proteins | sample 5559161 | NCBI WGS metagenome assembly JAABUM01 (sample SAMN10711868, study PRJNA513369) | rock metagenome | isolation source: Antarctica rocks | place: Antarctica: Victoria Land, Siegfried Peak nord | reverse complement strand
CGACGCCCCGCCCCGCGTGGAGATTCAGTTGCTTGTAATCCTGCACGACCCAGCCCGACGCCGCGAGCTGGGCGTCGATCGTCAGGCGCGCTTGCTGCTCCGGCGTCACCGAACACCCCTCCCCGCATGGCGGTCAATCCCGGTCGGCGGTATGCGCGCCCTCGCTGACGACGTGGGCGACGATGAAGAGGCCGCCGCTGGTCCGGTCCGCCCGGGTCGACCAGTGATCCTGACAGGGCACAAACCGCCGCGGCACGATTCTCGGTCCTGCTCCCTGCCGCGCGGGCGATCTCGCCAGCCGCCCGCCACCTGCGCTCTGCGGACCGGCTCCGCGCCGCTTCACCGGACCGCGCCGCTCACCCCGCCCCGCCGCCCTGGGATGGTGCGCGTCGCGCCTGGTCCCCGCCGCCTCGGTGCTCCCTGCGGTCCGCCCGCACGGCGGGGTCGGCGGTGCCACGCGCGTCATGCCCATCGCTGAAGCGGCATCGTGAGCGGGGACAGGCCCCGCGCCCCAGCGCTCCGGGCGTCGCTCCAGCGGTGCGGCTCTGCCGCGTCTTGGTCGCGTCCTCCCTCTCTCTCTATGCTAGCGGCCACCCCACCCCATCAAGGGCGCTGCGCGCCGCCTGTGGCGGTTCCCACCCTTGACCGGGCGAGGCCCCGGCCGCTGTATCCCCGGCAGAGGGCGAAGCGACGGCGGCTCCAGACGGTAGGGCGCGCGGCGGAGACGATCTGGCTACCCACGCGAGGGTCGATGGTGCGGCCTGCGGGCCGCGATCACGAGAGGGCTTGCTCGGGCTCACCCCCGGTGGGGGCCGCGAGCAGCTTCCCTAGCGCAGCGCCTGCTTCTGGCGCGCGATGCGCTGCCCAAGCTGGACGATCGCGAGATCGATACTGGCGCGTTGGGTGCCATCGCCGCGCAACAGCGTACTGGCGCGGACTGCCTTGTGTCTGCCGCAGCGCGTAAGACAAGCCCGGGCGGCGTTGGTGGTTCAGCCGGCCGCTTGCGGCTTGGGGCGCGGTGCGGGACCGGGCGCGGTCTTGCGCGAGCGGAACGGCTCGATCGCCGCACGTTGCACGAGCCGTGTCCCGCCGACCTTCTCCGAGGGCATGTCCCCCTTCGCCAGCCATTGCCGCACACGGCCAGGGGTCACCCCCAGTTCGGCGGCGACTTCGGCGGCGGTCATCCAGTCACGCTGCGTATTCATCATCGCATCATAGCACAGATAGTAGCGGATCCGCAACCGACCCCTTGACAAGATGCTATCTAATATGATAATATCTATTCAACGAAGCGAGGCGGCCAACCCGACCAAGAGCGACCGCCTCGCATAGCCCGTACGAGCCAAGGAGATTCTACCATGAGCGCCCGAACCGCCCCGCAGCACACCGCCGACGAGCTGACCCTCGTCGCCTGCGACCACGTCACCGGGATCGTCGCCTTCGCCGCCCCCTCCAAGCACGACGCGACCCGCGTCAACGTCGTCGCCCTGGACACCACGAACGGCGCCGTCCACTGCACCTGCAAGGGCGCGGAGTGCGGCCGTCGGTGCTGGCACGCCGACCACGTCCTCGCCGCCTGGCTCGCCGCCCCCGCGATGCGGCAGGTGCGGTGGCTGACCGACGCGGGTCTCGTGCGGCACGGTCGGAAGGCCCGCGCGATGGTCACGATCTACGCGGTGCGCACCGGGCGGTTCCGCCCCGCCGACGCGCTGTCCCTGATCGCGGCGCGGCACGAGTGGCGGCGGCGGGCGGCACGGGCCGCCGCCGCCCCGGCCACGCTCGCCCCGGCCCTGCCCCTGGCGGCTTAGCGCCTGTCCCGATCCCTCGCCCGCTGCCGCACGATCGCCTGGAACCAGGAGGATACCCCATGTCCCTCAACGACCTTATGGCCCTGCTCGTCGCCGAACTCGCGGATGGCGATGTCCCCGCGCCCCTCACCCAGCGGTTCACGCTCGCCCACACCTGGGCCGATCTGGCGCGGCTAGCCGGGGAGCCGACCCCACCCGAGGTGGCGGCCCTGCTCGACGGGCGGAGCACCATACGAACCATCCGCCCCACGGAGGCCCGCCATGACCACCGCTGATGCCCGGCCCCTCTTCTCCCTGGGCGGTACGCACATCACCCCCGGCGCGCGCGAGCTGCTCGCCGCCGCCAATGTCAGTCCGGTCGCCCTCCTCGCGCGCCACGTCGCCGGGGACTGGGGCGCGGTCCCGCCCGAGGACGCCCGCGAGAACGCGCTGAGCCTGCGCGCGGGCTTCCGCCTCGTGTCCAGCTACCCGGTCGGCGACGACCCCGCCGCGCGGGTCTGGATCATCACCGAGGCCGACCGCTCCTCGACCCTGCTCCTGTTACCCGAAGAATATTGAGCGCGTCGCCGGGGGCGACCACACCGGTCGCCCCCGGATGACGGCGTGTGAAGGGAGTGGACATGGCAACCGGAGTAGGCCCGGACGGGGCGAAGCGGCTGCGTAAAGTGGTGAGGATGTGGTATCGCGCCGACGGTGCGGCGGTGAACGCGGGGTGCGCGCTGATCGACTGATGCCCCTGGCGGGCGGGGCGGCGCGAGCGGTGGGGTCGGGGGAGGAGCGTTGCTCCTCGGGCGGCCGCCGGAGGTCGGCCACGGTGGAGCGGCCCGACCGCGGGAGCGGCTGCCACCGCCCGGCGGCCCACCCCCACAGCGGCGCGGCCGGCGCAACCAGCGACGCGGCGACGAGCGCGACGATCGGTCGCGCCCGCCCCGGGCGCGCTACCGGCACACGACGACGGCGGCGATCAGGGTGGCGTCGGGCACGGCTCGGACGGCAGGAGCCCGATCAGCGTCGCGTCGAAGACCGTGCGGTAGGCGCGGCCCCCGTTGAGGTCGGGGTTCGTCCGCACGGCAGGATTCTTGATGCCGAGCCGGAGGTCGCCGACCGTCCCCTTGCACCACAGCCAGACGGCCGTCTCGCCCGTGGAGTGGATGGCCCCGTTGGGGATGTAGGTGTAGCCGACCGCGCGCAACTCGCGATCGTACCAGGCGCGCACCTCCTCCGGCGTCGCCTGGGTGCCGTAGATGCCGACCACCGTGGCCGGTAGCGGCTTGGCGAGCGCATAGCGGCGCTCGACCGGGCCCCCGCCCATCAGCAGGTCGGCATCGGGCATCTGCAACGCCGCGGCGGGGTCCTGCGCGAGGTCGCGCCCCAGGGCGTAGGGGTTGTTGGCCCCGCCGGGGGCGGTCGGCGGCGGCGGGGTGCGGGTGGGGCCGCCCGGGATGCCCCCGCCCGGGGCGCAGGCGCCGAGCAGCAGGAGGGCGAGGAGGGCGACGAGCGGCGCCTGTCGGCGTGGGGACCACATCTCAGCGCACCCCCGTATACCAGAGTTTCCAGGTCGTGCCTTCCTGCAGGTAGTACATAGCATAGCGCGCGGTCGTCGTCCCGCCCCCGGTGACACCGCGGTCGACGTCGTCGGTGACCGCGACGAAGATGACGCCCTGGTCGTCGGCCTGCACCCCCCCCGTGGCGATCCGGCGGAGCGCGATGATCGGCCCCAGTGCCGCGTCGGCTTGCGCCATCTGGGCGGCGAAGGCCGCCGGGGTGTTGGTGCGCGTGACGTCGCTATTCATGTAGCCATACACGGTCGCCCAGTCGGCGTGCAGGAAAGCCGACTCGACCGCCTGCACGGTAGGGCCGATGTCGCCCGCACCCACGGCCAGCGCCACCAACTGGAAGGTGTCGGCCCCGTCGACGAGCGTCGCGGTACCGGTGTGATTGGTGGGATCGACCGTCGCTTGCAGGCTGATGGTGACCGCCGTCGGCTGGGCCACGCCGCTCGGCGGGCTGCCCGGACCCGTGTCCGGCCGCAAGGTCGCCGGCCCCTGGAACCGGACGGCGACGTTCGTTTGCGAGAGCACGCGCACGCTCGTCCCGGCCGTACCCACGTAGATCCCGCGGCCCGGCACACGAAAGGCGAAGCCCCCGGCGTCCGGCGCGCTCGGCTCGACCTGCAGGCGCAGGGCGCGGCCATTGATCTGGTCGGCGAACGTCACCTGACGCGACACGGGGGCGGCTCCGCGCACAAGGCCGCCACCAAGGGCAAAAGCCCCGATGATAACAACAGCTACCATGACGGGCACAAGCCAGAACGTCCGTCTCATATCACCTCCCTTGCCGATGCGCACCATCGCTGTCTGTGACGAGCATTCCCCGGCGTCAGGGCACGGTATCCAGGGCATAGAGCCAGTTGAGCAGGTCGTCGACAAGGGTCGGGCCTGGAGCTATTGGGGAGGCGATGGTCGTGATCTTGGTGTCGATGATGAAGTGGGATTGTGGCAGTCCCTGTTGTCCCTGTCGTTGAAATGCGAGGGCGGTCAGACGGTTGGCCGTGGCGTTCCTGCTATCGACCAGCAGATCGGCCTGCCCGGGGAGGATCCACTGCTGGGCGCCCTGCGTGCCGCTGGGGTTGAAGCGCGCGCCGCCCAGCAGCGGGGTGGCGGCCGGGTTGTCGTCGCCGGGCAGCAGCAGGAAGTCGCCCGCCTGAAGCGGCGGGTCGAGATCCAGCCTTGCGCCCAGGACATCGGTGTAGGGTTGGAGCCGTATCTCGCTGGCGACGTTGGCGTAGTGGAGGTAGGTCGGCACGTTCTTGGTCTGGTTGACGAACTGGTACATGGCGCTCTGGGGGGTGAGACCGACGATGGCCGGGCGGGAAACATCTGCCCCCGCTTGCTGGGCTACGGCCGCGAGCCCCTGCGCATAGGAGGCAAGCAACGGCGATTGGTTGTACCACCCGGCCGGGATGCCGAGCACCGCACCCTCGTGCGCGCCTTGCAGGAACATGACGGCCTCGAGCTTGCTGAGCGTCGAGTAGCGGCCCGGGGGGAGCGCGCCCTGGATGGCGGTGGCGTAGGCGAGGTAGGATCGGGTGATGGCCCCGCCCATGCTGTTGGCGATGATCGTGATCCGATCCACGCCGCTGTCGGCCATCTGTCGCACGGCATCGTCGAGCAATATCGCATTCATGCCGATGTCGTCATTGCTGTCGCAAATCGGGGTGCCGGTGTTCGGAAACACCGGGAAACCCAGCGGCACGGCGTAGCCGCTGGGCATTGGTTGCTGAAAGCAACCGACGGGGGTAACGTTGCCTGCGTCTTCGTAACTTTCGAAAGATTGGAAGAGCGCGCTGTTGTTGGTGGGGGTGATATTGTAGTGCTGCTGCAAGGGGACCAGCAAGTCGTCGAAGTTGGCACCGGTGCTGTTGCTATGAACCACATAGTTTTTGTACGTGTCGGCGATGCCATGCACGAAGATGAACCCTTGCGTCGGCCCCTGCCCCTGCAGGGGGATCACGTGGGGGCTGCCCGCGGCGTTGTCGGTGATCGTCACCGCGCCGGTGCGGTTGTTGACGGCGGTCGCGGTGAACCTCACGACGATCGCGCAGGTCATGCCGGGCTGTAGCGTCCGCAGGCAGGTCGTGGTGTTGTCCACAGCAAAGTCGCCGCTGGGTGCGATCGCACTGATCGCCAGCGGCGTCGTGCCGTTGTTGCGCACCGTCACTGTCTGCGGGGCACTGGTGGCACCGATCGCCTGCTTGCCGAAGGTGAGCGCCGGCGGGGTGAGGCTGATATCGGTTGCCGTCCCGGTGCCGCCGAGCGCGACGGTGTGCGGGTTGCCCGCGGCGTTGTCGCTGATCGTTAGCGTGCCGGTACGGCTCCCTGTGACGGTCGGCGTGAAGGTCACCCCGATCGTGCAACTCGCCCCCGGGTCGAGGGCGGTCGGGCCGAGCGGGCAGGTCGTGCTCCGGGCGAAATCGCCGACGACGGTGACGCCGATCGCGAGCGGGGCCGTCCCGGTGTTGGTGAGCGTGACCGCCTGGGCGGCGCTGGTGGTGGTGAGCGGCTGGGACCCGAAGCTCAGGCTCGCGGGGCTGAGGCTGACCGCGGGCGCGGTCCCGGTCCCGGTGAGCCTGACCGCTTGCGCGCTGTCGGGCGCGTCGTCGTCGAACCTGAGGGTGGCCGTCTGCCGACCGCCGGCGATGGGCGCGAAGCCGAGATCCACGCTGCAGGTGCCGAGCACGGGGATCGTCGCCCCGCCGCACCGATCGGCGCGGATGGCGAAGGAGCCGGCACCTGTCCCAGACAAATAGACGTCGTATACGGTGAGGGTGGCGTTGCCGCTGTTGGTGAGCGTGACGGTGATGGTGGGGCTGGCGGTCCCGAGCGGCTGATTGTCGAAGCGCACGGGGTCCGGTGCGAGGGTGACGCTCGCGCCCGTGCCGTAGAGGGGCACCGTCTGCGGGCTGTTGGCCCCGCTGTCGGCGATCACCAGCGCCCCCGTGCGGCTACCATACGCGAGCGGCGTGAAGGTCACGCCGATCGTGCAGTGGCCGCCCGCGGGCACGCTGCCGCCACAATCGTTGGACTGGCCGAAGTCGCCGCTCGCGTTGATGGCGGAGATCGCCAGCGGCGCGGCGCCGGTATTGGTGAGGGTCACGTCCTGCGCGCGGCTCGTGGTCCCCACCGCCTGGTTCGCGAAGTACACGCTCCCCGGCGTGAGGAGCGCGTCCCCCGCCCCCGGCCGGGCATCGGGCACCGGGCCGGGGATGAGCACCGGGGCCGGGAGGGGATGGGGGGCCAGCGTGCCGTCGCCCAGCTGGCCGTGGAGGTTGAAGCCCCAGGCGAAGGCGATCCCGTCGGCCCTGGTGGCGAGGCTGAACCCGTCGCCCGCCGCCACGCCGCTCGCGCCGCTCGGGAGGGCCGCCGGGGCCGGCGTGGCGCTGTCCATGAGCGTGCCATTGCCCAGTTCGCCGCTGGAGTTGCTCCCCCAGCTCATGACGCTCCCGTCGCGCTTGACGGCGAGGCTCTGGTTGTCGCCCCCCGACACGGTCGCGACCCCCCCGATGCCGCCGACCCGGGCCGGCGTCGCCCTGCTCGTGCGGGTGCCGTCGCCCAGTTCGCCGAAGACATTATCGCCCCAGGCCCAGACATCGCCATCGCTCGCGACGGCCAGGCTGTGGTACCACCCCCCGGAGATGCCGGTCGTCGCGGGCAGGCCCGCCACCTGCACGGGGGTACGGCTGCACCGGAACCGATAGGGGCCGCAGAGATCGTTGGCGTTCGGGCCGAGTTCGCCCTCGAGGTTCCCGCCCCAGGCCCAGACGGTGCCGTCGGACTTGAGCGCCATGCTGTGCCGCAGCCCCCCGGCGATCGCGGTGACCCCGCCGAGGCCCGCGACCTGGACCGGCACGGCGCTGCCCGTGGTGGTCCCGTCCCCCAAGGTCCCGAAGACATTCTCGCCCCAGGCCCAGACGGTGCCGTCTCCCTTGAGCGCCAAGTTGTGGTACCCCCCCGCCGCGACCGCGACGACCCCGCCGAGGCCCGGGACGGGCGACGGCGTACCGTGCACGCCGCGATCGACGGTGCCGTTGCCCAATTGCCCCAAGCTATCGTCGCCCCAGGCCCAGACGGTGCCGTCGGACTTGAGCGCGAGGCTGGATTGGTCGCCCGCGGCGAGGTCGGTCATCCCGTTCAGGCCGGGCGCGCGGAGCGGGATCGTACGGAGGGAGTACAGGCCGCTGTCATCACCCAATTCCCCCCGACGGTTATCGCCCCAGGTCCAGATGGTACCGTCGGGCTCGAGGGCCATCCCGTGCGTGTACCCCGCGACCACCTTGGGTGTGACCGGGGCCGCGGTGCCGCCGACGTGCCGACTGCCGAGGGTCAGCGCTATCGCACCGCCGAGCGAGAGAAGAACGACGAGGAGGGCCGCCGAGACTCGCCGTCCCGTCGAACGCCGTAGGCCTCGGAGCGACCCGCCGAGGCCTACGGCGAGGATGCTCACGAGCAGCACCATCCACAAACCGATGGTCCCAGGCGACCCGATCGAAGAGGGCTGGATCCCGGCAGCGAGGGGCGGGAGCGCACCGATCGCCACAACCTGGGCCGTGCGAAACGAGATCGAGGCCATGGTCATCTCCTCCTGTGGACGAGCGAGTACGCCCAAACGCCATAGCAGGGCAAGCGTCGGACGGCGCGCTGGGAGCGCACCGTGGTGTCGGGCAGCCATGGTCTGATGGACTGTCTTACAAATCTCTGTCCGTGACAGTAACATAGGCGCGCGCCCGATGTCAATATGGTATTCGACTGGGGTTGCCTCCACTCCGTGAGTGCTGGAGAATGGTATGGCAATTCCCTCGGTGGTTCGGTGGCTACTGGTTCTGTCAGGAGGCGAGCGAAGGGCGACCGCTGTGGTTTGCGGCGCGGCGTGTCGGCGAACCACCCCACAGCTCTTCCGCAATGAGCGTGATCCGCGTTGCGGCAGCTAGCAAAGTGGGAAGAATCGGCTGGAATTTGGTCGGTCTGAGCCCCCTTCGAGGTAGATGAAGCCCGATTTCGACACACTCAGGGGCACCCAAATCGCCCTTAGGGGGAACGTTATTGACAACCTGTGCGGGCGGTGGGGAGGGGAGGATACATGACCGGGAGCGAGGGGGCGGCTGGGGCGGACGATGCCGCGCCGCTCGTCAACATCCTCGGCGAGCGGGTGGCGCTGGGGCCGCTGCGGTGCGACCTCGTGCCGCGCTATCTCCGCTGGGTTAACGACTTCGGCATAGCCCACAACTTCGGGCAGGTGCGCCCGCTGACCGAGGAGCAGGAGCGCGCCTGGTACGATCGCCAGGTCGCCGCCGAGCACACGGTCACCTTCACCGTCTACGAGCGGGCGACATGGCGGCCGATCGGGACCGCGAATCTCAACACCATCGACCACCGCAACGGCACGGCGACCTACGGGGTCGGGATCGGCGAGGGCGACTGCCGCGGCAAGGGGTACGGCACCGAGGTGACGCGGCTGATGCTGGACTACGCCTTCACCGCAGTCGGGCTGCACAGCGTGATGCTGATCGCCTTCGCCTACAATCGCGCCGGGCTGCGCGCCTACGCGCGGGCGGGCTTCCGCGAATGCGGGCGCCGCCGCGAGGCGTACCGCCTGGCCGGGCGCCGGTGGGATATCGTGTATATGGAGTGCCTGGCGACCGACTTCACCAGCCCGGTGCTGGGGGCGCTCCTCGCGCCGGATGCGCCGCAGGTCGCGGCAGGAGGCGGGGCCGATGATCGCGGCTGAGGGGCCGGCCCGGCTGCCGGTTGCCGTCCACGGCGAGGCCGAGCGCCTCGCCGCCCTGGTGCCGTCGCCGGGCGACCCGGCGCACGCCTACCTGGCGAGCCTGTCGCCGAAAGGGCGGCAGACGATGACCGAGCGGCTGCGGGCGGTGGCCGCGCTCCTCGCCGACGAGGGGAGTAGCCCCATTCCCTGGGAGGCGCTCCCCTGGCAGGAGCTGCGCTTCGCCCACGTCGCTTCGATCCGCCAGCGCCTCCTGGCGCGCGGGGCGGCCCCGGCGACGGTCAACCTCACTCTGGCCGCCCTGCGCGGCGTCGCCCGCTACGCGCGCAACCTCGACCTGCTGGGCGCGGAGGAGTACGATCGCATCCGCGACGTGCGCGGGGCGCGGGGTAGCCGCCTGCCCGCCGGGCGCGCGGCGACGAGCGGCGAGCTGGCCGCGCTGGTGCGCGCCTGCCTGGCCGACCGCTCCCCGGCGGGGATTCGGGACGCGGCGCTCCTGGCGGTCCTCTACGTCGGCGGGGTGCGCCGCTCCGAGCTGGCCGACCTCGACCTGGCCGACTGGACGCCCGAGCCGCCGACGCTCCGGGTGCGCCACGGCAAGGGGGACCAGGAGCGGCTGGTGCCCCTGGCGGGCGGGGCGACGCGGGCGGTCGCCGCCTGGGTGGCCGTGCGCGGGGAGCGCCCGGGCGGGCTCTTCCTGCCGGTGGCGCAGGGCGGGCCGATCGCGGGGGCGCGGCTGTCGTCGAACGCGATCTACAAGGTGCTCCGCAAGCGCCTGGGGCAGGCGGGGGTCGCCAAGCTCTCGCCGCACGACTTCCGCCGCACCTTCGTCGGCGACCTCCTCGACGCGGGGATCGACCTGGCGACGGTGCAGCGGCTCGCGGGCCACGCCAGCCCGACCACCACGGCGCGCTACGACCGGCGTGGCGAGGCGGCGAAGCGCCGGGCGGTCGAGCCGCTGCACTTCCCCTTCGCCGAGGGTTGAGCAATCATGGACGCGCGGCTGGCGGTGCGACGGGGGACAACAGGGAGGGCAACGACATGAATGGACGGAAGAGCGCCGAGTTCGTGGCCCTGCTGCTGGCAGCGCTGTCCGCCGGGGTCTTCTTCGGAACCAGGGCCGCCCTGGGTCCCTCGACGAAGAGCTTCACGCCCCGCACCTACGTGGAGGTGCAGCAGGCCACCGTCCGCAACCTCCGCCCGGTGATGGGGGCGCTCCTGCCGGGGGCGGTCGCGGCGAACCTGGCGCTGGTCGCCCTTAGGGCGCGGGCGCGCCGGTCGCCCGCCTTCGCCCTCACGCTGGCTGGTCTTCTCACCCAGCTCGCCGCCCTGGTCATCACCGCGCTCGTCGAGCTCCCGCTCAACGCGCGGGTGCTGACCTGGGTGCCGGACGAGCCCCCGGCGGGCTGGGAGGCCGCGCGAGACCGCTGGGCTGCCGCCCACACCGCCCGGACCGCGGCCGCAGTCGCCGGGCTCGGCTGCCTGCTGGCCGCGACGCTGGTGGCCCCGGCGCGTCCCGACGGCGACTAGGGGCGAGCGGCTGGCTGACGTCAGGCGATTCGTCCCCCCGGTTACAACTATCTATTCAAAGGTGTTTTATGGCGCGTGGGGGCAGGCAAGGATGATGAGGGTCCCACCATTAAGGCGATGCAGCGGCTTGCTTTTGCCCGATCCCCCGCTACCAGCCCTGCCGTTTTTGGGCATACGCATCGCGCCGCTGTGGTAGGATTACGCGCACATACGTGGCGGAAACATGCAGTGGCCGGAGTAGCGTATGTCAGCAGTTCGCGGCATCGTCTTCTATTCCTGGCAGTCGGATCTTCCCAACCCGACGAACCGCGGCTTCAGAAACTGTCTGATAAAGGGTGGCGCGAGGGTGGTAAGGTCGCCGTCTCGCCGCATCGCTCGTTGTCTTCCCGCGTCCGTACTGGCGTAGCCGATGGGGCGTGCGGCAGCAGGCCGTTCTCTGGCCCTTTATCAGACAGTTTCTCATCGAGCGGGCGCTTGAAGGTGCCGCCAAGGCGATCCGCAGCGACAATTCCATCCGCGTCGAGCCGGTCATCGACCGGGACACGGTCGGCGTGCCCGGTGCCCCCGACATCGCCAGCACCATCTTCGGCAAGATCGAGCAGGCCCACGTCTTCGTCTGCGACATCTCCATCATTAATCAGGGCATGGTCGCCCGGCCAACCCCGAACCCCAACGTGCTGCTCGAACTGGGGTACGCGATGAAAGCGCTGGGCACCCAGCGGGCCATCATGGTCCTCAACGCCGCGTTCGGCGAGCCGGAGTTGCTGCCCTTCGACCTGCGCATGCGGCGCGTCCTCCGCTACCACATGCCGGCGGCGAGCGAGGACCGCGCGACGGAACGGAAGCGACTG
>JAABUM010006474.1_pt1 | contig 11470 bp, 13 predicted proteins | sample 5559161 | NCBI WGS metagenome assembly JAABUM01 (sample SAMN10711868, study PRJNA513369) | rock metagenome | isolation source: Antarctica rocks | place: Antarctica: Victoria Land, Siegfried Peak nord | reverse complement strand
TGGACTTCGGTCCTCGCCCTCGTCGCCCCGATCGCGCTGGCCTGGATCGGGCCACTCGCCCGGGTCCGCGACCTGGAGAACGTCCCCACTCCGCGCCCATGATCAGCAGCAGCTCCGGTTGTGGATCGCGTGACGGGACGCGGTGCCCAGCTCGTTGACGACCGCGCCAGGTGAACCGCCTGACGTTGGCTACCGCGACCTCCAGGAACGATGTGTTGCTGGACTCTGCTGCCAGGTAGGGGTCGTCCTCACTTGCCCCGGGCCCCGTCGATGGTCTCCCGGATGATGTCTGCGTGTCCTGCGTGCCGGGCGGTCTCCTCGATGAAGTGCAGTAGCACCCAACGCACGTTGCAGTCGATGACGTCAGGGCGGGCGCATGCATCGTCGAGCTCCCTGGCTGCGGCGACGCTTCGGGAGATGTCGCTTGCATCCCGGTAGCGCACCACCCACTGGTCCAGTGTGTCGTCGTCACCGACCAGGAAGTCGGTGCCAGGGACAGGCGGCTCCTTCTCGGGCCACCCGTCGGCCAGCGGACGCCCGGCGACGATGCCTTGGAACCACCGCTCCTCCCATATCGCCGAGTGTTTCAGCAGGGCCAACAGCGACAGTGAGCTCGCCGTCGGCACGCGGCGGGCGTCCGTCTCACTGACCCCCTGGACCTTCCCGAGTAGCGCGTTCCTCTGCCAGTCGAGGAACATGGCGAGGGCGTTGCGCTCGCCATCGGGGTGATACTCGCCGCTCATGAATCGAACGCTACGTCGCCGCGTTCCCTCGTAGATGCCGCTCTGTGACGTGCCGCGGGAGGATCGGTGACCGACACGGCTTGCCGGCCGTCGTGAACCTATCCGCGCGCTTGACCGTCCGTGATCCACACCCGAAGCGGGCCCACGGACTGAAAGCCGTGACGGTGAGCCACCTGCAGGGCGTCTGCGGACTCATACCCGACGAGCGGAACGTGCGGACACCGCGAGCCGACAGCGGCCAGGCAACCGGTCCACGATTCGGGTTCCTCGTCGGGCAGCGCGAAGAAGTTCGAGATGCCTACGGCCGCTGCGCTGTGGTTGAGGATCGCTCCGGCAACGATCTGCCCTGCGCGCTCAGCCGCCATCACCATCACGTTTTCGTGCGCGAGCAGGTCAGCTCGGAATAGGCCGCGCGGTCCATCGGGCCCGCGCCAGGCGTCCTCCCACCTCGCCAGGTTGCCCGCATCCACCACCCGCTTCCACTGCCGCCCGACATGCGAGGAGTCGGGAGGCATAGCCAGCCGGAAGATCCAGTTCGCTTCGAACAGAACACGGAAGCCGAACGGCTTCAGATCGAGGTCGGCGAAGCTGTCTTTAACTGAGCATCCCGCGGACACGGCAATACGGGACAGGAGCGACGCGGCGTCGCAGTTGCGACGGAGCGTGACCACGTCCGGGTAGTAGGCGGGCGTCCGATCCTCGCTCGTCCACGCGTCACTCGCCCAGGATGTTCTCGCCCTGTGAGATCGGGCGACGAGGTCGCACCACTCGGCGTTGTTTCTCGCCGCCACTGCGGGCCGGATGTCCACGCCATCATGTTGCCCCAAGCCCTCCCAACAAGCCGAGCGCTCCTGGCTTCGCCGGTAGGGGATCCCCATACGGTTGAGCCTCGTTGATTAGGTAGCGCCGAACAGGCTCGCGATCGCGTCGATGTCATCGGGTTGGTCGAGTGGCGCTGTGACATGGAGGATGGGTTGTCCCGAGTCCTCAGTGACGGTCCAGACCAGGAAAGGGCAACACTGCTGCTCAGCCGCTGCAAGTGCCTCGAGTTCAGGGCGTATGCCAGGGCCGGGTGGAAACCGCACCTCCAGCCGATGAGCGCCCCGCCGCGTCCTTGATGTTGCACGGTCGTTGAGCGCCTGCCACCGGCGTAACCGTTCGGCACCGTCTTCGGGACCAAGGGTGCAGGCGACGGGAAGATCGTCGTGGTCCTGGAGTAGCGCGTGCAGTGCCTGGGTGATCTCCTCGCGCGCGGCAGGGTCCGAAACCAGTCCGTCGGCGCCGACCATCTCGCGGGTGATGGGCACGTGCCGACAGGCCGAGGCAACGACTTTCGCCTGCACGTAGCCCAGGACGGTGGCCAGCGTCGCGTGGGCACCCTCGCCGCGGTGGGCGTCGGCGGCGACCTTGGCCCATGCGACTGGCTTTCCGGTGAGTTCGGTGCCGCCAACCGTCCAGTCGAGCAGGTTCTTCAACGATCCCGGCACGGTGCCGGCGTACTCCGGGGTGCAGAACAGCACCGCCGATGCGGCCGCGATGGCGGTGCGTAACGCCACGACGGCGGGCGGGAGCGGATCGTGGTCATCGTCGGGATTGAAGTGTGGAAGCACCGCGCAGTCATATGTCTGCCGTTTCATCACGGCTCCAGGGTGCTCCCTCACCGCCGGAACGCTTCAGCCCGGCCGGAAGCGTCGCTCTGTCCCGGTGCCCGATCCGCTTATGGCAAAGCGGGGCCGCCTGAACGGTGGGCTCGAAGCACAGCGTCGTGCGTGTATGGCGAGCCTTCCTGCACCGGGTCGACCCGCAGCCGAGTCTCGTCGACCTCGACGTGCCACCCGTCGCCGAGTGCTGCTGTGACCTCTGCGACCTGGACATAGTCCGCGAGATCGAAACCGTGGGCGCGCGCGTAGTCGGGGTCGAGAGGAGCGTGCCCGACGACCAGTATGGTGCCCCCGGGCGCGACGGCGTTCAGCAGCGACTGCACCGCATGATCGTCCGGGGAGCGTTTCAGGGCGGGGTAGTGCAGGGACACGAGCTCGTAGCGCGACGCGTCCACGGGCGCCGCCGAGATGTCCGCACAGATCCACTGCACGTCAACGCCCGCGAGGGCAGCGGCTGCCGCGGCGCGGTCGAGAGCAATCTGGGACACGTCGACGCCAGTCACCTGCCAGCCACATGTCGCCAGCCAGATCGCATCCGCTCCCTCGCCGCATCCCACATCGAGCGCGCGGCCCGGCGCACCACTTGCCACTTCCGCAACCAGCACCCCGTTAGCCCGCCCGCTCCACAGCGGGTGATCCTCAGTGCCGTACCTCGTATCCCACTCGTTCGTGCTCACGGCCTGACCGTACGGCGCAGGCTTTGAGACCGTCGTCCCCCACGCCCGCAGGAGGGACAGCCCCGCGGTCGTCCCCGCAGGTCGGTGGTCCTGCGGGCGTCAGACGCTTCCGCGGGCGGCCAAGGAGGCGTCAACGGCGGCTTCGACGTGCAGGCGGGTGGTGGCGAAGACGGGGACCGGGCTGTCGGTGGCGGAGATCAGCAGCTCGATCTCGGTGCAGCCGAGGACGACACCTTCAGCGCCTGCCTGGACCAGGCACATGATGGCATCGCGGTATGCCTGCCGGGACTCCTGGCGAATGACACCCAGACACAGCTCGTCGTAAATGATGCGGTGCACCTCGGCGCGGTCCTCCGGTGGTGGGATGAGCACTCGCAGGCCGTGGCTGGCGAGCCGGTCGCGGTAGAAGTCCTGCTCCATGGTGAACGCGGTGCCCAGCAGCCCCACCGTTCCCAGTCCTGCCCGGGTCACCGCCGCTGCGGTGGCGTCGCCGAGATGCAGCAGCGGGATCCTGACTGCGGCTTGGACCTGGTCGGCGACCTTGTGCATCGTGTTGGTGCAGATCAGCAGCAGCTCCGCGCCGGCGGCCTCGAGTCCCTTGGCCGCATCGGCGAGCAGTTGCCCGGCCTCGTCCCAACGCCCGGCGACCTGCAGTGCCTCGATATCGGCGAAGTCCACCGACGCCAACACGACACGGGCCGAGTGCAGGCCTCCGAGCCGCTCGCGCACCAGCTCGTTGGCCACCCGGTAGTACTGCGCGCTGGACTCCCAGCTCATCCCGCCCAGCATCCCGATCACCCGCGGCACGGTCGTCGTCACAACGACCAGGCTGCCACCCGTGGCGGCTAGGTACACAGGACGGTGCCGTGCGGGACGGTTGCCACCGCTCGCCGACAACGTGACTCCAAGGTTGCGGGCTCACGTCGGGTTGGGATCACGCTGGCTCAGCGGCGCCGCTGGGCCTTGTCGAGGGCACGGGTGCCGTGCACCCACATGGTGTCAACTGGGTCGAGGGTGACGCCGGGCGCCACGATCGCGTCGACCCGGTCGAGGACGTCACCGCTGAGCTCGACGCCGTCAGCTGCCAGGTAGCCGTCGAGCTGCCCCATCGTGCGCGGTCCGATGACGACGCTACTGACCGCCGGATGCTGAGCGGCCCACGCCGTGACGAGCTGCACGAGGGTCAGCCCACTGTCGTCGGCGAGCTCGCCGAGCGCGTCCGCGGCAGCGAGCTTCGTGGCGTTCGCCGGCGCGGATGCGTCCATCTGAGGGCGGTGAGAACGGGGACCCGACAGGGCAACCTGCTGGCCGCTGCGGTACCGGCCCGACAGCCATCCACCTGCCAGGGCACCGAAGGCGAACACACCGACACCGAGCCGCTGACAGACGGGGAGCAGGTCGTACTCCACGACGCGGTTCAGGATCGAGTAGGGCGCCTCCTCGGTGCGGAACACGCCGTGTCCGCGCCGCTCAGCGAGGCCCCGGGCTTCTGCGATCTGTGAGGGCGGCATCTTCGAGGTGCCGAACGAGCGGACCTTCCCGGCGGCCACGAGGTCGGTAAGTGCGCTGAGGGTCTCGTCGAGGTCGGTGTGCGGATCAGGAACCCCCAGCTCGTAGACGTCGATGTAGTCCGTCTGCAGGCGTCGCAGCGACCCCTCGATGGCGCGGGTGAACCAGCGGCGCGAGCCACCCCCGTGGTTGGGGTTGCCATCAAGACTCACCCCGGTCTTCACCGTCAGCACGACCTCGTCGCGCCGACCCCCGGTCAGGGCTTCACCGATGATCTCCTCGGACTCACCGCCGGAGTACCCGTCCGCGGTGTTGATGCTCGTGACGCCCTCCTCGAGCGCCCGACGCACGATGCCGACGCACTCCTCGCGATCCTGGTTGCCCATCGCGCCCAACATCATGGCGCCGAGGGTGAGGTGGCTGACGCTGATCCCGGTACGGCCCAAGGCCCGGTACTCCACAGTGGAGGTCCTTCCATCGCCGTCACCGGCGGGTGTCGGTCGCCCCACCCCTGAGTGGAGAGCATGTCCATTTCGACGGTACAACGGAACGGATAGGCTGTCCACTATGACCTCGTCGTCCGCGGAGCCCCAGCGCCGGCGATCCGACGCCGACCGCACCGCCGAGGTGTCGATGGCCGAAGTCCCCGACGAGCCGGAGTCGGCATGGCCACCCTCTACCGAAACTTCCAGGGCCGCCGCGAGCTGCTCGAAGCGCTGTTCGCGGGAGCGGTCGACGACCTGTGCGAGGCAGCCGGGCAGGTGTCCGGCCCACCGGGGAAGTGCTGCTCGCCTGGCTGCGGCGCCTCGCATTGTTCCACCACAGCAAGCACCCGATCGCGGCCGAGCTCCTCCGGCACACCGACGCCACCGACCCCGTCTTCGGCAGCAGCCGCGACCGCGTCCTCGCCGCCGGGCGACCACAGCTGCTCGCCGCGCATCAGGCACACCAGGTCCGCGCCGACCTCGGGCTCGACCAGGTGCTCGACCTCGTCCTCGCCGCCGCAACAATCCGGGGCGAACCCGCCTACGTCGAGGGTCACCCTCACCTACGACGTCCTCATCGTCGCCGGAAATACCCTGCGGATCATCGTGTACGCCGCCGAACCCGGCGCAGAGGACGCCGAACGTCTCGCCCTCGGGATCGCCCTTGGCACCCAGAAACGCACCGAGGAACGTCCCTGACGCTCGGTTATCCCTGGGCCGGGCCGATCACCAAGGGACGGTGCCGGCGTCCTCGAAGAACTGGCCCGTGGGACCACCGTCAGGCAGCGTCGCCAACCGGATCGGGGTGGCCGCGCCCTGCTGCGCGGTGCCGGTACCGCGGAAGCCGTTGAGATCGGTTGCGACGAAGCCGGGGCAGGCCGCGTTGATGAGGATGTTGGTGTCCGCCAGCTCCTTGGCGTACTGCACCATGACCGCGTTGAGGAACGACTTCGAGGGCGCGTACGCCACCGCGATCGGGCCCACGAAGCTGCCCGGCGTGGTCTGGCGGGTGAGCGAGCCGACGCTGCTGGAGACGTTGACGATCCGCGGCGAGGTGGCGCGGCGCAGCATCGGCAGCATCGCGTTGGTGACGCGCATGACACCGATCACGTTGGTCTGGACGACCGTCAGCATGGTCTCGGGGTCGACGGTGGTCGGCGCCTGCTCCGGCCCGCCGGTGATACCCGCGTTGTTGACCAGGGCGTCGAGCCCGCCGGCCTGCTCCTGGATCAGACGGGCGGCGGCGGTCACGCTGGCGTCGTCGGTCACGTCGAGCGGGACACCGAACACATCGGCTCCGCCCGCGCGCAGCTTCTCGACGGCCGCCGCGCGGCGTGCGTCATTCCGCGCACCGACCCCGACCTTGTAGCCCAGAGCACCCAGGCCGGCGGCGATCTCGTAACCAATCCCCTTGTTCGCGCCGGTGACGAGCGCGGTCTTCTGATCGGTCATTCGTTCGCTCCCATGTGTCGTTCGGCTGCGTGCTTCCCCGCCGGTCCGATCGGGCCTCCAGCCGGACAGGCTGTCCACCTACCGTAGCGGATAGGCTTTCCGGGTGAGGACCCGTCGATGACCACAGCCCGTGGAACCAAGCCTCGCCGGGCCGACGCCGAACGCAACCGCGCAAAGATCCTCGAGGCGGCGAGCGCCGCGTTCACCGAACCCGGTGCACCCGTGTCGATGGCCGAGGTATCTCGGCGGGCCGGCGTCGGGATGGCAACGCTCTACCGGAACTTCCCCGGTCGTAGAGAGCTCCTCGAGGCCCTCTACGTGGACGAGGTGGACGCCATCTGCGCTGCGGCCCACCCGCTCGTCACCGGCACGCCGGGTGAGGCCGTCGACCTTTGGCTGCGACGCTTCGTCGAGTTCGTCGCCAGCAAGCACGACATCGGCGTGGAGCTGCTCGAGCAGACCAACCGGGAAAACCCCCTCTTCGACACCAGCCGCGACCGGGTCCTCGCCGCCGGCCGGCCCCTGCTCGTCGCCGCGCAGCAGACCGGGGAGATCCAGGCAGAGCTGACCCTCGAGCAGCTGCTGGACATGGTCGTCGCGTTGAGCGCGATCCGCGGCGATGCCGGCTACCGCGAGCCCATCCTGCACGCCGCGCTCAACGGGATCAGAGGACCGGCCGCCACACGACCGTCGTGGTTCGGTGGTTGAACGGTCCCTGCTCAGCACCCTGCTGCGCCGCGAGCTCCGCACCGTCCGGGACCTCCTCGCGCAGTAGAGCTGCGCTCGCACCAACACCCCCGTCCTGCGGGTGGCACCGAGGGGGCCAGGACAGCCCGACGCGGGGCGACGCACACTGGGTGTCGTGGATGTCGGTGAGTTCGCCAGGACGGTGCGCCGGTGGCGTGATCGGGTCGCCCCGGAAGCAGTGGGGCTTCCCGCGGGCACCCGTCGTCGTGCGGCCGGGTTGCGGCGCGAGGAGCTGGCGGGTCTCGCGGGCATCTCGGCGGACTACCTGACGCGCTTGGAGCAGGGCCGGGCGACCTCGCCGTCAGCGCAGGTCGTCGAGTCCCTGGCGCGTGCGCTGCGCCTGTCGGACTCCGACCGCGCGTTTCTCTACGAGCTCGCCGGATACGTGGCCCCCGGGCCCGGAGTGGTCCCCTCGCGCATCACCGCGAGCGTGCAGAGGCTGCTCGATCGGCTGGCCGACACCCCGGTCGCGGTGTTCGACGCGGCGTGGACCCTGCTCGCGGCGAACCCGCCCTACGACGCCCTCATGGGCGACACCACGCGGTGGCGAGGAGTGGAGCGGAACTCGTTGTGGCGCAACCTCGTCGGCCCCGGAACCCGCGCCGCCCTCACCCCCACCAAGAAGGCGGATCTGGAGGGGGGCCTCGTCGCGGACCTGCGCCGCACCGTCGCCCGCTACCCCGCCGACCCGTCCTTGCACCAGCTCGTTGCGCAGCTCACGACCTGCAGTCCGCGCTTCGTCGAGCTCTGGGACACCGACCACCCCGTCACCGACCACGGGCAGTCCAAGCGCAAGGTCATCGACCACCCGGTGGTCGGGCCCATCACGGTGGACTGCGACGTCCTCGTCGTCGCCACCGACGACCTCCGGATCATGATCTACTCCGCCGATCCGGCGACCGAGGACGCCGACCGCCTCGCCCTCGCCGTGGTTCTCGGCACCCAGAACCTCGTCGGCTGACGCACCAGCTGCTGTCCTGGGGCCACCAGTCCTAGGACAACCGGGCGACTGGTCGCGACCCAGCGACGGTCCGAGACTCGCCTCATGACCACCACAGCTGAGGAGCTCACCGTGTCGCCACTGGCCCTAGTCACCGGCGCGTCGTCGGGCATCGGGGCCGCGTTCGCCGAGCGCCTGGCCGCCGACGGGTACGACCTGATCGTTGTCGGTCGACGGGAAGAACGCCTCAGGACGCTCGCAGCCTCACTGGCGGGGGTCACGACCGAGGTCCTCGTCGCGGACTTGGCCACCGACGCCGGGATCGACATCGTGGCCGACGTCTGCGCAACCCGACCGCTGACGATGCTGGTCAACAACGCTGGTGTCGCCCACTACATGCCGATGGCCGACCTGCCAGCCGAGAAGGCGTGCGAGCTGCTGCACGTCAAGGTGGTGGCACCGGCGATGCTGACCCGGTCCGCCCTGGCCGGGATGCTCGCCCGCAGCAGCGGCACCATCATCAACGTCGCCGGCATGCTCGCCTTCGCCGGACCCGCCCCCGCCGCGCCCCCGCAGGGCCAGCGCGCCATCTACGTCGGGTCACTGGCCGGGACCGTCGCGATGACCCAGACCCTGCACGCCGAGCTCGCCGGAACCGGGGTCAGCGCACACGTCGTGTGCCCCGGCATCGTCGCCACCGAGTTCCACGAAGTCCAGGGCATGGACCTCTCCGCGGTGCCCCGCATGTCCGCCGCCGACGTCGTCACCGCCGCCCTGGCCGGAATCGGCCTCGGCGAGGTCGTGACCGCCCCCGGCGTGCAGGACAACACCCTCCTCGGCGACGTGTTCGCCGCCGACCTCGCCGCCTTCGGCGGGCAGGAACCCCACCCGGCGGACCGCTACCGGGGCACCCGATCCTGACCCGGACCACCAGAGCCAGCCTCCACCAATCTCACCCTCGACACTGCAGCGCCTCCACCACACCCGCGGCCGAGACATGTATCCATCAGGGGAACTTCGAGAGGACAGACATGGACATCCGCGGACGCACAGTGTTGATCGTCGGAGGCACCTCCGGTATCGGCCTCGGGCTGGCCCGGCGCTTCGCCGCGGCGGGCAGCGACGTCATCGTCGGAGGGCGCACCACCGGCGCGGTCGACGACTTCGAGACCATCACGATCGACGTCAGCGACCCCGACTCCATCCGCCGTGCCCGCGACGAGGTCCTCACGAAACACCTAGACCTCGACGTCGTGGTGACGATGGCAGGCGTCATGCTCGTCGAGGACCTCCGCGACCCGACGCGCCTGACCGACGCCGAAACCACCATCTCCGTCAACCTCCTCGGAACGATCCGGGTGATCGACGCCTTCACCCCGCACCTGCTCCGTCAGGGGCGCGGCGACATCGTCACGGTCACCTCCGGCATCGCCTTCCTCCCGTTTCCGCTCATGCCCACCTACGCAGCATCGAAGGCCGGAGTGCACGCCTACACCGAGTCGCTGCGGGCGCAGCTCGCCGGGACAGGCGTCGACGTCACCGAGCTCATCCCGCCGGCCGTGGCAACCGCCGGGCAGGAGAAGGTCAACCCCGCCGCACTGCCACTGGAGGGTTTCCTCGACGAGGTCATCGAGCTCATCACCGCTACGCCTACACCGAACGAGATCGTGGTGAAAGCAGCCTTGGCGCACCGGTGGGCGGAACGCGACGGCACCTACGCCGGACTCGTCGAGCGCCGCTCCCAGTCCCTCAGCACCCTGCCGGGACGCTGACTCAACCCCCAGCTCATCGACGTGGCCCGCGGCATCGCCGGGCGGGCCCACACCGGCCAGGTCGACAGAATCGGCGCCCCCCACACCTGACGGCTGCCGGGCCACCCCGCCGCAGACCCCGGCACCCCGCCGAGCCCGGTCACCACCCTTGGCTGCGTAGGGCCCGTTTAGCAGTGTCGCACTTCCTACCTCGCGTGACACAGGAATCGGCGGCTGCGGCTATCGGCTGACCCGTCCGGACGGGCGCAGGTGTTGCTCGGCGCTCGCCGCCCGAGCTGACGTCGGCTGCCGCAACTGAACCGATCGCCGATCCCATCCGGGCAGCTCGTCGCCGATGCCCAAAGCGGCCGGTCCACCGTTTGGGGCAAGTGCTCGGCCTCGGTTGGACTCCTGCCGGAGACCGATTGACCCTATTGAGTTTTGCGGCCGGCGAGGAGTTTCAGGCCGTCGGGTCGGAGTTCTCCAGTTGGGGAGACGTGCCGGTAGAGCGTCTGCCGGGTGATCCCGAGTTCGGTGCAGAGGTCGCCGACCTTGGTGTCGGGTTGGCCCATGGAGGCGGTAGCGAGGCGAAGTTTGGCCGGGGTCATCTTGAAGGGTCGGCCGCCTTTGCGTCCACGGGCGCGGGCGGAGGCCAGGCCGGCGATGGTGCGTTCGGAGATGAGTTCGCGTTCGAACTCGGCCAGGGCGGCGAAGATGCCGAAGACCAGTTTCCCGGCGGCGGTCGTGGTGTCGATGGCCGCGCCTTGGCCGGTGAGCACTTTCAACCCGATCCCGCGAGCGGTGAGGTCGTGGACGGTGTTGACCAGGTGGTGCAGGTTCCGGCCGAGCCGGTCCAGTTTCCACACCACCAGCCGATCACCCTCCCGCAGCGCCTTCAAACAGGAGGCGAGCCCGGGCCGGCCGTCGGTGCGCCCAGAGGCATGATCCTCGTAGAGCTGGGCGCCGTCGACACCGGCGGCGAGCAGCGCGTCGCGTTGCAGTGCGACGGTTTGCGACCCGTCGGCTTTGGACACCCGCATGTAGCCGACGAGCATGACCGCCTCCCATCACGTATACGTTCGAATAAGTGACAACAAGAACCGTCCACATCCAGACATCGAAAGTTGTCACGTAATCCATTATTTATCCTACGTCACGCGAACGGTGCCAAGCGCGGCTGCGTGACACGGCCCCGGTGAGTAGTGCACACGACTCTTGAACAAGATGCAGTTCCGTGCACCCGACTTCTGACAAGCAAGCGATCAACAGTCCTATGCACCACCGGTACTTCCCCACGAACCTGGTGTAGTCGACTTCTGAAAATGACAGGAGTGCTGCAGGTGGCGAGTGCCGGCGCGACCCGTAGGTGGTCGGCGTTGGCGTGGGTGCACGCGAGGGCCACTACCCGGCGGTTGCCGACCGCTTCCGCCACCGCCGCCGCGTCGTGCGGGGCGTCGGTCACCAGCACCTCGCGCTCGTCGCCGAGCAGCCACACGTTGTTGTCC
>JAABUM010006473.1_pt1 | contig 11471 bp, 12 predicted proteins | sample 5559161 | NCBI WGS metagenome assembly JAABUM01 (sample SAMN10711868, study PRJNA513369) | rock metagenome | isolation source: Antarctica rocks | place: Antarctica: Victoria Land, Siegfried Peak nord | reverse complement strand
CACCGCCCGCCAGGCCGACGAATCGATCCAAAGACAGCAGGCTCGCGTCGGGCTACCGGTGAGTCAGACCCAGCGTGCGGTGCCAAGCACATCCTCACTGGCTACTGGGACGCCGACTCGAAGAACGGGAGAGCGCGGCAACTCGGTCGTCGAGGCTCGGCGACGAGCGAGGTGACGGGGACTGCAAGGCTGTGAAGGTGATCGCAGGCGACGTCTTCCTCGACCAACCGGTGTTGATCGGCGAGTATGTCCGCCTCGAACCGCTGACCGCCGCGGTGCTCGGCCCCTACCTCGCCGGACTCGACGATCCCCAGGTGCAGCACCTGACGAGCAGTCAGGCCAGGTTCGAGCCCAACGCCGTCGAGCGGTGGCTTGCGACCCGACAGCACCACCACGACCGGGCCGACTGGGCCGTCGTGCGCAGCAGCGACGGAGCGTTCCTCGGCGAGGCCGTCCTCAACGAGCTCGACGCGCCGAACGAGTCCGTCAACTACCGAGTGTGGCTGGCCGGGCCCGAGGCCACCGGCCGTGGCTACGGCACCGAGGTCACCCGGCTGGTGCTCTCGTATGCGCTCAACGACATCGGCCTCCACCGGGTCGCCCTCGGCGTCTACGCGTTCAACCCGCGGGCCCGCCGGGTGTACGAGAAGTGCGGCTTCGCAGTGGAGGGCCGGCGACGCGACGCCCTTCGCTGGAACGGGAGCTGGTACGACGAGATCATGATGTCGGTGCTGAGCACGGACCCCCGACCAGGGAACAGCGGCTGACGGGTCTCTCAAGAGTCGGCAGCGAGGGGGTGTCCCGCCGGCCGTTCGTTTGTCGCGCCGACTTCCGGCGCGGGGACAGCTGATCGGGCGCGCACTGGGGCGCGAATGAACAGGCGAAAGGGCCCGAGGTCGCAGCTGCCGCTCGCTTGGTAGCGGATCGGGGTCGGCCGCGCGCGGCGTTCTAGGTCCGAGACCGCCGTCGGCGGGGTTGTCTGGCTTGCGCCCGACGGCGTCTTGTGTCGTTCAGGTTCCAGGGACCAGAGCGAGATAGCCGAGGCCGGAGGTGGCCGCGGCGGTCTCCAAGGCTGCGGCGGGGTCCTCGAGCCCGGCGGTGGTGACCTGAAGCACGGACAGGTCGATCAACCCGGATCGGACCGCCCGCCAGGCCTGTTGCACGGCCGACGGCGGCGCCATCCAGGACCCGCGCAGCGTCAGGCGCCGGTGCACCAGGTCGGAATAGTTGATCGCGAGGTCGTGCCGCACCCCGCCGAGCAGCACCATGGTCCCGTCGGTGCGCAGGGCGTCGAGACCGGACATCGTGGCGTCGATGGTGGGTGCTGCCCCGAGCGCGTCGATGACGACGTCGACCTCTCCGCCGGTGGCGAGCACGGCGGCGGTGTCGGCGGCGCGCTGCCCGCTCAGGTTCACGGTGGCCACGCGAGGGTCGACGCCGGCGACGCGGGCCAGCGAGGCGGGGTTGCGGCCGAGTGCGACCACCCGGGATGCTCCGCGGGCCAGAGCGGCGAGCACCACGGCCCCGCCGAGCTGACCGGAGCCGCCGACGACGGCCACCTCGTCGCCCGCGCGCTGGCCGGCGCGCTCCAGCGCCTCCACCGCCAGGGCCAGCCAGCCCAGGAAGGCCAGGCGCGCGAACTCGCCGTGCTCCTCGGCCCCCGGCAGGCGCACCAGCAGGGAGGCGGGGCGCAGCGCGCGTTCGGCGAAGGTCCCGTCGGGCCAGGCCTTGCGCATCGCGTCGACGGTGGGGGTCGCCTCGCCGCGGCCGCCGATGCCGGTCCAGCCCACGATCAGCTCCTCGGGCTCGTCGAGGCTGCCCGACAGCAGCAGCCCGGTGTCCAGGACGACATCGCCGGGAGCCACGTTGAAGACGTCCTCGGCCACGGACACGACCCGGCCGACGCACGCCGGGCCGAGCACCAGCGGGGTCGGAAGCATGCCGCGGGCGCCGGTGGTGAGCACGCCGGTGTAGCCCGGCACGTGCGCGGCCAGCACCGTGAGGACCGCGCCCCCGCCCTTGACCTGGGGTTCTGCCACGTCCGCCACGCGGACCCCGGCACCTTCCTCGTCCAGCATCCATGCACGCATGGACCGATGATGGACTGTCTCGACGCACGGATCCAGAGCGTGCTCATCCAGGTGTTGGAGGTACCACCGTGCCGGTCGTGCGCCCCCCGCACCCCGCCCGTCCGCCCGCTTGCGCGGAGCTGGGGGCGTTCCTGCGTGCGCGCCGCGAGGGTCTGAGCCCCGGGCAGGTCGGCCTGCCGGCGACCGGGCGGCGGCGTACGCCGGGGCTGCGGCGCGAGGAGCTCGCCGTGCTGGCCGGGGTGAGCGTCACCTGGTGCACGTGGCTGGAGCAGGGCCGGGACGTACGGGCCTCCGGGCAGGTGCTGGGCGCGCTGGCTTGGGCGCTGCGCCTGGACGGGCCCGAACGCACCTACCTGTTCGCCCTGGCCGGCGACCAGCACGACCGGCCGGTCGACGAACAGGTGCCGCGGGGCCTGCCGGGGGTGGTGGCTGCGCTGGCGCCGCACCCGGCATACGTCACCGGCGGCCTGCTCGACGTGCTGGCCGCCAACGAGGCCGCCCTGGAGCTTTTCGCCGGCCCGGACGGCAGCACCGGGCCGCCGACGAACCTGGCGCGCTGGGTGTTCCTGCAGCCCACAGCGCGCGAGGTGCTGATGGACTGGGAGCAGGTCGCCCGTGACCTGCTGGCCCGGCTGCGCGCGGCCACCGGGCGTCATCGCGGTGACCCGGGCGCCGCCGCGCTGGTCGCCGAGCTGCGCTCCGGGAGCGCGCAGGCCGAGGCGTGGTGGCTGCGGTACGACGTCGCAGCACCCCACGCCGGCGTCAAGCGTCTGCGCCACCCGCGCGACGGGGAGATCAGCATCGTCCACACCGCCCTGGCCGTGGCCGACCACCCCGACCAGACGCTGGTGGTCTACACCCCGCTGTGACGCGCAGCCCCTCAGGGAAGGCCATGGGGCTTTCGCGCGGTCTGCGTCGCTGGGCCGCATAGGCCTGCTCAGCGCCTCGGCCCTGCAGCCGCACCTGGACTGGGCGTACGGCCGAGCTGCACGACGGCCGGTACAACCCGTCGCCTCTGTCCGGCTGCGGATCGTCAGGTGGGACGCTGGAGAGCCTTGTCCGGCGAAGGACCGGTCCGGGCGATGACGAAGAGCCAGGGCTCCTCGCGCCCGGCGACATGCTCGAGCGACGGGACCTGCCAGCCGCTGGTCACCTGTAGGGCGCGGACTGCTGGCTCACGCCAGTAGGAAGTGCTTCGGGCGTCCGAGCTTGGCTTCCTATCAGGCCTCGGCGTTTCTCTCCTTGAGAGTGATTGCCAGGACGCCCCCGCCGGCGACCGACTGTCGTGCCCGCTGCAGGACGTCGACGAACGCGACGCTGGCTCAGCGGCGGCGCTGGGTGGCGTCGAGTGCGCGGGTGCCGTGCACCCACATGGTGTCGGCAGGGTCGAGGGTGACGCCGGGCGCGACGATCGCGTCGACGCGGTCGAGGACATCGCGGCTGAGGTCAGTGTTCTCTGCCGCTAGGTAGCCCTCGAGCTGCCCCATCGTGCGGGGGCCGATGACGACGCTGCTGACCGCCGGATGCTGAGCGGCCCACGCGGTGGCGAGCTGCACCAGGGTCAGTCCGCTGTCGTCGGCGAGATTACCGAGCGCGTCGGCGGCGTCGAGCTTCGTAGCGTTGGCTGGGGCGGACGCGTCCATCTGGGGGCTACGTGAACGGGGTCCCGACAACGCAACTTCCTCACCGCTGCGGTAGCGGCCCGATAGCCAACCGCCCGCGAGGGCACCGAAGGCGAACACGCCGACGCCAAGGCGCTGGCAGACGGGGAGCAGGTCGTACTCCACGACCCGGTTCAGCATCGAGTACGGCGCCTCCTCGGTCCGGAACACCCCGTACCCGCGGCGCTCAGCGAGATCGCGGGCCTCCGCGATCAGCGAGGGCGGCATCTTCGACGTGCCGAACGAGCGGACCTTGCCGGCGGCGACGAGGTCAGTGAGGGCGCCGAGGGTCTCGTCGAGGTCGGTCCTGGGGTCGGGGGCCCCCAGCTCGTAGACGTCGATGTAGTCGGTCTGCAGACGCCGCAACGATCCCTCGATGGCGTGGGTGAACCAGCGTCGCGAGCCACCCCCGTGGTTGGGGTTGCCATCGCGGGACACCCCGGTCTTCACCGTCAGCACGACCTCGTCGCGCCGACCACCGGTCAGGGCCGCCCCGATGATCTCCTCGGACTCTCCGCCGGAGTAGCCGTCGGCGGTGTTGATGCTCGTGACGCCCCCCTCCAGCGCCCTACGCACGATGGAAACGCACTCGTCGCGATCCTGGTTGCCCATCGCGCCCAGCATCATCGCGCCGAGGGTGAGGTGGCTGACGCCGATACCGGTGCGGCCTAACACTCGATACTCCACAGAGGGGTCCTTCCATCGCCGTCACCGGCGGGTGTCGTCTGCCCCCACCCGTGGTGAAGGGCATGGCCCCGCCCACGCTACCGGAGAAGCGGACAGGCTGTCCACTACGCCTTCGTCGGTGCGACCTGCAGCAGCGACGCTCCGACACCGGATCCACCCGGGACCGGATCCTTGGCGCCTACCCGCCCCTGGGACGGTTGGGTCACCAGGGGATGGTGCCGGCGTCCTCGAAGAACTGGCCGGTGGGACCCCCGTCGGGCAGCGTGGCAAGCCGGATCGGGGTGGCCGCGCCCTGCTGCGCGGTGCCGGTGCCGCGGAAGCCGTTGAGGTCGGTCGCGACGAAGCCGGGGCACGCCGCGTTGATGAGGATGTTCGTGTCCGCCAGCTCCCTGGCGTACTGGACCATGACCGCGTTGAGGAACGTCTTCGACGGTGCGTAGGCCACCGCGATCGGGCCCACGAAGCTGCCCGGCGTTGTCTGGCGGGTGAGCGAGCCGACGCTGCTGGAGACGTTGACGATCCGCGGCGAGGCAGATCGACGCAGCATCGGCAGCATCGCGTTGGTGACGCGCATGACGCCGATGACGTTGGTCTGGACGACCGCCAGCACGGTCTCGGGGTCGACGGTGGTCGGCGCCTGCTCCGGCCCACCGGTGATGCCCGCGTTGTTGACCAGGGCGTCGAGACCACCGGCCTGCTCCTGCATCAGGTGGGCAGCGGCGGCGACGCTAGCGTCGTCGGTCACGTCGAGCGGTACACCGAAGACGTCGGCCCCACCCGCACGCAGCTTCTCCACCGCGGCCTCGCGACGCGCGTCGTCTCGGGCCCCGACGCCGACCTTGTAGCCGAGGGCGCCTAGGCCGGCGGCGATCTCAAAACCGATCCCCTTGTTCGCGCCGGTGACGAGCGCGGTCTTCTGGTCAGTCATTGGTTCGCTCCCACGTGTCGTTCGGTGCCGTGCTGCCCCGCCGGCCCGGTTGGGCCTCGAGCGGATGGCTGTCCACGCAACGTAGCGGATAGGCTGTCCGGGTGTGGATTAGCCGATGAGCACGGCCCGTTCGGGTGGCCCGCGCCGAGCCGACGCCGAGCGCAACCGCGCCAAGATCCTCGACGCGGCACGCGCCGCGTTCAACGAACCCGGTGCTGCCGTGTCGATGGCCGAGGTGTCCCGGCGGGCCGGCGTAGGGATGGCGACGCTCTACCGGAACTTCCCCAGCCGTCCGGAGCTGCTCGAGGCCCTCTACGTCGACGAGGTGGACGCGATCTGCGCCGCTGCCGCCCCGCCCGCCACCGGCACACTGGGAGAGGCCGTCGATCTATGGCTGCGACGCTTCGTCGAGTTCATCGCCAGCAAGCACGACATCGCCGTGGAGCTGCTCGAGCAGACCAAGCGGGAGAACCCCCTTTTCGACACCAGCCGCGACCGGGTCCTCGCCGCCGGCCGGCCACTGCTCACCGCCGCCCAGCAGGCCGGGCAGATCCGAGCGGAGCTGACCCTCGAGCAGCTCCTGGACATGGTCCTCGCGCTGAGCGCGATCCGCGGCGACGCCGGCTACTGCGAGCCCATCCTGCACGCCGCGCTCGACGGGATCCGAGGACCGCTGGTCAGCGCCGAAGGCCAACGCGCCCACGTCCGCGCGCGATCCGTCCTGAATCAATGAGCCGGGCCACCCTCGCGGCGACAGAAAGATCAGTTCTCCTCACCGATCTCCCACTTGCGGAGGGCTGCTGGAACAGCCGTCTGGTAGCCCACCCTCCACCGACACAAGATCGGTCCAGAGGGTGACCCAGGACGGGCCGGCGGTCAGAGGCCGTCGGTGACTGGGCGCAGGAAGGTTCGCTCGTAGCTCAGGATGCAGCGTGACTGCTCAGCCAGGTCCATGGCGGCCTGGCACTCTGGGTTCACTGCAGCGGCTTGGCGGTAGATCTCGTAGTCGGCCAGGCTCGGGAAGCTGAAGAGGGCATAGGCGATGTTGCTGGCGCCTTCGCTCGGGAGGAAGTAGCCGTGATGCCGCCCGCCGAATCGGCCCACCAGGGTAATCCAGCGACGCCCGTACTCCTCGAAGTCGGCGAGCTTGTACGGGTCCAGCACGTACCTCAGATGGATCGTCACCACCATCCGACTCTGCCACGCCGCAAGGCCGCGGGCAGCGCCTACGCACAGCGCGTCAGCCACGGGTGCCTTCGGGCCCGCTCGCGTGCTGTTCCGGTCGTCGATCCTCTACCGGACAAGATCGCAGCCACCGTACGGGCACCGATCCGGCCACATAGCGTTGCGAGAACGGCGCCACTTACCGCTGCAAGTCACAGAGCCCCGAGTTCCACCTGGTGTCTTACAGACGATCGTTCATGCGAGGGGCGCTCCTCGGCGTCGGCGGGGGCGCGGCTCACCAGTCGCTGCCGCTTGCCCGGCTTGGCTACGACGTCACCGTCCTGGACCCGTCGCCGGCCATGCTCGCGAAGGCGGAGCAACGCCTGAGCGCGGAGCCGGACCACGTCCGGCGTCGAGTGCGGCTGATCGAGGCACCTGGCGAGCAGGCCGAGGCGGCGACCGGCGGCCAGCTCTTCGATGCGGTGCTGTGCCATGGCGTGCTGATGTACCTCGAGCAACCCGATCCGCTGGTCGGCGCGTTGTGCCGCTGCGTGCAGCCCGGAGGGGTCGTGTCGGTGATGGCGCTGAACGCGCGCACGCTGGCGGTCCGCCCCGCCCTGGACCGCCGCTGGGCGGCTGCGCTGGCCGCGTTCGACGCCACCTGCGAGGTGGGGGTGCTCGGCACGGACACACGCGGCGACACGGTCGAGGTCTTGTCCGACCTGCTGCGGCAGCACGCAGTGGCCCCGGAGGCGTGGTACGGCGTCTGGCTGTTCGCCGACTGGCAGGATCTGCCGCCCGCTACCACCGACGTGGCGGCGGTCGCCGCCGTCGAGTTCGAAGCGAGCCTGCGCGACCCCTACCGGCAGCTCAGCCGCGTGTTCCACCTGATCGGACGACGTGCCCCGTCCCCACACCGCTGACCGGACGCGCCGGGGTGGCGCGCCGATCCCCCTACCGGACGAGATGGCCGATGTCGGCGTCTCGGTCGAGGTCCGGCGTGCCTTCCCACGACGTCCGTCGTCCTAGCCAGCCAAGGACCCCTATGCGCTTGTCGTCGAAGCGACGTCCGTAACGGACGATCCTGCTCGGTTACTACTCGGACCCCGCCCCTGAGCAGCCCACCCGACAGCGACATCTCCTTCCCCGCTGCCCGACGCACCCGGCTGCCGGCAGCCCGCCGACCTGTCAGCGGCGGCGCCGGGGTCGGCTGCTCATGTGCCGCCAGATCGCGTGGTCCAGCGCGGTCGCCTCAACATGCAGGTCCTTGGCGACCGCGGTCACCAGCGCCTCGGCCTCCTTCGGCGACGACGACCGGCCCAGCCCCTCCTCGACGAACCTGACGACCCAGGTGTCGGCCTTGACGCCACTGCGGCCCAGCAGCATCAGCAGGTAGGTCCACGTGACGTCACCCAAGCCCTTCACTCCCACGTATGCCCTGCGGGCCGCCGGCTCCTCCGAGAGCAGCTGCGAAGCCGTCGTCACGCCAACCGCGACCAGCCGGGTTGCCGCCTCGACGACGCCCTCGGCTTTGAGCAGCCCGCCGCTCAGCACCTGCCGGTTGCCCAGCACCGCAGCCAGTGACTGCGCGTCCGCACCGGCCAGGTGCGACAGGTCATCCAGCCCTCCCGCGCCGCCCTGGCGCACCTCCCGCCAACGACCTACCGCGCCGCGCACCCCCGTCGTCGGCGACGTCCCGTAGGCGTTCCGGATTGACAACACCGCGTCCAGCAGCGCCGCCTCGACCTCGTTCGGGTAGCCGCCACGGAACGCCGGCCACGGCGCCCGCAGCTCCCGTCGGACATACTCGGAAAGCGCCGTCCGATCCTCGTCAACGCCAGCCACAGTCGCAGGCTACGGCCGCGGCTCGACCAAGGTGTGCTCGACCAGCGACACATCAGCGACCGGTTACGTCGTCTCCTTGTCAGGGCGACTGGCGGAATGGTGCTTGGGTGTCTTGTCCTAACGCTCCTCCCAGGAGTCGGCTGGGGGTTGCTGTAGTGGGAGCGGGGCGGGGAGTAGGTGGCGATCGCCGCAGGCGGTGAACGGGCCTCGGTCGGGGTCCCGCAGCCGGTCCATCTGCGGGTCGGCGACGTCGCGCAGCCACCGGGCGATGCCGACGCTGGGGTCGAGTCGGAGGGTTTCCCAGGCCCGCCAGATGGCCCCGAGCCGCACTCGGGCTTCTTCGTGCGCCCACCAGCTGGCGCACCAGCCACCGCCGCTGGTCCCGTGCTTGGCGTACAGCGGGGCGACGACAGCTTCGACGAACTCCGGCAGCGACCCGTACAGGAACGGGACCGCCTGACCCTCGGCCGGCCCGGCTGGTGGGTTGCCGGTGGCGCGCAGGTCCGCGACGGTGTGCTCGAGGTCGTCGAGTTGCTGCGCCTGCCGGGTCAGCAGCGCCTGGACCTCGGCGGGTGTCACCGCACCACCGGCAGCGGCCGGGTGGTGCGGGTGGTGATCTCGTGCACGGCTGCTGCGTCGGCGGCGGTGACCTCGGCGGCCCGGGGTCCGTCGTACCAGGGCAGTAGGCGCAGCATCGCCGGTTTGGCGCCGGTGGTCAGCAGCAGGGCGGTGCCTTTGGGCAGGGCCCGGATCTGGGCGGCGCTCAGGATCGGTTCGGTGCGGCTGCTGTGGGTGCGGGTGGCCCGGCCCTGGCCGGTGGACCAGGAGTCGGTGGGGACGTCGTGGTCCCCGACCAGCCGGGACACGTCTTGGACGAAGCTGGCTTCGTCCAGGCCGGCGCCGAGCAGCTTGACGGTCGCGGCGGACCACAGCGACCGCATTCCGCTCTTGCCCCAGACGGCTTCGCCCTGGGCGTAGCTCTGCAGGATCGTCAGCGGCACGACGCCTCGGGAGCCCAGGTGGCTGTAGAGCTGCGGGAGGTCGGTGATCCGGCAGACGTTCGCGGCCTCGTCCAGCACCGCGAGCAGCGGCGGGTCCAGTCGCCCGCCGCGATCCTCGGCCGCCTGGACCGCGCAGCGCAGCACCCGGTCGGTGAGGGCGGCGACCAGCGGCGCGGCACTGCCACCGCCGTCCTTGCTCAGCAGGTACAGGCTTTGCCGGGAGGTCACGAACGCCGCCGGGTCGAACACGTCCAGCCAGGCCTGCGGGGTGGTCCAGGCGGTGATCTGCGGGTCCCGCAGGCAGCGGCAGGCGGTGCGGGCGGTGAACAGCACCGACCCGCGTGTCTCGGCGGGTGCTTTCATGCTGGCCCGCAACGATCGGGCCAACGCGCCGTAGCCGCCGTGGTCGAGCAGGGTGACCGCGGTCGGGTCCTGCTCGGCCTGCAGCCAGCTGTAGGCGCCGGCCAGGTCGGTGCCGGCCAGGTGCGCGGCCAGGAACAGCGCGGCGAGCAGTTCGGCGGCGGCCGGCCCCCAGATGTCCCGGGCCTTGTCGTCATTGACGGTGAGCACGAAGTGCGAGGCGAGCCGCTCGGCGTCCTCCACCCCGGCCAGCTCGGCGATCGGGTCCCACGCCCACGTCTGTGGCTCCCGGGCGATGTGCTGCGGGTCGAACGTCCACACCTGCTCGCCGGTGTCGGCGCCGCGTAGTCGGGCGGTCGCCGCCCAGGCATCGGCTTTGTTGCTGGTCAGCACGACCGGACCCGGCGCGTCCAGCGCGGCCGGCACCGCCAAGCTGGTGGTCTTACCCGACCGGGGTGCCATGACGGCCAGGAGCACGTCCTCCCAGGACGCGGTCAGCAGCGGGCCGCGGGGCACGAGCCGACCAAGGCTCACCCCCCGGTCGGGGGCGGCGATGCGGCGGGAGGAGGCCAGCGACGGGCGCAGCGACCGGGCCTTGACCTGCGCCGGCCCGGGCAGCATCGACCGCACATCGCGCGGTCCGCCCAGGGACCGCACCGCACGCGACGGCCGGCGCCGCAGGACACGCAGCGCCAGCAGCCCGGCCGGCAGGAGCAGGGCGAGGGTGACAGCGGCGGCCAGGACCACGACCAGGGCGAGGTCGACGCCGGGCCACAGCGCTGCGGCTCCGGTCCGGGCCAGGCGGACCACCAGCAGCGGGGACAGGGCAGTGCGGGGCCAGCGGTGGCCGGTCAGCACCGACGCCAAGCCACCGCCGGTCCACAGCGCCAGGGAAGCGAGCCCGAGCAGGGCCGCTGCGCCGGGGATCACCCACGCCAGGGCGGTGTCACTGCCACCGGACCGGCCGGGCGTGCTCACCGGCCCCCCTGCTCACGGGCGGCGCGGATCAAGGCCGCGACGGCGAACAGGGTCGGCTGGTGGCACCCGCGCAGCCAGGTGAGGTAGCTGGCGAGGTTGATGCGTTCGCCGTACGGGGTGAGGACCTCGGTGGGCAGCTCCCAGCCGTCCAACGCCTCGGTCAGCGCCCGGTCGGCCTGGGCGATGCTGTCGCTGGGCGTCATGCGTTCCACCGGCTGTTCGTGTCGTGCACCCCGGAGCTGTGCTCGACCTCGGTCAGCCGGGTGCGGAACGGCACCCCCGGGCGCTGGCCGACCTTGAGCAGGAACCGGCCCCGGCCGGGTGGCTCGGCCAGCGCCGACCAGTTCGGCGGTGTCGACCAGGACGTCAGCAGGTCCGCCTCGGCGGACGTCAGGGGGACGACGCCCTCGAGCGAGGTCAGTTCCTGGCGGGGGAGGCCGCCGACGATGACGGCGCCGCACCGCTCGAACAGCCCGCGGGCCTTGGCCCGGTCGTCGGAGGTCCGCAGCGCCGACAGGTCCGCCAGGCTGTGCGTGATCAGGCACTGCCCGACGCCCTGGGCCCGGTTCAGGCGGGACAGCTCATCGACCCGGTCGACCAGGCCCTCACCGGCCCGCAGGACTTTCCACAGCTCATCGAGCACGACCAGGAACCGGCGTTGCGGGCCGGCGCCGACGTCGGCCAGGGCGTTCGCGGCCTCGACCGCCCCGAACCCCGCCGACCAGCACGCCAGCAGCGCCGCGGCCTGCAGCTGATG
>JAABUM010006472.1_pt1 | contig 11473 bp, 14 predicted proteins | sample 5559161 | NCBI WGS metagenome assembly JAABUM01 (sample SAMN10711868, study PRJNA513369) | rock metagenome | isolation source: Antarctica rocks | place: Antarctica: Victoria Land, Siegfried Peak nord | reverse complement strand
GCACCCCCCGCCAAGTTGTGCAACATGGCGCAGACGGAGCGTGAATTGTCGCCATGTTGCACAACTTGGCGATAGGGTGAGGGTGGTGCGCCGGGAAGTCTGGTCGGCAGGACAAGTGACGTCTGCCAGCAACCCGAAAGGCTGCCATGCCCCGGCCGTACCTCGCCGCCCGTAGTTCCGCCGAACTCGCGCGCTACCTCCGCACTGAGACCGTCGGCGGGGCCGTGCTGCTCGCCGCGGCCGCGGTCGCCCTGGTGTGGGTCAACTCGCCGCTCGGCGATGCGTATGTGGCGCTGCGCGACTTCCCCATCGGACCCGCATCGCTGCACCTGCACCTCACCCTCGGTACCTGGGCGCAGGACGGGCTGCTGGCCGTGTTCTTCTTCATCGCCGGCATCGAGGTCAAGCGCGAGATGGTGGTTGGCGAGCTCGCCGACCGCAAGAGTGCGACCCTGCCAGTGGTGGCCGCGCTCGGCGGCGTCGTAATACCGGCGCTGATCGCGCTCGCCATCGGCTGGGGCACTCCGGGCATCGACAAGGCGTGGGCGGTTCCGGTCGCCACCGACATCGCTTTCGCGCTCGGCGTGCTGGCGCTCACCGGATCGAAGCTGCCGGCCAGCGCCCGGGTGTTCCTGCTCAGCCTGGCCGTGGTCGACGACCTGGTGGCCATCGTCATCATCGCGGTCCTGTTCACCGAAGGCGTCGCACTGCCGTGGATCGGGGTGGCCGTGCTGTGCATGGCCGTGTATGCCCTGGCCCAGCACCGCCGGATCACCTGGCCGGTGCTGTACGTACCGCTGGCTCTGCTCACCTGGTACGCCGTACACGAGACCGGGATCCACGCGACCTTCGCCGGGGTGGCGCTGGGTCTGCTCACCCGGGTGCGCACCAGTGCTGCCGACGAGGCCCGCGGGGAGCAGGAGCCCCCGGCGAGCCGGCTGGAACATCGTCTCCAACCGGTCTCCGCCGGATTCTGTGTGCCCCTGTTCGCCCTGTTCGCCGCGGGGGTTCCGCTCACCGTTGCCGTGCTCGCCGAGCTGCCGCGCGACCGGATCGCGGTGGCGATCATCGCGGGTCTGCTGCTCGGCAAGGTACTGGGCATCTTCGGGACGTCTTGGCTGGCGATCAAGACCGGGCTGGCGGAGCGCCCGCGCTACCTCGGCAACCGCGACATGGTGGCGCTGTCGGTATTGGGCGGCATCGGCTTCACCGTCAGCCTGCTGGTGGCCGAACTCGGCCTGGGACAGGAGGCGGAGGCCGCCAAGGCTGCGGTGCTCATCGCCTCGGCCGTCGCCTCCGTGCTCGGCGCGGCCCTGCTGGTGCGCCGCGGGCGGGTCTTCGAAGCGCATCGGGCAGCGCGCCGCGAACGCGGCAAGCGCGACTTCTACCAGGTGTTCGAAGCCGACGAGGACGCACTGCAGCGTCCCTGATCCGCGTGCCGGAGCCCGATCGTGGCACCATGACCTTCGGACCATCGGCAGTGATCCGTGCGGACGCTGCCGACGAGAGCACATGGAGGGGCGAGTTGAGCATGACCGAGCGCAGCACCGGCCAGCGCAGTACCACCGAGGGCGTGCCCACCACAGTTGCCTCAATCCCGCTCTCCGAGCGCAACGGTGGTCCAGGCAACGGCAGCATCGGGTCGCTGGTCAAGGAGGCCACCGCCCAGATGTCCACTCTGGTGCGCGCCGAGGTCGAGCTGGCCCGCTCCGAGGTCACCAGCGAGGTGAAGAAGGGTGTGCGCGGCAGCGTCTTCTTCATCATCGCCCTGACGGTGGCGCTGTTCAGCGCCTTCTTCCTCTTCTTCACCATCGCCGAGGTCCTCAACATCTGGCTGCCTCCTTGGGCTAGTTTCGGCATCGTCTTCCTGGCCATGGTGCTCATCGCCGCCGTCTTCGGCCTCCTGGGCTACCGCAAGGTCCGCAAGATCCGGAAGCCGGAGAAGTCCATCGACGCGATGAAGGACAACGCGAAGATCGTCAAACGCGCCAGCTGAGATGGCGTCGCTGGATCCGTCCAGCGTCCGGATCGGCGGTCCGTGGACGCATCGTGACGTACACGCCAACGGCATCCGCTTTCACACCGTCGAGGTCGACGGCCGGGGTCCGGGACGGTCGGGGCCCCTGGTACTGCTGCTGCACGGCTTTCCCGAGTTCTGGTGGAGCTGGCGCCACCAGTTGACCGAACTCGCCGCCACCGGTGCCCGAGTGGTGGCCATCGACCTGCGCGGGTACGGCGACACCGACAAACCGCCCCGCGGCTACGACGGCTGGACCCTGGCCGGCGACGTCGCCGGGCTCGTGCGCGCCCTTGGGGAGACCGACGCCGTGCTGGTGGGTCACGACTGGGGCGGTTTGATCGCCTGGAGCACCGCCACGCTGCATCCCCGGCTGGTCCGTGGTCTCGCCGTGCTCGCTGCCCCGCATCCGGTGGCGCTGCGGCGCGCGCTGCGGCGCCCCGGCGGCCAGAGCCGCGCCCTGGGCTACGCGGTGGGGTACCAGCTGCCGTGGTGGCCCGAACGCAAGCTGCCCGCAGATGACGCCGCGGAGGTCGAGCGGGTGCTGCGCCGCTGGTCGGGGCCGCAGTGGCCGCTCTCGGCCGAGTTCGCGGAGGTGGCCGAACGCAACCGCGCAGCCATGCAGGTTCCCGGCGTGGTGCACTCGGCAATGGAGTACTACCGATGGGCGATGCGCAGCCAGCTGCGCAACGACGGTCACCGTTTCCGGGTGGAGCTGGACCGGCCGGTGCGCGTACCGGTGTTGCAGCTGCACGGATCGCTCGACCCGTGCCTGCTGGCAGGTACGGCGGCCGACTCGGCGCCGTGGGCGCCGCGGCGCGACTACCAACTACTTCCCGGCATCGGCCACTTCGTGCACCAGGAAGCCGCGGCGGAGACCACCAGGATGCTGGCCTCCTTCGTCACCGGGCTGGGGCAGCGCTAGGCGGTGCAGGTGCCGGTACCGACCGCTTGACCAAGGTTCGGGGCCGCAGCCACCTCGTCCTTGACCTCCGCCGCGGTAAGGGCGAAGCCGGTGTCCACGTTGTCCACGGCGGCACCGAACACCACGCCGAGCACGAAGCCGTTGGGATCGATCATCGGGCCGCCGGAATTGCCGCTGCGAATCCGGCCCCGCACCGTGTACACGTCGCGCACGACCGTCTGGCTGTCGTAGATGTTGGGCCCACGCAGCGAGATCTCCGAGCGCAGTCGGGCCGGGGTGGCCGTGTATGGGCCGTCCAGCGGATAGCCGAGCACGATCGCCGATGCTCCCGTGGTCGCCGGTTTCACCGCGAAGGACAAGACCGGTGCGGTCAACTTCGGCACCTCCAGGACCGCGAGGTCACTCGCCGGGTCGAAGAGCACCACGGTGGCAGCCAGCTGCCCCCTGCCGGTTTCCACCGCCACCTTGTCCGAGCCCGCCACCACGTGCGCGTTGGTCATCACCCGTCCGGCGGCGACGACGAAACCCGTGCCCTCCAGCCCCCGCGAGCAGGACGGCGCCGCCGCCCGCACCTTCAGCACGCTGGCCCTGGTGCGTTGCACCACGTCGCTGCCCTGCAGTGCAGTGTCCGGAGCTTCCACCTCGGTGATCGGGGTACGCCCGAAGGGGCCGAGCACGTTGGGCAGCCCGGACGTATCGAGCAGGGCGCCGAACTCCGCGGGCAGACGCTGCGCCTGCGGCGGCAGCACATCGTTGACCTCGGCGAGCACCGAGGAGTCGCGCACCGCGCCGGCCAGGCTGGCGTCCCCGGCCGTGGACAGCGGTACGGCCAACAGCCAGGCCGCGATCAGCACCGCCGTGGCTTGCACCACCGCGCCGAGCGCGCTGTCCACGGCGCGCACCGCCGCGACACGCATGGTGCCGCGAATGGACCTTCCGATGAGCACTCCGCAGGTTTCGCCGACCGCGATGAGCAGCACCACGGTGCTCACCCCGACGGCGATCCGAGCGGCTGCCCCGTCCACCAGACTGACAAGGCTCGGCGCCAGGCGTACTCCCACCACGGCGCCCAGCAGCACGCCGGTGAATGCGAGCAGGGCGACCGCCACCCCCTGCCGCCAGCCCGAGACGGCAGCGAGCAGGGCGAGCACGATGACCAGGAGGTCGACCCAGTTCATGCTGGTACCTCGCTCATTCCGGGACCTCCGGCTCGGGGACCGTGGCGGTCTGGGCAAGCACGGTGTCCAGGTCCCGGACGTCGGAGGCATCCCATGGCCGTTCCCAGCCGGCCATCGCCAACAGAGTCGACAGCAGGCCGCCGGTGAAGCCCCAGATCAGCATCCCGTCGACGATGAAGGCCGGGCCGGCGTAACCGGAGGGGTGCTTGACCCGGAAGCGGTTGGCCGGCTCGAGCAGCTCCCGAAGCGGGACCCTCTCCACCCGCGCGGATTCCCCCGGGTCGACGGCGTGCACGGGACTCGGCTGGGCCCAGTGGGCCAGCACCGGGGTGACCCGAAAGCCCGACGGCGGGATGTTCAGCTCGGGTAGCAGCGCCAGCGGCAACACCCCGTGGGGGTCGAGTCCGGTCTCCTCGCTGGCCTCCCGCAGGGCTGCGGCAACCGGGCCGTCGTCACCGGGATCCAGCGCGCCCCCGGGGAACGCGATCTGGCCGCTGTGCGTGCGCATGGTGCTGGCCCGCTCGAGCAGCAGGACGTCGGCGTCCTCGACCTTCTGACCGGCGAACAGCATGAGTACCGCCGCCGCCCTGGCTTCCGGCGACGGTGCGGGCACCCGGGTCAGGTCGCTCATCGAGACGTCCTGCAGGGACTCCACCAGCCCGGAAAGCAACGGCGGCACGTCCACCTCGGGTCCGTGCACCAGCATCCTCATACCCGCACTCCTAGCCACTGGTCCACTGCCCGTGCGACTGCTTCCGCGCTCGGGAAGGCAACGGCGAGCACCTGCGCCACAGTTCCATCGCCGCGCAGCAGCACCGTAGCGGGATAGGCGGCCGGCGCACCGGTCAAGGCCGCCACCCGCTGCTGGGGATCCTGCACGGACGGCAGGTGCACGCCGTAGCCGCGCAGCGCCTGCAGGGCCTTGAGTGCGTTGGGGTCGCTGTGCACGGTCAGCACCGTGACGGCCGAGCCGGCGCGTCGGGAGAACTCCTGCAGGACGGGGAGTTCCTTGGCGCAGGGGCCACACCACCACGCCCACAGGTTCAGCACCACCGGTTTGCCGCGCAGCGCGGCGCCGAGGTCCATCGCGGGGCCGCCGGCCAGGCACTGCACGGTCACGGTCGCCAGCGGCCCCGTCGCCGGACGTCCGTCACTGCTCGGACACGGTTGCAGGGCCGCGTCGGCGACTGCGGCATTCAGCTCGGCCGGCGTCGCCACCGATACCGAATCTGAGCCGGGCGCGGTACCTGGAGTCGTCGGGGTTCGCGGCCACAGCGCCACCATCAGCGCGACGACGACCGCCAGCCCGAGCACAGTCCAGCGGACGGTGCTGCTGACGTGCAGAGATCTCATGCAGGCGACTGCCCGGCCAGGGTCAGCAGATGCGCGGTCTCCGGCCCCCGCACGAGCGCTGCGGCGACGGCGGACTCGGTGGGACCCGTGCCGTAGGAGGGACACTCCTGCGCGAGCACGCACACTCCGCAGGCGGGGGTTCGGGAGTGGCAGACCCGACGCCCGTGGAAGATGATCCGGTGCGAGAGCACGGTCCACTCCTTGCGCGGGATCAGTTCCCCGACAGCGTGCTCCACCTTCACCGGGTCCTCCTCGGTGGTCCATCCCCACCGCCGCACCAGCCGGCCGAGGTGGGTGTCCACGGTGATACCCGGGATGTCGAAGGCGTTGCCCAGGATGACGTTGGCGGTCTTGCGTCCCACGCCAGGCAGGGCCACCAGCTCGGTCAGGGTGCAGGGCAGCACGCCGTCGTGGCGCTCCACCACGGCCTGGGCGAGTCCCTGCAGTGAGCTGGCCTTGTTGCGGTAGAAGCCGGTCTGCCGGATGAGCTCTTCCAGCTCGGTACGGTCGGCACCGGCCAGCGCGTAGGCGTCCGGGTAGCGCTGGAACAGTGCCGGGGTGACCTCGTTGACCTTCTTGTCGGTGCATTGCGCGGACAGCACCGTTGCGATGGCCAGCTGCAGGGGTGTGGTGAAGTCCAGCTCGCAGTAGACCTCAGGAAATGCCACCGCCAGGGCCTTGTTCATCCTGCGCGCGCGGCGCACCAGACCCAGTCTCGTCTCTTGTGCGCGGCTGCGCGCCCGTACCTTCGCCACAGCTCAACAGTACGGAGCCGCCGAGGCACTGGTCACAGGTCGGTCACCACGTCGCCCGGGACACCGGAGATTTGCCGATGCTGGGGGATACTCAGCGGCATGGAAGGCCTTGCCGTCATCTTCTTCCCGGTGCTGCTGATGTTCTTTGCGCTGTCCATGGAACGCGTGGAAGCACAGCTGCGGCGGCTCACGGTCGAGGAGGAGGATGTGGAGAACTTCTTCGAACAGGCTAACCCCGAAGAAGTGGATACCTTTGTGCGAGAAGGCTTTCCGCGGGCCATTGACGTTCTTCGGCTGCGCCGCCGCAGCAACAGGAACCGCGCTTCCCGACGGCGAAGCAACCCAGCAAAGTCGGTGCAACGCTCGGCGTAACGCGTCGTGATGTGATGCGCGCGATACGTTCCCTCTAGCATTGGCTTCGGCACCAACGGCGGTGCATGTCAGGCACTCGCTGCCGGGCTGGCGACGGGAAGAGGAGCGTACGTGGACGTGGACGTTGATGAGGTGTTGGCAAGAGCTGGCATCTTTCAGGGTGTCGAGCCGGCGGCAGTGCAGGCGCTGACCCAGCAGCTCCAACCCGTTGACTTCCCGCGAGGGCACACGATTTTCAACGAGGGCGAGCCCGGAGACCGGCTGTACATCATCGTCTCCGGCAAGATCAAGATCGGTCGGCGCTCACCCGACGGTCGGGAGAACCTGCTCACCATCATGGGGCCGTCGGACATGTTCGGCGAGCTCTCCATCTTCGACCCCGGCCCCCGTACCTCCGGCGCGGTCACCGTCACCGAGGTGCGCGCGGTGAGCATGGACCGTGCCGCGCTGAAGTCCTGGATCAGCCAGCGTCCGGAGATCGCCGAGCAGCTGCTGCGGGTACTGGCCCGTCGGCTGCGCCGCACCAACAACACCCTCGCCGATCTCATCTTCACCGACGTGCCCGGTCGCGTCGCCAAGGCGCTGCTGCAGTTGGCGCAGCGCTTCGGCACCCAGGAGGCCGGTGCCCTGCGGGTGACGCACGACCTCACCCAGGAAGAGATCGCCCAACTGGTCGGCGCCTCACGAGAGACCGTGAACAAGGCCCTGGCCGACTTTGCCCAGCGCGGGTGGCTGCGCCTGGAGGGCAAGAGCGTGCTGATCTCCGACCCCGAGAGGCTAGCTCGCAGAGCTCGCTAGCTTGTGCGTGAAAAAGGTTCTCGTGGGATACCTTTTCGCGCACAGGCGCGCTAGCGCAAATACTCCAGCTGTGCCCGTACCGACCACTCGGCTGCGGGCCAGAGGGACTGGTCGACGTCGGCGTACACCAGCTCCACCACCTGGCGGGGGCTCGCGTCGGCACCGAGCTGTACCAGGGCGCCCCGGACCTGCTCCAGCCGTTGTTCGCGGTGCTCGAGGTATTGCCGCGCGGCCGCCGGGGCGTCGGGCAGCTCGGGTCCGTGACCAGGCAGCACCGCCGCGCCATCGGGCAGTTCGCTGAGCGTGCGCAGCGAGTCGAGATAGGGACCGAGCGCGCCGTCCGGCGGTGCGATGACGGTGGTGCCGCGGCCGAGCACCGTGTCGCCGGTCAGCACGCTGCCGTGCTCCCCGTCGCCGTCGAGCACCATGCACACCGAGTCCGCCGTGTGCCCCGGCGTGGCGAGCACCCGGATCTCGATCCCCGCCGCGGCGACCACAGTTCCTTCGGCGAGTCCTTCCGAGCCCAGCCGGTGGGCCGGGTCGACAGCGCGCACGGAGGAGCCGGTCAGTTCGGCGAAGCGCTTGGCGCCCGCCGCATGGTCGACGTGACCGTGGGTGAGCAGCGTCGCCACCACCTCGCCCACCGCGGCGACCCGGCGCAGGTGCTGTTCGTCATCCGGTCCGGGGTCCACCACCACGCACTGCTCGGATCCCGGCGCCCGCAGCACCCAGGTGTTGGTGCCGTCCAGGGTCATCACCGAGGGGTTGTCGCACAGCAGGACCGCAGCGCTGGGGGTGACCTGACGCAGCTGCCCGTAGGCGGGGTGCGCGGCGGTCATTTGGCGACCTCCGGTCGCAAGGCGGTCATTGCGCCATCCGCGGCAGCCGTGCGATACCGGCCAGGTAGTTCTCGTCGCCGTCGAAACTCACCCGCAGCCCGTCCCCGTCACGTACAAGGGTGGGCATCACCGGTGTGATGTCGCGTTCCGCAGCCAGCACCTCGGCGACGTCTGCGCAGGCGTCAAGCTGGCTCAACGTCACGAAGGTGGGCGGCAGCAGTGCCCGGATACCGTTGCGCCACTCCGCGATTGCCTCGCTCGGGCGCTGCCAGCCCGCATCCGCTGCCTCGGTCGTCACGCCGTCGGCGAGCTGGCCCTCCGGCAGGGCCGCGACGAAGAAGCGGGTGTCGTAGCGCCGGGGTTCTTCCACCGGGGTGATCCAGTGCGACCAGGGACGCACCAGGTCCGCACGCAGCAGCAGTCTCTGCCGCGCCAGGAACTGCGCCAAGGACATCTCCCTGGCCACTAGGGCTCCCCGGGCATCGTGGTAGCCGGAGGTGTCGGCCACCACCGTGCCGGGCGTGGGGCCGGCGAGCAGCACCCCGCACTCCTCGAAGGTTTCCCGCACCGCGGCACAGACCAGGGCCCGCGCCGTGGCCTCGGGGCAGTCGAAACGCCCCGCCCACCAACCGGGCTCGGGTCCAACCCAGCCTAGGTCGATCTCGGCATCCCGGCCGTCCACCCCGCCCCCGGGAAAGACGGTCATGCCTCCCGCGAAGGCCATACCCGTCACCCGATGCAGCAGGAACACCTCCAAGCCACTCTCGCCGTCGCGTACGAGAGCGATGGTCGCGGCGTCGCGTGCTGGCGGGATGGCATCGGGTGGGCGGCTCACCGTCGTGATGCTACGTCCGCGATTCGGACTTCCGTAGCCTTCCGTTCATGCGGATCGGACTGGTCGGTGCGGGCCCGTGGGCGCTGGGCACACACGCTCCGGCGCTGGCCGCTCATCCCGACGTGACCTTCACCGGCGCGTGGGCGCGGCGGCCGGAGGCGGCGCAGGCACTCGGCGCCCCGGTGTTTCCCAGCTACGCAGACCTGCTCGACGCGGTGGAGGCTGTTGTCTTTGCCGTTCCGTCGGCCGTGCAGGTCCCCTTGGCGATCCAGGCAGCCGAGGCCGGCAAGCACCTGATCCTGGAGAAGCCGATCGCGGGGTCGCTGGCGCAGGCGCAGGAGCTGACCGAGGCGGTGGACGCCGCGGGCGTCGCCTCGATGGTGCTGCTGACCCGGCGCTTCGCCCCGGAGACCAGGCAGTTCCTCGCGTCGGTCGCTGAGCAGCGGTGGGCCGCGGGTACGGCGATGTGGCTGTCGGGCGCGGCGCTCGGTGGTCCCTACTCCGCGTCGGGGTGGCGGCACGAGCAGGGCGCGCTGTTCGACGTCGGGCCGCACATCCTGGACCTGCTCGACGTTGTCCTCGGGGAGATCACCGAGGTGGTGCTGGCCCGCCACGACCCCGCGTCAGACACCTGGCAACTGGTGCTCGACCACGCCGGCGGGGCGCGCAGCACGGTCGCTCTCTCGTTGCGCACGCCGGTGCGGCCCAGCGTCCTGCAGGTCGCCGTGCACGGCGCCGACGGCTTCCACCAGCTCGGCAGCCGGGAGACGTCGCCGACGGACTGCTACTCCGTGCTGCTCGACGAGTTCCTCGCCGCCGTCCGCGTTGGCTGGAATGGGCATCCGTGCGACGTCCACCGTGGCCTGCATCTGCAGCGCGTGATCCACCGGGCGCTGCGCGCCTGTGCGTGAAAAGGGCCCACCGGCGAACGCTAATCACTCACAGGGAGCGCAGCTCCACAATCAGCTCCACTTCCACCGGGGCGTCCAGCGGCAGTTCGGCGACTCCCACCGCGGAGCGGGCATGCACGCCCTCTTCGCCGAACACCTCGCCGAGCAGCTCCGAAGCGCCGTTGAGCACCCCCGGCTGGCCGGTGAATCCTGGCGCCGAGGCCACGAAACCCACGACCTTGACCACCCGGACGACGGCGTCGATGCCGACGAGTGCGTGCACCGCCGCCAAGGCGTTCAGGGCACAGCTGCGAGCCAGGTCCTTTGCCTGCTCGGCGGGGACGTCGGCACCGACCTTGCCGGTCGCGGTCAGCGCACCGTCCACAAAGGGCAGCTGGCCGGAGGTGTAGACGAGCGTGCCCGAGCGCACCGCCGGGGCGTAGGCGGCGACCGGGGCCGCGACCGGCGGCAGCGTGATGCCCAGGGCGGCCAGGCGCGTGGACCAGTCAGCCATCGTGGTTCCTAGGCGCCGGAGCGGGGACGCTTGAGGTAGGCGACGTGCTGCTCGCCGGTCGGCCCGGGCAGCACCGCAACCAGCTCCCAGCCGTCGGCACCCCACTGGTCGAGGATCTGCTTGGTGGCGTGGGTCAACAGCGGCACGGTTGCATACTCCCAGGTGGTCATGCGCCCACCCTACGGCCCGCATAGAGTGCACCGCGTGCCAGTAACCGACACATCACCGTCTCCCACCAGCGACACCAGCTGGCCCGCAGCGGCACGCACCGCTCGCCTGCATGTGGTGTCCGGCAAGGGCGGTACGGGCAAGACCACCGTGGCTGCTGCCCTGGCGCTGGCGCTGGCCTCGGGCGGTCGCAAGGTGCTGCTCGTCGAGGTCGAGGGCCGCCAGGGCATCGCTCAGCTGTTCGACACCCCGCCGCTACCGCACGAGGAGACGCGAATCGCGGTGGCCGCGGACGGTGGTGAGGTACGCGCGCTGGCCATCGACACCGAGACGGCCCTGCTGGAGTACCTCGACATGTTTTACAATCTCGGCTTCGCCGGGCGGGCCATGCGCAGGGTCGGGGCCATCGAGTTCGCTACCACCCTTGCTCCCGGGCTGCGGGACGTCCTGCTCACCGGCAAGATCAAGGAATGCGTGGTGCGCACCGGCAAGGACGGTCGCCGGGTCTATGACGCCGTGGTGGTGGACGCACCACCTACCGGGCGGGTCGTCAACTTTCTCGACGTCACCCGCGCCATGGCCGACCTCGCCAAGGGTGGGCCCATCCGGGCGCAGAGCGAGGGCGTGATCGCGCTGCTGCATTCCGAGCAGACGCTGGTCCACCTCGTCACCTTGCTGGAGGAACTGCCCGTGCAGGAGACCCTGGACGCGATGGACGAGCTTGCGGCCGCCAACCTGCGCACCGGGGCGGTCATCATGAACCGGGCCAGGAACAACGGCTTGTCCTCGACGGCGCTGTCTGCGGCGGTACACGGCGAGGTGGACGCCG
>JAABUM010006471.1_pt1 | contig 11475 bp, 10 predicted proteins | sample 5559161 | NCBI WGS metagenome assembly JAABUM01 (sample SAMN10711868, study PRJNA513369) | rock metagenome | isolation source: Antarctica rocks | place: Antarctica: Victoria Land, Siegfried Peak nord | reverse complement strand
GCCCCGAGAGGACGCCGGCGTCGTTGATCGCCTTGTAGGCGGCGGCCTCCAGGTACTCCAGCGTCAGCGCGTAGTTCAGGATCGTCACGTCGTTGTCCAGCGGCGCCGCGCCCGCCTCCGCCGCGCCAAAATTCAGCGCCGGGCCACCGATCGCCGAGAAGAGCGGCGCGCCCAGATAGGAGAGCGCCGCCGCGCTCGCACCGAGCGCCGCGCTCCCTTTGAGCACGTTCCGCCGAGAATAGCCGCCCTGTAGCCGGTCGCGCAATAGCGTCATCGAGGATACTCCCTTCATCATCACGATAATCGGGCGGCGCGTATCGGCTACACGCCGCCCCGCCAGCCGTGCCCGTTAATTGCCGAACGCGGCGCGCAGATCCGCCCCCGCCATCGCCTGCGCCTGCTTGGCCTTGGCGATCACGAACGGCATGCTGAAGAACTCGTGCATCACGCCGGTGTAGCGCATGCTCTTCACCGCGACACCGGCATCGCGCAGCCGCTGCGCGTAGGCCTCGCCCTCGTCGCGGAGCGGATCGACGTCGTCGGTGATCACCGTCGCCGGGGCGAGCCCGCTCAGGTCGGGGGCGCGCAGCGGCGAGACCTGCGGGTTGGCCCCGTCCTGGGGGCTCGACAGGTAGTAGCGGAAGAACCACTGCATCCCCATCTTGTTCAGCGGGACCGCCTCGGCGTTCTCGTTGTACGAGGGCGTGTCGAAGGCGAAGTTGGTGATCGGGTAGACCAGCAGCTGGTAGACCGGCTGGGCCACGCCCTCGGCCTTCGCCCGCAGGCAGACCGCCGTCGCCAGATTCCCGCCGGCGCTCTCACCGGCCACCGCCACCCGCTTCGGGTCGCCGCCGAACCGACCCGCGTTCGCCAGCACATAGCGATAGGCCGCGTAGGCGTCGTCGTGGGCCGCCGGGAAGCGGTTTTCCGGCCCCTGGCGATAGTCCACGGAGACGACCACGGCCTTCGCCTGGTTGGTCAGGCCCCGGCAGGAGGCATCGTACACATCGGTGTTGAACAGCACCCAGCCGCCGCCGTGGAAGTAGACGATCACGGGGAAGGGGCCGGTCCCGGCGGGGGTGTACACGCGCACCGGCAGCGGGCCAGCCGGACCCGGGATGGTGGTGTTATCGATCTTGCCGACCGGCTCCGGCGTGGTGTCGATCCCCCGCTTCTTCGCCGCCGCGAGCGCGGCGTCCTTCACGGACGGCCCCTTGCGGGCCTCCTCGGGCGTCAGGAGGTAGAACGGCGGGCCGGAGGCCACGATCTCGTCCACGACCCCCTGGGCGTCCTGGTCGAGCGGCTTCTGGTCCGCCCCCGGCCCGAGGATCGGCCCGATCATGCCCACGACTTGCGCGGGGCGCAGCAGATCCTCGAACGACTTCGGCGTCGGGGGGGCGTTCGGATCGAGCAGCACGCGGATGATCGCGGTGTGCCGCGCCTCCACCGCCACGATCGACCCGGCCACACCGAGGATCATCTTGCTCATGATCTCGCGCGCCGCGCCGTCGTAGGCCGCGACGCCGGTCGCTTCCAGCTTCAGCGCCACCGCCAGGATCCCGGCCTGGGTACTGAGATCGCCCAGCTTGTCGAAGGCGTAGCTCTTGCGCGGCTTCACCGGCAAGCCGCCGGCATCCTGGATACCTTTGGTGATCGCGTCCACATGGGCCTGCTCGTCCGCGCCGATGATCGCGAGGTACTTCGCCGCATTCCCTTGCAGCTTGCCGGAGGCGTTTACCTGTTTGTAGAACGCATTCTCGAGGTGTTCCAACGTCAGCGCGTAGTTCAGAACCTGGAGGTCATTCTCGAAGATCGGTGCCATCGCTCACTCCTTATCCATCATAGCGCTCAAGTTCTGAGGAGCAAGGACGGTGGGCGATCCGCATCGCCCCCTCCCGCTGCCCACCCACCGGGAGACCCGTTGCTCACCGGGACGCGACAATTCGCCCCATGCCACAACACGCCAACGAACCGCACGCCCTGCTCCTTCGCATACCTCCGCCGTCGCCGCAGCGGGGGTATGCGTGCACCGGCGCGGGCAGCACGGCCCCGTCGTAGCCCCTCAACCGCCCCTTCCCTGTCGTCGGTGATCGTCCCGTACCAAGGGAAAACAATTGCAAAAGTTGTGCCAACCCCTTCGTCGAATCTTCGCGAACATGGCGCACATCGCTGTGCGTTCCTAACAGACATCACGCACGCCATTGACCAAAAGATCGGCAGGCAGTCCGCCCCCGACCCACGCATAGTCGGTGCGCGCGGCACCGATGCCCGCGAATGCATGAAGGGAGCGCGCGATGCTGCGCGACGAGCGGGTCACCTTGCGAGCGAGCGAGCGGGATGATCTCCCCCTGATCCGGGACTACAACAACGCCCTGGCGGTGGAACTGGCCGGTAGGGGCAACCCGCCGATGCCGCAATCGCTGGCGCGCGTGCAGGCGGAATTCGACGCCAACGCGGCGAAGGGCGGGCGCGACGGTGCGGCCTTCGGGATCGAGGTCGGCAGACCCCTGATCGGCAGTTGCATCCTCTTCGATACAACGGTACGAATCATCCCGCGCGCCACCTACATGCCATTGCTCGCCAGCGCGGAAGCGCGGATCGGCGATCCCGACGATCGGGCAACTGTTGCTCTCGCGCTCGCTACCGGGGCGGGTATCTGGACGCTCGATCGCGACTTCTTCGGTATTGGCCTCCCCGTTTGGAATACAGATGTGCTGATCAGGCATGTCGCGATCGAATGAAGCTGTAGCGCTACCGCGAAGTAGGCCGCTCGGCGCTCAGCCGCCCGCTACCCCTCCTCGCCATCGATGAACTCACACCCCTTCGCCAGGAGCAGCGCGGTCCGCTGCGGGTCCGCGCCCAATTCGCCGCGTGCCAGCGCCGCCATCGTCGCCACTTCGCGCGACTGGAGCGCCCGCGCCGCCGCGAGGATCGTCGCCGCCTCCCCCTGCGGCACGACCACCACGCCGTCCTCGTCGCCAACCACGATGTCGCCCGGACGCACCACCACGCCGCCACAGGCGAGCGCCACGTTGACCTCGCCCGGCCCTTCCTTGTATGGCCCGGCGGGGGTCGCGCCGCGCGCGTAGATCGGGAAGCCGAGCGCGCGCAGTCCCACCACGTCGCGCATCGCGCCGTCCACGATCATCCCGCGCAGCCCCTTCAACTGGGCGCGGCGGGCCATCAATTCCCCCACGATCGCGCGGCTGAGATCGCCGCCCGCATCGACGACCAACACGTCGCCCGGCCCCGCGAGGTCGAGCGCGGCGTGGACGAAAAGATTGTCCCCCGGCGCGGTGCGGACGGTGATCGCCGTGCCGAGCATCGTCCCACCCGGTGCGCCGTAATAGCGGAGCGCCGGGTGCATACAGCGACTCCGCGCCATGCAATCGCCGATATTCGATGGCGGCAGCCCCGCGAACCCTTCCACAAGTTCGCGCGCCGGACGCCGCACGGCGGTGTAAATCCTTTGCCCGATCGGCACCCTGCCACTCCTTACGTCAGCCAACGGGCCAGCAATACTCGCGGCATCACCATACGGGAGCGCATCGGCGCGGTCAACAGCGCCGGGAGAGGGGACGAGCGCGGGGTGCCCGACACCTCCCCGGATTAGATCCCGGCAGCTACACGTTCCAGACCACTACGGACCGAGCAACGTCGCGCGACGCTCAGGGCCGGATCACGGTCAGCTTGAAGGGGCCGCCATTGGCGGTGGCGTACGCGACGGCTTCGTTCGCGGCATCCAGGTCGAATTCCGTCACGTCGAAATTGTCTAGCCGCAGGAGGCCGGACCGGACGAGCGAGACCAGGCGGATCGTCGCCTCGGGCGGGTACATCCACTGGCCGTGGATGGTGATACCGTTCCGCATGATCCAGGGGTAGGGCAGTTCCAGGCCTGCGCCTCCCAACATCCCGACTCCCCCCATCAGCACGATCCGCCCGTACGGTCGCACCGTCATGGCAGCGGTCCGCACCACCGTCGTGCTGGCCGAGGGCGGCAGGATATCGAGCACGCAGTCGATCGGGCCGGGTGCCGCTTGCCGCATCCGTTCCCGATCGCCCTCCTCGTCGCCGTGGAGCGTAACGGTTCGCACGCGCGAACCGAAACGGCTCGTAAGGTCCGCGAGCACCTTCTCGTTGCGCCCCGGCGCGATGACGCAGCCCGCCCCCATCGCCAGGGCGACGGCGACGGCGGCGCTACCGAAATTGCCCGTGGCGCCGCTGACCAAGACCGTCTCTCCGGCCTGCACGTTCGCCGCGAGCAGGCCGCCATACGGCACGAGCAGCGTGCCGAGCGCGCACCAGCGCGCTGCATCCGCCGCATCGAGTGTGCCGACCCGGATGGCGTTCTCCGTCGGCACCATCATCCGTTCGGCGAAGGAGCCGTGGCGGAAGTGCCGCTGCAAGCGCAGGCCCCCTTCGCCACGGGCGCTCAACCCTTGCAGCGTGATGTCCGGGGACAGCGCATCGTCGCGCGACCGCACGGTCGGGTCGCAGACGACCCAATCGCCGACGACGAGATGCGTCGCGTCCGGTCCGACAGCGCGCACGCGACCGATCCCCCCGGCCCCCGGCACCAGCGGCAGTTCCAGCGAATAACGCCGCGCGCCGCTGAAGACCTCGTTCGCGTAGGAGAGGACCGGGGCGGCCACGACATCGACAATGACTTCCCCCGTACCCAGGATCGGGTCGGGCACGGTCTCGACTGCGAGTGGCGATCCGAACGCCTTTAACAACGCCGCTTTCATGGTCAAGGCTCCTCTCGTGGAATGGGATTCTCTGTACAGGCTTCTCTTTCGCATCACGCCTGGTAGTATCCTAGCGGGCTCCTCGATCGTATCCAGCCCTGGTAGTATCCTAGGATGGTACAGACCCCTGCTAGCGAGGCCGTGAAGATGACGACACATCCAAGTCGCAGCGAATTCGGCGATTTCCTCCGCTCACGGCGCGAAAAGTTGCGCCCCGAGACGGTGGGCCTGCCGAGCGGGCGCAGACGCCGGACCCCGGGCCTGCGCCGCGAGGAAGTGGCCGAACTCGCGGACATCGGCGTCGACTGGTATATCCGGCTGGAACAGGGACGCGCCGTTAACCCCTCCGTCGCCACGATCGAGGCGCTGGCGCGCGCGCTGCGCCTCGGCGAGGTGGACTACGCGCATCTGCGGGCGCTGGCACGGCACGCCGACCACCGGGCATTCTCCCGCGAGTGCGTACCCGCAATGGTCCGCCGCCTCGTCGAGCGCCTCGATCAGCCCGCCTATGTCACCGGACGCCGCTGGGATATCCTGGCGTGGAATGCCGCCGCGACCGCAATCTTCACCGATTTCGGTCGACAGGCCGAGGAGGAGCGCAATATCCTCTCGTATATGCTGACCGAGCCGGGTGCCCGCCAGCTTTTCGGGGCGGCGTGGGCCACTGAGGCGAAACGGATGGTGGCGCAATTTCGGATCACCTACGATCTCTGGGCCGGGGAGCCCGCATTTCTCGAACTCGTGGCGCGCCTGCGACGCGGGAGCCCCGAATTCGCGATCTGGTGGGAGGAACACGATATCCGCAGCGTTGTGTCCGGGCAGAAACTGCTGCACCATCCGACGAAGGGATTGCTCTGCTTCGCGTATGCGAGCTTCCAGTCCAATGACGATCCCGCGCTGAAGCTCGTCATCTATACGCCGTGCGATCCACCGGCCCTACCGACCGAATAATGGGATGGTTGTGCGCGGACAGCGCCTGCTAAAAAGCAGGCCCTTTGAGCACGGCAGGGGCGCGCTCGTCTCCTGAGAACGAATCGGGCGCGATACGGTGCCACACGGACGTCCGGCGATTCCGGGTCGCCTATCGCCGGACGTCCGCGCGGGCGATAGCGGCGGGCAGGGCGCGCCAGTCGGCTCGGCATGACCGGCTCGACATCAACTCTGTGCGGTAGGCCGGACGACGATCTCGCCCACATCCACACCGTCCGGCTGCGCGATCGCGAACGCGATCGCGCGGGCAACCGCATCGGGCGGCATCCCGATCGTGGCCTGTCGCTCCCTGATCCGGGCGCGCACCTCGGGATCGGTCATGCTATCGGCAGCGTTCGTCTGCGTCATGCCGGGCGAGACGATCGTCACGCGCAGCGAGTCGCCGGCCTCCTGCCGTAGCCCTTCGGAGATGGCGCGCACGGCCATCTTCGTGCCGGCATAGACCGACTGGGTCGGGACGATGCGCTGTGCTGCGGTGGACGCGGTATTGACGAACTGCCCGTACCCCTGTTCGCGGAAGACCGGCAGCGCCGCCGCGATGCCGTAGAGCACGCCCTTGATATTGACGTCGATCATCGTTTCCCAATCCTCGACGCGGAGATCATCGAAAGGGGAGATCGGCATGACACCCGCGTTGTTGATCAGCACATCAAGCTTCCCGTACCGCGAACGGGCCAACGCGACGAGGGCCACGAGGTCGGCGCGTCGTCGGACATCCGTGGAGAGGGCAACGGCGTCACCACCCGCCGCCGCGATGCGCGCCGCCAGCGCCGCCAGCCGGGCAGATCCACGCGCCCCGAGGACGACCCGCGCGCCGCGCGCGGCGAGCAGGAGCGCGGTCGCCTCGCCGATACCGCTGCTCGCGCCCGTGATCGCGACGACCTTGTTTGCGATTCCCGACATCGTCATGGTGCTACCTTTCCCGCCCCTGCGCTATCCAGGACTGCCCTCGACCCACCGGACGACGCCGGTTGCACACCGCAGGGACATCGCGTATCATCGAAATGGAGAGCTCTCCGTTACTCTTGAAACTATACCGGAGAGCTCTCCATTTAGCAAGGACGCGGACCGATATGGCAGAGCGGATGGTCGGGCAGGGGCGGGGATCGGCGGCGCGAGGGTCGGCCATGCGCGCCGACGCGCAGCAGAACCGCGCGCGAATAGTGGAGGTCGCGCGCACCGCGCTGGCCGCATCGAGCGACCCATCGCTGAACACCATCGCCAAACTGGCCGGCATCGGCCCCGGCACCCTCTACCGGCACTTCCCGAACCGGGAAGCGCTCGTGCTCGCGGTCTATCGCCACGATGTCCGCGAGCTGGTCGACGCCGCACCCGCACTACTCGCTGCACACCCGCCGTTCGAGGCGCTGCGCCTCTGGTTCGACCGTCTCGCCTACCACGGACGGATCAAACACGGCCTCGCGGGCGCCCTGCACGCCGTCACGCGGGCCGAACTCGCCAACGAGCATTACGGACCGGTGCTCGGCGCGATCGCGCTCCTGCTGCACGCCTGCCAGGAGGCAGGCGCGGTGCGCCCGGACATCGACGCGGAGGAGGTCTTGCTCCTGGTGGGCTTTCTCTGGCGAATCGATCTCGACGCCGACTGGGAAGCGCGCTCGCGCCACCTGCTCGATCTCGTGATGGATAGCTTGCGCAGGCAACCGGACACCGGGCGGTGAGCGCGATCATAGGCACCGGGCGCTCGGGCGCCACACAACGAGGCCCCCGGCGCGATCGTGCGTCGGGGGCCTCGTACGTCGTTCTCTGCGCCAGGTCGGCGCTATACGTCGTCGCCGAGCTTGATCCAGCCGTGGCGCAGCGCGTAGATCACCGCCTGGGTGCGGTCGTTGACGGCCAGCTTGCGGAGGATCGAGGTGATGTGGTTCTTCACCGTCTGGTCGCTGATCGAGAGGAGTCGCGCGATCTCCTTGTTGGAATTGCCGCGCGCCACGCAGTCGAGGATCTCGACCTCGCGCGGGGTCAGCGGCGAGAAGACCGTGTCGGTGGCTTCGTCGAGGGTCGCCAGCTCGCGGAACTGATCGAGCACCTTGGAGGCGACGAACGGGCGCGACAGCACATTCTCGTTGATCAGGTATTCGCCGCGCCCGACGCGCCGGATCAGCGAGATCAGCTCCTGCGCGGCGATGTCCTTGATCGCATAGGCCGAGGCCCCGACGCGGATCGCGTGGAATAGCTGCTCGTCATCCTCGTGCAGCGTCAGGATGATCACCGCCATCTGCGGGTGCCGCCGCTTAAGGATGCGCGTCACCTCTAGGCCGTTCATGCCCGGCAGGTTGATGTCGCAGAGGACGAGGTCCGGCAGCAGGACGTCCGCCTGCTGGATCGCCGCCTGCCCATCGGCCACCTCGCCGACGATGTCGAGATCGGGCTGGTTGGTGAGGGTCCAGGTGACGCCCTGGCGGAAGAGCGGGTGATCGTCAACCAGCAGGATCCGCACCTTGTTCATACTCGGGATTCCTCCTCAACCGCCACCGCGCGCGGTAAACTGAATATGATCGTCGTACCCCCGCCAGGCCGACTCTCGACCAGGAGATCGCCACCGACCGAGGCGGCACGCTCGCCCATGCCGCGCAGGCCCGCGCCGGAGAGCAGGGTCGGCTCCTTCTGATGGGGGATGAAGCCACGGCCATTGTCCTGGATCGTCGCGGTCAGCGCCTCGTCCTGCGCTTCCAGCCGCACCACCACCACCGTCGCCCGCGCGTGCTTCTGGATATTTTGCAGCCCCTCCTGCACGATGCGGAAGGTCTGCAACTCCTCGTCCTTGCTCAGCGTCGGCAGGCGATCGGGGAGTTGGAGATCGACGTTGAGCTTGAAGAAGGTGCGATACTCGTTGATGTAGCGTTGCAACGTCAGCAACAAACCCCGATCGGCCAGGGACGACGGGCGGAGATCGAATTGGAAGCGGCGGACCTCCAGCAGCCCCTCACGCATCGTCGCCTTGAGGCGGGCCAACTCGTCGGTCAGTTGCTCCGGGGAGCGCCGCGCGATCTGTTCGCAGAGTTCGAGGCCGAGGATCGCGTTCGCCAGCACCTGGGCCGGCCCATCGTGGATCTCGCGCGCCAGGCGCGAGCGCTCCTCCTCTTGCGCCTTGATCATCGCGATCCGCTCCACCAGCCGCCAGACATCGACCGTGGGCGAGTCTTCCCCCTGCGGGGTGAATTGATTGCGGCTGACGGTCAGCAGATTGCTGAGTCCGTTGAGCTTCGAGGCGAGACCGTCGCAGGACATCAACTGCTCGCCGAGGTCGCGCTCCGCGTCGCGGAACGACTTAAGATTGAGCGGGCTCCCCGCACCGGCACCCTCCGCCCGCGCATTCTCGTAGAAACGCGCGCTCAACTCATCGAGCGCCGCGCCGAGGCGACGGCGCTCGGTATCGAGTTGCGCTCGGAGGGTTTCGACGCGCCGTTCGAGATCGCCAATTTGCGTCTCGCTCCCGGTGATGATCGCCAGCGCGGCGCTGTTCAGCTCCGCGAGTCGCTCGGCGCCGCTCATAGTCTCCTCGATCGTGCGGCGAGATCCTGTCCGGCGTGGCCCCTGGTAGGCAGGTTCTTCCACCATAGACACCGACATGCTGCCCCCAGAACGCGGGTGCGATCATTCATGCCTATGCTAAAAAACCCAGACCTCGCGCAGTATACCATAACCATTCGGGTGAACGGATAGCGCATACGAGCTACATCATAGTACCAAAGTACCAGACTGGGCCGTTCTTACGGCCCAGGGCCGGACAACTGGGCCGGGGCGGGCCACAGTGGCCCGCCCCGCTCGCGTTACGTCGGCTGCGCGCGATCCGGTTAGCGCTGTTTCAGCGCGTCGTTCCCCTGCTGCACGGCGTTGTCCAGCAGCTTCTGGGGATCCTGGTTCGGGTCGCCGATAATGGCGGTCCAGGCATCCTGGATGAAGGTCCGGGTATCCTGCGTCCCCTTGACCGAGGTCTCCGGGCGCCCGTACTGCTGAATCTCCGTCACCGCCACCTGATAGGGCGGCAGCTTCGCGAACTGATCCTTCACCGCCTGCGTGTCCGTCGAGGACTTCCGTACCGGCAGATAGCCGGTGGACGAACTCCACTGGGCGCTGACATTGGTGGAGGCGAAGTACTTGATGAAGAGCCACGCCGCGAGCTGCTTCTCCGGCGAATTCGACTTGAAGAGGGTGACGTTCCCGCCGTAGCTGGTCGTGACCGGGGTGCCGCCATTGTTCCCCTGCGGGATGATCGCGATGTTCCAGTTGAACTTCGCGCCCTTGTCCACCGCGCTCTTGTAGAACGAGAGACCGGAGGTGGTACCGAGGGTGAAGACGACCTTGCCCTCGCCGAACGCCGCCTGATCGTCGTTCGCCTTGGCGATCTGGTAGGCGCAGCCGCTCTTGACCATGTCCGCGATGTCGCGCATGAACTTCACGCCCGCCGGGCCGTTGAAGGCCCAGCTCTTCTGGTCGTCGTTGATCAGCTTGCCACCGTTGGAGTAAACCGCGCCGTTGAAGGTCGAGGCATCGATATTGATCGCGTACCCCTTCGTGTCGCCGGTGAACTTCTTGCAGGACGACACGAACTCGTCCCAGCTCTTCGGCGGGGTCAGGCCCGCTTCCTTCAGCTTGTCGGCGTTGTAGTACATCACCAGTTCGCTCTTGGTGAAGGGGAAGGAGAGCATCTGATTGTTGTACTCGGCGTACTGGTTGTCGGTGATGTAGACCGGGTAGAAATCCTGGATGTCCTGCGCGCTCAGGCCATACTTGCTCGAATTGACGTAGTCCTCCAGCGGCAGGACCACGTTCGCCGCCTGGTACTCGGAGACGAAGCTTTCGTAGGCGACCGACAGGTCCGGCAGCCCGCCGCCGTTGATCGCGGCGATGCTCTTCTTGTAGATGTCGGTGTAGGTGCCCTGGTTCTGCGCGTCGATCTTGATGTTCGGGTTCGCCGCCTGGAAGTCGGCGATGATCTTGTTCAATTGCTCGGCGTTCGCGCCGGTCTGCGAGTGCCAGAAGGTGAGCGTCACCGGCGCGGAGATGGTGACGTTATCGATCGGGGTGGTGCTGCCGGGCTTGAGGCCGTAGTTGTTGGCGGCCCCGGCGGCACCGGCGTTGATCCCGGTCGAGGGGGTCGCGCCCGCGCGGGTCGGGGTCGTCGTGCCGCCCGTTGTGGCGACCGTGCGGGTGGCCCCCACGGTCGCCGCGCCGCCGGCGGCACCACTGGTGGGGGCGGCGGTGGCGGCGCTGCTCGGGGCCGCCGAAGAGGCGGCGGTCGGCGGGGCGGTGCTCGGGGCGGTGCTGGCACCGGTCGAACCGGCGGTCGGGCTCGCGTTGCCGCCGCAGGCGGCCAGCACCAGCATCGCGCTGATCAATACGGCCAGGAACGTGATCTGGCGTTGCGCCATCTTCACAGGTTGTGCTCCTTCAGGAAGTAGTCAGTAATCAGTAGTCAGTAGTCAGTAGCGGTGTCGTCAGTCGGTCGAGAGTTCGCTAGGTCCTACCGCCCCCCAGCGGCACTCGCCTCTCTGACCACTGACTATTGGCTACCGACTACTCGCCGTCACTCGCTCCCTATGCGCCTCCTCCTTCTCCCCGCCCGGCTCGCCCCGTGGCCGTTACCCCTTCAACCCCGAGGAGGCGATGCCTTCGATGAACTGTCGCTGGGCCACGAAGTAGAGTATGACGATCGGCACGATGGTGAATGCCGATGCGGCCATCAAGAGTTGCGGGTCGTTGCTCTCCGCGTTCA
>JAABUM010006470.1_pt1 | contig 11475 bp, 8 predicted proteins | sample 5559161 | NCBI WGS metagenome assembly JAABUM01 (sample SAMN10711868, study PRJNA513369) | rock metagenome | isolation source: Antarctica rocks | place: Antarctica: Victoria Land, Siegfried Peak nord | reverse complement strand
CGCCCGGCGATCCGCCGCATGAGCTCCTCGCGCATGACGCTCGGTCCGAGCGAGCCGACGATCGGGCGGAGCTCTTCGAGCGCGCGGTCCTTGCCCTCGGCGCTTCCGGTCTCGGCGCTCGCGAGCATGCGGTCGACGCGAAAGGCCACGAAGGCAACCGAGCGCCCGACGCGCTCGCGCATCGCCTCGGCGCCCTCGGCGGCGAGGAGGTCGGCCGGATCGGCGCCGTCGGGCAACGGCACGACGCGCAGCGTCAGGTCGCGCTTGTCGGCGAGCTCGGCGGCGCGGAGCATCGCCCGCTCCCCGGCGCGGTCGGCGTCGAGCGCGAGCTCGAGGGTGCGCGCGCTCCGGGCGAGGATCCCCACCTGCTCCTCGGTGAGCGCCGTCCCCATCAGCCCCACTGCAGCCCTCAGTCCCGCCTGGTGAAGGGCGAGCACGTCGGTGTAGCCCTCGGCGAGCACCACGCTTCCGCTGCGCGCCGCCTCCCGGCGCGCGAGGTGGAGCCCGAAGAGCTGCGAGCCCTTGTGGTAGACCTCGCCGTCGCTCGAGTTCAGGTACTTCGGCGGCTGGTTCTCCCGCAGCGCGCGGGCGCCGAACCCGAGGACGCGCCCCCGCTCGTCGGCCAGCGGGAACATGATGCGCTCCCGGAAGCGGTCGTAGAGCGAGCCCTTCTTCGAGCGCGAGGCCAGCCCGGCGGCGCGGAGCTCCTCCTCGCTGAACCCGGCCCGCCGTGAGGCGAGCAGCATTCGGTCCCAGGCGCTCGGGGCGAAGCCCACGCGAAAGGCCCGCAGCACCTCCTCCTCGAGTCCGCGGCCACGCAGGTAGTCGCGCGCGGGGGCGGCCTCCTCGGTCTCCCACAGGTAGCGCTCGTAGTAGCCCGCGGCGCGCTCGAGCAGGGCGAAGAGGCGCTCACGCCGCTCGCGCCGCGCGGCCGCGGCCGGATTGTCGTCGGCCACCTCGAGCGTGACCCCGTAGCGTCCGGCGAGGAGCTCGAGCGCCCCCGGGAAGTCGATCCCGTCGCTCTCCATCACGAACGAGAAGGCATCACCCGAGGCCTGGCAGCCGAAGCAGTAGTAGACCTTCTCGGCCGGGCGGACGTGAAAGGACGGCGAGCGCTCCTCGTGAAACGGGCAGCGCCCGAAGTACGAGTTCGACCCCGCGCGGCGCAGCTCGGTGCGCGTGGAGACGAGATCAACGATGTCGACCGCGTCGCGCACCCGCTCCTTGGAGTCCTCGGCGTAGCGCATCAGGGGGAGAAGGCCCGCGGCACGCAGAGCTCCTCGAACGCGCGGATCGCGAAGCGGTCGGTCATTCCCGCGAGGTAGTCCGTCACCTGGTCGGCGAGCTCGGTGCTCGGCGAGCCGGGCGGGATGCGCTCGGGGTGCTCGCAGTAGAAGGCGAAGAGCGTGCGCAGGACCCGCTGGATCTTCGCGTGTTCGCGCTGCACGGCAGGCCCGAGGTAGACCTGCTCGAACATGAAGCAGCGCAGCTCGGCCATCGCCGCGCCCAGCGGCTCGCCCTGGAGGATGTCCCCCGCGCGCTCGGAGTGCTCGACGAGGTCGTGCACCAGAGCGTCGATGCGGATCGAGCCCGTCGGGCCGAGCGCGGCGATCGCCGCGTGGGGAAGATCCTCGGGCTCGATGACACCGGCCCGGACGGCGTCGTCGATGTCGTGGTTCAGGTAGGCGACGCGATCGACCAGCCGCACGATCCGGCCCTCGAGCGTGCGCGGGAGTTCGGCCCGACCGGAGTGGTGGAGGATGCCGTCGCGCACAGGCTCGGTCAGGTTGAGTCCCTCTCCCCGGCCCGCGGCGGCGCCGGCGGTCCCAGGCTCGAGGCAGTCGACGACGCGCAGCGAGTGCTCGAAGTGGCGAAACGGGCGCCCGAAACGCTCCTGGAGGCAGGCGTCGAGCACGGACTCGCCGATGTGCCCGAACGGCGGATGGCCCAGGTCGTGCCCGAGTCCGATCGCCTCGGTGAGATCCTCGTTCAGCCTCAGCGCGCGCGCGACCGTCCGGGAGACCTGCGTCACCTCCAGGGTGTGGGTGAGCCGCGTGCGGTAGTGGTCGCCCGCGGGCGAGACGAAGACCTGCGTCTTTCGCTTGAGGCGGCGAAACGCCTTGGTGTGGACGATCCGGTCGCGATCGCGCTGAAACGGCGTGCGCAGCCCGCAGTCGGGCTCGGGATGCGACCGCGCCGCCGGGTAGGACGGGGTGGCCAGTGCGCAGAGCGCCGCCGCCTCCTGCGCCCGCACGCGCGCGGCGAACGCGTCGGCCACCGGACCGGCGGGATGGGGCGGGCGGAGATCGAGCGACATGACGATACGGCGATTCTGTCACCGCGTGGAGCGCACCCGCGCCCGGGGCCCCGCGCGAAGCCGTGCTCAGGTCCGCCCTCGCCCGACGACGGGAAACCCCCGGCGTCACCACCCCACGGCTCTATCCAGATGCCGCTCCGCGTCCGCCGGGGGCCGCGGCGCCTCAGCCGGCGGTGCAGGACCACCAAGCTGATCCACACGAACGCGAAGGCGAAGATCGCCACGAGGGCGATCGGGAGCAGCGCCGACTCGACCTCATGGTGCAGCTCCGCCGGAGGAGGCGTGCCGCGCGCGGCGAGGGCGACGGGCGCCGCGGCCAGGAACAGGGAGCAGATGAGCGCGAGACAGGAGAGAAGGAACATGCCCCCATGCTCCCTCGGGCGGCGGCGAGCACGACTCGCCGCGCCTGAATCGCTACACACTCGGTGCGAAGTTGCGCGTGTCGATGAGTGCTTCTGCGGCGGCGCGGCCGCGCGGGCACCCCGTGCGCCCGCGCGGCTACCCGGGGGGTACCCTATGAGCTACCCGGGGGTAGCCTCTCGGGCAAACGCCTCCGCCCGCCCGCCCGGCCCCCCACCCCGACACGCGTCCGCGGGGGTCGCGGAATCGACCATCTCTCAGAGAGCGGATCCGGCGGCGCGAACCGCCGACTGCGCAGCCGCCACCCGCGCCACCGGGACGCGAAACGGCGAGCAGGAAACGTAGTTCAGGCCCGAGTGCTGGAAGAACTCGATCGACTCGGGATCGCCCCCGTGCTCGCCGCAGATCCCCAGCTTCAGGTTCGGCTTGGTCTTGCGCCCGAGCCACGCCCCCATGCGCAGGAGCTGTCCGACACCGGGCTCGTCGATCGTCTCAAACGGCGAGCGCCCGACGATCTTGCGCTCGAGGTAGGCCGCGAGGAACTTGCCCTCCACGTCGTCGCGCGAGAAGCCGAGCGCGGTCTGGGTGAGGTCGTTGGTGCCGAAGGAGAAGAAGTCGGCGTGGTGGGCGATCCGGTCGGCCACGCAGCAGGCTCGCGGCAGCTCGATCATCGTGCCCACCGTGTAGTCCTCGCCCTCCTCGAGCCCCTCCGCGCCGGCCACGCGGACCACGAGCGCGCGCATGATGTCGAGCTCCTGCTCGTAGTCGACGAGCGGGATCATGATCTCCACGAGCGGCGGCTCGCCGGTGCGCTCGCGCACCGCCCGCACCGCCTGGGCGATCGCGGAGACCTGCATCTCGTAGATCTCGGGCTGGAGGATCCCCAGGCGGCAGCCGCGCGTGCCGAGCATCGGGTTGGTCTCCTCGAGCGCGCTTACCCGCTCGAGCAGCCGCTCGAGCTCGGCCAGGTCGTCGCTCTGCTCCACCCGGGCGCGCTCGACCTCGTGCTGGACCTCGAGCCGCGCGGGGAGGAACTCGTGGAGCGGCGGGTCGAGCAGCCGGATCGTCACCGGCCGCTCCTCCATCGCCGCGAAGAGCCCCTCGAAGTCCTCCCGCTGGAGCGGGAGGAGCGCGGCGAGCGCGGCGCGCCGGTCCTCGTCGGCCTCGGCGAGGATCATCGCGCGCATCTTCGGCTGGCGATCGGCGGCCAGGAACATGTGCTCCGTGCGGCACAGGCCGATGCCCTCGGCCCCGAAGTCGCGCGCGCGCTGGGCGTCGCGCGGCGTGTCGGCGTTGGCGCGCACGCCGAGCGTGCGGAGCTCGTCCGACCAGGAGAGCACGGCCTCGAACTCCGGGGTGATGCGCGGCTCGACGAGCGCCACGTCGTCGCGCGTCACGTCCCCCGAGGAGCCGTCGATGGCGATCAGCTCGCCGGCCGCGAGCTCCTCCCCTCCGCAGCGAACGACCCGGGCCTCGAGGTCGATCTCGAGCTCGGAGGCGCCGCACACGCATGGTCGCCCCATCCCGCGCGCCACGAGCGCGGCGTGGGAGGCCTTGCCGCCCTCGCTGGTGAGGATCCCGCGCGCGGCGTGAAAGCCGCCGACGTCGTCGGCCTCGGTGAAGGGACGCACGAGGACCACCCCCGGGTTCTCCGCGTCGAAGCGCGCCAGGGCCTCGTGATCGGTGCGCCGGATGCCGCGCCGCGCCTCGCGGCGGCGCTCCTCGGCGACGATGGCCTCGGCCGCGGTGAAGACGATGAACCCCTTGGCCGCCCCCGGCGAGGCGCCGACCCCGCGGGTCAGCGGCGCGTAGGCCAGGCCGGGGTCGAAGGTTCGGTGCAGGAGCGCCTCGAGACCGCCCGCGTCGATCGTCAGCAGTGCCTGCTCGCGGGAGAGGAGCTTCTCGGCCACCGCGTCCACCGCGAAGCGCACCGCCGCCTGCGCCGGGCGCTTGGCGTTGCGGGTCTGGAGCATGTAGAGACGACCGTCCTCCACGGTGAACTCGACGTCCTGCATGTCGCCGTAGTGGCGCTCGAGCGTCTTCAGGATCTTCATGAGCTCGCGGTGCGCCTCGGGCATCGCCCCGGCGAGCTCGGAGATGTCGCGCGTGTTTCTCACTCCGGAGACCACGTCCTCTCCCTGGGCGTTGGGAAGGAAGTCGCCCGAGGGCCCGGGTGCGCCCGTGAGCTCGTCGCGCGAGAAGGCGACGCCCGAGCCCGAGCTCTCCCCCTTGTTGCCGAAGACCATCTGCTGCACGTTCACCGCCGTGCCCCATTCGTCGGGGATGCGGTTGATCCGGCGGTAGGCGACCGCTCGCTCGCCGAGCCAGGAGTCGAACACGGCGCGGACCGCCTGACGGAGCTGCTCGCGCGGCTCCTGGGGGAAGTCCTCGCCGGTCTCCTCGCCGAAGAGGCGCGTGAAGCGCCCGGTGAGCTCGCGGAGCGCACCGACGTCGAGCTCGGTGTCACTGCGCACTCCGCGGGCGTTCTTGATCTCGGCGATCTCCCGCTCGAAGCGCGCGCCGGGCACGCCGCGCACGACGTTGGCGAACATCTGCACGAAGCGCCGGTAGGAGTCCCAGGCGAAGCGCTCGGTGGACGTCCGGCCCGCCAGCCCCCGCACGGAGCGGTCGTTCAAGCCGAGGTTGAGGACGGTGTCGAGCATTCCCGGCATCGACTCGCGGGCGCCCGAGCGCACGGAGACGAGCAGGGGGTCCTCCGGGTCGCCCAGGCGCTTGCCGCTCAGCTCCTCGAGCCGGGCGAGCGCCTCGGCGATCTCCTCCTCGAGCCCGGAGGGCTCCTCGCCCCCGGCCGCCATGTAGGCCACGCACGCCTCGGTGGTGATGGTGAATCCCGCGGGCACCCGCTCGGGCCCCAGGATCCGCGTCATCTCCGCGACGTTCGCGCCCTTGCCGCCGAGGAGGTCGCGCATCGAGCGCGAGCCTTCGGTGAACGCGTAGACGTACCTGGTGGAGTTCGTGGCGGGCGGCACGCAGGGCGGCAGTCTACGAGGCGGCCGCCCGCAACCGTACGCCCGCGTGATGCTCGGCGGTCTCGGCGATCGCCCGCTCGGCCTGGCGTAGCGCCCGCTCACCGGCGCTCGGCGCCTCGGCCAGCGGACGCCCGAGCGCCTCGGCGAGGAAGCGATGGGCCTCCTCCTCGAGCGGAAAGGCCGAGGCCTCGCAGGCGCTGCACACCACGCCGCCAGCGGCGCCCGAGAAGCCGCTCAGGTGCTCGCGCTCCCCGCAGGAGGCGCACGAGCCGAGCTGGGGCGCGAGGCCCGCGGCGAGCAGGAGCTTCACGCGAAAGGCCAGGGCGCCCGCGCGGTCGGCGCGCGCCGGGTCGGCGTCGAGGAGAGCGAGGTGGTTGGCGAGCAGGTGGTAGACCGCGGGATGGGCGTCGCCGGCGTCGAAGAGCCGCACCACGGCGTCGCAGGCGCGGGCGGCGGCGTCGAGGCTGGCGGCGTGCTCGCGCAGGCGCCCGTGCGTGGCGAGCGTCTCCGCGCTCGTGACCGTGAGCAGGTCGCTGCGGCCCTCGTGCAGACCCAGGGAGAGGCGGAAGAACGGCTCGAGCCGGGCGCCGAAGCGACTCCGGGTGCGCCGCGCGCCCTTCGCGATCGCCGAGAGCCGCCCGCGCTGGGGCGAGAGGAGGTGCAGGATGCGATCGGCCTCGCCGTAGCGGATGGAGCGCAGCACGATCGCCTCGGTGCGCAGCGGGCCGGCCATCAGCCGGCCGCCGTCCGGAGCCGGGCTATCCTGACGTGGACCATGAAGAGCATCACGATGTTCACCACCGAGCCCTGCGCCTACTGCCGCAGCGCCAAGGCGCTGCTCTCCAAGCGGGGCTTCGAGTACGAGGAGATCAATCTCTCACGCGACCCGGACGGGCGCGCCGAGCTCGCCCGCCGCACGGGCCTGATGACCTTCCCGCAGATCATCATCGACGGCGAGCCGCTCGGCGGCTTCAGCGAGCTCGCGCAGGCCGAGCAGTCGGGTCGGCTCGACGAGCTGCTCGCCGGGTAGGCTCGCGCCGCGCCGAACGAGCTCACCCCCCCTTCCGGCGTCGCGGCCGCGGGCGCGGCTGGCAGCGCTCGCAGATGTAGGTCCCCCGGCCCGCCGCCACGAGCTTGCGGATCGGCGCTCCGCACGCCGGGCACGGCAGCCCGGCGCGGCGATGCACGAGGAACTCGTCCTGGAACGAGCCGCGGGCGCCGTCGGCGTGGCGGAAGTCGTCGATCGTGGCCCCGCCGGCGTCGATGCCGGCCCGCAGCGCGTCGCTGACCGCGTCGCACAGCGCCGCGAGCTGCTTCGGGCTGAGCCGCCGCGCCTCGCGCAGGGGATGGATGCGCGCGCGGAACAGCGCCTCGTCGGCGTAGATGTTGCCCACGCCGGCGATCCGCTTCTGATCGAGCAGGAAGGCCTTGATCGGGGCGCGGGAGCCGCGCGACAACGCCCGGAGGTGAGAGGGAGTGAAGCCGGGGTCGAGCGGCTCGAGGCCGAGGCGAGCGTCGAGATAGGCCTCGCGCGCCGGCCCCTCGAGCAGGTGCCCGGTGCCAAAGCGCCGAGGATCGACGAAGACGAGAACGCCCCCGTCGTCCAGCCCGAGCCGCACCCGGGTGTGCGGCGGGACGGCCGGGGGATCGGCGAGCACGGTCCCGGTCATGCGCAGGTGCTGCACGAGGGCGTGGTCGCCCTCGAGCTCCCACACGAGGTACTTGCCGCGGCGCCCGAGCCGCTCCACGCGCCGTCCTCGGAGCCCCGCGACGACCGCCTCGGGCGTCTGGGGCAGGCACCAGCGCGGGTCGAGCACCTCGATCTCGGCGAGGCGTCGGCCCTCCACCCGAGGAGCGAGGCCGCGGCGGATCGTCTCGACCTCGGGAAGCTCGGGCACGGACAGCCGATTATGGCTCACGGCACGAAGGCCGCTCCGGGAAGCTCGGGCGCGTCGCGCCCGGCCAGCCAGCGCAGGACGCTCGCCCCCACGTCGGCCAGCGGGCCGTCGTGGCGGCGAGCACCGTGGCCGGGGAAGAGCGCGAGCAGCGGGGCGTGCTCGCGCGTGTGGTCGCTGTGGGAGGCGGCGGGATCGCACCCGTGGTCGGCGGTGAGCACGAGCAGGTCCTCAGGGCCGAGGCGCTCGCGCCAGCCGGCGACCGCGGCGTCGATCGTCCGCAGCGCGGCGTGAAAGCCCGCGACGTCCTTGCGGTGCCCGTAGACCTGGTCGGTCTCGATCAGGTTCGTGAACACGAACCCGTGGTCGAGCTCGGCGAGGAGGCGGTCGGTGAGGTCGAGGGCGAGGGCGTTGTCGCCGGCGGGGTGGCACTTCTCGATCCCCACGCCCGCGAAGAGCTCGGCGACCTTGCCGACGGCGTGGACGGGAACCTCGCTCTCTCCGAGCTCCTCGAGGTAGGAGCGCGCGGGCGGCGCGAGCGCGAAGTCACGCCGACCGGCCGTGCGCCGGAACGTCCCGGGCGCGCCGGTGAACGGCCGCGCGATCACCCGGCCCACGGCGTCCTTCCCGCGCGCCAGAGCCCTCACCTGAGCGCACAGCGCGTGGAGCTCTCCCACCGGGACGACGTCCTCGTGGGCGGCGACCTGGAGGACGGAGTCCTGTGAGGTGTAGACGATGAGGGCGCCCGTCTCGAGGTGGGCGGCGCCGAAGTCCTCCAGCGCCGCGATCCCGTCGTAGGGACGGTTGCCGAGCACCGGGCGCCCGGCGGCGCGCTCGAGCGGCGCGAGCAGCCCCGCCGGAAACCCGCGCGGGTAGGTGGGCAGTGGCTCCGCGGGGATCACACCCATGAGCTCCCAGTGTCCCGTGGTCGACTCCTTGCCCGGCCCGAGGGGGTGAAGGCGGCCGTGCAGCACCGGCGCGGCGGCGGGCGCGACGCCCCGGAGGGGCAGGATGGAGCCCAGCCCCAGCGCGGCGAGCGTGGGCAGCTCGAGGCCGCCGGCCGCCTCGGCGAGATGAGCGAGCGTGTTCGTGCCCGCGTCGCCGTAGTCGGCGGCGTCGGGGAGTGCGCCGGCCCCACACGCGTCGAGCACGAGCACGACGGCGCGGCGGGCGCGAGAGCCGGTGGGGCGGCCGGGGGACACGGCCGCGATCATTCCAGGGAGCTTGGGCTTTCAGCCAGGCGGAGCGATCACCGCGCGCGGATGGGCGTCGAAGTAGACATCCTTGAGGCGCTCGGCGGAGAGGTGGGTGTAGATCTGCGTGGTGGCGATGTCGGCGTGGCCGAGCATCTCCTGCAGCGAGCGCAGGTCGCAGCCGCCGGCCAGGAGGTGCGTGGCGAACGTGTGGCGCAGCGTGTGGGGGCTCATGCGCCCCTCGAGCCCGGCGGTACGCGCGTGGCGCTGCACGATCTTGTAGAGGCCCTGCCGGGTGAGGCCGACGCCGCGCAGGTTGAGAAAGAGCCGCGGCTCCTCGCGCACGCCCACCAGGCCCGGTCGCGCGCGCTCGAGGTAGACCCGCACCGCGGCGATCGCCTCGGAGCCCACGGGAACGAGCCTCTCCTTGCGTCCCTTGCCCTGGGCGCGCAGGACGCCGATGTCGAGGTCGACCTCGCCGACCTCGAGCCCCACCGCCTCCGAGGCGCGCAGGCCGCACGCGTACATGAGCTCGAGCAGCGCCCGGTCGCGTAGCGCCGAGGCCGTCATGCCCCGGGGCTGTGCGAGGAGCGCGCGCACCTCGTCGCGGCTCAGGACCTGCGGCAGGCGCTGCGAGCGCCGGGGGGCGCGTAGGTCGGTCGTCGGGTCGTGGTCGATCACCTCCTCGCGGCGCAGGTGGCGGTAGAAGGAGCGCAGGCAGGCCACCTTGCGCTGCAGGGTGGTGGGCGCGGAGGGCGCGCGGCCGGGGCGCGGGCCGGCGAGCTCGGCGAAGAACGCGCTCGTCTCGGCGTGCCCGACGCTCAGCGCGTCGAGCCCGTGGGCGTCGAGGTAGGCGCCGAACTGAAGCAGGTCGGAGCGGTAGGCCTCGAGGGTGTTGCGCGAGAGACCACGCTCGAACTCGAGGTAGGCGAGGAAGTCGAGGACGAGGTGGGAGAAGGTCCGCGCCTCGGCGCGGGAAACGACGGTGGCCATGGCCCGGGCTTCGCGGCCCGGGTGCGCAGTCCTGCCCGCGGGCCGGTCGTTGCGTGGCTCAGGACCCGTGCGCGAGGCGCTCGCGCAGCCAGAGCAGGCCGATCAGCGACTTGGAGTCGCGGCACTCGTCGATCGCCTCGTCGAGGCAATCGAGCGGCCAGGAGACGATCTCGATGCGTTCGTTCTCCTCCGCCTCGGCGGCGTCGGCGTCGCCCAGCTCGGTCGCGAGGTAGACCTCGACCTGCTCGTCGGTGAAGCCCGGGCTCGTGTAGAAGGAGGTGAGCCGCTCCCACCTCCCGGCGGCCTTGCCGATCTCCTCGGCGAGCTCGCGCCGGGCGGTCTCCAGCGGCGGCTCGCCGGCCACGTCGAGCTTGCCCGCGGGGAGCTCGAGCAGCCCGTCCTCCCCCACCGCCTCGCGGGGCTGGCGCACGAGCCAGACGTGCTTCTCGTCGTGGGCGACGATCGCCACCGCGCCGGGATGGGCGATCACCTCGCGCGTCACCTCCTCGCCGTCCTCGTGGCGGAAGGAGTCGACCCGGACCTGGGCGATCTTCCCCTCCCACTTGACCTCCTCGCCGGTCTTCTCGAACGGGCTCACGCGCCGCGGGAGCCTACTCGCCCGCCCGGGCGCGCCTCGGCCGCGGCGAGAAGGAGCGCGAGCGCGACGTCGAGCATGCCTTCGAGGGCGGCCAGGCTCACCCGCTCGTCGGGCTGGTGGTTGCGCTCGGTCCCGTTGGCGAGGTTCACGCACTCGAAGCCCGCGGCCTGCAGGGCGTTGGCGTCCGAGCCGCCACCGGTGACGATGTGGCGGGGCTCGTGGCCGGCGCGGCGCAGGGCGCGCTCGGCGGCCAGCACCGCCCAGGAGGACGGGCGCGTGCGATAGCCGTCGAAGAGGCAGGAGACGCTCACGTCGACGTCGCACTCCGCGGCGTTCGCCCCGTCGTGGAGCGCGTCGACGAGCTCGGAGACCGCCTGCTCGACCTTGGCGGCCTCGAGCGAGCGTGCCTCGGCCTCGAGGACGCAGCGTGCGGGCACGACGTTCGTGCCCGCGCCGCCATGGATCGTGCCCACGTTGGTCGTCGTCTCGGCGTCCAGGCGGCCGAGGCGCATCCCCGCGATCGCCCGCGCGGCGGCGGCGATCGCGCTGCGACCCGCCTCGGGGCGAATGCCCGCGTGAGCCGAGGCGCCGCGGAAGTCCGCCTCGATCCGGTGGTAGGTCGGCGAGGCGAGGACGATCTCGCCGATCGGCGTCGCGTGGTCGAAGACGTAGCCGAACCGCGAGCGCAGCCGACCCGCGTCGAAGGCCTTGGCGCCGGCGAGCGCGTTCTCCTCGCACACCGTGAAGAGCAGCTCTACGCCGACGGGAGGCGGCTCGGTCGCGCAGCGCCGCGCGAGCGCGAGGATCACCGCCACCGCGGCCTTGTTGTCGGCGCCCAGGATCCCCTCGTGCGCGTTCTCCCACCCGTCCTCGACGAGGACCGGCTCGAGCTCCGCCGTGAGCGGCACGGTGTCGAGGTGGGCGCAGAGCAGGACGCTCGGGGCATTCCCTCCCACGGCCGGGATCCGCGCCAGCAGGTTCCCGCACTCCGCCCCGGCCGCTGCCGCCGCGTCGTCCTCCTCCACCTCGAGGCCGAGCTCGCGCAGCTCGCCCTTCACCCGCTCGGCGCACGCGCGCTCGTGCCCGAAGGGGCTCGGGATGCGACAGAGCTCGGCGAAGAGCTCGTTGA
>JAABUM010006469.1_pt1 | contig 11476 bp, 9 predicted proteins | sample 5559161 | NCBI WGS metagenome assembly JAABUM01 (sample SAMN10711868, study PRJNA513369) | rock metagenome | isolation source: Antarctica rocks | place: Antarctica: Victoria Land, Siegfried Peak nord | reverse complement strand
CACGCAGCCGGCGGGTCCGGCGGCGAACGGCGTCACTGTGGCGACATCTTTGGGCGTGGTTGGACCCGCTCTGCCGGATTCGCGGGTCAAGACTATCGCCCTGAAAATGGCTCAGCCGTTCCAGCAAGCCAATGGTTATTACCCGCCCCAATTCGGTCTCGACGGGTATAACGCGGTGCAAATCATCGCCGCGGCGATTAAGAAGGCCGGCAGCACCGAGTCGGCCAAGATCCAGAAGGCGGTGGAAACGATGTCACTCGTCTCCACCCAAGGGGAGTACAAGTTCTCCCCGAGTGACCATTCCGGCCTGACGTCGGATGACGTCGTCGTCACCGTCGTCAAGGACGGTAACTTCGTGCCCACCGACTGGTCCAAGCAGCAACTCTCCCAAACGTTGAAGTAGAGGCGACGGCGTTGCTGGAAATCCGGGGGGTGTCTAGGTCCTTCGGCGGGGTGTACGCCGTCCGAGATGTTTCGGTTTCAGTCCCCGACGGGGAGCTGCGCGGGGTCATCGGCCCTAACGGCGCAGGAAAATCGACCCTTTTCAACCTCATCAGCGGGCACCTGGCACCGGACCACGGGTCCGTGCATTACGGCGGCACGCAAATTGACGGTAGGTCGCCGCACCAACGAGCACAGGCGAGGATCGCGATCGTATTCCAGGGTGCGCGCTTGTTTCGTGGGATGACTGCGCTGGAGAATGTCATGGTGGGGGCGCACGCGACCACTCGTCACGGGTTTGTTGCCGGTGCGTTGCGCTTGCCTCGGTGCCGCCGCGAGGAGCGCGATATCCGCGAGCGCGCGACGCGCGCTCTGGATCGGGTCGGGCTGCATCGATGGGCGGATCGGTCGGCAGAGTCGCTGCCGTTGGGACAGCAACGGAGCCTGCAATTAGCTCGTGCTTTGTGCGCAGAGCCGACGTTACTGCTGCTTGACGAGCCAGCAGCCGGACTACGCGCCGCAGAGCGCGAGGAACTCGCGTCGCTCGTCTCTGATATGCATGCCGACGGGCTGACGATGATGCTGATCGAGCATGACGTCGCCTTGGTCACCCGGCTGGCGGAAGTGATCACGGTGCTGGACCTTGGCAGCGTGATCGCGCAGGGAACCCCCGAGCAAGTCTCGCGTGACGAGAGAGTCGTCGAAGCGTACCTGGGGCGGGAGGCCACCCGTGCTTGACGTGACCGACCTGGTCGTGCGCTATGGGCACGCCACGGCTCTCGACGGGGTATGCCTGCAGATCTCTGCCGGGGAAATGGTCGCACTGGTCGGGCCGAACGGTGCGGGCAAATCAACCCTGGTCAATACCTTGTCCGGAATCATCAGACCGGCGTCGGGCACGATCCGGATCGAAGGGCGGCTTGCTCAGGTACCGGAGGGCCGTCAGTTGTTCGCCGAGTTGTCGGTCGAAGACAACCTCCAGATTGGCGCGTGGCGGTCGCGCGACCGTAATCCCGCCCGCATCTACGAGGTGTTGCCGGATCTGCACCCGATCAGGCGGCAGCTAGCCGGCACGCTCTCCGGGGGTCAGCAGCAGATGGTGGCGATCGGTCGAGCCCTCATGGGTGATCCCGATATTCTGGCGGTTGATGAGTTGTCGCTAGGGCTCGCACCGATGATCGTCGCTGACTTGGCGAGGCACCTGACTCAGTTGAACACCGAGCACGGCATGACGATCTTGCTGATCGAGCAGAGCGCCCGACTGGCGTTCAAACTCTGTTCCCGGGGCTACGTGCTTGAGGGTGGCAGGATCGCCGTTTCCGGGTCCAGCGCGGAACTGGCGAGTAGCCCGCAGGTGGTCAAGTCTTACCTCGGCGGGTTCACCGACTCGTCGTCGCAGGTGGGCGGATGAGCGCATTCATCGCATACCTGATCGCGGGGCTGGCCCTCGGTTGCTCGTTCGCGCTCGTCGCCAGCGGCTTCGTCGTTATCCACCGGGTGACGCGGGTAGTGAACTTCGCCCAGGGCACGGTCGTCGTGGTCGGTGGACTTACCGCGGCCTCGATGCTCAGTTGGGGTCTACCGCATCCGCTGGCCGAAGTGGTGGCGATCGTGGGAGCCGGACTCACGGGCTTGGTGGTCGGGGTGATTGCGATCGGCAAGCGCGGCACCCCTGTTCTCGCGTCCCTGGTCATCACCCTGGGGCTGGTCTTCCTGGCCTACGCCCTCGAGATCATGGTGTGGGGCGATCAGCCGATCTCGTTCCAGATGGCTCCTGGCTCCGTGACCGTGACCGTGGTCGGTGCTCGCGTGCAGAACCAGTATTTCGTGGTGGTCGCGGCCGCGGTGATCTCGCTCGGCCTCCTGCAGCTGTTCTTCGCTCGTAGCTATCTGGGGAAGGCGATGACTGCCTGCGCGTCCAACGCGTATGCGGCGAGGCTCGCCGGCATCAATGTGACTCGAATGGGATTACTTGCCTTCGCGCTCGCGGGCCTGCTCGGTGGCCTCGCCGGTGTACTGCTCACACCGCTGCAACCGGTGTCCTTCGATTCCGACGTGGTATTGGCCACCAACGGATTTGCGGCGGCAATCTTCGGCGGCTTGATGCGTCCCGGAATGGCCCTGGTCGGGGGCCTCGTTCTCGGCCTGGCCGAGTCGTTCGTCGCCGGGTACATCAACGGCTCCTACCAGACCGGGGTCGCTCTGATCCTGATGCTCGTGCTGATGGTCTGGCAGGCGAGGCGGCGTCTGATGATGACCGAGGAAGGAGCATGATGGCTGCCACCCGCAGGCCGAGCCCCGGCGTCACGCTGGGGGTGATCGTCGCTGTGTTAGCCGCGCTCGCACCGCTGGTGTTGTCCCCCACGAATCTGACCGTCTATGTCCTCGTGGGGCTCGCCGTGATCGTCACCACGGGTGTGTCGCTGCTGATGGGCTACGCCGGGCAGGTGTCCCTCGGGCAGGCGGCGTTCTATGCCATCGGCGCCTATACCGCCGGGCTGATGGCCACGCACGGATTGCCACCCTTGCTGGGGCTGGCCTGCGCGCCGATTTTCGCCGGGGCGATAGCGGCCGTGGTCGGCATACCGATCCTGCGGCTGCGCGGGCACTACCTGGCCTTCGCCACCCTGGCCTTCCAACTGATCTTGCTGGCCATCGTGGGGCAGGTCTCCGCGTTCGGCGGGGACATCGGGCTCCAGGGCATTCCGCAGTTGGGTGTCGGATCAGCTGAGCTGAGTACTACCCAGGCGTACGCGTGGGTCACACTGGCCATCGTCGTGGTCGTGGTACTCCTCACGAACAACCTCATTTCCTCCCGACCCGGCCGCGGCCTGCGAGCCCTCGCCACCAGCGAAACGGCCGCCGAGTCCTGCGGTGTTCCGGTCGCCAGATACCGAGTAGCGGTGTTCAGCCTGGCGGCGGCGCTCGCGGGCCTGGCTGGAGGGGTGTACGCCTTCTTCCTCGGCTACGTCGCACCCGGCTCGTTTCCGGTCTTGCTCTCCTTGCAATTCGTGGTGATGGCCGTGGTCGGTGGGCTTGGCACCGTCTGGGGAGCAGTTGTCGGCTCTGTGGTGATCACCGCGCTTGTTCAGGCGCTGAACAATCTGGGCACCAGACCCGGAATGCCCGCCCACGCCGCCTCGATTTTCTCCTACGCCGTGTACGCGATCCTGCTCATTGGCGTGTTGCTCTTCCTACCCCGCGGCCTCGTGCCTGCCGTCACCGACTTGACCCGCCGCCTGGTCGGCAGAGCGCGCCCGAGCACGGCGGCAGGCACCGTGCAGCCCGAACCCGAGGATCGTGCTGTCGCGGTCGACCGGTAAGGCAGAAAGCTCTACAAGCGCTTGGCTTACAACCATCCTTCTGTCATATTAGAGGTGAGGTACGTGGGTGCCACGTGCAGCACATCTTCCGGAGGCGCCGTGAACCTGTCGGATCGTCTGACTGCCGATGAGGGCACGCATTATGTTCCTGGTTTGCAGGCGCTCGTGCGGTTTCCGCTGGAGCAGGTGCGGAGAGACCGGGCTGCCGGACTCCGCATCGGAACGTTCATCAGCGGGTATCCCGGATCCCCGTTGGCCGGGTACGACCTCGCGCTTTCCCGGATCCCGCAGCTGCTCGCGGAGCATGATGTCTCGTTCGTGCCGGCCGGCAACGAGGAGCTCGCGGCGACGGCCCACATGGGCACGCAGATGCTCGATGACCACCCGCACTCGCAGTGGGACGGCGTGACGAGCATCTGGTACGGCAAGGGGCCCGGTGTCGACCGCAGTGGGGACGCACTCAAGCACGGCAACTTTGCGGGTACCTCGAAGCATGGTGCTGTTGTCGTCCTGTCGGGTGAGGATCATGAGGCGAAGTCCTCGACCATGCCCTTCCAGCAGGAGTACGCGTTCGTCTCTGCGGGCATTCCCATCCTCTACCCGGCCACCGTTGCGGAGTTCCGCGACTTCGGGTTGCACGCCATCACCATGTCCCGCTTCAGCGGCTGCTGGGCGGCGTTGAAGCTGACGAGCGCGCTGTGCGACTCGGGGCAGAGCATGACCTTCGCCGAAGGTGACGTCCCGGTCACCATCCCGGAGGTCGAGATCGACGGCGTCCCGTTCGCCAAGCGGACCGACTTCTCGTTCTTCCCTGGCAAGAACATCGAGATGGAACGACATCTCTACCAGGAGCGCCACGTTGCGGTGATGGCCTACGCACGGGCCAACGGCCTCGACGCGATCACCACTTCGGGGGAGGACGACCGCGTCGGCGTGATCAGCGCGGGCAAGTCGTTCACCGATGTCCAACAGGCGTTGCTCGACCTCGGCCTCAGCGAGGAGGACCTGAACGAGGCCGGTGTCCGGTTGCTCAAGCTGGGACTGGTCTACCCGCTGGACGAGGGGATCGTCCGCCGCTTTGCCGAGGGCCTCGACCGGGTCATCGTGGTGGAGGAGAAGCGGGACTTCATCGAGCAGCAGGTTCGCGCCGTCCTGCAGAAGCTCGGCCGCAAGATCGACGTCTTCGGCAAACGCGACCTCACCGGCCGGGTTGTGTTCCCGGTCGAAGGCGGCATGGACGCCGACGTCGTCGCGTCCCGCCTGGCCGGGCTGCTCAATGACGTCGTCCCCGGGCTGAGCGAGCGAGCCCGCGTCCGGGAGCTGGCCGGCATCGGTGCGCGGCGCTACGCCGCGACCAGCAGCCGCACCCCGAACTTCTGCTCGGGATGTCCGCACAGTGCCTCGACGGTGCTTGCGGCTGGGCAGGTGGCCTGGGGTTCTCCCGGCTGCAACTGCTTCAACGAGGTGATCGAGCAGCCCGAGCGGCACATCGATGTGATGACCCAGCTCGGCGGGGAAGGCCTGCCGTGGATCGGGCTGTCCAGGTACACCGACCGGGAGCACCTGGTTCAGCACATCGGTGACGGCTCGCTGTACCACTCCAGCTACCTGAACATCCGCTGGGCGGTGGCAACCGGGGTGAACATCACCTTCAAGCTCTTGTACAACGGCGTGCTGGCCAACACCGGCGCGCAGCGGGCGGTCGGCGCCGACACCCTCGCCGACCTGACGCGGGGTTTGGAGTCCGAGGGAGTCAAGCGCATCGTGATTGTCACGAAGGAACCAAAGGCCTACCGGGGCGCGCGGCTCGCCCCTGGGGTCGAGGTCCGGACGGCCGACCGCATGGTGGAGACGGCAGCCCAGCTGGCGAAGGTGCCCGGGTGCACCGTCATGGTCTACGACGAGTCGTGCGCCAACGAGCGCCGCCGGCAACAGAAGCGCGGAAAGATCGCCCGACCCGACCGGTACATCATGGTCAATGAGGCGGTGTGCGAGAACTGTGGGGACTGCGGCGCCAAGAGCAACTGCATGTCGCTGCAGAAGGTTCCTACCGAGTTCGGCGAGAAGACCAGGATCCATTCCTCCTCCTGCAATCAGGACTACTCGTGTGTGCAGGGTGACTGTCCGTCATTCACCACCGTCATCGCGGCGCCCGGTACCGGCTACACGCTGCCCGTCCCACCTCGGGTGGAGGATTGGTCCATCCCCGACCCCGCGGTCACGACCCTGCGCAAACCCGAGCCGTTTCACGTGTACATGCCTGGTGTCGGTGGCACCGGCGTACTGACGCTCAACGGCATTCTGTCGGTGGCTGCCCTGCTCGACGGCCACGACGTGATCTCCTACGACCAGACGGGTGCGGCGCAGAAGTGGGGCCCGGTCATCTCCAGCCTGGCCATCGTGCCCAAAGGCGCGAGGCATTTCTCCAGCAAGACCGGGAAAGGCGCCGCCGACCTATACCTGGCGTTGGACGAGGTCGGTGCGGCCGCTGCCGTCAACCTCGACCGTTGTTCGCCCGAGCGTACCCACGTGGTGGCCAATGCCGACCTGTTCCCCACCGGCGAACAGGTGCGCGATGTCCACGTCCAGGTCGACACCACCGCGCTCCGCGGCGCCGTCGCGGAGTTCTCCGCCGACCAGGTTGACGTGCGGGCACGGTGGATCGCCGACGAGCTTTTCGGCGACTACATGCTGACCAACCTGGTGGTGCTCGGTGCGGCCTACCAGGCCGGGACGCTGCCCATCAGCGCGAGTTCGATCGAGAGAGCCATCGAGCTCAACGGGGTGGTCGTCAAGGCAAACCAGCAGGCCTTCCGCTACGGACGGCTCTGGGTGCACGACCGCGACCGGGTCACCGACCTCATTATCCCGCCCGCACTCACCGCCGAGGAGGAGCACCAGCAGCGCCGTCAGGCACTTGACCGGCGTCGGGCCGGCGCCTACGACCGGCTGTATCGGCAGGCGGGGCACCTCAGCGCAGGCCACCTCAGCACGGAGACCAGGCGCCTGCTCGCCGTCCGCCTGGCCGAGCTGGTGGACTACTCCGGCGAGCCCTACGCCCGCCAGTACCTGGAGCTTGTGCTGCGCGTCGCGGAACGGGAACAGCAAGTCATCGGCACGGAGGGTGCCCTCACCGAAGCGGTCGTGCGCTATCTGTTCAAGGTGATGGCCTACAAAGACGAATACGAGGTCGCACGGCTCTACCTGCAGCCAGAGTTTGCCGATCACGTCGCCGCCACCTTCGAGAAGCCGGCGAAGCTGATCTACAACCTCCAGCCTCCGCTGGCGCGACGGCTGGGTCGTCACCAGAAACTGCATCTCGGGCCCTGGTTCACTCCCGCGTTCCGGGTTCTGCGCGCTGCGCGTGGCCTCCGCAGCACCCCCATCGACCCGTTCCGCAACCAGCCGACCCGGCGCGAGGAGCGAGAGATCATCGACTGGTACCGCCAGGTCATCGAAACAGTCCTCACCGAGCTGTCCCCAGCCAACCACCCCGCGGCCGTCATGCTCGCCGAGCTGCCGGACAGCATCCGCGGCTACGAGGACATCAAGCACCACAACGCGCTCCGCGCATACGCACTCGCGGAGGAACTCATCGAAGGGCTACGCCGACCGCGACTGCCCTTGCTCATTGCCCGCTGACAGTGTCGCCGCCGGCGATGACGCACAACGCGTGGCGCGCTGCCGGCACGACCAGGTCTGGATCCAACTCGGTCAAGGCCACCACGCCAACGCTGGCAATGGCCCAGCCGGCTTCGTCCGCCAACGGCATCGCCAGACCCCACGCGCCGCTCTCCAGCTCACTGGAGGTGATGGCGTAGCCGGTCGCTCGCGCCGTTGTCACCTGGGTGCGTTCACCTTCGACGTGCGGTCGGCCCGCAAGAATCGCGAGCCCGGGCGCTCCCACCGTCAGCGGATGCCGCGAGCCGATGCGGTAGGCCACGTGCATGCGCGCGCTGCGCGGCTCGACGACGCACACCGTCATCGCCTCGTCGCCTTCGGCCAGGGTGAGGAAGGCAGTGGCGCCGACCGTCTCGGCCAGCTCGGACAGCGGCGGCGCAGCGGTGCTGCGCAGATCGGTCCGTACGGCGCCCGCCAGCCCGAGGAGGGTTACGCCGAGCCGGTGGCGTCCGTCGGCGTCCCGGGTGATGAGGCCGTGCGCGCGGAGCGTGGCCAGCAACCGGTAGACCACCGTGCGATGCGCGCCGAGTTCGCCCGCGATCGCGTTGACGCCCAGTCCGTGCGGATGGCCGCGCAGGATTTCAAGCACCCGTAGGCCGTTTCCCAGCGTCTGGGAATAACCCGGCGGCAGAGCGTTGACCTTCATCCGCGGTGCGCTCTACTGTTCCGACAAGAGCGGAAAATAATCATCAGGAGCGATTATCGCACGGGAGTGGACCATGGGGAACGAGGATCTCTATCGGGTCGGTGACGGGCCGCATGCCGTTCTGGGCTTGCATGGGTGGTTCGGGTCGGCCACGTCGTGGGGATCGCTGGCCCCGTACCTCGACCGGAGCCGGTTCAGCTACTTCTTCCTCAACTACCGCGGCTATGGCTCGCGCATGGGGGAACGAGGCGAGTACACGGTGGAGGAGGCCGCTTCCGACGCGATCGGCACCGCGAATAAGCTCGGCCTCGAGCGCTACTCGGTGCTGGGCCACTCGATGGGTGGCAGCGTCATGCAGCAGGTACTGGTCCAGGCGCCGGATCGGGTCCGGTCCCTCGTCGGCGTCTCGCCCGTGCCGGCCGGTGGGGCGCCGTTCGACGACGACGGCTGGGCGCTGTTCTCCGGCGCTGCCGAGGAACCGGCCAACCGGCGCGCGATCATCGACTTCACCACCGGCAACCGGCTCACCGGCGTGTGGCTCGACGCCGCGGTCCAAGCATCGCTTTCCACCTCGGACAAGACAGCCTTCGGCGCCTACCTCGAGTCCTGGGCCAAGACCGACTTCCATCAGCAGATCGAGGGCAACCCCGTCCCGGTCAAGGTCATCGTCGGGGAGCACGACCCGGCGCTCGGCGAGGCGACGATGCGGGACACTTTCCTCAACTGGTATCCGAACTGTGAGCTTGAGGTGCTCGGCAACGCGGGCCACTACGCGTTCGAGGAGACGCCGATCGTTCTGGCCACGTCCATTGAGCGCTTCCTGCAGGACTGAGCCGATGACCGCGCCGACTGTCGACGTCTTCGATCCGCGCGTCTTCGCCCACGGACTGCCGCACGGCGAGCTGGCCCAGCTGCGGGACACCGGCCCGGTGAGCTGGCAGGACGAACATGCCGTCGGCGACTGGCCCGCCGGCCCAGGGTTCTGGGCGGTCACCCGCTACGCGGACGTCAAGCGTGTGCTGCAGACGCCGGAGGTGTTCTCCTCCTGGCTCGGGGCGACGCAGATCCGCGACCCCGAACCGGATGATCTTGGCTTCATTCGCCGGATGATCCTGAACATGGACGCCCCGGAGCACCTGCGGCTGCGCCGACTGGTCGCGGCGGCGTTCACCCGCCGGCGGTTGGAGCAATCGGCCGAGCAGATCACGGCCCGCGCCCGAGCGCTGCTCGACGCCGTCGCGCCCAAGGGCTCCTGCGATCTGCCGCACGACGTCACGGACGACTTCCCCCTGGCGAACCTGGCTGAGCTGATCGGCGTCCCGTCCGAGGACCGCGCCCTGCTGCTCAAGTGGACGAACCGGGTGATCGGCTACCAGGATCCCGAACACACCGACGTCGCCACGGACGAGGCTGGCAGACCGCTCAACCCCCGTTCGCCGGCGATGCTGGCCGACATGTTCGGCTATGCGCGTGAGCTGGCCGAGCACAAGCGGGCCCATCCCGCGCAGGACGTGATGACCGATCTGGTGCAGGCCGAGGTCGACGGGCAGGCGCTCGATGACGCCGAGCTCCAGATGTTCTTCTTCCTGCTGGTGATCGCCGGCAACGACACCGTCCGCAGCGCCCTCCCCGGCGGGGTTCTCGCGCTCCTCGTCCACCCGGACGAATACCGGCGGCTGCGTGCGGACCGCACGCTGCTGCCCACCGCCATCGAGGAGATGCTGCGCTGGCACCCCCCGGTGCTGACCTTCCGACGTACCGCGGCGGCCGACACCGTGCTCGGCGGCCAGCAGATCCGACGCGGCGACAAGGTCGTCGTCTACCACGTCTCGGCGCACTACGACGAGCGGGTATTCGACGATCCGTTCCGCTTCGACATCGCCCGCAAACCCAACGAGCACCTGGCTTTCGGTCAGGGCCCGCACCTATGCCTTGGCGCGCACTTCGCCCGATTACAGATGCGGATCTTCTTCACGGAGTTCCTCACCCGGCTGCCTCAGGTCGAGCCCGACGGCCGACCCACCCACCTGACCTCGAACTTCATCAACGGGCTGACGCACCTGCCGCTGCGCTGGACACCGCCCGACCCCAACGTCACGTCAGCGTAACTGGGCGGACACGGTACCGGCTGCCGTGACGACGGCCTCGCCCACTTTTGACACGTCTATTCGGTCGTCGACGAAGACGACGGCGATCGCGGCGGTGGCCCCGCCGTCGGGGCGGCGTACCGGAGCGGCGATGGAGCGCACTCCGGCGATCACTTCACCATGGGAACTCGCCCAACCGACCTGCCGTGCCTGCGCCAGCGCGGCACGCTCAGCGTCCGATGGGGGCTCGAGCATGAGCAGTGCTAGTCCGGGCGCGCCTTGGTCCACGGGATGGCGGGTGCCCGGCCGGTAGACGACGTGCGCCGTGGAGTCCTGTGGTTCGACGCTGGTGATGGTGACCGCTTCGTCGCCCGCGCGGACGACGAGGAACGCGGTCATGCCCAGCTCGGTGACGAGCGTGTTCAACGCGGGCAGCGCCGCCGTTTGCAAGGTGTTGCGGACACCGCGGGCCAACGCCACGAGGCCAAGCCCGAGGCCGAAGTGGCCGGCAAGGTCGCGCTCGACGAGTTGGTGTCCCTCGAGCGTGCGCAGCAGCCGGTAGGTGATCGAGCGGTGCAGACCCACAGCCTCGGCGATCTCCATGACGGGCTGCGGGTTACCGACCGCGGCGAGATGTTCGAGGATGCGCACCCCGCGGTGCAGGGTCTGGGAGGGCGGGGCGCTGCCCACCGGCGTCGGCGCCGCCTGGTCGTTTGTGGTGGTCATCGGGCGGGTGCGATGCGGCCGGTGACCTCACCGAAGCCGATCGGGCTGCCGTTGGGACCCGGGGCGGTGGCGGTGATGGTGACGACGTCACCGTCCTCGAGGAAGGTGCGGGTGGATCCGTCGGCGAGGGCGATGGGTTCGGCTCCGCCCCAGCTCAGCTCGATGAGCGAGCCGCGCTGATCCTTCTCCGGGCCGCTGACCGTGCCGGAGGCGTACAGGTCGCCGGTGCGCAGCGACGCCCCGTTGATGCTCAGGTGCGCGAGCTGCTGGGCCGCGGTCCAGTACAGGCCGGCGAAGGGCGGTGAGCTGATCAGCTGTCCGTTGAGGCGGACCTGCAGAGTGATGTCCAGGGCCCAGGGGTGCTCGGTGTCGCGCAGGTAGGGCAGGGGTTGCGGGTCGCGTGCCGGCGGGGTGACGCGGGCTTGGTCCAGCGCGGCCAGCGGTACCACCCACGGCGAGATGGAGGTCAGGAAGCTCTTGCCGAGGAACGGGCCGAGCGGCACGTACTCCCAGGACTGCAGGTCGCGGGCGGACCAGTCGTTGAGCAGGCACACCCCGAAGACGTGCTCGGT
>JAABUM010006468.1_pt1 | contig 11477 bp, 13 predicted proteins | sample 5559161 | NCBI WGS metagenome assembly JAABUM01 (sample SAMN10711868, study PRJNA513369) | rock metagenome | isolation source: Antarctica rocks | place: Antarctica: Victoria Land, Siegfried Peak nord | reverse complement strand
CCGACCACAGCTTGGCCAGCACCACCGGGATGAGCACCAGGGCCAGGGTGACGTGGATGCCCTGGGTCAGCCGGTAGATCCACGACGGGCTGGTCGGCCAGGCAAACAGGTAGAACCGCAGCAGCCCGGCACCCGGGGTGGTGTCATTGCCGGCGAGACGGGGCTCGTAGGCCGCGTACGACAGCAGGCCGGTCACGATGACGACCGGCAGGCCGATCAGCAGCACCCGGGCGAACGTCGCAGTAAGCCACGGGCCCCGCAGCGGGCTGCGGAAGCGGGGGAGGGGGGGCTGGCGCATGCGGCTCCAAGGACGGTGACGGGCTAAGCACCTGTAAGTGCAGCCCGGCCGGCTGGCGTTACACCAGATCCCGAAACGTCTCGACGGCGCGTGCCGTGCCGGGCTGTTGTTGAGTCGGCTTTGGAAGTTGAACTCCAGTCGATGTGTGACGGGTCGTTGCTGCGTGGACCTGCGGCCGCGGATGCCTGCTCGAGTAACTCGGCGGACTTGCGCAGCCGGCCGCGGGGTGGCCGGGGCTAGCCCCTTGTGGAAGTGGACTGTCAAGTCCAGATGGCCGTAGAGTGCGAGGATGAGCGAGTCCACGCTGACCCGGCGGGGCCAGCAGACCCGGGCCCGGATCGTGGAGGCCACCGCCGACCTGGTGCTGGGCCAGGGCGTGCGAGCCACGACGTTTGATGACATCCGCAGCGCGACCCACACCAGCCGCAGCCAGCTGTTTCACTACTTCCCGGGTGGTAAGGCCGAGCTGGTCCGCGCGGTCGCGGTGCGCCAGACCGAACGGGTGCTTGACGGGCAGCGCCTGCTGCTGGACGAGCTCGACAGCTTCGAGGCGCTCCAGGTCTGGCGGGACGCGATTATCGGGGCGCAACGCGACCGGCAGTTCGTGGGAGGCTGCCCGCTGGGTTCGCTGGCAAGTGAGGTCGCCGAGCACGACGAACGGGCCCGCGAGCTGCTCGCCGCCTCGTTTGCGCAGTGGCAGGCGCACCTGAGCCGCGGGTTGCGCAGTATGCAGCGGCACGGCGCCCTGCAGGCCGGCGCCGACGTCGAGGACCTCGCGCTCGCGACGATCGCCAGCCTGCAGGGCGGGCTGTTGCTGACCCAGACCACCCGCAGCATTAAAGCGCTGGAGGTTGCGCTGGACGCGGCGCTGGCCCACCTGCGGTCCCAGGCCACCTGAGCTGGGTTTGGTTCAAGGCGGCTCCGGGTCGCCCGGGTGCGCCGTGGGCATGAGAGCAGGCGCCCCGGCGAGCGTCAAGCGCAGCCCGGCGGTTGTCTTTGCCGGCGGACAGGCAGCCGTTGGGAGGTCACCAGCATCAAGCCCGCGTCGGGCTTGTTGCTGCCCCCGGCCAGCCGGCTGCAAGTGTTCGGTCCGCCCGCCGGCACCCGACACCGACACCGGCACCGCTGGCACCGCGTGGGTGCTGCGCGGAGCTGTCAGCAACACCCGCGACACCCAGCCCAGCGAGCAGGACGCACTGACCGCAATACAGGCAGAACTCGGCCGCTACAAGGCCAGCCGGTTGACCAGCTCCTCAAACGCGGCCGAAAATGATGTGCTGGAAGCGTTCCCCGAAGATGTCGCGGCTTTCGTCCTGGGACGGGCTTCCACTAGCGCTTGGAATCGACGATCGGGATCAGGGCGGCCCTGGCTGCGGGCGCACCCTCGAGTGGACCCATTTCGAGCGGGACGCCGGCATCCGGTTGGCTCCGTGACGCCCACCCGCGCCGGCGCGTGTCGCGCAGCCGCAGCCAACTAGGCGAAGGACCAGAGCCGAACCTTCCCGAACTATTGGACTTGACAGTCCAGTCCCTGTGGAAGAAGGTGGACCACACGGTCCAGTCAGTGGGGAAATCGGCACTGGGATCCACGGCACGGTTCACCGCGCCGGCGCCGTTACACCACACCTAGGAGATCCATGACGATCGCGACCCCCACCACCCACCTCGCCAACGGCCAGCAGATGCCGGCGCTGAGCGTGCCGCGGGTCGGCGGCGGCACCATCTCGCTGCCCGGCGACCTTGCCGGCTCCTTCGGGGTGGTCCTGATCTACCGGGGTGCGTGGTGCCCGTTCTGCAACGCCCAGCTGTCCGGGTTCGCCCGAGCAGCGCAGATTTTCACCGAGCTCGGCATCAAGGTCGTCGCCCTGTCCGTCGACGACGAGGCGACGTCGGCGGCGCTGGCCGACAAACGGCACCTGAGCTTCCCTGTGGGGCACAGCGCCGATGCCGACACGATCGCCGCGGCTACCGGCGCCTACGTCAACGACGAGCCGCGCTACCTGCAGTCCACCGGGTTCGTGCTCGCCCCCGACGGCAGCATCATCACCGCGGTCTACTCCAGCGGCGCCATCGGCCGGCTGCTCGCCGACGACGTCGCCGGTCTGGTTCGCTACGCCACCAGCCACAGCTGAGCTCGCCGTGACCCCGACCGGGCCCGATCCCGGCGGTCGTGACGGGCAGCAGGAAGCGGAGCTGCTGGCCAGGCTCCGGGCCGGAGACGAGGTGCTGTTCGCCCAGCTCGTCACCGAGCTCACCCCGGTGCTGACCCGCCTTGCCCGCAACTACACCCCGAGCGCCGCCGCGGCCCAGGACGCCGTCCAGGACACCTGGCTGACCGTCATCGACAAGCTCGACAGCTTCCAGGGACGGTCTGCGTTCAAGACCTGGGTGTGTGGAATTCTGGTGCACACAGCGCGGCGCAGCGGCGTCCGTGAAGCCCGCACCCTGCCGTTCAGCAGCATTGGTGGCGACGACCGCTGCCCAGCGGTGGACCCGGCCCGTTTCCACTCCCGCCTGGACGCCGGCGCGACCGGCAGCTGGTGCAACCCGCCGGTCCGCTGGGACCAGATCCCCGAGGAACGGCTCGCCGGCAAAGAGCTGCGCCGGGTGATCGAGGCGGCCATCGCCGTGCTGCCCACCCGACAACGTGAGGTCATCACCGCCCGCGACGTGCTGGGCATGGACGCCGCCGAGGCGGCGTTGACTCTGGGCGTGAGCCGCGGCAACCAGCGCGTCCTGCTGCACCGGGCCCGCAGCAAGGTGCGTACCGCGCTGGAGTGCTACGGCGCCGACGTCCTCGCCGAGGCGCCACCCCGGACCCGGCCGCCGAGGCGGAGCAGCCAGGCAGGAGGGACAGCATGAGCGGGCTATGGCGACACCGGTCGGTGGTCTGCCAGCAGCTGGTGGAGATGGTCACCGACTACCTCGAAGGCGACCTCGACCCCCGCCGGCGCGCTGCCCTGGAGGCACACCTGGCGCAGTGCGAGCACTGCACCGGCTACATCCAACAGGTCCGGCGGATGCTCGAACTTACTGCCGGAACCCTCGAGGAGCCCGCCGACCTCCCCCCAGACCTGCTCTCCACCCTCACCTCGCGCTACCGCCAGCGCCACTGACTCGCCGGCCAGGGCGGTTCGGCACGCACGCGGCGTGCGCTGCGTCGCCCGGGCCGGCGGCGGCCCGGTCACCGGCAACGTGGCACTCCTTGCTGCCCGGTCGGTGGCCGGCGGCTTTGGGGGCAGGTGCATCAGCTCAGGTGGCCCGTGCCTGCCCCGAAAGTTGGCACCGACCGTCCGCGCAACAACGACAACCAGGAGCAGCTGTGACGACCACCGATACCGGGCAGCCGGCCGCCCGGACCCTGCGACCGGGTGAGCGCTTTCCCGACCTTGTGCTGCCCGACCACGACGGGCACCCCAGGCGGATCAGTGAGCTGGCCGGCGGCGACCCGCTGGTGCTGCACACCTACCGCGGCTGGTGGTGCCAGCTCGCCGACCTCCAAGACGCCGCGGACGCCGCAGGGGGGGAGGAGCAGGACGACGAGATCAGCGACGAGTTCGCCGAGCTCCTCGACTCGGTTCCTTGACTCGGTGCCGGTCGCTTCCCGGCTCATGGAGCTGCTCGAGGCGTGCGGCTGGCACGGCTGGTCCAAGTTCGAGCGGGTAGGCGGCTCCTCGCGCGACAACCAAGGACACGTGCGCCAACCGCGCTGATCCTCGCGGCTGACCGGTGCCCCGTCCGCGACGACTGACCTTGCGGAGCACGTCCCGCAAGTCGATGATCGCTACCGGACAAGATCCGGCGTCCCGTGCAGGGCGAGCGGCCACCTAGTACCGCCAGAAGCACGCCAGCTACCGCTGCACGTCATGCCCAAGCCTCGGACCTCGGCGACGAGGAGCATGCCGCTCGCGTCCCGCTAGACGTCGGTCTACGGGAACGTCAATGATCATTGGTCGGCGGTTTTCGCAGATGCTGCGGGGGTGACGGCCCTCAGTTGAGGGCCTGTCTTGGGCTCGCGGAAGTCGGAGGACCTCGAGCCGTCACACTCCGCAGCCCTGGTCCGTCACCAGGGCATGAACGCGCCGAGAACGTCGTCAACGAGCGACCCAAACCGCACGTCCCGGGCCCGACCGACATGTCGCCTAGGCACCTTCGTGTCGGCCCCTCGCCGCGATGCATGTCTGCGGCGCCACAGGTCAACAGCCCCCATCGTCCGCGCCTGCGGCGAAGGCGTGCCGGTCCTTGTACAGGCCCTATGAGCACCTGACCAACCCACCAATCCACCAATCTCACCAACACCACGAGGAGATCCCGATGAAGACCCTGACCTGCCGCCAGCTGGGCGGCCCGTGCGAGCTGGCACTGACCGGCGAGACCGCCGACGACGTCATCAAGGCGCAGGACCGGCACCTGCGTGACGCGGTCCGTGGCGGTGACGCCACCCACCAGCCGGCGCACGAGGACATGAAGGGCCGGTGGCGGCACCCGGTCCGGTCCATGAGGTGGTACCTCGAGACCAAGAAGTCGTTCGCCGACCAGCTCGAAGCCTGAGGGGCCGGGGTGCGCCCGAGATCAGCCGGGCGCACCCCGGTCGACGGGCTCCTCGCCGTCCCGGCCCCGCACGCCGGCCAGCACCGCCGGCTCGGCGCGGAACGCGATCCGGGTGACCACGCCGTCGACTACGGAGAAGTCGAAGGCCACCCTGGCCTCGCCGCGGTGGACCCACGCGGCACCCGGCCGGCGCTCCACGAAGACCGGCAGCGCCGCCTTCGCCGCCCCGTCGAAGAAGTGCGCGACCTCGACCCGACCGCTGAGGCGCTCGGGCGTGCCCATCGCCACAGCGGCGGCGTCCCCGGTGACGACGACGTCGGGGGCCAGCAGGCCCAGCAGCCGGCCGAAGTGGCCACCTCGTGCGGCGGCGAGGAAGGCGTCAACCACCTCCCAGTCGGCGAGCGCATCGTCCCGCGCCGGCTGGACCACCTTGGCGCGGGCCCGCGAGGCCAGCTTGCGCGCCGCCGCGGGCGTGGTGTCCAGGACCGCGGCGATGGTGGAGAAGTCGAAGCCGAAGCTGTCGTGCAGAACGAACGCGACCCGCTCGCCCGGGGTGAGCCGGTCCAGGACGACCCGCAGGGCCACGCCCACCGTGTCGGCGAGGGCCACCTCGTCGGCCGGGTCGACGACCTGCGCGCCCTCGCCCTCCTCCGCCTCCTCGGGCACCGGGACCGCCGCCCGGAGCCGGTCCAGGCACAGGCGCGTGGTCACCGTGGTCAGCCAGCCCGGGAGGTTCGCGATCTCCTGCTCGGTGCCCTGCAGGCGCAGCCACGCCTGCTGCACGATGTCCTCAGCCTCCGCGGCGTCGTGGAGCACCCGCCCCGCGAGGCGCACCAGGCGCGGGCGCTCGGCCTCGAAGGCGGCGGTCTCGTCCATAGTGGTCACATCGTCCTTCCCGGCGGCGTCGTACTGGTGACGGATAGCCGTGATGTGGTGTGACGGAGGTGCGACGTGCGCGAGCAGCAGTCCGACCAGGAGTCGGCGCAGCAGAAGATCGACGAACTCGTCGACGGCCTGGGCGACTGGCGCGGGGAGCGGCTGGGTGAGGTCCGCCGCCTGATCCACGATGCCCTGCCCGGGGTGAGCGAGACCTGGAAGTGGATGGGGAGCCCGGTGTGGGAGCAGGACGGGATCCTCGTGGTCGGCAACGCGCACAAGGGCAAGGTGAAGCTGACCTTCCCCCGAGGTGCGCAGCTGGCCGATCCCGACGGCCTGCTCAACGCCGGCCTGGCAGGCGGCACCTGGCGGGCGATCGACCTGCACGAGCAGGACACCCTCGACGCCACCGCCTTCCGAGCACTGGTGCGGGAGGCCGCAGCCCTCAACGCGAGGCCCGGACGGTAGCGGGCCGTTCTCGACACGGCCGGCTGTCGCTGTGTCGGCTGGGTGTCGTTGAGGGTTCCTCTTGCGGCACTCCGCCAGCACTTGTCACGCGGCGGTGACCTGCGAGGAGACGGCCAGGAGGCCCACCAGTCGACGAGCCGGTGGAGCTGCGGACCAGTCCCTGTCACCGCGCGCAGAACAGCTAGGGCAGCCCGGGATCACCGCGCCCGTGCGACGCTTCTAGAGGATATGGAGGTGCCCGGTCGGAGGGCCGGGACCTCGCTCGCAAGTTGACGCGGGTTGCCGGTCCGGGCGAGAACCAGGGCCGGTAGAGCCGACAGTTGCCAGGAGGGCCAGCCCTGCGCCTGCGGCGCGACGGCCATGTTCTCCAACAGCAGGTGGTCCTCGACTGGCTCGAGCACGAGCAGGCCGACGATTCGGTCGCCGTGCTCGGCAACCCACGCACGCCCAGATTTGACGACCTGGGCGTAGTCGGCAGTCATCGGTGCCGGCTCCCGACCGATCCGGTCCACGTACAGCTGTTAGGCCGCCTCCGCGAGCTCCCGCATCTCGCCGGCGTCAGCCCGGCCCGCGGGCCGACGGGCAGGCAGTCGGCGATCGACTCCCCCGCGGTCCGTAGCGCCCGGACCTGACGGACCTGCGCGTCGGTCAGCCGGTGGCGGTCGAGTAGTCGATCCCCTCCCGCAGCGAGCGCAGCAGCACCCCCGCCTCGGTCAGCGTTCCGATGGTGCGGATGATCCCCGACAGCGACCGGCCGAGCCGGTCCAGCGCCACCACCACGACCACGTCACCAGCACGGGTGTAGTCCAGCAGCCCGGCGAGGCCGGGACGGTCGTCCCGGGCGCCGGACAGCTTGTCGGTGAAGATCCGCTCGCAGCTGGCGGCGGTCAGCGCGTCGTGCTGCGCCTCCAGCGACTGGTGGTCGGTGCTTATCCGGACGTAGCCAACCGTCGACACCCGCAGAGCGTCTCAGAACTCGGCAGCCTCGCCGGGATCGGCACGCCCGGTTTCGGACTGACTTGTGAGACGAGAGCCCGGCCGCCGGTCCTGGGAGAACGCGTCAGCGCGGTGTTTCACCCCGAGCCGTCTCACTACCAAGGAACTGGGACCTCCCCCTCCCACGCTTCTCGCCGCTCAGGAAGCAGCCTGCCCTGCCGCCGCGGTAAACAGATGGGTTTTTCAAAACGCCCCCACCGCCTCCCGCAGTATCCCTGGCAAGTTGCAGGGGAACCAGGACGCCGGCGACTTCGCCCTGTCCCTGGCCGTCCCCTCGGGCGTCTTGTCGGGGTGGCCCTGTCGTACGACGATGTCGGCGCGGCCAGGCGGGCGGCCCGACCGCCGCAGGTCGGTCACCACCTCGACAGCGCCGCCTGTGGCCGGCAGAGCAATCGGGTGTCGGACGCGGTGACCGGGCACGCCCGGCGCGAGGCAGAGGTCGGCGGCTACGTCGCGGAGGCCGCGGCCAGGGCCGTCCTCGACGAGGGACGGGCCGCGCTGGGTGCGCTGCTCGGCTTCGCCGGCGAGGACATCGCCTTCGTCGAGAGCGCGCAGTCAGCGCTCACGACCCTGCTCGCGGCCCTCCCGCTCGAGCCGGGCGATGTCGTGGCGTGCGCGCCGGGGGGAGTTCGGCCCGAACCTCGCCGCCTTCGACGCGCGCGGGCTGCGCGTGGCGGAGCTACCGACGGACGGGGAGCAGCGGATCGACGTGGCCGCCTTCGCCCGCTCGCTGCGGCGCCCGGGGCCACGGCCGGACCTCGTGCACGTGACGCAGGTGAGCAGTCACAGCGGACTGTTGCAGCCGGCCGCGCAGATGGCGCAGGTGTGCCGGGAGCAGGGTGTCGTGTGCGTCGTCGACGCCGCCCAGTCGCTGGGGCACGTCGATGCCGTGACGGTCTCTGCCGCCGCCTACGGCACCTCGCGCAAGTGGCTCGCCGGGCCGCGCGGGGTCGGTCTGCTCGCTGTGCGGCCAGCCCTGGCAGGACGGCTGCGGCCGGCCCTGGGCCCGGACCGATGGCCCGAGGACCTGCCGGCTGCCCGGTGGGTGGAGTCGCGCGAGGGGCACATCGCCGGACGGGTGGGCTCAGCCTGGCGGTGGCCAAGCACCAGGCACTCGGTCCCGAGCGGGTGCGGGCCCGGCTCGCCGCCATCGGAAGCCGCACGCGCGCCCTGCTGGCCGGCGCCGGCGGTTGGCGCGTCCTCGAGTCCAGGGACGAGCCGACGTCGATGACGATGCTCGCCACACCGATCGGCGCGGACGTCCGGGCCGTGCACCGTCGGCTGCTCGCTCTCGGCGTCTCACCACCTACGCCGGGCCCGAGCGTGCGCCGCGGGAGATGCGCGCCCCCCGGCTGCGGGTGAGCCCTCACCTGGACGTGACGGACGAAGACCTCGCCGCGATGCTCGATGCCCTCGAGAGGCTCGGCGACGGACTGGGCCAGACTTCGACGTTCTCTCGTCGCTAACGTGACAGCCCCCGTCGGCGGAGGGACAGCGCTGCTGGGCGGTGAGCCGGGCGTGCCGCGCCATCTCGGCGCCCCGGTCCCCAAGTCATCGGCCGTTTCAGCTGCGGCGGCAGGTCGCCGAACACGGCGGTGATCGCGTCGGTGACGATCAGGCTGGTCGGCCGGTCAGTGGCACGAGCATGAGGTAGCGGCTGCTGCGCTCGACCAAGGTTGCGACCGCGCTCGCGCCGTTCGCGCCGATGACCAGATCGCCTTCCGTAAGACTGAAACCGGCCCAGGGGGGCCGGGCAAGGCTGAGGTCTGCTTGCGTCTCGAACGCTCACTGGGAATGTTCACCCGGTCTCCTTGGAGCACCCTGGTTGCCTATTGAGATGTGCGCTCGGTCGCTCGTTACGGATGTGTCGGCGGGGTGTTCCACGCGGCCGTGTTCGGCGTTATGACAGGACACTCGGGGAGCGGAGAACCGGCGATGTCAGATTCCGGGCCAAGTCGGTGCTGTGGTCCACGACGGTCAGGTCGAGGCGCAGCCGGGCGGTCTCGGCGATGACGTGGGCGTCCTTGGCATCGGTCTTGCCCTCGCCGGTGAACGCGGCGCTCATCGCCGCCACGACCCGGCCCGAGGCATACCGAACCTGCTGGCCGGCCTGGGCCAGCAGTGCCAGCAGAAGCGCCGCAGGCGCGCCGACGATGTCCACCGCCCACTGCACCTGATCGGCCAGCTGCGACACCGCACCGATCACCGCGTCGATCTCAGCCTGGTCGTTGAGGAGCTTCACTGACAGCAGCGTGGTCACGGCAGTGGCCCGTGGTGGGTCTTGCCGACGTCGATCCCGCCCAGACCGGCCCCAGTGCAGCGCTAGCGCTGGGATACGGACCGACATTCAGGAGCTGCCGCGACGTCTTGCGCGGCAAGCTTCGACTGGCGAAAGGCCCGCGGGGCGGGCATGGTGCCTCAGCCGGGTCCCGCGCCGGGCCGGTCCGACACCTCCCGGGGACATCAACTGCTCGGTGAGCGGCGTCCGCCGTTGTTGGTATCGGCGATCGTCTGCAGCCGCTGCACACCGTCAGTGAGCATGCGGCTTCCCTGGGCGGCGAAGTCGAGGACGACGCCGGGTGGTCCTGGCCGATCGCCGCGGTACACGCCGAGACCGGTGAGCATTACCCCGGCGGTGCGGGCAGCAGCGACCAGGGCTGCTTCGTCGATGTGCTCGGGGAGCAGGACGCTGAGGGTAAGGCCCGCCGCGGTGGCCGTGAAGGGCCGCCAGTCGGGCAGGTACATGGCGAGCGCATCCAGAAGGGCGTCGTGGCGCATCCGGTAGCGCTGGCGCAGCATGCGCAGGTGGCGTTCGTACATGCCGTGGCGCAGCAGTCGAGCCAGTGCGTGCTGTTCCAGCACGGGTGTGCCGGCGTCGGCGTCGCGATTGGCCTGCACCAGGTCGGCGTGCATTGCCGCGGGTGGCACCAGCCATCCCAGTCGCAGCCCGGGCGCGAGGGTGGCGCTGACCGAGCCCAGTAGCGCCACCCGGTTTGGGTCGTCGCGGTGCAGGCAGAAGCTGGCTGGCTGGCCGTAGGTGAGTTCGGCGCCGCGGTCGTCCTCGACGATCAGCCCGTCGTTGTCGTTCGCCCAGCGCAGCACCTGGCTGCGGCGGGTGTCGCTGAGCCGCACCCCAAGGGGGAACTGGTGGGCCGGGGCGAGCAGCGCCGCGTCGGGGTCGGAGCCGGCCAGCACGTCGACGTCTGCGCCGTTGGCGTCGACGGGTAAGTCCACGGTCTGTAGGCCGAGGCGGGTCAGTTGACGGCGGCGGACGGGATCGCCGGGCAGTTCGACGGCGACGTGGGAGGCTCCGCGCCGGTGGGCGACGGTGGCGAGCAGGGCGACACCCTGGGTCACACCGGCGACGATGAAGACGTCGTCGGCGTGGATCGCTGCCGAGCCGCGGGTCCGCCGCAGGTAGGAGGCAACTTCCTCCCGTAGAGCGCCCACCCCGGCGGGTGGTGGCAGCCCGAGCTGGCGGTGGGGCACCTCACGGCTGACGGCGCGCATCGCGGACAGCCAGGCCTCGCGGGGGAAGGCGCTGAGGTCACCGACGCCGGGGCGCAGGTCGACCGGCTCGGCCGAACGGACCCTGTCGGCGAGCCGGCGCAGCGGACCCCGCGGCTCGGGTGCCGGGCCTCCCGCCCACGCCGCCACCCAGGTACCGCCGCCGGGACGAGTCTCCAGATAGCCCTCGGCGATCAGCTGGGCGTAGACCTCGACGACCGTGCCCCGCCCGATCCCCAGCTGGGCGGCCAGCGCCCGCGACGACGGCACGAGCTGTCCGGCGTCCACCCGGCCGGTCACGACGGAGTCCACCAGGGCGCCGCGCAGCCGCTCCCGCAGCCGGCGCCCGGGCTGCTCGTCCAACGACAGCGCGAGGTCGACGGCGCTGCGCCTGCGCACTTGGCTGCCACTCATGACCCGAGGCTGGCCTACGTCACCGGCCATGGGCAAGTGGTCCGCCCGAGCGGGACGTCAGTGGTCCGGTGCCGGTGGCCGCCCCGGCCTACCGTCAGCCGAGCAGAAGGGCACGGCCACCATCGCCACCATCGGGGTGGCACCCAAGCCCGCAGACCAGTCCCGCCCCCGCCGCGCAGGTGTGTCGCCACGTGCACGACCGGTCCCGTCGAACACTGCTGCCCAGGTGGGCGGCCCGGTGGGCGCGCGGCACGGGGGGCTGCGGCGGCTGCCAGGCGTGGAGCACGGCTAGGCGCCTGGAAGTCCACCGGGCGAACGACACGAAGGGACACAGCTATGACAAGGGACAACGCCATGACACTGCTAC
>JAABUM010006465.1_pt1 | contig 11479 bp, 16 predicted proteins | sample 5559161 | NCBI WGS metagenome assembly JAABUM01 (sample SAMN10711868, study PRJNA513369) | rock metagenome | isolation source: Antarctica rocks | place: Antarctica: Victoria Land, Siegfried Peak nord | reverse complement strand
GAATGGGGATAGGGGTCTATTGTGGTAAACACGACACCCTTTGGTACCCCGGGGGCAGCAGGGTGGAAGAGTGGGGGTGCGAGACCCTCCCGCTCATGGTGGCCAACGCAGATGATAAGTCGCTGACAGTCTTTTACACTTCGTCAAATCGAATAAGGCGCCACAGACAGGCCGCACAGAGTGGGGTTCGTCACAACGACAAGCAGAAAGTGGTTCGCAGTACTCTCTAGTTTCTTGTCTGAAATCGTACATGGCCCAGGATGATTCTCCTGGAAAGCGCCGGGCCAGCCACGGGGGCTTTGTGCGGGGCACTCTCTGAAGTTTGTACAGATCCAGACATCACACAGCGGAGGCGACTAGTTCTCGGGGATGCCCTGCTCTACTGGCGCCCCCGCAAGTCCTGCCCGAATCTCATGCGTGCGGTGCCAGAGCTGACTGCTGGACGGGCTTCGCTCCCCTGGAATGCGAACCAATCAGGTCCGCGGGAGCGTCGCCGCGCCGCCCTGGGCCTGCATGGGACGCCGCCGCAATGGCGGATGTCGCGCCAGCGTGCGACATGCCCCCGCCAGGTTCCAGGAGCCCGACACTCAGTACCGGTAGTGCTGGGGCTTGAACGGCCTGCGACACAAGGCACGTGACATTGTCAGCACCAGAAAACACAAGGCGGCAAAAGTACGAAATGAACGACGCACGGAAAGGCCACTTCCTGCATGGGAATTGTGCAGTCTAGCAGAAGCATGACGAGGCAGATCTGGAGAAGATGGTACAGAAGGAGCAGTAGAACACGGGCAGCAAAGTGGCGCACCCGTTGATGGGCACGTTGATGTACGCTGCCTGGTCGTCAGTGAGCACGGTCAGCTTCGCGCCCAGCTTTGGCAGGTGCAGCGCCGCGACCTGCAGGAAAGGAGGAAACGATATGAGCCCAGGACAGAACAATAGGGAGTAAAGGAAGCAAGAGGATCAGAACGGGCCCAGGGTAGGACAGAACAGGATAACACTGTTTCGAGATGCAGTCAATATTGCAGTCAATGTAGGGAGTTGAGGTGTTCGCGGGTTGAGGTGCGAGCAGAAGGGAATGCGACGAACCTTCTCGTCCAGGTGCTTGGGCAGCACGTAGACCTTCTTCTCGTAACGGCCAGACGCGCGCCTGCGGGAGTGCAGCAGGGATGCAGAGTTCAGGACAACCATTAATGCGGCACAAGTGGCAAACCTGAACCTACTTTCCGTGTGATGGCCTTGCACAAGGGTAATATTTGCAGGGAGGGTAGAAGTGCCCTAGACCCTAAACCCTAAGGTGCGAGCTCGATGCATCATCCCAGAGCAGAGGCAGCAAGAAGAGGAGACGCACTCGTTCCAGAGCTCCAGCTGCGCGATGACCTGGTTCGTGAACGAGCACGACATGACGAAGCTGGGGTGGCCTGCGCAGATGACAGTACCACAGGGTTCAGCACCAATTGCAAGGATGGAGGCAGTGGATGGCGGAAAGGCGAAGTTTCGTTTGACGCAGCGACTCCAGCAATGCAGTCAGGGAATGCAGACGCAGAGTGCAATATGAGGCATACTGTCTGTCACACTCAGCAGCTCAGCGGAGAGAAATTAAGGATTGCGCACCGGTGGCGCAGCCCAGGTTGAGCAGGCGGCCCTCAGCCAGGACGATCACACCGTGGCCGTCCGGGAAGATGAAGCGGTCCACCTGCATAAGTTTTGAGAATTTGCTGAAATCTTGCAGGCCTGTCAGGGCAAGGTTCCATGCCGGCTGCGCTGCTGATAAGTTGAAAACAGCTCAAGACACCTGCGCTCGCTGCAGGCTCTTTATGACCCGCTGCAGATCTGCTTCGAGCTTCCTGAGCTTGTGGGGTGCCGCAGACAGAGCAGGGGCCCGCACACCTGCGGCTTGATGTTCTGGCGCTTAATTCCCTGCCAGCCCATGAGGCCCGCCATGTCGATCTCGTTGTCGAAGTGACCGATGTTGCCGACGATGGCGTTGTTCTTCATCTTCGACATGTCCTCCGCCATGATGATGTCCTTGTTGCCGGTGGTGGTCACGAAAATGTCCACCTGGTCGATGACATCACGCATCGGCGCCACCTGCGACATTGACGCGCACAAACCTCAGGAATCGTGTGGATTGTGCGTGTGGTGACTCGAGCGCAGGTGCAGATTGTGCTGCATCTGTGGACGGCCACAGAGGAAGCTTAGAGGAAGCTCGGCATGCAAGCCACATTCCACCCTCAGGAGGCATCATGATGCATGCACCTGGTAGCCCTCCATGGTGGCCTGCAGCGCGCAGATGGGGTCGATCTCTGCGACGATGACGCGCGCGCCGGCGGCCTTCATGGCGGACGCACAGCCCTTGCCGACGTCACCGTAGCCCGCAATGAACGCAACCTGGCGGCGGTAATACGAGAGGGGGAGTCAGCAGCAGGCACAACACTGCTGACGGCAGCAGCATCATGAACCATGCAGCGGGGATGGCTGTGCCGAAGGCTGTGAGAAGCATGCATGCAGGCCTCCTCTGCATGTGTGTCGGCGCCTGCCATTGCAAAGCTCACTATGCGTTCATGCAGCAAAAATTGACTTTGGAAAGCGCACCTTGCCGGCGATCATGACGTCAGTGGCGCGCATGATGCCGTCAGGCAGCGAGTGCCGGCAGCCGTATACATTGTCGAACTTCGACTTGGTGACGGAGTCGTTGACGTTGATGGCCGGGAACAGCAGCGCCTCGCTGGCCTGCGCATCAGCAGGTTTCAACGAGTAAGCCGACTGCTTGTGCTGCGGCTTGCATCGTCGGGACAGCAATCAGGCAACACAGAAACCTGGTGCTGTTGTTGCGGCTGGCGTCCACTTTGCTGCACCAGTTGCAAGCAGTGGTAAGCAGCCAGCGTAGATAACATGCCGCATGCAGCCAAGCCACACCTGCATCTCATAGAGCCGCTTGACGCCGGTGGTCGTCTCCTCAGACACGCCCTCCATCTCCTTGGCCATCTCCGTCCACTTGGTGGGATTCTTGGGCAGACCCTCCTTGATGATGGCCAGCACAATCTGGAACTCAGGGTTGTCTGTCGACGTCGGGTCGGGCAGCGTCTTGTCCTTTGCGTACGCCGCCTCCGCCTTCACACCCTCTGCACTTGCAGACAAGACCGTCTCAACACATGCAGACACACATACTGTCAGAAATATCGAGTCGAAAGGGCATGACCTGCTCTCCATTTCAGGCACCTTTGTGTAATGCCCTTGCAGCGTTTTCTTGATGCCTGTTGGGGCGAAAGCAAACCCAGCCGCCAGATGCCTTCACCACGGCATGCAGAACCTCTGCTTTCACGTGCCCTCTGCAGCAGGAAGACGGCACTCTGCGGGGTACACTCACAATGTTCCCGAACAGCCCCAAGGACGCACCGTGGATGAGGAGCGTGGCGTCACCGCCGTCGTCAACCAGCAGGTTTGCGCCGCTGCCGTCGGGCCACGTCAGCATCTGCTCTGTGCACCACCAGTACTCCTCCAGGGTCTCGCCCTGCAGCAGCAGCATGCACAGCCTCGTCAGAACGATGCTGGCGGTAGCCTTGTCAGAACGATGCTGGAGGAGTGTGAAGCATGTGGTTGCCTGTCCACAACAGGACTTGCAAAGAAGTTCCTGTGGTTTGTATGCAGATTTCACATGCATGCATCGCCGTGGCGGGAAGGTGGCGTCATCGGCGTCAGGCCCTTCACAGCAACTGGCGCATGATCCTGTGTTCCATGCCCACAGAAAGGTGTGGAGGCGTCAGCTGCAGTGCACAACACACCTTCCAGGCGAAGACGGCTGCAGAGTCGCGCGCGATGGCCGCCGCGGCGTGGTCCTGAGTCGAGAAGATGTTGCAGGAGCACCAGCGGACCTCAGCGCCCAGCGCCGTGAGCGTCTCGATCAGCACGGCCGTCTGCACGGTCATGTGCAGGGAGCCGGCGATCTTGGCGCCCTTGAACGGCTGTGAGGAGCCAAACTCAGTGCGGCACGCCATCAGGCCGGGCATCTCAGCCTCGGCCAGGTCGATCTCCAGGCGGCCGAAATCCGCCTGTGTGATGTCCTTCACCTTGTACTGCGGGCAGCAGGCGCACAGGAGCAGAGTCGGAATCAGCTGGGCAGTCATGGTGCTGCAGGGCCAAGGCACTGCAGTGCAGCAGCGAGCTCAAGCAGCTGCGACCGGCGCAGCACGACATCGCTGCTTGTGGACGGCTGGTGCGTTTCGACTGAGTGCCCCATAGGCCAGCGATCGCGCTTGACAAGCGACGTGCTGGCTGAACCACCAGTTCCTGATTGCAACTACGGTCGCCATCAAGAGTCTACGCGCCATGCTCAGCAGCCTATACGCATGTAGATTATATATGCATGCAACAAATCTGGCCTTCACACAGCCGGCTTACGGCGAATTGGCATCAAACCGACGGCAGATCACAGGTATCTTACGCGTGCACTGGCCGGTGAGCCCATGTCAGGCTGGATTTCCCACAAGATGCCATGTATGTTGGTGAACGAGCACGGCAAGGCATGCGGTGTCGCCCGCGGCGAAGATCAGCACGAGAGCAACCGACAAACCTGATATCCCGATTCGCTTTTTGTGATGTCTGCCTCCGTGAGATTCAGCTTGTCGTTGAGGTTCGACATGGTGGCGGTTGTGCTTGGCTCAGTCGTCAGAGGAGGAAGCTCGCTGTATGTGCGAGGCGAGAAAAGAAAGAATTTGTTCAGGCGGCTGGTAACCAAGCCTCAAATAAGTGGCACAGGGTGGCCAACCGTAGACACACTCTGGAGACGAGCTTCGAATTCAGACTGCGTGGCTAGCTGGCAGCTATTCCTTCCTTCATGCAAAACTCACTTGATCATCTGCGGACGCCACAGATGGTCTTACATGCGTGAAGCTCACTCCAGGACACAGCCTGTCGGCACTGTCGAGAAGCCGGTTTGAAATCGAGCTCCGTATGGCGCTAGCGTAAAACTCGTGATGGATCAGCCCCGACTAGTCAGCAACTCGTTCGCTTTGCGGTGTATAGTCTACACACGATGCGCTGGGCTCCTTGATTCAACAGGCTCTGCGTTTGAAACTTCAGAAAGCAGCGGTGCCACCGCATGGCAACCCCTAGCAGCGGTGGCCATCACCGCCGCGGCCGTTCTGATGATGCCACGCCGGGAGCGAGCCAAAGCTCTTCGGGTCCAGCGTCTGCTCCAGGGTCAGCAGCGTGGAGCCCATGTGCCCCCACATACCTGCATGACAAGCGATCGTTGTGACACATATGACTCTACACGGACGACTTGTGCGTGGGGGAGGGCCAGGCCATGCATGCACGAGGTGCAGTTGATAGATACAAGGTGCCCACCGGCGAGCTCTGGATGCAACGCCTCCGCCACAATCTCCGCGGAGTGCACCACCCTGGGGCTGCTGCGGTTGAAGTACGTCAGGCCGTCTGCGACGAAGACGCGGCTATTACGCACCGCCGTCATCGCCTTCCACTCTGCGAGGCAGCTTGCCGAGTTGGAAACCATTAAAACACACGCAGCAGCAGCAGTCTGCAGCATCGCTCCCTGTAAAGCTGCAGCCTGTGATTCAGCAAACATCAGCCCAGCTGCTTGTGCTGGCTGGCAACATGGGATTGCATATACCACAGCCGGCCTGATCACCTGGCGAGTGGAGGTACTGCGCCTCCGCCAGGTCCTTGGCGCTGCGCTTCAGGTCGAAGCCTGCAGCGGTAAGAAGTGACCCCGACCGCGCATCAGAAGGGCCAGCTTGCTCAAGACATGCACAGGGGGTCCATGACGCAGCAGGTGCGGCGCTGGTCGCTGCCGCAGCCAATCATGTGGACGTGGGCATGCTGACACGAAAAACAAAGCGCCACACCGCAGGGAGCAAAGATGAGGCAGTGTGGCTCTAGCGCCGCAAGATCCGCCAGGGAGAGCGTTGCCACGTGGCCGCCCTTGTCGCCCGCGAGGCACTCGGCGCCGGCGGCCTCCGCCAGCTCAGGGTGCCTGCCAGCAGTTTGTGAGTCTCACTTCCTTTCAAGTTGACTATCAGGCGCAGTCCTGATGGTAAACCTTCGACGCTGAGCAGTTCCGCTGCCAGGTCCAAGGCTGACCACCGCTGCCAGGCTGTTCAGAACGTCAAGCAGAAGACAAGGGCGCTGGACTCGAGGCGTGCTCCTATGCAGGGAACTTCGCTAGATGGCGCTCAGAGAGCAAGGCGACTACTGTCAAGGTTGCATCCTTTCCCTCGCACTATAAAATACATACGGAAAACCCACCAGTGGCCGCTGCCCATGATGGGGTCGATCCACTCAATCAGCGCCACCCGCGGCGGCGGCCCTGGCTGCCGCACCTCCGCCACCGCGTCTTTCACTGCCTGGGAGGGCGAAGCACAGGCACATCGAAAGCTGAGTGGGGGCACAACTGTGCGTGAGAACCTCCAAAAAGTGCATTGCCCGTCCTTCGAGGGCGTTCACTCTGAACTGAGGCTTCGCGCAACAAGCACCAGCTCCAGCATTGAGTGCGTTGCCAGTAGCTGTGCGCTTTAGATGCCGCAATCAACCCGAACAGCCGATTGGATGACAAGTTGCCAGCCTGCGCTGCGCTGTGGTGCGCAAAGCAACACTGGTGCAGCACTGCACTGAGACATTGCGTTGGGGTGACAGTGTTCTGTGGATCGCACTTCACACGAACCTCAATAATGGTCTACATCTGCGCTGTGAAGTGGCGGCCGCGTTGCGACAAGCCCCATGTAGTTCCACCCATACATGATGCCAATCGAGCAATCGCGAGATGTCCATACCTGAATGGTGGCCTCCATCTGCGCCGCGACGCGACGGCCGCGCTCCGGCACGCCCAGCGCCGCTGCAATGTTGGTGACGTCGCCGCGGATGTCCGCCAGGCTGTGCGGCACCAGGGAGATGATGCGCACCTCGTCGCCGCCCACCACCGCCTGGCCGTCGCGCCACGCACAGCTGGTCTGCGGCGCACAGACTTCTGTAACTTCTCGACGTGTTGTAGCGTCTGGTCCCGCCGACGCTGCAGCACCTTCGCCGCACGTTGATGCCTGGCCGCGGCGCCAGGTGCAGCTGGTCTGCGGCGCACGAATGCTTGTGACTTTGCGTATCAATGCATCACGTTGTCAATCGAGATGAAAAATTTGGTGCTGCCGCGCCGCAGCCCGTGACGGCCTGGCTCTCACGCCAGGTGCAGCTGGTCTGCGGCGCACGGAGTTCTGTGTACAGGGTTTCAATGCGCTAGAAATCACATAATCAATACCACTGACTTGGGCCCGCCGCCGCCATCGCCCATAATGGCCTGGCTGCTGCGCCAGTGCAGCTTTTCTGCGGCGCACGAAGCGTAGGAAAGCGTGAATGTTGGTACAATTGATGTCTTAAGTCTGTACTTGATGCCTATTGAGAAGGAGGGTTTTGTCCCTGCCTGCGGGGTCCGGCGTCAGCAGGCACTGGCTGGCAACCGCAGGGCAACGCTGCTATTGGAGCCGGAATATAAAGTTTAGGGCAAATGGTGTCCGGCAGTAGCACGTTGCACTTGCTTTGCTTCAGATGCACAACAGTGCTGCAGGCAGGGGCAAGATATTCAGGCATACACACAACACATGTGCGCCTGTCGCGCCTGCCACATTGGTTCCCGGACAACATGTCATAGCGATGATATTAAGGATGTCACTGAGCATGGAGTCTGCACCAGGGTTGGGATGTCGGCGAAGACAGGTACTGCAGGACACCTAGCTGACAGACACCACTTTTCATGTGCTTTGGCGCCGCTGTGAATGCACCAGCCCGACTGTACGGGGTGACATCACACCTTCCTCTCACTTTTGGCAACTCATACCAGTGCCGGTCCAGGCTGCAGTCCAGCCACCCCAGTGCGTTAAACATTCCTTCGGCCGGGTTGCGCGGGCCTGTGGTGCTGCCCCTGTCAGTTGCCACGCGCCTCTCATATTGCACCCACTGCCAGACTGTCCCGCCGGTAGCCAGTACCGCCCAGGCGTCATTTGATGCCATGTCGTGCTCCTGTAGGACCAGCTTCCTGGCGAGCTGCTGAGGCCAGGCAGGCACCCCAGAACAAGCTAGTGACAGACGAGGAGCTGACGTTGAGCAGGGAGCTCGAGTCGAGCGACCTGCAGTCGACCATCACTGATAAAACGCACCTGGCAGGCCGCGGCCCAGGAGTCCACTGCCTCCCGCAGCTGCGGCTCCGACACGGCGCACACGCGACATTGGTCCTGCGTGATGATGACGTTGGGCGCCAGCTCTGCCAGCCTGCACGGCACCAGTGTTAGCGAATTCAGGCAGTTGGACTGCCGTCTGAGGGCCGTCAGCAGCAGCTGCGCGCTCGTCGATGTCTCGAGTCTGGGATGCCGATGCATTGACATGCTGTGGGCAGCTTTGCGGCGGCGGTGCCGCAGCACACAAGGGTGCGTATCGCGAGGACCTCGAGGCTGGCAAAGGAAGCATGCAAGCGCCCGGCATCACCCTACCTATCAGCGTAGATGGTGTAGACACAGCGGCCGGCCTGTAAAGCCAGATTGCAGCAGTCGGTTTGCAGCAGTCAGAAGTCATGCACAAATGCACAGTGCACATCAGCAACAGCGTGAGCAACGGCGGGTGGACACAAAAAGCATCATCCGGGGACACAGCAATCACCTTCACAATGTCCCGCACGGCGGTGTCAATAGCGACGCTAGGAGCATCGGGGTCCATGTTGGGCTCTGAGCAGCTGGGCAGCTGCGATGCACCGACGGGCGTGTTCATCAGGTTGGACGCATGAGCTCTGAGTTCATATGGCAGCTCGCAGCGTCGTGTTGGCACACCGTGGGCGGCGGCACGAGCCGCAACAATCGCACAAAGCACACTGCAGGTGCTGCAGACCTTGATAATGCTGCTCGGATAGTCGCACTCGTGGCTGATGCCGACCAGAAATTGCGCCATACCCAGGCGTGCCACGATCTCCGTGGATGCTGCAGTGCGCAGACCGCCGCCGCTTGCTCAGCAATAAAGGTCTGATGTGGTGCATGCCACCTAGTGCGCCCTTGGTGACGATGGTTGGGTACATAGTGATGAAAGGCACGTGTCAACCTCAAAAATCCCAGAAGCTCTGAGCGTGACACTTCTGCTCAGGTCACACCTGATAGCAAGGATACGATCCTCAGGGGCTGTTTCCCATCTTTCCCGCCCGCCGCAGACATCTTCGAAAGTGCCTGATCGATCGAACACGTTTGGTTTGTCGTCGGCGAGTCGGCGCCGTAGTCGCGAGACTGCCCAGCTGTGAGCTCGCAGGTCGGAGTTGCAGGCCACCTTGTCAGACGTGTGCAGCTGTCTGACAGGACCAGACCAAAAACCCTTGAGATCTCCATTTCTATTGCCCACTCCTCTTGCCCGTCACAGACAGCCCGTCGCCAGTATAGCACAGCGAGCCGCGCCCAGCTTCCTCATCAGCCGCTATTAAGCAAGCTAGCTCTCGAAGGCCGACGCCGAAGGGACGCCGGATCCGGAGGCAGTCGCGATTTATTGTCCGTACCTTCCCAGCAGTGAGTACTCTTCGAGGCTTATATAATCTCAGCGCCGACCGCAGAAAGCCCCAGCAACATGATGCAGTTCTGTGACGATTGTAACGGCTTCTTCTCGATGAGCTCGATTTTCAGCCGGGAGACGCCTATGACCGGGGCGTCACGGGTTGACGTACGCTTCGTCCTAGAGGCGTCCCAGATGCCGTAGTTCCGCGGGCGTCGCGCAGTCGGGTCGCATAGCAGCTTGTGAGGCTCGCCTGACCTGTCGCGATCAAATGAGGCGCCGACGTACCGGCTTGGGGTCACCTGCGAGTCACCTAGGAGGAACTGCGCCCTGCAGGCCGGCCACCAAGTGAGCCGGTGGCTCTGTCAAGGGCCAAATGATCTGACAACCCGAGGACGGTTGCTTCTCTGATTGCCGCATGCGTCATCAGGCGTCGGTCGGCTTGCCGTCTTGCATAATGTTCTGCAAGAGGCCTGGACGTCGTGTACTTCACTCTCAAAGGCAGCTGACAATGTTGCGTTGAAGTCGACGGTGCATTTGTCGGCACTGCATTGGCATCGCTCTTGGCAGTCATTACAGACTGTAATGACTGCCTAGAAGCCGGGGGATGCCGCAGCAGAGGGGTCGGACGCGCACGGGTGCGCATGCCAGGGGCCTGTCAACGGTTGCCAGTCTCGATGCGCGGAGGGGGCAAATGATTTGACCTCAGAAGTGAGCGCATCGTTCACTTTTCTAGCTAACGGGGCGCTCAGGCTATTCACAACATCTCAAATAGCTGCCTGGGCCTGCCAGCTGCCGTCCGCCACCTGCCCCTTTCATCTCAGCATTCATCTCGCTTTTGTCATCAGGTTGAGGGGGTGCATTCGAACGGCCAGGCTGCCACATGCCAGTTTGCGCCGAAGCGCAGCGCGACATATCTGGTCTTATGCAACTCTGACTTGATTTGGCCGTCCAGCCGCAAGCACTCTGGGCCCGAGACGTGTTCTTGAGTAGCACCGTCCGGCTACTCGAGCAATCGCCGAAGTCCTGGTCCGTGGCAGTCCAAGTCATCCTGAGCAGCCGCTTGAACTGCTTTAGTTGAGCGCAGGACTCCTATTCCTTTCGTCTTCTCGATTCGCGTCTTCGCACGACGCGGAGTCGTCGTGCATTCGGCCGTCAGTCAGCCATTGACACTCAGTTTATTACACGCTGCAGGCACCTCCGCCAGGAGCGTACTGTTGGGCCGAGGACATGTTGCTGTGATAATGAGCGGTCGTAGGCCTCAGCCGCCGGCCGCTGTCAGCGCAGTGCCACCAGCCGCCTGACTCATGCAGCCAAACAACACATGACGACCCTGGCAATGCAGCCGGCCCTGGGCGCCGCGCCCGGCGCCTCCGCCTGCCAGCAAGACATCGGCATGGCGTTCCAGCAGCAGCTCTGCCAGCAGGTGCGGGCTGTCAAAGACTCTGCATCAAGATGGGCTTTCACCTTACGTGTGCTTTGCCATCTGAAGCCACAGCCTTGTACATGGTTTGCGACCGCTTACAAGTACTGTTTTCCGATGCAGGGCGCTGTCAGCGCGTTTAGCATGCAGGGCAGCTACCGCAAGCGCAAGGACGGCTGCTCCCCCAGTTTCCTGGAGTCCGCTGCGGCGGCGCTCCTGCAGGACACCGGCTTCGCAATGAGCAGGCGCCCCGCTGACCCGGCCCCTTGCGACGAAATGTCAGCCAGCCAGGACAGCCCAGACTCAGATTTGCCGCAGCAGCTCAGCTTCCTGCCGCACACTCCCGGCGCCGCCGCCTCTCAAGGTGAGGCTGCAGGCAACGCCTTCAGTAGTCTGATGAACGGGAATGAACAGCAAACGCGTACCATGCAGGCTGCTGTCTCTTCTGCCGTGACCAGTACCCAAGCAGCGCCCCCTGCAGACCTACTTGTAACGAAAGATATGCTTGCCTCCGCCGAAGACCCGATTCATCCC
>JAABUM010006464.1_pt1 | contig 11481 bp, 12 predicted proteins | sample 5559161 | NCBI WGS metagenome assembly JAABUM01 (sample SAMN10711868, study PRJNA513369) | rock metagenome | isolation source: Antarctica rocks | place: Antarctica: Victoria Land, Siegfried Peak nord | reverse complement strand
CCGCGCGTTGGCGGCAGGGTGCCGGATCAACCGGCGCAAAATCAAGCCCAACACCTACCAATTGCTGCTCAATCCTGACCTGGCAGGATTAGGTTGATGTATATGGGGGATGGCGACCTTCTGCTCCCAGGCATTCTCGGTGGGGCCGGTGCGCACCAGCCAACTCACCTTGCTGCTGACGGCCTCGCCCTTGGCGGCCCCGCCCAATGTAGCTCCGGCCACAATGCCTGTCGCGGCCGCCGCGGAGGCTTTGAGGAAGCGGCGGCGGGCGATACGGCTATCGTATTGCATGACGTGACTCCTTCACACTAACGCACTGAATGAGGATGGTTCCACGGAGGTGGGCTACGTCACCGGCTGCGTCCAGGGGGCTCCGTTGGCGCTACCCACCGACTCGTCAAGCTATTGTTCGCGCTGGCGCCTCCTTTCCGCTTTTTGAGTCCTTGTCCTTGACGCCGCTGACCACTCAGCCTTTGACGCCGCTGACCACAATGCCCTGGATGAAATACTTCTGGGCGAAGAAGAACAGCAGCACACAGGGCAGCACGGTGACCAGCGAGGCGGCCATCAGCAGGTTCCAGGGTGTGGTGCCGTAGCGCCCGGTAAACGAGGCCAGGCCCAGCGAGAGGGTGTAGTTGTTCATGGAGTTCAGGTAGATCAGAGGAGCCAGGTAGTCGTTCCAGTTGTAGGTGAACGAGAAGATAGCCACGCTGGCCAGGGCGGGCTTGGCCAGGGGCAGCATGATCCGCCGCCAGATGCCAAAGTAGCTGCAGCCATCAATCTCGGCGGCGTCGTCCATCTCGCGGGGCACGGTCATATAGAACTGGCGCAGCAGGAAGATCAGGAAGGCGCTGCCGAACTACGGTGGCACGATCAGGGGCAGGAATGTGTCAATCCAGCCCAGGTTCTTGAACAAGATGTACTGGGGGATCATGATCACGGGGTAGGGCACCATCATGGTGCTGAGCACCAGGATAAACAGGGCGGAGCGGCCCGGCGCCCGCAGCCGGGCGAAGCCGTAGGCCACGAACGAGTTGGTTAGCATCTCACCGACCAGGATAGATAGGGAGATGATCAGGGTGTTACGCGCATACAGGCCAAAGGGCAGGAAGGTCAGCGCCTTGCTATAGTTGTCCCAGTGCAGCGTGCTGGGCAGCCAGAGCGGCGGAAACACGAGCACCTCGGGCAGCGTCTTGAGTGAGGTGCTGAGCATCCACAGGATGGGGGCCAGCACAATCAGGGCGCCCAGCAGCGCGACCAGGAAGGTGATGGCGCGCTGCAGGGCCACCCGAGCCAGCTTGTGCCGCCGCTGGGTGACCGCGCCGGTGTGGAGCGCCGAGGGCGCCTTGCCGGAGAGACCTTTAACGCTCATGGCCGATCGCCCCCTTCGTAATAGACCCATAGCCGCGACGATTTGAGCGCGAGCAGGGTCAGCGTGAGTATCAACAGCAGGAGGATCCAGGCCATTGCCGAGGCGTAGCCCATATCGGTGGAGGAGCCGCCAAAGGCGTTTTGCCACAGGTAGTAAATATAGAACAGGGAGGCGTAGTGGGGGCCGCCCTGGGTCATCACGGCGACCTGGGTAAACGTCTGGAAAGAGGCAATGATGCCCGTGATCAGCGTGAACAGGATCACCGGGCTGATCATGGGTAGGGTGATGTGCCAGAAGCGGCGGGTTGCCCGGGCGCCGTCGAGGCTGGCCGCCTCGTACAGTTCGGTGGGTACGCCCTGCAGCCCGGCCAGGTAAAGCACAATCGAGCCACCCACGGCCCATAGGCTCATGATGATAAACGAGGGCAGCACGGTCTGCTCACCGAACACCCAGGATGGGCCGCGGATGTGCAGAAAGGTCCATAAGGCCCAGTTGAGCAGGCCAAACGCCGGGTTGAAGATCCATAGCCACAGCAGGGCGACGGCAACGCCGGACACCACGCTGGGCAGGTAGTAGACGGTGCGGAAGAAAGCCACGAAAGGGATCTTCTGGTTGAGCAACATGGCCACGGCGAGGGCCAGCACGACGCCCAGGGGCACGCTAACCAACGCGTAGATCGTGGTTACCTTCAGCGACTGCCAGAACAGATCGTCTCCGGCCAGGTCGGTGTAGTTCTGGAACCCCTGGAAGACCGGTGGGTTGACCACATCGTAACTGGTCAGGCTGAGATAGGCCGAGGCGATGATTGGACCGGCCAGAAAGATCAGAAACCCGATCAGCCAGGGTGCAATGAAGATGTAAAAATGCAGCGCTTCATTGCGCGAACGCGTCAGCCAGCGGCGGCGGCGCGGCCCAGTTGCTGCCACAACGGCCACGACAGACCTCCCAACTTCCAACTAGTTCCTTAAGATCAGGCGCCGCGGCAGGGATGCCAATGGTGTTGGGTAGTGTACTGGACGCGGGCCAGGGAGGGCAAGCGGACGCTGACCAGCCCCCTACCATGCGCCATGCTCGCGTCCGACCTTGACGGACCTATCCTCAGGGTACACACTCTTGAGCAGACGGGGCCTGCTCAGGACGATGCCCCGCAATGCCCTGAGCGCAAGAACAGTGAGGAGTACGCCATGGTGACCAGCGCGAAGCGGCTGGCTCGGCTGACCGACGACGAGGTGCGGGAGCGCCTGGAGGGCCTCAACGGGTGGGAGATGGACGAGGGCACGATCAAGCGTCTCTTCAAGACGCCTAGCTTCCCCGCCTCCATGATCCTGGCCAACACGGTGGCCCAGTTGGCCGAGGCGGCGCAGCATCACCCCGATATGAAGATCAGCTACCGTAAGGTCAGCGTCAAGCTGATCACGCACTCGTCGGGTGGCCTGACCGAAAAAGACTTTGCCCTGGCCCGGCAACTTGACGCCGTGCTGGATTGGCAGCCGGGGCCGCCGCTTGGCCCAGGTGAGGAGTGAGGACCGCATGGTGAAGAAGATCCTGCTGCAGCTGGACAGCGACGCCCACCCCAGCGCGTTTGATCAGGTGGCCGCCTACGACGGCGGAGCCGACCATATCATGAGCTACGGTGGCGTAAGGCCCCAGGACGTGCGTGCATTGGTGTATGGGGTGATGTTTACCCGTGGCGCTGAGAGTATCAAGAACAGCGCCGTCTTTGTGGGCGGCTCGGATGTGGAGGCGGGCGAGGCGCTGCTGGCCGAGGTAACCGGCAGTTTCTTTGGCTCGTCGCGCACCTCGGTGATGATGGACTCGAACGGCTGCAATACCACGGCGGCGGCGGCGGTGGCCCGGATCACCGGCGCGGTGGACGTGGCGGGCAAGAAAGCGCTGGTGATGGGGGCCACCGGCCCGGTGGGCCTGCGCGCCGCCGTGCTGCTGGCCCGCGCCGGCGCCGAGGTGGTGGTCACCTCACGTTCACTCGAGCGGGCCCGGGGCGTGGCCCAGCGGTTGCTGGAACGCTACGGGCTGCGGGTGACCCCCGGCACACAGGACGATAGCTCGAGTATGGCCGAGCACATCAATACGGCCACGGTGGCGCTGACCGCCGGGGCCGCCGGCGTGACCCTGCTGCGTGAGGGGCAGTGGACGGCCAGCCCCAGCATTCGGGTGCTGGCCGACGTCAACGCCGTGCCCCCCCTGGGCATTGAGGGCATCAAGAGCGGCGACAAGGGCAAGGAGCGCTCCGGCAAGATCGCTTTTGGGGCCACCGGCGGCATCGGCGGCCTCAAGATGCGCATCCACCACCACTGTATCACTCGGCTCTTCGAGGCAAACGACCTGACGCTCAACGTGGAGGAGATCTACGCCATCGCCCGCGCACTATAGGGCGGTCAGCACACTGCCTTCTCTTGCAACACCTCCGTTCCGGTTCTCCCGGCCAGGGCGGCGCATACAACAGTTGGCCACGCCTGGATGGGGCGCGCGGTGAGGGTACTGGTGGTAGGTATCTGCACGCGGCCGCTGGCCTGGTCGGCGCGGCGCAACGGCGACGCTGACGTGGTGGGGCTGGACTACTTTGGCGATCGTGACCAGCGGGAGGCCGGCGAGACCTATGCTCTGGAGTCCGACTTCGGCCTGCCTCTCACGGTTGACAACCTGGCCCGCGCCGCCGCAACGATCCACCATGACGCCGTGGCCTACTCGGCCAGCCTGGAGAACCACCCCGATATGGTGGCTCGGCTGGCTGGGCGAGCTATCCTGCTGGGCAACAGCCCGGCTACCCTGCGGCGTGCGCGCCACCTGCCCACCCTGGCCCGGGTCTGCCGTGGCGCGGGCATCACCTACCCGCCCACCCTGCTGCGGCACAGCCCACCTCAGGGTGAGGCCTGGCTGCACAAGCCGCGCCTGGCTGGCGGGGGCCACGGCATCCGCCCCTGGGTAGACGGCGATGGGCCGCCCAGGCGGGGCACGGCGCTGCAGCGCCACATCTCCGGCCGGCCCATCTCGGCCACCTTTGTGGCCAATGGGGCACAGGCCGTGCTGGTTGGGCTGGCCGAGGGATTGGCCGGGCTAAGCCAGTTTGGGGCCTCTGGCTATACCTACTGTGGCAGCATCGTGCCACCAGGGGGGGCGCCAGGGACGTGGGTCGCCCTGCTGCCGCGGCTGACCGGGATAGTCACGGCGCTGACCCGCGCCTTTGGGCTGGTCGGCCTGAACGGCGTGGACCTGATCGCCGGCCCCAGTGAGCATGACATAAACTTACTGGAGGTCAATCCACGCCACTCGGCCTCCATGGAGTTGATCGAGCGGCTGTATGGGGCGCCGCTGTTCCGCTGGCATGTTCAGGCCATCACGGAGCGGGCACTGCCGCGGTTCGACCTGGGGGCGGCGCTACGGCAGCGCGGCGACCGGTGGGCCAAGGCTATCATGTATGCGAGAGGCGCCCTCGTGGTTGGGGACACGACGGCATGGGCGGCCCACGGTGTACGCGATGTTCCACATAGCCACACGGCTATCCCTGATGGCGCGCCGCTGTGTACGGTGCTGTATCATGGCGATGGTGATAACGCGGCGCTGCTAGATGGTCTGGCCGAACGGGCCGCGTGGGTGCTGCAACAAGGGCAACTGGCCCCGGCATGGTGTGGTGACCGGGACGACGAGCAGGAGGCCAGGCATGGCGCGTCATGAGCATGTGGTTTGTCCTTTCTGTCCCCTGCTGTGCGACGATGTGACCGTTGAGGTGGAGGGCGGGAGAGTCGTCGCCGCTGAGGGGTGCCCTACCGGTCAGCGGCTGTTCACGCTGGATCAGCATGGAGATGCGCCGCCCATGGTGGAGGGTCGGGTAGCGGACCTGACCACGGCGGTACAGCGCGCGGCGACGCTGTTAGCGCAGGCGCGGCGGCCCCTTGTGCTGCTGCTGGGGAGCCAGAGCAGCGAGGCGGCCAGCGCGGCGGCGGCGCTGGCGGCGGCGCTGTGCGGCGTGGTGGATGGGCCACCAGAGCTAGCCGGCACACTGGAGGCGATGACCCGGGTGGGGCTGGCCAGCGCCTCGCTCGGCGAGGTGCGCAACCGTGCCGACACAATTGTGCTGTGGCGGACCGACCCAGCGGTGAGCCACCCCTGCCTGGCGCGCCGCTTCATTGAGGCGCCAGGACTGTACCGGCCCGGCGGGCGGGCCGACCGCATGCTGATCGGCGTCCACGACCATGCCGCGCCCGGCGGGGTAGACGAGGCGCTGGCCTTACCATCTGGGGACGGCCTGGAGACGCTCTGGGCGCTGCGCGCGGCGGTGCGGGGACCAGCGCCACACGGAGAGGTGGGCGCGCTGGCGGGGCGGCTGCGCGCGGCCCGCTACGGCGTGCTCCTGTACGACGCCAACGCTCCGATGGCCGAGATAGCCGGGCTGCTGGCTCTGGTGGACGAGTTGAACACGGTGGGCAGATGGGCGGCCTTTGGGTTGTTCAGCGCGCCCAACGCCTGGGGCACGGCGGCGGCGCTGGCCGGAGCGACCGGCTACGGGCGGGCGGTCTCGTTTGGTGGGGCCGGCGCCCAGCACAACGGCGACGAGTTCGCCGCGCCAACGCTCCTGGGCAGTGGGTGGGCTGACGCCCTGCTCGTGGTGGGCGCTGGCCCGGGGGACGCCCTGCCTTTTACCGTCCCTCCTGACCTGAGCGCCATCCCCACGGTGGCCGTGGGTGTACGGCCCGCCGCATGGGCCGAGCAGGCCACGGTATGGCTGCCGGTGGGCCAGCCCGGTGTGGCCGCGGCGGGCACGATGGCCCGGCTGGACCGCGTGGCCCTGCCCCTACGGGCGTTGGTGGAGAGCCCCTGGCCGGCGGACCATGCTATGGTGCGGCTGTTGCTGGAGGAGGTGGTCCGCCGTGTGGCCTGACACCGCCACGACAGGCCCACTGCTGCGCATCGCGGGGGGCATGGTCTACGACCCAGCCAACGGCGTGGAGGGCGCCGTGGCCGACCTGTGGGTGGCCGGCGGCATGGTGGTGGGGCCGCCCGAGGCTGGGGCAGCCGCCGCGACGACGACGCTGGACGTTACTGGCCTGGTGGTGATGCCCGGCGGGGTGGATATGCACACCCATGTGGCCGGCCCCAAGATGACGGCTGGCCGCTTGCTGCGTCCTGAGGAGGCCCGCCGGGCCGCATGGGGCGAGATGAGCACGGCGCCCACGGTGGCCGAGACAGGCCGGCGCTACGCGGCGATGGGCTACACCACGGTGGTGGAGGCGGCCACCCCGCCGCTGTTCGCCCGGGGCACGCACCTGGAGCTCAACGCCATCCCCTATCTGGATAGGGCGTTTCTGGCCCTGATGGGCAACAACGCCCTGCTGCTGGACGCGTTGCGCCGGGGTGAGCGCGAGGAACTGCGCGAGATCGTGGCCTGGATCCTGACCGCCAGCCGGGGCTTTGGGGTCAAGCTGGCTAACCCCGGCGGCGTAGAGAACTGGAAATGGGCGGCTGGAGGTGATGTGGCCGGCCTGGACGCCGAGGTGAACGGCTATGGCGTGACCCCACGGGCGGTGATCACCGCGCTGGCCGAGGCCGTGGCCGAGCTAGGCCTGCCCCACCGCATGCACCTGCACGCCAACAACCTGGGCACGCCGCTGAGCTACGCCACGATGGCCGAGACGATCGCCGCGCTGGACGGCAGGCCGGTCCATCTGGCCCACCTGCAGTTCTCCGGCTATGGTCCACGGGGCAAAGCCGCGTTCGCCTCGCGGGCGCCGGAGCTGGCCGAGTTGGTCAACGGGCGGCCCAACCTGACCCTTGATGTGGGCCAGGTTGTCTTCGGTGAGGCCACCACGATGAGCGCCGACGCGCCGCTGCAGGATCGCCTGCACCGCCTGAGCGGCAATCGCTGGGCCAACGCCGACGTGGAGAACGAGACGGGCACGGGCGTGCTGCCCTACCGTTTTAGCGCCGGCGTCTACGCCAACGCCGTGCAGTGGGCCACGGGGCTGGAGCTGTTCCTGCTGGTGCGCGACCCCTGGCGACTAGCCCTGAGCACCGATCACCCCAACGGTGGCCCCTTTACAGCCTACCCCGGCATCATCCGGCTACTGATGGAGCCGCAACACCGCGCCGAGTGGCTGACCAGGATCCATCCCCGCGCGGCGCGCCGTGCGGCTCTGGGCGATCTGGACCGCGCCTATACCCTCTCCGAGATCGCTATCATCACGCGGGCCGCGCCGGCGCGGATCCTGGGCCTGACCGCCAAGGGCCACCTGGGCGTGGGGGCCGACGCCGATATAGCCATCTACCGGCCCGACGCCGACCGTGAGGCCATGTTTGCCCGCCCCGCCTACGTGCTAAAAGGCGGCGTGGTGGTCGCCCGTGATGGGGCCATCGTAGCCCCGCCGGAGGCCACCCCTAGCCGGACCTACTACGTCCAGCCGCCGCACGACCCGGCTATCCGCGGCCCGATCAAGCGGTTCTTCGAGCGGGCCTACAGCGTGGCCGTGGAAAACTACGCCGTGGGCGCCGACGAGGTGGCCAACGGCAAGGAGGTACCATGCCAGCCATGAGCGCGCCGGACACCGCGCCGACGCTTGTCTTGCGGCCCCGCGAACCGCTGCCCCCGGGGTTAGAGGCCACCGCGATCCGCCCCGATGCCTTTGCCACGCTCTCCAGCGCCGAGATTGGGGCGCTGCGCCTCCCGCTGGGCCGGCGCGGCTACCGGCTAGCCGAGCTGTTCGCGGTGGAAGGAGACCCCTGCGACCGGGTTGTGCTGGCCGGCGACGCCAGCGCCCTGGCTGGCCTGGGCAGCGCCATGGCCGCTGGCGAGCTGATCGTGGAGGGCGATGCGGGGCCGCGCGTGGGGGCGGCGATGAGCGGCGGCGCGCTGACCGTGCGCGGCAGCGCGGGATCCTCCGCCGGCCAGGGCATGGCCGGTGGCGTGCTGCATATCACCGGCGACGTCGGCCACGGGGTGGGCGGCTGCCCGCCGGGGGCACGGCGGGGTATGGCTGGAGGGCGGCTGATCATCGGCGGCCAGGCGGGGGCGCGGGTGGGTGAGCGCATGCGCCGCGGCGTGATCGTCGGTCATGGCCCGATGGGTCCCGAGGCCGGCTCCTATATGCGCGGCGGCACGATTATCGCGCTGAGCGGGCTTGGCCCCCATGTTGGCCTGGGCATGAACCGCGGCACGATCATCTCATTTGGCCCGACGCCGCTGTGGGCGGCCCTGCGCTTCGATTGCCTCTATGACGCCGTGTTCGCGCGGCTCTATCTGAAGGCGTTGGGGATCGGACCGCCGCCCGGTGAGGCGGTTCGCTATGAACGCTATAGCGGTGATATCACTGCGCTGGGCAAGGGGGAGGTGCTGCGATGGCAGCCGGCGACCTGACGGGTGGTCTGGAGCTGAACAGGGCCGCGGCGGAGATTGTGCGCGGCATGGCCGCCAGCGCGGGGCAGCTGGGCGTGCGGGTGACCACGCTAGCCAATGGGGCCACGGTGGTGGACGCCGGGGTGGTCACGCCGGGGGGCCTGCAAGCGGGGCTGCGTTTCGCCGAGGCCTGCCTGGGCGGGCTGGGCACGGTGGCGCTGACCCACCAGCAGGTCGGTGACATGTGGCTGCCCGCGCTCGACGTGGTGGCCGACCAGCCGGCGGTGAGTTGCCTGGGCTCGCAGTACGCGGGGTGGCAGGTCAAGGGCGATGGCTTCTTCGCCATGGGCTCAGGGCCGGCCCGCGCGCTGGCCCGCCGTGAAGACGTGTTTGAAGCCATCGGCTACGCCGAGTCCGCCGACGAGGCTGTGTTGCTGTTGGAGGGCAGCGCGCTGCCCACGGCGGAGGTCGCGGCGGGGGTGGCCGCTAAATGCGGTGTGACCACCGAGCGGCTGTATCTGGTGATCGCCCGTACGGCCAGCCTGACTGGCAGCGTGCAGATCGCCGCGCGGGTGGTGGAGACGGGCATGCACAAGCTGCATACGCTGGGCTACGACGTGCGCCAGGTGGTCGCCGGGTCAGGGACGTGCCCGCTGGCCCCCATCGCCAAGAACGATATGCGGGCTATTGGCCGGACCAACGACTGCGTGCTGTACGGTGGCCGCGCCTGGTACACCGTGACTGGCTCTGATGAGGCCATTAAGGCAGTGATTGAGCAGATGCCCTCTACCGCGTCAAAAGACTATGGCACGCCCTTCTACGACCTGTTCAAGCGCTACGACGGCGACTTCTACAAGATTGACCCGCACCTGTTCAGCCCAGCGGAGGTGTTCATCACAAACAGCGCCACGGGCAACACCTACCACGCGGGGCGCCTCAACCCCGAGGTGCTGCGGGCATCATTGATCACGGAGCCGTGAGCGCCCGCCGTCCGCGCATCGGTGTGCTGACCGGCAAGGGCTCTCGTTGGCATACTGGCGTGCTGTGCGCGGCCCTGCGGGAACGCGGCGCCGAGGCGCTGGCCGTGCCGGTGACCGCGCTACGTGGGCGGGCGGGCTACCCGGCGCCCCAGGCCGGGCGGCGGGTGGGTCCGCCCCGGCTGGGCTGGCAGGGGCCCACCGGCCCAACCGGCGGCGTACCCGACGAGGTGGCACTGGAGGAGTGTGACGCCGTGGTGGTGCGGGCGCTGCCGGGCGGATCGCTAGAGCAGGTGATCTACCGGGTGGATGCCCTGCACCGCCTGGCCGCCCTGGGCACGCCGGTGGTCAACAGCGCGGCCTGTATCGAGCGGGCTGTGGATAAGTTCCACGCGCTGGCCCTGCTGGAGGGGGCTGGGCTAACCGTCCCGCCCACGGTGGTCGCCGAGCGTTACGACGACGCCATGGCCGCCTTTGGGGAGCTAGGCGGTGATGTGGTGCTCAAGCCGCTCTTCGGCTCGGAGGGGCGAGGAATGGTGCGCCTGAGCGACCCCGACCTGGCCCACCGTGCCTTCCGCACGCTGGAGTTGGGCCGCGGCGTCTACTACCTGCAGCGGTTTGTGCCCCATGGCGACAGCGACCTGCGCGCCTTTGTGCTGGGCGACCGCGTGCTGGCGGCGATGCGCCGCACGGGCCAAACCTGGAAGAGCAACGTGGCCGCCGGGGCGCGCGCGGCCCCCTATGCGGTGACGGCGCGCATTGAGGAACTGGCCGTGCGCGCGGCGCGGGCGGTGGGCGCCGTCTGCGCGGGCGTAGACCTGCTGCCCGGCGAGGATGGCTGCCTCTACGCCATTGAGGTCAACTCCATCCCCGGCTGGCAGGCCCTACAGACCACGACGGCGCTGAATATCGCTGGCGAAATAGCGGGCTACGTGCTGCGGCAAGCCGGTCAGCCAGGCAGCGGCGCCCCGCTAGCCTAACCGATGCGCGCCAGAGGAACCAACGGGCAGGCGTGACCAACCGTGACGTAGCTGCCTTCCTCTACGGTGTACAACAATGCGGACCAGAGGGACCAGCGGGCAAGGAGTGTCCAGGGCAGGTCTCAGCCGCGCCATTGCCCATAGACCGTGTAGAGGTCACCCAGTGGCCGCGCCGGACCTGGCCAGTGTGGACGGGACCTCCTCAGGTGGTGCGGCCCCACACGAACGGCGCACGATCAGCGCGGTGGGCACGACCTGGATGATTGGTGGCAGGGCAGGGCGGGCGATGCGCTCGATCAGCCTGCGTACGGCGGTTTCGCCGACCAGTTGCTTGGGCACATGAACGGTGGTCAGCGGCGGATCAAGGTCGCGGGCGAAGGCGATGTCGTCGAAGCCCGTGATGGCCAGATCGTGGGGCACACGCAGGCCACATGCCCTGGCCGCGCACAGAGTGGCGATGGCGATAGCGTCGTTGGCGCAGATCACTGCCTGGGGGCGCGGGCTGGCGCGCAGGGCCTCCAGAGCCACGGGGTAGGCCTCGTCGGTGGGGGCACCGCGGCTCCGGGTCCAGCGGCAGACCATGGGCTGCCACGGCGCTGGCCACGGCGCCGGCCCGCTCGTCCAGCCTCAGTGGAGCGCCCAGGAAGGCGAAGCGGCGGTAGCTCAGACTAACCAGGTGGGAGGGCGTTTCCTAACTCATAGGATACCCTTCCAGCAGTGGGCGAGAACGCGGGCAGGGGAGCGGATGAGATCGGGACGGCCAGCGTCGTGGGCGACGAGCGCGACGACGATGACAGCGGTGTAGGT
>JAABUM010006462.1_pt1 | contig 11485 bp, 12 predicted proteins | sample 5559161 | NCBI WGS metagenome assembly JAABUM01 (sample SAMN10711868, study PRJNA513369) | rock metagenome | isolation source: Antarctica rocks | place: Antarctica: Victoria Land, Siegfried Peak nord | reverse complement strand
GGTCGTGAAGCTCCTGCTCATCGGCGGGCCTCCGTCGCTGCTCCCAATGCCCTCCTCCCCGCAGGCCGCTGAGTCTAGCAGCGCCAGGCCGCGCAGGCGTAACCCGGTCTCTCCGACAAACTGCTAGTTGATGGCCTGGGTCAGCGCCTCGAGCAGCGGGACTTTCTGGTTGTGGCGCCTGGGCGTGAGTACCGTCAGGTCGTTGCGCGCCGCCAGCAACTGGTGCAGCGGGCCGGGTGTGATCACCCGCTTCGCCGTCGCCCCGGCCAATGCCCACGACCTCGCGCTGGTCGAGGGGCTGACCGTGGCGACCACGGAATGCGTGATCTAACACTGGCCCAACGCCAGCGACGCCGAGGGCGGTGGCCCGATGAACAACGCCACCAAGTACGTCGTCTCCACCACCCTCGCGAGCGCCGACTGGCCCACCTCGGTCCCGATCGGTCGGGATGTCGTTAGGCAGATCACCCGCCTCAAGGGAGAGGACGGGCCGGAGTTACAGATCCACGACAGCTCGCAGCTGATCCAGACCCTGAGCGCCAATGACTTGAGACGAGTATCGCCTCTGGATCTTCCCGGTGCTCCTCGGCAAGGGGAAGCGGCTCTTCGGCGACGGCGTCATCCCCGCCGGCCTCCGCCTCGTCGACACCAAGACGTCGACCACCGGCGTCGTCATCGCCACCTACGAGCACACTGGAGGCATCAACCACGGCACATTCGCCCACAATCAGCCTGCCGCTGAGTAGGGCGAGCGCTCCCGCTAGAGCGCATACGCTGAACCCTGACCGTTGTATTGAGGCCAGTTCATAACTTCAAGATATATGGTCACGACTTATTGGGTTATGAAACGGCCTCTAATTCTACAGTTGCACTTCGACGTTCGTACTGCGTTCCTTAGTGCTGCGGATCGGCGGCGCGGGCGTATCCGTACCGCGCTCACCAGCGCCCGATTAGCCGAGTGCAACTGTGGAACTACTGCATCATTCCTGGAGTACGGTGCAAATAGGAGGCCGCATATGTACTACAGTCGCTCGATAATAGCGTAGGAACGGCGCGTTCTTTGAGCTGCACCGTATTTGAGGAACGATGCACCACTTCTACAGTTGCACTTGGGCGGGGGTTGGGCCAGCCGTCGTCGGTGGTGGCAGCGCCTGGCCTGCGCCTGGTGGCGCCGTCGCCAGCGGGGCCGGCGGGGCGGCGCGCCATACCAGCCGCCACAGCAGGCGGCGCACCGCGGGCACGGTCGGCGGGATGAGTGCGGCGGCGAGCATCGCGGCGCGCCCCCATTTTCCACCCCGGCGGCGCGCGCCCGCACGACGGTCAGGAAGGCTTGCGCCAGGAGCGCCAGGGTGCTGTGCCGGTACCAGCCGTCCCAGCGCCGCACCGCGTAGTGGTCTAGCCCGACCGCGCCTTTGGCGATCACGAAACCCTCCTCCACCGCCCAGCGCGTGCCCGCCACCCGCACCAGCGTCTCGCAGGCCGTGCCCGCCGGGGCGAAGTCGAACGTAGTAGGCTAGATCGGTCGGATCGGCCAGGCTGCGGCGTGCCAGGAGCCAATGCGCCCAGCCCGGCGTCGGCCAGCGCGCCAAGCGCGCCCGCGCCCAATCGTAGACGCGCGGACCCTTGCGGCCCTCTCCTTGGACAGATACAACCCCCGGCCGAGGAAGATGCGCCCGCGCGGCGCGGCGTAGGCGAGGAAGACCCCGATCTGGCAGTTCTCGATCCGCCCCGCCGCGCTGCGGTGCTGCCGCTGCACGCCGACCGACTTGCGACCCTGCTTGAGGAAGCCGGTCTCGTCGACGATCAGGACCGCCTCTCCTCGCCGGGCATGATGCGCGACCGGCCAGCCAAGTGCAACTGTAGAAGTTAGGACAAGCTGGTAAGTTCGTGCAGGGCTCTGATTGGCGCGGCGTACTTATGCCGCGAGATCGCGCTGCAACTCGTCGCAGACCCGCTCGTACTCACGGAGGAGGGCGACCCAGAAATCTTCCCAGGTCGTCACATCGCTCCCCTCGGCCAGGCCGCGCTCGATCCGCGCGTAGCCGAGTTCGAGGCGACGGTACAGGCTATCGCGGTGTGCTTCGAGCGCGTCGGGCTCTTGCGGCAGCGGCTCCCCGATCAATTGCTGCGGCCCGACGATCCGGTAGCGTTCTTTCATCGTTGCGCTCCTCCTCCGGTTCCCCGTTTCGCTCAAGCGACCTCGTTGCGCCGCCGTTGCAGCGCCTCGATCAGCGTCGAGGCATCGCGCCGATCGAGCTGGTCGACCGGCTTGCTGTAGAGTTCCTGGCTCCACGTCGCCAGTTCCTGCTCATCCAGCCCCGCCTCGCGCGCGATCGCGCGAATGAACTTGACTTGCCGCTCGGTGGCGCGCTGGCTACCGGGATCGCCTGCGGGTGTGGCCTGCATGGCGTTGGCATGCACCTCGGCAGCCTGGTGCCGATCGCGTCCCGATGTGAAATCGACCGGCGCGTCCACGATACGCATCTGACCGCCAGGCCCGGCGGGTGCTCCCTGCCCGAACTCGTGATCCTGGCAGAACTGCGTGCCGTATCCGAGCGCCGCCAGCGCCCGCCCGATCGCCTTCGTCTCGGCCTTCTCCACGAAGTCGCGGAAGTCGCCGACACTCTCGCTCCCCCAGCCGGTCGCGCTGCCGCCATCCGGGATGCTGACGCGCGCCTTGAAGACCGCCTCGTTATCGTGCAGCCGGACGAGTTCCGTCTCGATGTGCGCCTCGGGGTGCTCGGTGCGGAGCCAGACGAGACGCCACTTCACTTCCAGATATTCGCCGCGCCCATTCAGATTCACCAGATGTCTCGCCGGCTCGAACATCTCGCTCGTCGCCAACTCGGCCCGCTCGCTCATGTGCTAGCCCTCCCTGATGTGCTCAACCCGGACCATAAGAACATTTGTTCTATACGGTAGTATAGCGACCTCGTGCGCCCTTGTCAAGGGGTTTCGGGGGCGCAAAGGGGCGGGAGTGCTCACTCCCGCCCCCGACGCTTTTTTACCGGTCCTGATGGGCTTTAGTCGGCTGCCGCTATCTGCCCGCCGATGCCGTAGGAACTGAGCTTGTCGAGGAACTCATCGAGCGTCAGGGAGAGCGCCTGCGCCGCGCTGACGCGGTCGCCGTTGTGCTGGCCGAGCGACTCGTTGAGGATCAGCCGCTCGGTCTCGTGCATGATCGCGCTCCACGCCGCGCCCTCGCGGACCCGCTGGCTGATGTCGATCAGGTGGCGATCGACCGCCGAGGAGAAGGTGATCATGTCGGCGCTGATCAGGCCACCCTGTGCCAGCACGGTCGCGCGACGGATGGTGTTCTCCAGTTCGCGCACATTGCCCGGCCAGTCATGGGTCAGCAGCGCCTCCATCGCCCCCTCGGTGATGCGGGCGGGGGGCGAACCGGCCATGTAACGGTGCTTGTTCAGGAAGTGCTCGGCGAGCAGCGGGATGTCCATCTCGCGTTCGCGCAGCGGTGGGAGGTGGATGTTGATGACGTTGAGCCGGTAGTAGAGATCCTGGCGGAAGCGGCCCTCGGCGACCTCCTGGATCAGGTTCTTGTTCGTCGCGGCGATCACCCGGACATCGACCTTGACGGTGATCGTGCCGCCGACCCGCTCGAACTCGCGCTCCTGGAGGACGCGCAGGAGCTTCTTCTGGGTCGGCAGCGTCATCTCACCGATTTCGTCGAGGAAGATGGAGCCCTTGTTCGCCTGCTCGAAGCGCCCCTTGTGCTGCGCGATCGCGCCGGTGAAGGAGCCCTTCTCATGGCCGAAGAGCTCGCTCTCCAGCAACGTCTCCGGCAACGCGGCGCAGTTGACTTTAATCAGCGGGCCGCGGCTGTAGGTCGAATTCTTGTGGATCATCTCGGCGGCGGATTCTTTCCCGACCCCGGTTTCGCCGGTGATCAGCACGTTCACATCCGACCGCGCCACTCGTCCGATCGTCTTGAAGACTTCCATCATCGCCGGGGTGGTGCCGACGATCTGCTCCTTCGGGTCGCGCTCGCCGAGCTGGGCGCGCAACGCCTCGACCTGTTTGGTCAGTTCCTGGCGCTTGAAGAAGTTATTGACGGTGACGAGGACGTGGTTCAGATCGAACGGCTTGGGGATGTAGTCGTAGGCTCCGAGCTGGATCGCCTCGATCGCCATGTTCGCCGTGCCGAACGCGGTCATGACGATGATCGGTAACCCCTCACCCCCGTGCTGCGATTCCCGCAACACATCGAGGCCGGTCTTCTTGGGCATCCGCACGTCCATCAGGACCAGATCGATGCCCTTCTCGGCGAGCGCCGTCTGTACCTGGAGGCCGTCGGTCGCCTCGCTGATCGTGAAGCCCTCGCCTTCCAAGAATTCCCGCAAGAGTTCCCGAATGGACTCTTCGTCCTCGGCGATCAGGATGTGCGGCATCAATCTCTCTCGATTCTCCGTTTGGCGCGGGTATACTGCGCGCATTGGTTCGCAGGGCTTGCCGTGACTATTGCCGCTATTATAGGGTCTCGCTGGTAGCTCTGCCAGAATACCGCTTTCGGGAAGGTGGGGATGCATGGTGTGCGTGGGAGTGACCGGGGCCGGTGCACACGAAACGATCGTGGTGCGGGCGGGAGGCGCGCGGTCCACGATCGTGATCGGTGCGGGGGCGATCGCCGGGCTCGGTCGCGAGATCGGGAACCGTCTCCCCGATATCCGGCGCGCGTTCGTGATCAGCGACGAGCGGGTCTGGGCGGCGCATGGCGAAGGCTTGGGCGCGATCCTCGCCGCCGCCGGATTGGTGACGGTCGTGCAGCTGATCCCCGAGGGCGAGGCGAGCAAGAGCCTCGCGCGGGCGGGCGAACTCTACGACTGGTTGGCCGCCGAGCGGGCCGAGCGCCGCGAGCCGATCGTCGCCTTCGGCGGCGGGGTGGTCGGCGATCTGGCCGGCTTCGTCGCGGCCACCTACCTGCGCGGCGTCCCGCTGATCCAGGTGCCGACCTCCCTGCTGGCGATGGTGGATAGCAGCGTCGGCGGCAAGACGGGGATCAACCTCCCGGCGGGGAAGAATCTGGTCGGGGCCTTCCTCCAGCCCGAGTTGGTGATCGTCGATCCCGATTTCCTGCGGACCCTCGCTCTGCGTCAGCAGCGTTCCGGATGGGCCGAGGTGGTCAAGTACGTCGGCTTCGAGCGCGACGTGCCGGGCGTGACCGGGCCGCTCCTGCTCCCGCTGCTGATCGCGCAGGGGGACGCCTTGCGCGCTTTCGCCGAACCGATCTGCACGACGGTGATCGCCCGCTGTCTGCGGCTCAAAGCGGCGACCGTGGAGCAGGACGAGCGCGAGAATGGCCTGCGGCGCGTCCTCAATCTCGGCCATACCGTCGGCCACGCGATCGAGGCGAGCGCCGGGTACGGGCGCTACACGCACGGCGAGGCGGTGGCGCTCGGCCTCCGCGCCGTGGCCCTGCTGGCCGAGCGGCGCGAACTCTGCCCGGCCGCCTGGTCGCGGCAGCTGATCGGGTTAGTCGATGCCTTCGGCCTGCCCGCCCGGATCGAGGGGTGCGCGCGCGCCGACTTATTGGCGCGGATCGGCAGCGATAAGAAGGTCCGCGCCGGGCGACCCAACTGGATCATGCCGGTCGGCCCCGGCGAGGTGATCATCACCGACGATGTGCCGCTCGACGAGGTCGGCGCGATCCTGACCGAACTCGGGGCCTCCTGAGTCGCTGCACCGCTTCTGCAAAACGAACCTGCTTCGGGGCACCCTGAACCACTTGCTCCGGGCGATTTAGCGTCGCCCGCGCAGCCGCCCGACGACCCGCCGCGCGAACGATGCCTGCGGCGGCGCGGGCGTGGCGGGCGGTGCCGCCCCGCCCGCGATCAGCACGATCTGATTCCCGGCGATCTCCCCCTGCGCCACGAGCGCCGTCAACCCCTGCGGGGCCAGCCGGGTATCGAGATAGACCGTGCCACTGGCGTTGGCTTCGAGCGGTGGGAGGGGCACACTGGCGCGCGCCGCGTCGGGCGGGAAGGCCGCCCAGAGGCTGACCGGCTCGCACGGCGCGAACTGCCCGGCGATCGCCTGGAAGGGTGCGCCATCCAGTTGCGCCTGATAGGGAGCGGGGATCGCCTGTGGCGGCAGCGCGAGGCTTTCCTCGTGATGGTGCGCCCCCTCGAAGCGATCCTCCCAAGCGAGTCGTACCGTCAGCGGGGCCGGTTCCGGCACGCGCTGGATCAGCGTCAACGTCACGAGCGGTGCGCGCCGCGCCGCCGCGCCGTCCGGCACCGGGTAGGTGATCGCCGCGATCAGCGCCCCGCCGCCGACCGTCAGCCGCGCCTCCGCCGCGTCGCACGCCCAGTTGAGGAATTCGACGCCGGGCGGCAGCGTCGCGGTCAGGGTGATCGCCGCCGGGAAGGCGCTGCCGGTGACCTCCGGCGCAAGGGTGATGTGGAGCGGTAGCCCCCCCGGCACGCCCCGTCCCGGCAGCAGCCTCGTGCGGAGCGTGAGCGTCGGATGGGTGTACGGCTGCCAGAAGGGCTTGCCGAAGTGCTCCCGCCGGATGACGTGCAGGCAGCCGCGCTGTCGGGGGCGGCTGGTGAGGATCATGTTGCTGGCGTGTATCCGATAGTAGTAGAGCGCCTCCGCCACGTAGCCGCCGCCATAGCCCGCCTCCAGCACGGTGATCCAGAAACGGTAGTCCCAGAGCGCGGGGAGGGTGCGGAAGCCGCCGAGTTCGATCGCGACGCTGCGGCGCACGATCGCCATCGTGTCGATGAAGTTGCGGTGGACGAGCATGGCCGGGTCGGGCGGGTAGCTGCGCCCGATGTCGCCGGGACGCACGCCGATCTCTTCCCAGGCCGCCACCGGGGCCTCGCCCATCCAGCGGCGATCGGAGTAGGCGAAGGCGAGGTGCGGATCGTCGTCCAGGCGCGCGGCGAGCGTGGCGATGAAGCGCGGCGTCAGGGCGTTATCGGCATCGACGTAGGCCAGCAGGTCGCCCGTGGCGATCGTGATGCCGTGGTTGTAACTCAGGCAGGCGTCGTGGAAGTCCACCCGCTCGTAACGGACGCCGAAGGGCGCGTACTCCGCCGCGATCGTCGCCGTGTCATCGGTGCTGGCGTCGTCCACGACGATGATCTCGTCCGCCGGACGATCCTGCGCCAGGACACTCTCCAGGCATTCGCGCAGATAGCGCCCGTAGTTGTGACAGGTCACGACGACGCTCACCCGCGAGCCCATGCACACTCCCGCCCTGCGTAACCGCTCGATCGGCGATCGTCGCCGTCAGGTGCGGATTGTACCCGCGCCTTCGTCCCCTGCCTAGCGGGGTCCGGTCGCGGTACACTGTCAGGCGTGGCGTGCGGCGCGGCGTAAGGCGCTCGGGAGGTCCGCCGCGACGGTGGCCGGATGCGAGCGAGGGGCGGGAGCGAGATGGACAAGCGAGACGCGCAACGACGGAACACCCCCCTGCGCTACGCCGCCGCCTTCGCGGGCGGGGCGCTCGTCGGGGCGGTGGGGATCGCCGCCTACACCGGGCGGGAGTTGAATAGCCCACGCGCGCACACCTGGCGCGATAATTACACCTTCACGCCATTCGAGGTCCAAGTCAGCTACGAGGAGGTCAGCTTCGTCACCGAGGATGGCCTGACCCTGCGCGGCTGGTGGTTCCCGCACCCGGAGAGCGACCGCGTCGTCGTCGCCGCGACCGGGCACAAGGGGACGAAGCCCGATCTGCTCGGGATCGGCTCCGGCCTCTGGCGCGCGGGCTACAACGTCCTCCTCTTCGATTACCGGGGTTGCGGCGAGAGCGACCCCGCGCCCCTCTCGGTCGGTTTCTACGAGCAGCGCGACCTGCGCGCCGCGAGCACCTGGTCGCGCGGGCGGGTGCCGGGCGCACGCCTCGGCCTGATCGGCTTCTCGATGGGGGCGGCGCTATCGATCCTCGCCGCCGCGACCGACCCGACGATCCGTGTCGTCGTCGCCGATTCCGCCTATGCCACCCTCCAGGGGGTCGTCGCGAACGCCTACGGGCGCTATCGCGTCCCGTCCTGGCCCTTCCTCGCGCTCAGCGACCGCTACAACGGCTGGCGCTACGGCTATCGCTACGGCGCGCTGCGCCCGGTGGCGGTGGTCGAAAAACTCGCCCCGCGCCCGTTGCTGATCATCCACGGCACGCGCGACGCCGTGACCCCGGTCGCCCACGCCCACCATCTCTACGATGCGGCGGGGGAGCCGAAGGAGCTGTGGATCGCGGAGGGCGCGCACCATTGCGGTGCCTATTTCCTCGACCGGGAACGCTACGTCGCGCGGGTTGCGGACTTCTTCGCGCGCGGCCTCGCCTGAGCCCGCCGCGCCGGTAGCTTGACGAAACGAACATCTGTCCGTATGCTACCTGTACGGTCATGATGCACGGCATGTCAGCACGGGCGGATGAGGGAGCCATGAGCGAGACGGATGAGCGGCCAGAGCGCGGCGCGCGACCGCAACAGGCGGCACTCTTCGAGGTCGGCAAGAGCGGCAAGAGCGGTATGAGTGTCGCCACCGTGTCGGCGCTGGCGTCCGACGCGCCGGTAGCGGTGGCGATCTACTGGTATCGGCGCTATCTGGAGCAGGGCGGGCACGCCCGCAACACGATCGAGTCGTACTGCTACGATCTCGCCCTGTTCGAGGGACAGACGCGCCCCAAGGCGATCGAGGCGCTCAAGGCGCGCGATATCGCGCATTTCCTGGGCGAGAGCGAGACCCGTTCCACGCGCAAGCGCCGCCTGACCTCACTGAGCGGCTTCTTCAAGTATCTGGTCGGCGCGGCGAAGGTGTTGCCCGCCGATCCGAGCGAGAACTTCTACCCCGACCCGATCCCGCTGAAGACCCCGCGCCCGCTCTTCGCCGCCGAGCAGGAACGCTTGCTGGCGGCGGCGGCGGCGGACAGCGCCCGCGCGCATGCGGCCCTCTGGCTGATGCTGCGTCTCGGCCTTTCGCGCGGGGAACTGCTCACCCTGCGGACCGATCACATCGATCGCGCCGATCCCCAGGCCCCGGTCGTCTATATCTACTACGACAATCCGCGCTGGAAGGGGAAGGAACGGCATCTGGCGGCCAGCGCGGAGTTCACCGCGATCTACGAGCGCCTGCTGGACGAGTACGCGCCGGACGGTGCGCTCTTCCCGATCCTGCCGCAATCGGTGAATAAGATCGTGGAGCGGGTGGTCGAGGCGGCGGGTTTCGGGCGGGACGATATCACCCCGCAGACGTTGCGCGACTCCTACGCGGTCGATCAGGCGCGCGCCGGGGCCGATGAAGATCGCCTGATCGCCGTCCTGGGCCTGGCGGACGATCCGCGCAATCGCCTCAGCGTCGGGCGCTACCTGAAGCTCGGCACGCCGCCCCTCTGATCGCGTCGTTCGCCTCAACTGTCGCGGTATGGGGGGCCTGGCATAATGCCCGGCCCCCGCTGCCGCTGTTGCTCTTGTCCTTCGATGTCGTCAGGGCTTGACCGCGAGGCGATGGAGACCGAGCGCGAGGTCGGCCAGCTGCTCGGCTCCCTGGAGTTGTTCTAGCCAGCGCGTCGGGATCGCGGCGACCCCCTCGCGCGCCCCGGCGAGCGCCCCGGCCACCGCGCCGACGCCATCGGCGTCGTCCCCCAGGTTCACCGCCGCGATCACGACCTCCTCGAAGCCGTCGTGATTTTCGAGCGCCCAGAGGGCCGCACCGAGTGTTTCCAGCACGAAGCCACCGCTGCGTACCGCCTTGCGCGCGAGGCGCGGGGCCGTGCAGAGCACATCGCGCACCGCCTGTTCGGGGATCTGCGCGGCCACCCGTTCGATCATGCCTTCGTGTCGCCCGTGCAGGAGTTCGCCGATCGCCAGATTGGTGGCGAGGGCACTCCAGACCGAGAGGGGGTGGGCGTGGGTCAGCTCCGAAACGAGGCGACCATCGCGGAGTAGCATCTCCGGGCGTCGGGCGTGGAAGAGGCCGAGCGGGGCGCTGCGCGTGAGGCTGCCATTGCCTGCCGCGCGCCCGGCGAGCTCCCGCGCCACACGTACGCCAACCTCCGCCCAGGGCTGCCCCTGCTCGTGGTAGCGGATGGCGGTACGTGTGATGTAGCCCGCGTCTTTCGGCCCGCTGCGGAGCCAGGCGACGAATTCGGCGGCGATATCGCCCGGATCGACCACGCCGCGCGCGAGGATGCTGCGGGTGATCACCAGGGCGAGTTGGGTATCGTCGGTATACTCGCCCGGATCGAGGTTCAGCCAGCCACCGCCCAGGAAATCGCGCACCTCGCCATAGGTGTCGGCGATCTCCGCGCGGGGCATGAATTCGAGCGGCGCGCCGAGCGCGTCGCCGACCGCCAGTCCGACCAGGCAGCCAACAAACTGTCCGCGTGGTAAGGGGTCTGTCACACCAATCCTCTCGCGCTGATCATCGGGAACCGATGCTATACTGTTACGTAACTATAATACTGGTGGTGTCGGTGCGGTGCCGAGGAGTTGCGCGCATGATCACTGTTCTCGCTGTTCTCTTCGGTGCCATGAGCTGGATCCTCGGCATCTTCCCGTGGGTCATGATGGTCGGCTGGATCGTCGGTATGGCCGATCCGTCTGGCCGCTGGACGGCGACGCGCATACTCAACGCGATCACCCTGCCGTTCATTCGGATGACGAGTGGCATGTTACCGCGAATCGGCCAGTTGGACATCTCCCCGTTGCTTGTCTTCGTGCTTGCGTACGTCGTCAGTTTTTTACTCGGCGCGCTCTACCGGACCTGGTTCTGAGCGTGCCTTCATGAGGGAGTGATCGATGCCCGTATCGCTGGTCGGTATCCTTGGCTATTTCATCCAGATCCTGCAATTCGTCTTTCTGGCGCGTCTCGTCGCGCAGCTTTTCGACGCGCAGGCGCGCAATCCGATCACGCGCTTTTTGCTCGAATTGACCGATCCGATCCTGGCACCGATCCGCCGCCTGATGCCCGCCACCCGTGGCCTCGATTTCTCGCCGACGATCGTGCTGGTGCTGCTGTTCTTCTTGCAGCGATTCCTGGTCTCATCGTTTTAAGTGAGGACGCGCGCTGTGCGCCGATATCAGCCGCCGGTATTAGCGGCAGGGCTTCGGAAGTACCGCAGCTGTACCGATCGCGGCGCGAGGCTATCGGCGAAATCCGGTGTTCCTGCTGCGACGCTGAACCGACTGGCGGCTTGCGCTGCGGCATCTCGATCGGTCCAATGGATGGGCGTTCCATCGCCCCCACCTCGCGGCGGAGAAAGCCCGACTAACGCGCGAGGAACCGCGTCGATCGCACGACCGCCTCGTTGAATATTGCCGCGCTGCGCTCCGGCATGAGCCGGAAGGTCACGACCTCAAGCACGATCGCCGTTCGCGCTCCCCTGCCGTTGCCTCCCTAATACTACAGCGAGAGTTTGGTGTGGTAGCGTTCCTCCAGTGGCAGCACGATGGAGGAGGGAGCGATGGCCCCGATCGAACCGGTGGTGACCGCGCCGACGCTGGACCTGACCCCGCAGGAC
>JAABUM010006460.1_pt1 | contig 11488 bp, 12 predicted proteins | sample 5559161 | NCBI WGS metagenome assembly JAABUM01 (sample SAMN10711868, study PRJNA513369) | rock metagenome | isolation source: Antarctica rocks | place: Antarctica: Victoria Land, Siegfried Peak nord | reverse complement strand
CCCGGCGCGGCGCAAATCCGCCTTCAACTGCCGAATCTTGCGCGGCATCGATCGGTCACGCGCATCCGCCGCGCAACACGGGCATCTATACCTTCGAGCGCACGTCCAGCGCGTCGCCCAAGCCGTCACCCAGGAAATTGACCGAGAGCACCGTCAGGATTAGGGCAATGCCCGGGAAGGTCGCCCACCACCAGTTGCCGTTACTAAAGCCCTCTTTGGCGCCATCCAGGATGTTACCCCAGCTGGCTTGGGGATATTTCAAGCCAGCGCCGAGAAAATCGATGGCGGCTTCGGTCAAGATGAAGCTGGCCACGTTCAGCGAGGTGACAACCAACACGGGCCGCAGTGCGCTGGGCAGCAGGTGACGGAAGATGATGCGCGTGTTGCCGACGCCGACTGCACGCGCCGCCTCCGCGAACTCTTGCTGGCGCAGGCTAAGGAACGAGGAGCGCGTCAGACGCGCCACGCCCGGCCAAGAGAAAACGACAAAGATGCCGATGATCACCAACAGGTGCCCCTGCCCCCAAACCTGCGCAGCCAACAGCAGCATCGGTAGAAACGGCAGGGTCAGGACGACATCGGTGACGCGCATCATCGTTGTGTCGACCCAGCCACCGAAGTAGCCAGAGATCGCACCGACGAACGTGCCGATGAGCGAAACCAGGAAGGCAGAGATGAAGCCGATTTCGAGTGAGGTGCGCCCGCCCCACATAATCTGTGAGAGTATGGTGTGCCCCTGGTCGTCGGTCCCTAAGATGAAATACCAGGCGGGCGTGGTGCGGGGCGAAAGGTTCTGGTTTGTGATGTCGTAAGAGAATATATTGTCGGGTCTCTCTGCCACGATGAACGGGCCGACCACGACAAGGAGAAGCATGAACAGCAGGATTCCCAGGCCGATCATAGCGGGCTTGTGGCGGCGGAAGCGGATCCAGGTAAGTTGTGTTTGGGTAAGCTGCCTGGTTGTTATCTCCGACTCAGGCTCGCTCACGTTCGGGGCCAGCGCGGATGGCGCTAGCGCGACCGCGTTCTCCAACAGAGCAGGGTCTTGCATCGTCTCTACCTCTCCATCCTTGTTTCGCTTATCCCGCCGCTCAGGTCGCGCTACACACCGGTTGTCTAATTGTAGCGAATGCGCGGATCGACCCAGGCGTACAACAGATCGGCCACCAGGTTGCCGAGCAGCACAGTGAAAGCCGTGAGCAACAGAACTGTTTGCATAGCATTACTGTCGCTGTTGGTTAAGGAGTCGATAAAATATTTACCCATGCCGGGCCAGCCGAAAATTGTCTCGGTGATGACCGCGCCGCCGACGATGGTGCCGAGAAACAAGCCGACATTGGTGATGATAGGCAGCAGTGCGTTGCGCAAGGCGTGCTTGAGAATCACCTTGGATTGCGAGAGACCCTTAGCGCGCGCGGTGCGCACGTAATCCTGGTTGATCACATCGAGCATGCTAGCGCGCATAAAACGACTGTCCGCCGCAATACCGATGATAGCTAGGGTGAGACCGGGGAGCGCAAGATGGGCAAAGAGATCGCTGATAGCAGTCAGAGGGTGCCCGGCCACCCACGGCCAGTAAGCGCTGGTGCCGAAAGAAACGGGCAAGCTCGGGGTGATGATACCGCCTGGCGGGAAGATCGGAATTTTAATCGCGAACACAAAGATGAGCATGATCGCCAGCCAGAACGTGGGCATGGAGAGGCCGGCATACGAGAACAGGGTCAGGAACTGGTCGTAAAAGCTGTAGCGTTTGAGCGCACCAAGCATCCCCAAAGGCAGGGCGATGAGTTGCTGGAAAATGTAGGCTACGCCAATTAAAACGATCGTGGCGGGGATGCGCTGCTTAAGAGCGTCGACCACCGGTACCCCCTCCAGGTCGGTGCCGAAGTCGCCGTGCGCGACTGCCGTCACCCACTTCACATACTGGGCAGGCAAAGGTTGGTCGAGACCGCGATTGACAAGGCATGCCTGGTACATTTTCTCAGTATCAGGTTTTTGACTTAAACGAATATAGGCGCACGGCCCACCCGGCTGGGCGTGCAATATAGCGAAAAATATCACGGTTAGGCCAGCTAGGATGAGGACGGCTTGCAAGCAGCGCCGCATAATATATGTCGTCATGTAAGAGCGTCCTCCCGGCCCCTCGTCGGACCCTTGTTCAGTTGGTTACCAACTCAGCCATTACGGTGCAGCCACGCGGGTGCGCTGGTTAAAGCGCACCCGCGTAGCTGCACCTAATCACATTAAGGAAGGCGGTTAAGCGTCTGCGAGAGGCCGCCTACCCTATTTCTTGTACCACTGGAAGCTGTTCCACTCGTTGGACTGCTGGCCCGGATGCGGCTGGTAATTGCCAATCGTGCCGTTATCCGCCGAGATCTGCGGGCGATTGTACAGCGGTATCCAGTAGACGCGGCTGTTAACGAGTTGCTGCCACTTGTGGAACGTGCTTAGGCGCTGCGCGGCATCGAGCTGGTGCCCAGCCGATTGCAAGAGCGCGTATTGATCCGCGTCTGTGATGTGCGACTCATTCTGGCCCGAGGTGTTGCTTGGACCAGGGATGTTGGCCGGGTTATAGTTGGGCTCGCTCTGCTGCGGGTCGGGCGACTCCTGGTAGGCCATGAGAGCAATGTCGAAGCGACCGTGCTGCAGCACGCCGTTGTTGGCCCACGACTCGTAGATGCCGTTGTTACCCGAGGAGGCGCCGAAGCCGGGGCTGACGTGGATGCCTACGGTGGCCCAATAGCGGGCCAGGATGCCGAAGCTCTTCACGCGCGCGGATGTCTGCGTCGCCACCAACCGCAGGCTCAGGTGCTTGCCGGGGCCGTTGTAGTCTGTAGCGTAGCCGGCCGCCTTCAACAATGCCTTGGCCTTGGCCGGGTTGTATTCGCTAATCGGCTGGCTCTTGTCGTAGAAGCGGTTGGGGATGGGGAGCACATTGCGCTCGACGATACTATTCGGATCGCTGAGAGCGGGGAAGAGTTGGTGGACGAGTTCCGGCTTGTTGACGGCGTACTGCAACGCCTGACGCAGGCGCGCGTCCTTGAGCACTCCGGCTTGGTTCAACTCAAGGTGCTCGATCAACAGACCCGGTACCGAGTGGATAGTGTAGCTCTTGGCGCCGTTCAGGGTCGGTATGTCGCTGGTCTGAAAATCCTCGGCTGCGTCGACGCCCGCCTTGGGCGATTGCAGGGCTTGGGCAAGGGCAGCCTCGTCGTTGGCGATGGTGACGAACTTGATCTGCGACGGGCGCGGGTGGCCAGAGGCCGCGGGGAGGGCGTTGTAGTAGGGGTTCTGCACCAACGTGACGTTCTGGCCGTTCGTCCACGACCCAATCTTATACGGACCTGAGAAGACATCGTTGGGGCTGTTGTAAGCGTCGAGGCCGAACTTCTTGGCGATTGCCGCGGCGTTGGTCGTGCCGTACTTCTTCTCCAAGTAGTGCCTGGGGTAGACATTGAGGGGTCCGTAGTCGACATACGGCGCGTAGACACCCTTGTAGGTGACCTGGAACACCCGGTCGCTGACCTTCTTCATGCTCTTGATCTGGTCGAGACCGGTGTTGTTGCCGAGCGCGATGTTAAGCGGCACGCCGAACATGGCGTCGTCGACCGTGAGCGGCTGGCCGTCGGACCATTTCAGGTTGGGCTTGAGCGTCCAAGTTACGATCTGGTTGCCGCCGACGACCTTGACCCCGCCGTTCTTGGCTGTTGGGATGACCGTGGCCAGATCGGCGAAGTCGTCCAACTTGTTGTTGATGCCGACCAGAGAGTCATACGTCTCGGCTGCGCAGCCCTCGACCGAGGCCTCCTGGTTGGCCGAGAGGGTATTGCAGCCAGCGGGGAACTGCCAGTCTGTAATCGAGATGACGTTGGACGCGGCGGGGCGCATCGGGGAGTTCGCGCCGTGGGCCACCGTGCCCGCGCCGAGCGAGGCGCCGGCGAAGAGGGTGGCGACGGTGAGACGTAACGTCTTGTTACCTGCCATCGAGTGTTACCTCCAAAAGAATCGTTATAAACTATGATGGTACAAGTCTGAGTCAACGCTAGACTAGCGCAGTCTTCACACATGCGTACCCCTAGATGTTAGATATGTAGCTAGATGTTAGATATGTAGCCTACCCCCTTCTAAATGTCTGCTCGCTGCTGGATGAGACGTGGGGCAAGATCCCACGACTAGATCTAGATCTGGTTCTCAGATATACCAAGGGATCTTCTGTATGTCAACTAGCGCGACGGGGCCTTATGCTCCGTAGCGCATTTCCCCCTTCGCGACAACCAGATTTGTCACAGTATCCCACGTGAGAAGTGAATGCGGAATGAATGTGGACTTAAGGGATTGTGACACTCGAGCGCACCCTTCGTCTCGCTCTATCCGTGCTTGGCTATGTCCGTGAGGGCGCGCTTCCCCCACGGGCACACCGCCATGGTTCCCCGCGTTCGTTCTATTCGTGCTCGTGCCTCTCTTAGGGCTCGTTAAACAATTAGTTCCCCTTTTCATCGCGCCGCCCGTCCGTCGGGCGGCGGGGCGAGATAGAATGAGGCATCAATCCAGTGAGTGCTCCCCCGGGAGGTCGGCATGGTCGCGTCAACGATCGTGGAGTGCCCGTGTGCGCACGGTCAGCAAGAGGGCATGCATCCTGAGCGCGCGCTGCATCGGCGGATGAACGTTTTCATGAGTCGGTTGGACGAAGCGCAGCGGCGGTGGTACGCGGCGCTGGAGGCGCAGCGGGTGGGCCATGGGGGTGATCGCCTGCTGGCTCAAATCACGGGGATGGACGAGAAGACGATCCGCCGGGGGCGGGAGGAACGAGGCGCGGACAGGGCGGCCTGCCCCCGGCGGAGCGCGTGCGGCAGCCGGGGGCAGGCCGCCTCCCCACCGAAAAAAAGATTCGGCCCTAATCCCGGCGCTGGAGGAGATCGTGGCCCCGGAAACGGCGGGTGATCCACTGAGCGGCCAGAAATGGGTGCGCAGCAGGCTGCGGACGGTGAGGGCGCGCGTGCGGGAGGCGGGACACCTGGTGAGCCCGCCGACGGGGGGGCGTCTGCTCAAGACGGTGGACTAGGCGCTGCACGTCAACGCCAAGAAGATCGAGGCGCGGGCCACCCATCCCGACCGTGCTACCCAGTGTGGGCACAGCGCGGACCAACGGCAGGCGTTTGTGGACGCGGGATGGCCGATCGTGAGCGTGGACACCACGAAGACGGAACGCAGCGGGGCGTTCAAGAAGGCCGGACGCGCCTGGGGCAAGGAGGCGGAGGCGGTCAACGTGCACGATGTCCCGCGCGACGCACAGGGGCGGGCGGTGCCCTACGGGGTCTACGATGTGACGCTAACCGGGGCACCGTCGACGGGGGGGCGTCCGGTGATACGGCGCAATGCGCCGTAGACGCCCTCGCGCGGTGGGGGGAGACCGAGGGACGCGCGCCCTACCCCACCGCCGCCCACCTGCTGATCCTCGCTGACGGCGGCGGCAGTCCTGGCTACCGCTCGCACCTCTGGACGCAGCAGCTCCAGGAGCGGTTGTGTGATGGGCTGGGGCTGGCGGTGACCGTCTGCCCCTATCCCCCCGGTTGTTCCACATGGAACCCGATCGCGCAGCGCCTGTTCGGTCCGATCAGCCTGACCTGGGCGGGGAAGCCCTTGCACACCGGGGATACCCTGCTGGCCTTTCTGCGCGGCACGACCACGGCGACCGGCCTGGATGTGCGCGCAGAGCGGCTTGAGCGCCTCTATCCGACGGGTCTGCGTGTATCGCCTGAGGAGATGGCCACGCTCAACCTCACCGCCCACGACGTCTGCCCCTCCTGGAACTACACCATTACCCCCCGCGTAGGCACCCCGTGTGTCCCGGCCACGCCCGGCCAACATCGGGAAGTTATTGTTTAACGAGCCCTTAGCGCTGGTTCGCGGCCCCGGCGCGGGCACGACGGTGGCCCTCCGAGCCGAACGGCTGCCCCTGACCAGACGCGACGTAGTCGTGGAGGCTGGCGAGCTGGTGATCCCAGCCGGCCCGGCACAAGGAGAAGCACTCCAGCCGCGGCGTCAGACCCTGGTGCCGGAACCGCACCTCGCATCCCCCGCTCTCGCGCGGACGTAGATCGAAGCGCAGCGTGGTGCCGACCCAGTCCGGCAGGAAGCTGCACTCCACCACCGTCCATCTGACGCTGGACAGTCGCTGGGCCTGGTCGACGTGGATGAGCAGCGGGTCGTTGAACACGAACCGCAGGTCGCCGCCGTCGGCGCCCGACCCGCTCACCGGCGCCCACCAGCCCGCGAGCCCGGCGGTGGCGGTCAGCGCGTCGAACACCGCCTCCGACGGCGCATCGAACAGCACCGTGGCCTGATAATCGGCGTCGCCGTCGTGCGTGGCGGTCAACTCGGATGGCGCTGTGATCATGTCTGTCATGTTCGTATCCTCTCTCGTTCGAGATAAGCTGCCCAGCCCGACCGGCTAACAGCGGCCGCCAAGGCTGGACGCAATGAAATGGAAGGAGATCTGTGGCGCGAGGTATGCGGGTCGGGGCCGGGATCGCCGCCGACGCGTAGGAGGCCGAGGCTGCACCCTGGGGCGCGGCGCCGTCAGGTGGGCGCCGCCCGCAGCCGCGCCGCGCGGAGGGACACCTCACGACGGTCACGCGCGCTCATGGTGGGGTCCTTTCGTCTGGTCGTGCGTCACGCGTCCCCACGTGTGCATTGTCATGTGCATCCTCGACGAACGTCTTCAAGCGTCCAAGCGCGTCATCCCACTGCCGCGCGATCCCGTCGAGATAGCCGCGCGCCTCGTCGAGCCGATCCGTGTCGAGTTCCCAGATGCGCTCCCGTCCCCGTCGGCTGTCATGGACGAGGCCGGCGTCGGCGAGGATATGCAGGTGCTTGGTGATCGCCTGGCGCGTGACGGCGGAGCCGGTCGTGAGCCGGACGATCGACAGCGGGCCGTTGGCGCAGAGCCGGTCCACCAGCGCGAGCCGCGTCTCGTCGCCGAGCGCCGCGAAGAGTGGCGCCGCGTGGGCCAGATCGGCCGACCCAGCGCTATGTCGTGACATAGCGCGCGATGCGGGTGAGCTGCTCGGCCCAGCCCTGGTCATTCATGCGGAAGGCGGTGGCGCGACGCGCCGGCGGAATACGATCGAAGCCGGATTCCACCACCGTGAGACGCGTGCCGTCGGCGACATCGGCGAGGTGGAATTCGACGAGGGTGGTCGGCTCGTGCGCATAGTCCACGCCCGGCTCGACGGCGTAGGGATGCCAACGGTACGCGAGCAGGTGCTCGGGCTCGACCCGCTCGACGGCGATCTCCATGGTTAGGCGCTCGTGGCCCGAGGTGGCGATGTGGCCCATGAGGCGCGCGCCCGGCGCGAAGGCGCCCTCCAACGCCACGCCGAACCAAGCGCCGAACTCGTCCGCGCGGGCGAGCGCGCGCCAGACCCGCGAACGCGGCGCGCGCAGGACGATTGTTTTCTCGATGCGATCCGTGTCCATAAGCAACCTCCTGATTGCATAATACCGCATCGCGCCATGAAATGCAACCCCGTGACTGCATGATTGGCGCGGTGCGGTCGCGACCGTGATAGATGAGGAGGGCGCCGAGCGGCGGCGAGTTCCCACACCGACGACGGCCATCACGGATCAGGTAGGGTCCTACAGACAGGTGGATAAGGGCGTCGTAGCCGTTTGACGTCGTTGTCAGGGGCCACTATGCCGCGGACCACGCGCCCCACTATATGCGCCAATATATCGCCTTGTTGCGACGTGTCTCCAGCTACCAACGCCCCCTCGCGTAATGCTTGGGCTCGTGCGTTACCTAGATGTCCTGCGTCGGGCGCAGAGCTTTCACGGTGTCGTCACCGAATTGCATCTCCAACGCGGTCAATGGCTCGCGCACCATCTCCAACGATTACTATTATCTACGCATGGGAGCATGCTATTGATAATATTCATCCGTGGATTGTTTTAACAAGATAGGCGCCGCCGCCTCTGTTCTCGCCGCCATGCGCATATACACATACGCGCATGGCGGCGGAAAGGTTAAGTCTTGTGCTGCATCGCCCGACCCTCACACGCGCATATTGCGTTATTGTCGTCCTAGTAGCGGCTTCCATATCCGTAGGGGCGAGCACACGCGAACCAATGCGCCCTTCGGCGCGAGTGCTGGACATAGCCATCCTCAGGCGTCTCTCCGCAGCGGGTACCGCGTTTCTGCGGACTGTCCCCCTTCCCGCGCACCCGGTTGCGCTTGCAGTCGACGCAGCAATCGGGCGCGTCGTCGTGCTCTCACAAGGACCGGGGGACCCCAACAATTACGGTGAGCCCACGGGCCACGCCAGTGTGAGCTTCCTCGATGCCGCGACGGGCAGGCTCGTGCGCACGGTCTCGCTCGGCCCGTCGAGCTACGTGGGCGACCCCGTGTATGGCAGCAACTTCTCCCCCTCCTCCTCCCACCAGCCGGGAATCCAATCCCTGGCGATCGATGAGGCCGCCGGGCGTGTCTTCGTGCTGCAGGTGGGCAAGCCGACTCCCGGCACGCAGTCCAGCGCCACCCCGATCACCGGGCAGATTCGTATCCTCGACGCCCCAACGGGACGCATCCTGCGCACCGTCCCCGCCGGACAGAACCCGCTCATGCTCGTCGCGGACGCGCATAGCGGGCATCTCTTCGTCCCCGACGCGCGCCCTGGAATCTCGATCTACGACCATCGGCGCGGGTCCATTCGCATGTTCTCGACAGCGAGCGGCGCCCTCGTGCGCGCCATTCCCGTGGACCCTGACGTTTACGTAAGCGCGGTAGGGGTTGATGCGCGACGCGGGCACGTCCTATTCCAGGGCGCGCCCAAACCAGGCGAGGATGGCGTCGTCGTGATCGACGCACGGACGGGGCGCGTGGCGCATGCCGTCCGCTTCTCGACGCCGTCATGCAACCTGGCGCTCGATGGACAAACCAATCATCTCATCGGGGGCCGGCATGACGATCGCAACGGCACGAGCTATGCGCAAATACTCGCCGCCGACACTGGCAGCCTCTTGCGCGAAGTGCCGCTCCGGTCTGTGGCGCGCGGCGGCTGTCCGCGATCACTGGCAGTGGACGAGACGATGGGCCGCGCCGTTATGTACGAGCCCTCGAACTACGAGTACGAGCCGACAAGCTACCTAAGTGTACTTGACACACGTAGCGGACAGGTCGTCCGCGATATGGTGCTGGGGGGCGCGGGCGACGCAATCTCGGCGACACTTGACCGCCGCAGGGGGCGGGCCTTCGTCGCCAACATGGACATGCCGGACGTCACGACGACAGTGAACACGCTGACGGTGCTCGACACGCGTAGTGGACGCGTCCGGCACACCATGACGTTGGGCCAAGGTCCCCCGATCGTCGCGGTGGACGAGCGGACCGAGCGCCTCTTCGTCGTCAACGGGGCCGACAGCACCGTGAGCGTACTCGACATCTCGCACCAGTAGCTAAGTGAACCATTTCACAATCGTTTGTAGTGATGGTAGGATTGGGAGGGGCAAGGGGTATTAAAGGGTGAGATCAACCGGCCCCGTGCCCTCGTAGCGTAGGCGCCACCCGCCGGAGGGCTAGCAGGATCTCAGTCATATCCTTGCGGACGCCGGGGAAGGGCTCGATCTGGTAGTGGGCACGGGTGGCCGCGACGGCGATGCGTTCGATGTGGGGCAGGTCCAGGGGGTCGGTCATGCGGCGATGGTCCTCCTACGGGGCTGTCAGCCCTATGACGGTGGGGTGGCGCGCTTGGCCGCTTGGAGGCGCTTGGTGGTGGCGCTGGTGGCGTAGACGGCGATGCCCTCCACGCGTGGGTCGAGGGCGGCGTAGCCCTCGATGATCGCCGCGTCCTCCGCGTCGGCGGCCAGCGCCTCGGCCACCGTCGCCCACGGCTTGCGGGCGACGAAGACGGTGTAGCGGGTGCCAGCGGGCGGCTCCGGCAGCCCCTTGGGCAGGTCCGGCACCTTCTCGCTGACGAGGGCGAGGACGATGGCCTGGCCCTGCTCGACGGCGGCGCCGGGCCGGCCGATGACGGTGATCTTCACGGCGGTTAGCCTCCCTCTGTTGTGCTGCTGTAGCTGCTGCGCGAGCGCGCGGTAGGTGTCGTCGGTCCAGGCGACGGACGCTGATGCGGCCGTGGTGCTGTCCCCGGTCGCCACGCGCGGCGTCTTCTGTTGGAAGAGCTGGGGGAAGATGTAGACCTTATCCCTCCGGCTCACGTCCGCGCTCTGGCGCAGCAAGAGAAAGAACAGGCCCCCAGGGGTGCGGCGTCGGCTGCCGTCGGGGAGCATCTGACCGCCCCTTGCCTCGGCCTCCTGTACCTGGGCAAGGACCACGCGCGCCCGCTCGGCGCCGAGCCGCTCCACGGCACGGGCGATCTGGCCCACGGGATCGGGCGCGGTCTCGCCGAGCGTGGTGGCGATCTCTGCGGCCAGCGCCTGCGTTTCCACGCTCATCGTGGGTGCGGTCTGTGCGCGTGCGGCTGTCTCCGGCGAAGCTGTCGCTGCCGGCTCACTCAGCCCTCTCTCCGTTGGTATGTCGTGGTCCATCCTGTGTCCTCTCGTTAGGGGTCGATGCGCCAGGTGCCCTCACTATAGACGAGCCGGCGTTCCCCCCGGCGCGTGTCCAGGCGCGCGAGCTGGGCCGGGAGCCCGTCGAGCGCTGTTGTTATGTCGACTAGGTCGCGGCCCCTGACGGACACGAACACGCCATCGACCTTGAGCTGGAGCGTGGCCGGTGCCGCACGCTCCCCAATCCCAACTCCAAGGGCGGCGGCAAGGGCAGAAGCGACATCGGGTGGGGCCGAGGCGGGGGCGACGAGGCGGGCCAGGGGCAGGGGTGGGCCGGACGCGGCCAGCAGGAGCACGCCCCAGGGGTGCTGCTCCTCATCGCGCACGGGCAGGAAGGTGTGCCGCTCGACCGCGACGCCAGCGGCGTGCAGGGCGTCGACGAGTGGGGTTGCGGCGTCGGCCGTGACGCGATCGGTGGTCAGGGTGACGTGCGCCGGTGTGGCGTCGCCTAACGAGTTGTCCGCGTACAGGGAGGCCATACCCTATCTACCCGTCCAAGGCTTCCAGGTCGGCCCACAACGCGGCCCTCACCTCGTCCTTATCTGCCTGACCATTGCCCGCCTGGATGAGTAGGACTGTGTGTAGGTCCGCGCCGCGTACCCAGGTCGTGGCGATACGGGCTGGAACTGGCGGATTATCCGCCAGCGTCGCATCCTCGTCGGCCATCCGCTCGCCCCCGTGTAGGTTGGCAGGTGACGGCACTTGCCGCTCGGCGGCCTCGCCTGTCGCTGGGGATGTGGCGAGGCGCGTAACGGCGGCATGGGGCAACGGTGGCGGATTATCCGCCAGACCGGTCCCGTCGTGCGTGATGGGCGCGACCGGCGGCGATGGCGGATAATCCGCCACATCCCGGGCCGGCTGGCGTACGGCCTGGACATCTTTGAGCTTGACCTGTTCGCCGCGCGTGGCCCGGTCCAGCAGC
>JAABUM010006457.1_pt1 | contig 11491 bp, 10 predicted proteins | sample 5559161 | NCBI WGS metagenome assembly JAABUM01 (sample SAMN10711868, study PRJNA513369) | rock metagenome | isolation source: Antarctica rocks | place: Antarctica: Victoria Land, Siegfried Peak nord | reverse complement strand
GGTCGAGATCTCATCGGTCAGTCGGACAATGTGACCGGTCCGTCGCGGCCGGGCTAGCGACCGCGGCAACCCGCTGCACAGTCGCGGAGCGCGGCAGCCACACCGTCTACTGGACCGAGCCGCGGCACTGCCCGGTTGCCCCTGCGTATTCCTTCATGACGGAGCTTTAGCCCGGCCCTTCGACCACCCTTGACAGCAGAAAATATGTTCGAGTAGAACTGTTGCAGCGGGCGGCGCCTGTCGCTCCGGCCCGGGCCGGAGCGACAGGCGGCGTCCCGGCGACGCTCTCGCGTTGGACGCGGAAGGGGGCGCAGCCAAGAATCTTGTTTCTTTGCACGACGTCGGCGTGCTCTTGCTGTGCCTCCTCCTAGGGGTCGACCAGATCTTCATCGAACCAGCGGTGTCGTGTGGATCCCTAAGCACTGCGCAGGTGCCGCAAGCACCTGCCCGAGGGGGCAGGAGGGAGCTGTCGGGCCGTTGGATGCAACCAAGAAAGGCAGCGCTGCGGTTTGCGTCAATAGCAGAGTTGTGCGCGGCTGAACAGCGCGCGGCTGGAGTCCTCTCCAGCCGGGGAGGAGGTCGGGGCATGGGGCTAAGCGACCAGGAGCTGCGAGTCCTAGCTGAACTGGAGCAGCAGTTCTGGCGAGATCCCGACCCCAGCCTCACTACTCTCAAGACAGCGGTGCGCACTCCAGTCCGACGTCTGCTGGCGAGGCTGTTGCTGGTTGCAGTCGACGGCTGTGTGATCGTTTGGAGTGCCAGGACAGGATCCGTGCCGCTGATAATCGCCGCGTTGTTGCTGTCTTCGTTGGTGCTGCTGCACGGATGCCGTCTGCGGCGAGCCTGGCGTCGGCCTCCCGGTTCTGCCCACCGCCGCTGATACCAAGCTCGGCTCCGGTGTCACCGGCAGGGTGCTCTCAAGCCAGGACAGGGGCGGGGGGGTTGCGGAAGGCGCTGTGTGGGCATGGCGAGCGCCGCGCTGTGGGCATGGCGAGCGCCGACCGAAGGGTCAGGGGCCTGCAAAGTGGCTTTGTCCGTTGTGAACGGGTTCGAGCCGCTGAGAACCGTGAGTTGCCGGGCGTGGCGACCGACGGGTACAGGCGACATCGACCGGCGCGGACCCAGCAGGCCGGGTCGCTGAGGTTGCTCGAAGACTGCCGTGTCGGGTGTCTGTGGCCGGGAAGCCGGGCGCTCTGATCGAGCCCGCGCTGCCGAGCAGTCGGGCGTAGCGGCGGTGCTCTGCCGCCTTGACCGCAGCCGCTGGAGGTCGTCGCCTCCGACGGCGGGCCAATGCTCAGCCCGCCGGGCGTCGTCCTTATCCGCGACCCACTGTGCCGCAGTCCGGGTCTTTCCCTGGGGAGCGGTGCTGGCATCCCTCTCACAACCTCGCGCCCCGGCGATCGCTTGGGAGACGCCGAATGCCTGCCTCGCCGTCTCGCCTGGGCGCCCCCCCACCGCCCCGGCAGTCCGCCCCGGCAGTCCGCAACAACCGCGGCTGCCCACACGGGCCCCGCGAGCCGGCCCACAGCACGGGAATTAACGGGCAGAGGATTCATTGCCTGCGTCGCAAGGCCAGACTCTGCGGTGCCGGAAAGTCCTTGGCCGCGACAGCGGGCCGCCCCCGGTCGCTGAGAGCCGGCAAGGTCACCTCGCCCTAGCCGGGGGCGACCGGAGCGCCGGCCGGCCGAGTCAGCGGCGGCTGCCATCCCAGGACGAGCAGTAGGCGGAGCCTGACGGTCGGATCGTCCAGCGCGTCACCGAGCAACTCGCGCAGCTGGCCGAGCCGGTAGCGGACTGTTTGACGGTGCACGTGCAGCTCGGCGGCGACGGCGCTGTTGTTTCCCATGTGCCGTAGCCATGACGCGAGCGTCTCCTCCAGCCGTAGCCGGGTCTCCGGGGGTAGCCCGGCGAGCGGTTCCAGGACCCGCTGCGCGAGCACGTCGAGCAGCCTCGCGTCGCGGTGGACAATGATCGCGTCGAGGTGCTCGTCGACGAACAGCGGGGCGGCGACGACGACCGCCTCGCGCTGCAGCCGCGCCGCGACCTGCGCGATGCGCAGTGCCGCTGCCAGCCGGAACGGCGGCACGGACGGCCCAATGACCGCAGGGGTCCCCCGCAGTGCGTCCGCCAGCCGGGACCGTCGACCCGGCCCTGCGGCGTCGGGCACGATGGCGCCCCTCACATCCGGCCAACGGATCGATAGGCAGTCACCAGGCAGCCGGCCGGTCAGGTCGACGGCGACCGGTGCCTCGGGATCTACGACTACCAGGGTGACGCTGGGAGGCAGTGCCCAGCGCGCCCGGGCTGCCGTGACCTCAATCAGCCGTTCGTCAGGCCGGCCGGCCAGCAACAGCTCGACGAGATCGGCCCGGGCGCGTTCCAGCTCGGCCGCTGCTTGCTGTTGCTCCTCGACATAGCCGCGGGCAGACGCTGCCGACAGATGATCGACCAGCACAAAGACTGCCTCCGCCAACCGTGCGACGACATCGGCCGGGATGCCTCGCGCCACAGCGACGCGCGCTATGCACCGCCAACCGACACGTGCACCAGCGCGGTAGGCCGACAGCAGCGTGGCCAGGCTCGTGCCGGTACGCCACTCCGCCCGGCCGACCTCCACGAAGACCGCCAGGTCCGCGTCGATCTCTTCCGTGTTTTCAATCTCCCGGCCTTGCAGTGCCCGGTCGGCCGTGTCGACGACGCGCCGCAGCGCGTCGCGTCCGGCGTCGGCAACGGCCGCGTGTTGCTGTTGCAGGAACTCGGCGTAGCCCGGCCAGGGCCCGGCGAGCAGCCGGCCGACATCATCAAGCACCACGGGTAGGTCGTCGACAAGAGCCTGTAGCAGCCCCTCGAGCACCGGAACGGCGTCGCCGCCGGATTCTTGGACAGGTCGAACCTCCCGGGCCGACTGGGGCATCTGCCACCCCCCGTGGTTGCTTCGCGCAGTCGTTGTACATCAGGGACAATTGTATGTCTCCAACATGTGCCCCGGGGCAGGCGACGGGTGGGCCCTCCGCGCGCAGGATCGGGATATGGCCAAGACCGCTCCCGTTCCCGCGAGAGCCGTCCCACCCGGCGATGGCGCGCGCGAGGCCGGATTCGGCGTACGCGAGCGGGCGGAGAACTTCCCCGTCGCGCTGTGGGTGCTGCCCCCGGTGCTGCGCCGGCACCTGCGGGCGGTGTACGACGTCGCCCGCGCCGTCGACGACCTGGGGGACGAGGCAGCCGGTGACCGGGCCAAGCTGCTCGCTTTGTTCGCCCGTGACCTCGCCCTCGTATGGACGACCGGGAAGCCGCAGGCGGCTGTGCTGCGCCGGCTCGTGCCGACGGTCCGTGAGACCGGGCTGGGCCAGGAGCCCTTCCTGCGACTGGTTGAGGCGAACCGGCATGACCAGCGGGTGAGTTCGTACGCGAGCTTCGATGACCTGCTCGGCTACTGCCGGCTCTCCGCCGACCCGGTAGGGCGGATCGTGCTCCAGGTCCTGGACGCAGCCGATGACGTCAGCGTCGCGCTGTCCGATCGGGTGTGCACAGCGCTCCAGTTGCTCGAGCACTGGCAGGACGTCGCCGAGGATCGCCGTGCCGGCCATCTACCTTCCCCAGGCCGACATGGCCGCGTACGGCGTGCGGCCCGAGGATCTCGACGCACCCTCATCCTCCCCTGCCCTGCGCCGACTGATCGCGTTCGAGACCGAGCGCGCCGCTCAATTGCTCGAGCAGGGAACCCCGCTCGCCGGACTTCTCCACGGGTGGGGACGGGTCGCCGTCGCCGGCTTCGTGGCCGGGGGTCGCGCGACCATCGCCGCTCTGCGGCGACCCGGGACTGACGTCCTGGTCGCCACCCCCCGGCCCCGGCGCAAAGACCTGACCATCCAGCTGCCGCGCGTCCTGCTCGGAGCGCTAACGTGACCGCCGAACTCGAAGAGGCGTACGCAGCCTGCGAGACGATTACCAGGTCACAGGCACGCAACTTCTACTACGGCATCCGCCTGCTGCCCGTTGACAAGCGTGCAGTTCTGTGTGCCGTGTACGCCCTGGCCCGCCGCATCGACGACATCGGCGACGGCGACCTGCCCGTGCCCGAGAAGCGCCGTCAGCTCGGGCAGCTGCGTGAGCAGCTGCACGCACCCGACGCGGGCGACCCGGTGATCGCGGCCGTCCGCGATGGGGCCACCCGCTACCAGGTGCCGCTGCCGGCCTTCGACGAACTTGTCGACGGCGTCGAGATGGACGTCGAGGGCTGCCGCTACGAGACCTTTGACGAGCTGGTGACGTACTGCCGCTGCGTCGCCGGGTCGGTGGGCCGGCTGTGCCTCGGTGTGTTCGGCAGCCGTCCGCATCCCCGCGCCGCCCATTACGCCGACGCCTTGGGTATCGCACTACAGCAGACAAACATCCTGCGCGACATCCGGGAGGACCTGCTCAACGGCCGGGTGTACCTGCCGCAGGACGACCTGGACCGGTTCGGGGTGGTGCTCAGGCTGGACGAGCAGGGGCGGCTGCACGACCCCGACGGGGCGTTGAGCGCTCTCGTGCGCGTCAGCGCAGAACGGGCCCGGGGCTGGTATGCCGAAGGCATGCGGCTCGTGCCGCTGCTCGACCGGCGCAGCGCCGCCTGCTGCGCCGCCATGGCGGGCATCTACTCCAAGCTGCTGGACCGCATCGCGCAGGACCCGGCGAGCGTTTTCGACAAGCGGCTGTCGCTGTCGGGCGGACAGAAGCTGGCGGTTGCCGGGCGGGCCCTGCTCGGACGGCAGCCGTGATCGGGCCGGCCGGTGCGACAGCGGGAAGGGTCGCCGTGGTCGGCGGGGGCTTAGCCGGCCTCACGGCGGCGCTTGCGTGCGCCGACGCCGGGCACGACGTGGTCCTGCTTGAGGCGAAGCCCCGACTGGGAGGCCTGACCTGCTCCTACCGACACAATGATCTGCTCGTCGACAACGGCCAGCACGTGTTCCTGCGCTGCTGCACCCGCTACCGAGCGCTACTCGATCGGCTCGGGGTCGCCTCGCTGGTCACGCTGCAGCCGCGGCTCGACATCCCGGTTCTCGAACCCGGCCGGCCGCGGGCCCGGATCCGCCGTACCGGGCTGCCCGCGCCGCTGCATCTTGCTCGGTCGCTGGCCTGCTACCAGCCCCTCACTGTGCGCCAACGGCTGATGGCCGTGCGCGCCGCGCTCGCGCTGCGCGCCGTCGATCCAGGCGACCCTGCGAGCGACAACCGCGCGTTCGGTGACTGGCTGGCCGCGCATGGTCAGGATGCCCGCAGCGTCGCCGCGCTGTGGGACCTCATCGGTCTCGCCACACTGAACTCCCGGGCCGAGCACGCCTCGCTGGGCCTTGCAGCCACCGTCTTTCGGCTCGGGCTGCTAACCGACACCGCCGCCGGTGACATCGGGTGGTCGCGGGTACCGCTCGAGCGGCTACACGCGGCCCCCGCGGCATCGGCCCTCGCGGCAGCCGGTGCGCTGGTACGCACCCGAGCCCGAGTCGAGCAGCTGGAGAGCGTCGACACCCAGTGGCACGTGCGGCTGAGGGAGGGCGAGCACGAACAGGTCGATGCGGTGATCCTGGCGGTGCCTCCCGCCGCAGCCGAACGGCTGCTGCCAGCGGGCGCCGTCGCGCTGGGCGCCGGCTGGTCGGCGCGGCTCGGCGCCGTACCCATCGTCAACGTCCACGTCGTCTATGACCGGCGGGTGCTCGACGAGCCGTTCGTCGCGGCGCTCGGATCACCCGTGCAGTGGGCGTTCGACCGTACCGCACAGGTCGGACTGGGCGAAGGGCAGTGCGTGGCGGTGTCGCTGTCCGGCGCCGATGACCTGATCGCCCTGCCCAGCGAGCGACTGCGCGCGCTGGTCGAACCTGCGCTCGCCGAGCTGCTGCCGCGTGCCCGAGGTGCTGTCGTCCGCGAAGCTTTTGTCACCCGCGAACGGGCCGCGACGTTTCGGCCGCGCCCAGGTAGCGCCGCGCTACGCCCGGCAGCGGTGACGGCCCTGCCCGGACTGGTCCTGGCCGGGGCCTGGACCGACACCGGCTGGCCGGCAACTATGGAAGGTGCCGTGCGAAGCGGCGAAACGGCTGCCGCCGCCATTTACCGGGCCGCCACCGCGCCGGTATCCCAAGCAGCCGTTGGAGCCCTCGCATGACCGTTTTGAGTATTAGCAGCCTGTCCGCCAGCCGTGCGGCCGTGCTCCCGGCGCTGCGAGCGGCCGTCGACAGCCTCGACCGAACGAGCCGCACGTTGGCGGCCTACCACCTGGGGTGGAGTGACGCCGACGGCCGCCCCCTGCAGCGTCCGGCGGGTAAGGCGGTCCGGCCCGCCCTCGCGCTGCTGTCCGCTCAGGCGGCCGGAATGCCTGCCACCACCGGCATCCCTGGAGCGGTGGCCGTCGAGCTGGTCCACAACTTCTCGCTGCTGCACGACGACCTCATGGACGGCGACACCGAGCGGCGGCACCGGGCGACGGTCTGGGCCGTGTGGGGGCCCTCCAGCGCCATTCTGCTCGGCGACGCACTGCTCGCGCTCGCCCAGCAGGTCCTGCTCGCGGCCGCAGCGCCGCAGGCTGCCGCGGCGGCGCGGCTGCTCGCGGACGCCACCCAGCAGCTGGTGCGCGGCCAGGTCGAGGACCTTGCCTTCGAGCGGCGGCACGACGTCAGCGTCGGGGAGTGCCTGGCCATGGCTGCCGACAAGACTGGGGCGCTGCTGCGGGCGAGCGGGGCAATCGGCGCCGTGCTCGCTGGCGCGCCGGGGGCTCTGGTGCAGGCCATGTCGGTGTTTGGGGACGAGCTCGGGCTTGCTTTCCAGCTGGTCGATGACCTGCTCGGCATTTGGGGCCAGCCGGAGCAGACCGGCAAACCTGTGCGCTCGGACCTGCGGTCGCACAAGAAGTCCCTGCCGGTCACCTACGCGATGACATCGGGTACCGCTGCCGGGGACGAGCTCGCGGCCTGGATCTCCGGGTGCGGCAGCAACGGTGATGCCGACCTGCGGCACGCGGCCGACCTAGTCGCGCGCGCTGGCGGCCGGGAGTGGGCCGAACGGGAGGCGCGCCGGCATCTGATGCTCGCCGAGCAGGCGCTGCAGCTCGACGGCATCCCCACGTCGGTACGCGACGAGCTGTGCGCGCTCGGGAATTTCGTCGTGTTGAGGCAGAGTTGATGGCGCAGCCGGCCGCGCCGGGCGCAGTTCGGGCGGCTGAGCCGACGCACGCCGCAGAGGTCCCAGCAGCCGCAGACATTCCAGCAGCCGCAGAGGCCCCAGCGGCCGCCAAGGAGGCTGCAGCCCGCGCCGTCGGCCACTTGCGCAGCCTGCAGAACCCGCGGGGCTGGTGGAAGGGCGAGCTCGCCACCAACGTGACGATGGGCGCCGAGGACCTGCTGCTGCGCGAGTTCCTCGGGGTGCGCACCGCTGTTGACACGGAGGCGGCGGCACGCTGGATCCGGTCGCAGCAGCGCGAGGATGGCACCTGGGCCACGTTCTTCGGCGGTCCCGGTGACCTGTCGACGACGGCGGAGGCCTGGGTCGCGCTCCGGCTCGCCGGTGACGACCCCGCGGCCAAGCACATGGCCGCTGCCGCGGCGTTCGTCATCGCCGAGGGCGGCCTTGAGCGTGCCCGCGTCTTCACCCGCATCTGGTTGGCGCTGTTCGGCCTCTGGTCCTGGGACGAGCTGCCCAACCTGCCGCCCGAGCTCGTCCTGCTCCCGTCGCGGTTCCCCCTCAATCCCTACCACTTCGCCTGCTGGGCCCGCCAGACGATCGTGCCACTGGCAGTAGTCGCCACGCTGCGGCCGAACCACCCGCTGCCCTTCAGCGTGGACCTGCTGCTGTCCGGCCGGCCGGCCCGCGGCCGTGCGCCGGTCACGTCGTGGGCCGGTGCCTTCCAGCGCCTCGACCGGGTCCTGCACGCCTACGCGCGGCGCCCGCTGCGCAGCGTGCGCCAGTTCGCGATGCGTCAGGCGGCGGAATGGATACTCGCGCGGCAGGAGGCGGACGGCTCCTGGGGCGGGATCCAACCGCCGTGGGTGTACTCGGTCCTGGCGCTGCACCTGCTCGGCTACCCGCTGGACCATCCGGCGGTGCGGGCAGGGATCGACGGGCTGGAAGGCTTTGTCGTGCGGGAGCAGACACCCCAAGGACCGGTCAGGCGCATCGAGGCCTGCCAGTCCCCGGTCTGGGACACAGCCCTCGCCCTCACCGCGCTTCTGGACGCCGGCGTGCCCGGTGACGACGACACGCTGCGCCGAGCCGCCGACTGGCTGCTGGAGGAGCAGATCCGGGTCCCCGGCGACTGGGCCGTGCAACGCCCTGGGCTTGCCCCTGGCGGCTGGGCATTTGAGTTCGAGAACAACAGATACCCCGACACAGACGATGCGGCCGAGGTGGTCCTCGCTCTGCAGCGGACGGCGCCCTCGGACCCGGCGCAGCTGGCGGCGGCGTGCGAACGCGGGGTCACCTGGGTCGCGGGAATGCAGTCCACCGGCGGCGGCTGGGCCGCGTTCGACGCTGACAACACCAGCTCGCTGCCCGGCCGGCTGCCGTTCTGCGACTTCGGCGAGGTCACCGACCCGCCGTCGGCGGACGTTACCGCCCACGTGGTGGAGATGCTGGCAGCGGCCGGGCAGGGGGACTCGTCGGCGTGCCGGCGAGGCGTCGACTGGCTGCTCGCGGCCCAGGAGCCGGGCGGCTCCTGGTTCGGGCGTTGGGGGGCCAACCACTTGTACGGGACAGGTGCCGCCGTCCCGGCGCTCGTCGCCGCCGGCATCCCCGTCAGCAGCGCTCCCGTGCGACGGGCGGTCGCCTGGCTGGTCGCCCGCCAGGGCGCCGACGGCGGCTGGGGAGAAGACCTGCGCTCTTACCGCGACGTCGCCTGGGTCGGGCGAGGGGAGCCGACCGCCTCGCAGACCGCCTGGGCGCTGCTGGCCTTGCTTGCCGCAGGTGAGCACGGCCCGGCCGTCGAGCGGGGCGTGCGCTGGCTCGTCGAGCGCCAACGCCCGGACGGCAGCTGGGACGAGCCGCAGTTCACCGGCACCGGATTTCCCGGTGACTTCTACATCAACTACCACCTCTACCGGATCGTCTTCCCGCTCAGCGCCCTAGGACGCTACCTGGCGGTGCCGCGATGACCGCGGGCAGCGCCTCGAGTTCGGCCGTCCCGGACACCCAGGCGGCCTCGCCCGCACCCGCCGCCGTCGTTACCGCGCTGCGGATGGAGCGAGTGGCCCTTGCCGGCCGGCTACCCCGGGGCACCGTGATGTCCGTTGGCGTCGGAGTGGCACGGGCACGCCGACGCCTTGACAGGCACGCCGGCGGGTGCGCCGGGCTGCTGCTGGCCGGCGTCGCCGGCGGCGTGGCACCAGGTGTGTGCCCCGGTGATCTAGTCGTCGCGACCGAGGTCATCATCGGGCAGCGCCGCGTCCCGGTCCCCTCCGCCCCGCTGCTGTATGCGGCGCTGCGCCGCCAAGGCCTTCGTGTGCACCTGGGGCCGACGGCATCAAGCGCCACGCTGGTGGACGGTCGCCGGCGGGCGGATCTCGCCCGCACCGGTGCGCTCGCGGTCGACATGGAGTCCGAGGCCGTGGCAGCGGCCGCAAAAGCCCGCCCCTTCGCCGTCGTGCGGGCCGTCGTCGACACCGCCGAGCACCCCTTGCTTCGTCCCGGCACAGCCGCGCGTGGCGTCACCGCGCTGCGGGCGTTGCGGTTGGCAGCGCCGGCCCTGCGCGAGTGGGTGGACGCTGTGGGGCAGCGCGAGGTCGTACTCGCCGCACCGAGGTCCTTCTGCGCCGGGGTCGAGCGAGCGATCGACATCGTCGAGCGCGCACTCGACCGGTACGGCTCTCCGGTCCACGTGCGCCGGCAGATCGTGCACAACGCGCATGTCGTCCGGGACCTGCAGAGCCGCGGCGCCGTGTTCGTCGACGAACTCGACGAGGTGCCGGTCGGCGGCCGGGTCCTGCTTGCGGCCCATGGCGTGTCGCCGGCAGTGCGGGCGCAGGCCAAGCAGCGCCGGCTGTCGGTCATCGACGCGACCTGCCCCCTGGTTGCGAAGGTGCACAACGAGGCAAAGCGCTACGTCGGCCGGGGTGACACCGTCTTTCTCATCGGTCACCGCGATCACGAAGAGGTCGAGGGCACTGTCGGGCAGGCGCCCGACGCGGTCCGGGTCGTCGAGGACGCCGCCGAGGCCGCCAGCGTCCGTGCGGTCGACGTCGAACATGTCGCGTACGTCATGCAGACCACACTCGCGGTGGACGAGGCCCAGGAGGTGGCCGACGTGCTGCGCGGCCGCTTCCCGCTGCTTGCCGCGCCGCGCAAGGACGACATCTGCTACGCCACGAGCAACCGGCAAGCAGCCGTGCGCGCCGTCGCGGCCGCCACCGACCTCCTGCTGGTCGTGGGCTCGGGCAACTCGTCGAACTCCCGCCGGCTCGTCGAGGTAGCCCAGCGCGAGGGCTCGGAGGCGCACCTGGTTGAGGACGCCGGCGAGGTCGACCTGCGCTGGCTGGCGGGAGTAGGTCGCGTCGGTGTCACCGCCGGTGCGTCCGCACCGCCGCACCTGGTCGAGGAGTTGGCGCGCTGCCTACGCGGCCTGGGTCCGGTCGACGTGCGCGAGGAGCGCGTCGCCGACGAGAACATCCGATTCGCCCTGCCAAAGGAGGTGAGCTGACGTGAGCATGCCGCTTCGTCAGAATATTCGGCTCGCTACCTACCTGCTCAAGCAGAAGGTGCTGCGCCGTGAGAAGTTCCCGCTGCTCGTCGAGCTCGAGCCGCTGTTCGCCTGCAACCTCAAGTGCGCTGGTTGCGGCAAGATCGCGCAGCCTGCGTCACTGCTCAAGCAGCGGATGCCGGTCGAGCAAGCAGTCGCCGCGGTAGAGGAGAGCGGCGCGCCGATGGTCTCGATCGCCGGTGGCGAGCCGCTCATGCACCCGCAGATCGACGAAATCTCCCGGCAGCTGCTCAGCCGCGGCAAGATCGTCTTTCTGTGCACGAACGCTGTGCTGATGCCCAAGCACCTACACCGCTTCACGCCCCACCGCAACTTCGCCTGGATGGTGCACATCGACGGGCTGCGGGAGCGGCATGACGCGTCAGTGTGCAAGGACGGCGTGTTCGACCAGGCTGTCGCCGCCGTCCGGCAGGCGCAGGCGGCGGGCTTTCGGGTCAACACCAACACCACGTTCTTCGACACAGACTCGCCGCAGGACGTCATTGATGTCCTGAATTTCCTCAACGACGACCTGGGTATCGACAACATGCAGATCTCACCCGGATACGCCTACGAGAAGGCGCCGGACCAGGAGCACTGGCTGGGCGTCGCGCAGACCCGCGAGCTGTTCAAGAAGGCTTTTGCCGACGGCCGGCGGCGGCGCTGGCGCCTTAGACCTGGTCTCAGAACCTTGCCGCGTGTCGCTGCAGCTGGTTGAAGCGGCTGTAGCTGATCGTCTCGGGTCATGTCGACGCGGGTTTCTTCCCCGCCGCGGCGACTGGTCGATGACCGGCT
>JAABUM010006456.1_pt1 | contig 11492 bp, 11 predicted proteins | sample 5559161 | NCBI WGS metagenome assembly JAABUM01 (sample SAMN10711868, study PRJNA513369) | rock metagenome | isolation source: Antarctica rocks | place: Antarctica: Victoria Land, Siegfried Peak nord | reverse complement strand
AAGCCTGCCCGAAACCGCCCGCAGGCCCCCGAAACCGGGGACCGCGGGCGGGTTGAGGGCACCCCGGGTCACTCGATAACCCGCCCCGACAGGCCCCGGGCTCGTAACTCTCGGAATGGCTCTTTGACCAGTGCATCCCTAAAGGCTGTGCGCTCCCGACGGCCGATCCGCGCGGCGTGCAGCGCCGTCACCACGGTAGTGTGCACACACCACCACCTCGGCCTGTCCAACGTCGATCCCCGCGCACCGTTCGATGAGTTCTTCCATCAGCCCTTCCCTTCAAGAGGGGGACCACCGCCCGATCGAAAGCCGTTGAGATGGAACGATTCTGCTCGTCGTGCTCAAGGCAAGAGTCCGGGGTGCCGACACGGCCTTGCGTCAGACTTACACTCGGGCTCTCCCGCACCAAAGAGGGCCGACGTCACCACGAGCGGCGATCCCACCCCCATTTCATCCGCCGGGGTGGCGGAGCCAACCGCCACGAGTGACTTACACCGTTATCGAGGTAGTCCCGGCGCATCGACCGTGGAGGGTGTCCCGCGCTCTGTTGTACTTCGGTGGCGGTCCGGTGGCGGTCCTGGTGATCGTTAGGCGGCGATCACGGTGTCATCTTGGCTCACGGCACCGACAGTTTGCGTGGCGACATGCGCGTCGAGCGGGGCGCGGGGTGCGGGCAGGTGCAGGTGGCCGTTGACGCGGCGGAACTGGCCGCGGGCTTCGATCATGCCGGCGGCGCAGCAGCGCAGCGCCATGGTGCCGTTCTGCCAGTTCTTCACATCGATCGAGTGGTTGCGGGCGATCGAGACCATCGACTCGATGCAGTTTGTCGGAGCGTAGTGTGCGAGCGAGGGTGGGCGGCACGTTCAGGCGTGGCACGGTCAGCGTCTCGGCCAGGCCCTCGCGTAGGCTGCCGGCGGCGCCGGGGTGGGAGCGGCCCAACTCCTTGGCCAGCGCCTCAAGCTGGGCCTCGGCCAGGATCGCGGACTCGGCCCGGTAGACCGCCCGCATCCGTTTGGTTACGGTCGAGGCGAGGTGGTCCGGCAGCACTTTGCAGTTGGCAGCGACCAATCACCGAATGCTCGAACACCCGCACCATCGCGGTGCGCAGTGCTTTGCCGTCGTCGATGCCGACGAAGATCGCCCGGGTGGTGTCCAGGCCCCGGTCCCGCAGCCTGATCAGTAGGTCGGTGACCACGCTGGTGTTCTCCGTCCTGCCCTCGGCCAGCCCGAGTGGATGCTTGACGCCGTCGATCCCGATGCCCAGTGCGACCACACATAGGTGCTCCCCGAAGTGCACCCCGTCGATCATCACCGCGACCAGATCCAGACCATCGAGCGGGGCGGCGAGCAGCTCGGCCAGCGCGGTCTCGGACGCTCCGACGAACCGGCTTTGCCAGGATGCCCGGGCGCGAGACCGCGGACTTGCTCGTCGAACGAGCGGCCGCCTCGACCCGCTGACTGACCGGTTCGAGCCCGACCGGGTAACGACGGGTCGACACACCGCGAGCATGCGTTCCAGCGCCATCCGACCCAACACCTCGGTCGGGGAGAACAGCTCATAGGACGCCACCGGCAACTCCCCGGAGCCGTCCCGTGGCCCGCATCCGCGGCCGGGTCACCGGCACCCGCCGCCCACCGAGGGTCACCGACCCGTCCTGGCTGCCGTGCCGCACCGCCGCGCGGTTTCCCGAGGACGCGCGGTGAAGGGACTCTGACGGGCATCGTGCTTGCCTCGCGGCCCGCACACCGCCTCGACATCGGCGTTCATCATCGCGGCCATCACCGGCAACCCCGCCCGACAGCCATCGCGACCAGGCCCTCCTGCACATCAACGGCCAGCTCAGCCAGCACGACGCTCACCGCCTCCGGCAACACCGGCGTCCTCGCGCTCGTCGTGTTCTTCTGGTAAGTCTTCTTCACAACGGTCCCCTGTCTTGGGTCGACTTGGCGGTCGCCCAACGCCTACCTCAGGGCAGGAGTCAGGCGGGGGACCGCCACCTCAACTTCCACCAGACCGGGGACAACCTCGAGTCCGTCCCTCGACCCGACTGGCTCTGGGAGGCCAAATGCCAGGGAACAAGCGCGGTTCCGCGTCGACGCGAAAGGGTGTGGACCGACGTGCAGCGATCATCGTTGCGGCCGCCGGGCTCTTCGCAGAGCAGGGTTACCGCGGCGCATCCCTGGCCTCTGTCGCGCGCCAGACCGGGCTGACGCAGCCTGGACTGCTCCACTACTTCCCGTCGAAGGAAGCGCTGCTCCTCGCCGTGTTGGAGGACCGGTACCACCTCGACGGACGACGACTCCTCGCTGGCGTGGGCGACGAGGGCTTGCCCCTGCTGCAGGCTCTGCTGGACATTGTTGAGCACAACCAGCAATCCGTGGAGGGTGTCAAGCTTTTTACGGTGCTCGTCGCCGAGAGCATCTCCAAGGACCACCCGGCGCACGACCACTTCACGATCCGCTACTTGAAGGTTCGAGCTCGGCTCGAGAAAATCCTGCGCGAGGCCCAGGATGCCGGCCAGATCAGGCCCGACGTCGACCTCACGCTGCTCGTCCCCGTCATTGTCGCTGTCATGGACGGTCTGCAGACCCAGTGGCTCCTTGACGAGCAGGTCGACATGGCAGCGAGTTTCGCCCTCTTCTCCCGCCTCCTCGAGGCGGCGTTGATACCGGCTGACGATGGCGAGGCTGTCGTTGGCGGAGAGCCCCCCATGGCCACTCGCCGACGGGTCGGCTGATGTCGCGCGGCCGCGAGGCCGCAACCCCCGGGAACGAACCGACTCTCTCTCTGGAACGGCGCGCCCGACTGACGACAGGCTCGGGTCTGTGGTCCACTCACGCCGAGCCTCTGCTCGACCTTCCGTCGCTGCGCATGTCCGACGGACCCAACGGCGTGCGAGGCAGCACGTACGACGAACGGCTCAGCGCGTGGTGCACGCCCTGCGGGACCGCTCTGGCGTCGAGTTGGGACGAGTCTCTCGTAGGCGAGGTTGGGGGCTTGTTGGCTGCAGAGGCCACCAAGATGGCCGTCGACGTGCTTCTCGGTCCCATGATCAACCTGCCCCGAAGTCCTTTGGGCGGGCGGGGCTTCGAGTGCTACTCAGAGGACCCGATCCTGTCGGGCCGGGTCGCGGCTGCATGGGTCGGGGGGCTGCAAGGGGTCGGCGTCGCTGCGGCCCCGAAGCACTTCTTGGCGAATGACTGTGAGACGTCACGCACCACGGTCGACTGCGTCATCGACGAACGCGCATTGCGCGAGCTCTACCTCGTGCCCTTCGAATGCGTCGTCCAGGCAGGGGCCTGGGCGATGATGGCGGCCTACAACCGCGTCAACGGCGTTCATGCCACGGAGCATCGAGGGCTCATCCGTGAGCTCCTCAAGGAGGAGTGGGGCTGGGACGGGGTCATCGTCTCCGACTGGTTCGCCGCACACGACACGGTGCGCTGCGCGCTCGCCGGACTCGACCTGGAGATGCCCGCGGGTCAGGTCCTGGGGGCCTCCCTCGTCGAGGCTGTCCGGAGGGGATCCGTTCCGGAGTCAGAGCTCGACGACAAGGTCGAGCGTCTCCGGCGCCTCGCGGGGCGAGTCCGTCGCGGGGGCCGACTCGCCACCGCACCGGACGAACTTCAGCGGCCATTGCCGAACGGTGTCGACCGCGATCCCGGGCACACCGATGCGGTTGCACTCCTGACCCGGGCCGCGGCCGCGGGCTTCGTCCTGCTGAAGAACGACGAGGGCGTCCTACCCCTCGTGCTTAAGCAGGGAGCCGGGCATCTCGCCGTGATCGGTGCTAACGCGGTGGATCCATGCATCCAGGGGGGTGGAAGCTCATCGGTCAACCTGGGCGCGGTCCGCACCCCGCTCAGCGTGATAAGGGAGTGCTTCGGAGGCATCATTCCCGTCGACTACGAGAAGGGATGCTCGCCCCGGAGCACGTTTCGGCCCCTCGAGACCCTGGAGGTGCAGGCCACTGATCGAGGGGCAGCCGCCGGACTGACGATCACGTACATCCCGACGGGGGTCTCAAGAGCCGAAGCCGCGTCCGAAGTGCGATGCAGCAGCTCGCTCAGCTGGTTCGACGGGATCCCCACCTTCCCGTCCGGCAGCACGGGGGAGGTGCGGATGACGGCCTGGCTGACACCGCGACGGTCCGGGGCGCATCACTTCTCCGTCCGGGGCAGCGGGCCCTCTCGACTAGCCGTGGACGGCGTCGAGGTCGCCACCCTCGGCGCCCTCTCGGACCCGTTCGACATGTTCGCCCCCTTCTACTGCGACGACGTCGGAGTTGGAACGCTGCATCTGTCGGCGGGTCGTCCGGTCCTGATTGAGGGTGTGATGCGCCACGAGGCGATCGGTGTCCCCATCTTCGAGGTCGGTTGTCGTGAGCCGGACCTTCCCGACCTACTGGAACGCGCTGTCACGCTAGCGGCAACCGCTCAGACCGTCGTCCTCGTCATTGGAACCAGCTCAGACGTGGAGGCGGAGAGTCGCGACCGGACGACGACCGCACTTCCAGGAGGCCAGGACACGCTCGTCGAGGCCGTGCTTGACGCAAACCGACGGACCGTTGTCGTCGTCAACGCGGGGTCAGCCGTGGACCTGCCGTGGGTCGACAAGGCAGCGGCGGTGCTCTACGCGTGGTTCCCCGGGCACGGCTTCGCGGACGCGCTGGCTGCTGTCCTGGCCGGCGACCTCGAGCCCGGTGGAAGGCTTCCCCTCACCCTTGCGACCTTTCCGGAGCACTACCCGGCGTACTCGACCCTCCCCGACGCGGACGGCCGCCGATACTATGGCGAGTCGGTCTTCATCGGTCACCGGCACTTCGACGCTGCGGGGATCGAGCCCCTGTTCGCGTTCGGTCATGGGCTCGGCTACACCAGTTTCGACTACACCGGGCTGGTGCTGTCGACGGACACGCTCTCGGCAGGCCAGACGCTGTCCGTTCGGACCACCGTGAGCAACATCGGTGGGCGCGGGGGAAAGGCCGTCCCGCAGCTCTACGTGAGTCCCGCTCCCAGTGGAGTGCCGCGCCCGCCCCGCGAGCTGAAGGGGTTTCGTGCCGTGCACCTCGATGACTCGGAGTCGGCAGAGGTTTCCTTCGAGCTCGGGCCTCGCGCGTTCGCTCACTGGGATCCTGAGCGCCACTGCTGGCGGGTCGCCCCAGGTGAGTACGGCATCCACATCGGCGCATCCTCCCGTGACATCAGGCAGTTGGCCCTCGTGCGTGTGGAGGGCTACGACGTAACTGGAAACCCGCCCGTTATCCAAACGTGATAAAACGACCTAGTAGTCGGTAGTTTCTCGGGTCTACGGTGAATGCGTGAAGAAAGGGCCCGACGCTCACGCTGCAGCTGATTCAACGACGAACCCACGGTCGTGCGGACGCTCACGAGCGCCGTCGGCAGTAATTGCACCCTAAACATGGCCGTCTACTCGACGTCGACGTTCCCCAACTACAACCTGTCGGCGGCCTACTCGGTCATCCTCACGCTCGCCACGTGCGCATTGTTCGTATTCTTCCTCAAGCTCACCCAGAAGCGGGCTCTAGGATGAGCACTCTGACGCACACGACATCGAAACACTGGCCCCGCCGGGCGAGAAGAAGGGGCGACTCGCGAGAACCGCGACTCGGTCGCCGGGCGACGCAGTTCATGGTGATGTTCGCCTTCTATGTCCTCGTCCCCATCTGGTGGCTACTCGTGGCATCGAGCAAGCGCCAGTCGGACATCACGACGACCAACGGCCTGTGGTTCACCCAACCTTTCGAGCTCATCACGAACACCGGTCACGTCTTCACCTACGACAGCGGGAGCTTCGTCCGACGGCTCGGCAACAGCATGGTGTACGCCCGAGGCGGCGCGGCGTTGGGCACACTGTTCACCAACATAGCCGGGTACGCGCTCGGCAAGTACGTTTCCCAGGACGGGAGGCGACCTTCAACATCTTCCTGGCCGGCGTCCTTGTCCCGGCGACTGCCCTGGGTCTGCCGCCGTTCCTTTTCTTCAGCAAGGTAGACGGAACAGACACCTTATGGTCAGTGTTCCTGCCAAGCATCGTCAGCCCCTTCGGTGTGTACCTCGCTCGGATCTATGCAGCGTCGAGCATGCCGAACGAGCTGCTGGAGGCCGCACGGCTCGACGGAGCTGGGGAGATCCGGACCTTCTTCTTCGTCGCCGCCTGTCTCATGGTGCCGGCCCTCATGACCATCTACCTGTTCCAGTTCGTCGCGACCTGGCACAACTTCTTCCTGCCGCTCGTCATGCTGCAGAAGCAGGCGCTCTACCCGGTGACCCTTGGCCTCTACAACGTGGCACAGCTCGATCAACAGGCGCCCGAGCTCCAACACTTCTGGCAGAGCGGGCTGGCCGCGGGCGGCGTGAAGTAGTAGTTCGCACTGCCCATCCGATAGCTTGCAGGACCCCCAACTTCGAGCCGTCGACGACTTCCGAGGATGCCCATGTCTACAGTTGATGCCCACGCGCAGGTCGAGGCGGGCCTCGCGCACCGACTGGCGACCCTCAGCCTCGAGCAGAAGGTCCGCCTGCTGACCGGCGCGGACTTCTGGTCGCTCCACGCGGAGCCTGATGCGGGACTGCGACGCCTCGTCGTGTCAGACGGTCCCGCCGGCGTCCGGGGTGAGACGTGGGACGAGCGAAGCACCTCGGCTAACATCCCCTCGCCCACCGCGTTAGGTGCGAGCTGGGACACCTCGCGTGTCGAACGGCTCGGGCGACTACTCGCCTCCGAGTGCCGACGTAAGGGAGTCGACGTCCTGCTCGCCCCGACGATCAATCTGCAGCGCAGCCCCTACGGCGGTCGTCACTTCGAGATGTTCAGCGAAGACCCGTTACTGACGGGACGGCTGGGGGTCGCCTATGTCACGGGGCTGCAGTCGGAGGGCGTTGGCGCGACGATCAAGCACTTCGTCGCAAACGACTCGGAGACAGACCGTTACACCGCCGACATGGTGGTCTCTGAACGCACACTCCGCGAGGTCTATCTGGCCCCCTTCGAGCTCATCATCAAAGAGGCCGACGCCTGGGCCGTCATGGCGGCCTACAACAGCACCAACGGCACGACCATGACCGAGAGCCCGATGCTGCGCGAAATCCTGCATGGGGAATGGTCCTTCGACGGGCTCACAATGACGGACTGGTTCGCCGGCCGGACCACAGAGGCCGCAGGTGGTGCCGGACTTGATCTGATGATGCCCGGGCCCGGCGGCCCGTGGGGAGACGCACTTGTCGCCGCAGTGCGCGACGGCCGAGTGAGCGACACAGCCATCGATGACAAAGTGTTACGGGTGTTTCGCCTCGCTGCCCGGGTCGGGGCCCTCTCCGGCATCGGCCCGGTCGTCGTTGCGACGCCTTGGGACGAGGCACGAGTCTCCCACGAGTTGAGGCAGACCGCCGCAGCGGGTTTCGTGCTGGTACGCAACGTTCCGGCGCGCGGCAAGGACCAAACGGCCGCCGCGCCCGTCCTGCCCATCGGCGGTTCTGTCCGGCACGTGGCCGTACTCGGACCAAACGCCCTTCATGGCCGCACGCTCGGCGGCGGGAGCGCCCTGGTCTTCCCGCCCTACGCGGTCTCGCCACTCGAGGGGTTGACCACCGCCCTTGGCGGGGGTGCGGTTGTCGACTACGCGCCCGGGGTTCGGGCGCACACCAGGCTGTCGCCGGCGGACGTGACGCACCTGACCGTGCCCGGGACGGATGACCCGGGCGTGCTGATCGAGTTTCTCAACAGTGCCGGCGTGGTCCTCGGCACGGAGAAGCGGCGGACGGCCGCGTTCCATTGGAGCGGACGCTTCGCCGACGTCGATCCCCGCCTCGTCTCCGCTCTGCGGGTTCACGCCCGACTCGTGGCCCCGGCGACAGGCACGTACGTCGTCGGCGGCTCCGGTGTCGGGCGGTTCGCGCTGCGGCTCGACGCGGTTGACCTGTTCGACGTGACCCTTGACCTGCCGGCTGGCGCGGACCCCGTCGAGGGGCTCATGAGACCTCCGCAGCACGGAACCGAGGTCGAGCTCGTGGCGCGACAGCAGGTGGATATCGTCTTGACACACGAAGCAGCATCCGGCGCAGCGTCCTTCGACCTGCCCATGCTCGCCTTCCAACTCAACGTCGAGCCGCCAGACCCCGGAGACACTGCTCTGATCGAACAGGCCGTAGCCCTTGCCGCGGCATCCGAGGTCGCCGTTGTCGTCGTGGGCACCAACGAGGAGGTGGAGAGTGAGGGTTTCGACCGGGACTCGCTCACCCTCCCCGGTCGTCAGGACGAGCTCGTCCGGAGGGTCGCCCGGGCCAACCCAAGGACCGTGGTGGTAGTCAACTCCGGGTCGCCGGTCTTACTCCCCTGGCGGCACGAGGTCGCCGCGGTCCTGCTCAGCTGGTTCCCGGGGCAGGAGTTCGGCAACGCCCTTGCGGACGTGCTGCTCGGTCTCACGGAACCCGGCGGCCGACTGCCGACGACCTGGCCGGAGGACCAGGCCAGCTCGCTACCCTCGACGCGACCGGCAGACGGAGCCGTCACCTACGACGAGACGATTCACATCGGCTACCGGCGGTTCCTCCGTGATGGGACCGTCCCGGCGTACTGGTTCGGCCACGGCCTCGGCTACACCACGTGGGATCTGCGCACGGACAGCGTGGCGGGGGACGGATCCGGGGGCTGCACGGTCTGCGTAGCCGTGGAGAACAGCGGCGGTCGCCCCGGACGTGAGGTGGTGCAGGTGTACGTCTCGCGGCCATACAGCTCCGTGGATCGACCGGTTCGTTGGCTCGGCGGCTTCGCGGTCATCGACGCCGCACCACGCGAGCCGGTCACCGTCGACATCCCAATCCCGGCTCGCGCCTTCGAGCACTGGGATAGCAACACCCACGGCTGGGTCACTGAGAGCGGTGCCTTCGACCTGCACCTGGCGCGGTCAGCCGCCGACCTAGTCGACACGACCTCTTTCACTCCAATGTAGCCGCCGCACGGAGTTGGCCGGTGAAGGATGCTCGTCGCCCTAACGAGGAAGCCATCGGCACCCATAGTCCGGGGCCCGCAAGGCCTCTCGATCTGAGGAGCCGGGGGTTTTCCGGACAGTGATTCTGGTGGCTTTTATGCTGCCTGGTGGTGTCGGAACCAGTTCTGCTGGGCCTCGTTGGGTGTGATGTACCCGAGGACTGAGTGGAGACGTTTGTGGTTGTATCGTAGTTCGATATAGCGGGTGATGTCAATGCGTGCGTGTTCACGTGTGGGGTACACGGTGCGGTTTACCCGTTCATTCTTGAGGGTGCCGTTGAATGACTCGGCCCAAGCATTGTCGTAGCAGGTCCCGGTCCGGCCGAGGGACCGTCGGATGCTCAAGTTGTTGGTGAAGTCAGCGAATTCCTGTGACGTGTATTGCTTAGGTTCAAGGGGTCGATGCAACACCGGCTTGTTTTAACGATGGTAGGTGGTCGGTGAAGGCTTCGGCGGGAGTGCGCCATTGGAGTGTCTTACGGGGCCGGCTGTTGAGGGTCGCGGTGACTGCGGTGAGGTCTTCGATGCTCCATCGGGACAGGTCGGTGCCTTTGGGGAAGTACTGACGTAGCAGGCCATTGGTGTTCTCGTTCGTGCCGCGCTGCCAGGGCGAGTGCGGGTCGCAGAAGTAGACCTGCAGCCCGGTGTCGATCTTGAGTTGGACGTGTTGGGCGAGTTCGGATCCTTGGTCCCAGGTCAGCGAGCGACGGAGCTGGTTGGGAAGGGTCGCGAACTGTGCGGCGATGGCGACGTTGACGGCCTGAGCGCCGTGCCCTGCCAGCGGCGGCCCGTTCTTGATCGGCGCCAGGATTCTGTGGCCGTCCATGGGGGGCAGGTGCAGCAACATCGTGTACCTGGTCGTGCGTTCCACGAGCGTGCCGATGGCCGACTTGTTCAGCCCGATGATTAGATCGCCTTCCCAGTGTCCGGGCACTGCCCGGTCGGTGACCTCGGCCGGCCGCTGGCTGATCTTGACCTCGTCGGTCACGAACTTCTTTCCCCGACCCTGCGTGCGTGCCCGCGGAACCCGCAGCGCACGCCCGGTCCGAAGACAGGCACTGAGCTCGCGGTTGAGCGCGCCACGGCCCTGGACGTAGAGCGACTGGTAGATCGTCTCGTGGCTGATCCGCATCGACTCATCCTCGGGGAAGTCGACGGTGAGCCGGTTGCTGATCTGCTCCGGGCTCCACGCGGTGCCCCAGCGTCGGTCCGCCCGTCGGCCGTGCCGTCGTCCGACCCATGGCACGTTCGGTCCAGGGATCGGTCGCCCCTCGGCATCGGTGACGGCGCCGGACAGGCGCTGCTCGACGTAGTCGTGCAGCACCGGGTTCGTGGCCAGCTTGGCCGGCTTGGGCCACCAGCCACCTCCTGATCGAGGTGTTGCGACGACCACTTGAATTCGCCCTGGCAGCCCCGGTCGCTGTGGAAGATGGTGATGTCGCGGCGGATGTCGATGCGCTGGGAGGCCACAGTGAGAGCGTCCGTGATGAGGCTGGTGCGGAGGTGGTCCGTCATCGCGTAGCCGACGACCTGTTTGGTGTGGCAGTCCAGCACGGTGGCCAGGTACAGCCATCCTTCCCAGGACCGGATGTAGGTGATGTCGCCGACGAGCTTCGTCGCCGGGGTGTCGCAGGTGAAGTCCCGCTGGACCAGGTCGGGGGTGTCGGTGCAGTCCCCGGCGACGGTGGTCGTGGGGCGCCAGGGTCGTGGTTGGCAGGCCACCAGGCCGAGTTCCCGCATCAGGACCCGGATCGTCTCAGGGTCAGTGTGCTGCCCGAGCCGGGCCAGGTGGGCATGGATCCGGCGGTAGCCGTAGGTCGCGTCGGAGTCCTGGAACGACCACGCCACCAGGGTGGCCAGCTGGCGCCGGCGCAGCTGCGTCTGCGACGGGCCTCGGCCGCGCCACTCGTAGTAGCCCGAGCGGGACACCTTCGCCCACCGACACATCTTGTGAACCGGGTAATTGCCTTCTTCACCGCAGATGAAAGCGTACTTCACCGCTACCGTGACTTCTTGGCGAAGAAGGCCGTCGCTTTTCCCAGGAACTCGTTCGCCATCCGCAGCTCACGAACTTCCCGTTCCAGCTCTTTCAACCTCGCTCGTTCCGTGAGGTTCAACTCCGGCTCGTCACCCGCGTGCTCGACCCGCCAGGCGTTGACCCAGTTTCCCAAGGTCTGGGCCACCAGACCATTCTCTCGAGCGACGTCAGCGACGGTGCGACCTGTCGATGACTTCCCGGACCGCTGCCTCCCTAAACTCAGGAGAGAAACTCCGATGTGTGCGTGCCATTCTTCATCCGATCTGTTTAACCCCATTCTACTGGGGCCCACTGTCCGGAAGGAATAAGGCACCTCAAGGACAACAACCGGCGCGAGCGGTTCCCGCTCGTGGCGTTCACGTTCCTGGGGTACACGTTTCGTCCGCGCGCGGCACGCGATCGTCATGGAGCAACCTTCTGTGCGTTCCTGCCCGCGATCAGCAC
>JAABUM010006454.1_pt1 | contig 11494 bp, 7 predicted proteins | sample 5559161 | NCBI WGS metagenome assembly JAABUM01 (sample SAMN10711868, study PRJNA513369) | rock metagenome | isolation source: Antarctica rocks | place: Antarctica: Victoria Land, Siegfried Peak nord | reverse complement strand
GCACGCCGCCACCGAGCCACAGCACGGCCAGCACCGCGAGGGCCGCGATCAGCGGCCGGGGGCGCCGGCTTATCGGCCCGGGCCGCCGGTGCACCAGCCCGTTCCAGTCAGCACCGAGGCGGTCGGCACCGTTCCAGTCGGCACCGAGGCGGTCGGCCCCGAGGCGGTCGGCCCCGAAGCGGTTCGGGCCACCCCACTGCGGCTGGCGCCGGGACGGCAGGTCGGCGGTGACCGCGGCGAGGTCGTTGCGCGTCCGTGCGGCGAACACGGTGTCCAGCCGGGACGACAACTCGCCGAGGTCGAGGCGGCCGTCGGCGTGGTGCTCACGAAGGTCGGCGGCGACCGCGTCCCGCTCGGCGTCGGAGACCCGCAGGTGCCCGTCGGGTGTCACCGCGACCCGCCGATGTCGACGCCCGACTCCGGGTCGGTGTCGTCGTCGGTCCCGGAGCCGTCGACCGGGTTCCCTCCGGCGCGGGAGGAGGTGTCGGAACCCTCCTCGGCGAGCAGCCGGTACAGATCCCGACGGGCCCGCACCAAGATGTCGCGCGCGGCGTCCACCTGCCCGGCACCGCCGGCCTGGCCGACCTGGACCACGGCCGCGGCGAGCCGGACGGCCGCCTCCCGCAGTCCCTCGGAGCGGGTGTCACCCGGCTCCCTGTCGGCGGAGACCGCGGTCCACATCGCGTCGATCTCGTCGCTGTGCTCGGCGACCCAGGTGCGTCCGGCATCGGTGAGCGTCAGCAGTCGGGTGCCACCGTTCGCGTCGTCTGCGACCAGCCCCTCGTCCTCCAGCTGGGACAGCGCCGGGTACACCGATCCCGGGCTCGGGCGCCACGTCCCGCCGCTGCGCTCGGCGATCTCCTGCATCAGCTGGTAGCCGTTGCGCGGTCCCTCGGCCAGCAGGGCCAGCAGCGCGGCTCGCACGTCCCCGCGACGAGCCCGCCCGCCGCGGCGGCCGTGCTCACCGCCCGGCCCACCGTGGCCGGAGCCGCCGAAGTGGCGCCCGCCCGGCCCGGGTCGGCCAGCGCCCCGGCCCGAACCGCCGAAGCCCGGCCACCCGCCGCGGCCGGCGAACGGGCCGCCCGCACCGAAGGGTCCACCCGCACCGAAGGGCCCGCCTGGACCGAAGGGCCCGCCCGGACCGAAGGGTCCACCGCGGCCCAAGGCACCGTCGGGGCCGAAGGCGTGGCCGGGGCGTGGCGCGTCGGCGGCCGGTCCGCGGGCGGTGTCACCGGCGGCCGGTCCGCGGGCGGTGTCACCGCGGACCGCGTGCACGGCCGCGTCGACGAGCCGGCCGATCTCGGGCGGCAGAGCCCCGGGCGAGAACCCGAAGCCGGCGACGTTGGGAGACCAGGAGTAGCGGGACACGGTGGTTCCTTTCGCTCGGATTCCCCCACTTTAGCGATATATCGCGATGTGTCAACGACCTATTTCCCCGCAGCGTGGCGCGCGGTCCCTCGGGCCGGGCGCCCCTGACTACCGTCGTCGACCGTGGCTCATCAGCGCGGTGTCGGGGCGGGGTCGCTGGTGCCGCCCGGCTTGCCCACGACGCGGGCGCCGACGGATGGGCCGACGCCTGTGCCGACGCCTGCGCGGGCAGGCGAGATCACGCCCGCCCGGCTCGTCCAGTCCGGCTTTTCCGACGGGGTGCGCGCGGCCGACCTGCTGGCCCGCGACCCCACCGGTGGGCTGCTCGACGCCCTGCTGCCGGACATCGCGGCCTCGGCCGACCCGGAACTGGCGCTCACCGGCCTGCTCCGCCTCGCCGAGGATGCGGTCGCGACGCCGGGTGGGGAGGCCGCCCGACTGGCCCGGGACCTGCCGGCGGCGCCGCTGCTCGCCCGCCGGCTGACGACGGTCTTCGGGCTGTCCGCGGCCCTCGCCGAGGTCGTACTGCGTCATCCGGACGCAGCGGACGTACTGCGCTCCGCCGACTGCTCGCCGCTGGGTGAGGCCGGGGTCCGGGCGGACCTGCTCGACGCCGTCGGTGCCACCCCGGACAGTCCCGAGCCGCGGGCGAGCCTGGTCGGTATCCCCGGCGCCGAAGCGCTGCGCGTGGCCTACCACCGGCATCTGCTGGCGATCGCCGCGTGGGACCTGACGCAGTCCCCGGACCTCACCGAGGTCACCGCCGCGTTGTCGGACCTGGCCGGCGCCGCGCTGGCGGTGGCGCTGGCCATCGCCCTGGCGGAGCTGCCCGGCGGCTCCGACCCGGGCCGGATCGCGGTCGTGGCGATGGGCAAGTGCGGCGGTCGTGAGCTGAACTACCGCAGCGACGTCGACGTGCTGTTCGTCGCCGAGCCCGCCTCGTCGGCGGCTGTCCCCGATGGGCCCGCCTCGTCGGCGGCTGTCGCCACCGCGGTCGCCACCCGGGTCATCCGGCTGTGCGACATGTCGACGCGCGAGGGGACGCTGTGGCCGGTCGACGCGGCGCTGCGCCCGGAGGGTCGGCAGGGCGCGCTGGTCCGCACCCTCGCCGGCTACCGGGCGCACTGGGCCGGCCACGCCGCGAACTGGGAGTTCCAGGCTCTGCTCAAGGCGCGCCCGGTCGCCGGTGACCGGGCGCTCGGGCGGGCCTTCGCCGCCGCCGCGTCCGACGTCGTCTGGTCCGCGGCCGGCCGCCCCGGGCTGGTCGACGACGTGCAGACCATGCGCCGCCGGGTCACCGGCGCCATCCCGGCTGCGCAGGCGGCGCGACAGGTGAAGCTCGGCAGCGGCGGGCTGCGCGACGTCGAGTTCGCCGTCCAGCTGCTGCAACTGGTCCACGGCCGCAGCGACCCGGCGGTCCGCGCGACCGGCACCGTTCCCGCGCTGACCGCGTTGACCGCCGGTGGCTACGTGGGCCGCAGCGACGGGCTGGAGCTGGTGAGCGCGTACGTGTTCCTGCGGACCCTGGAACACCGCCTGCAGCTGCAGCGACTCCAGCGCAGTCAGCTGATGCCCACGGCCGAGCCCGAACTGCGCCGCATCGGGCGGTCGCTGGGCATGGCGCGGGACCCGGTCGGGGGCGTGACGCGGGCGTTCGCCAACCAGCGGCGGCGGGTGCGGCGCCTGCACGAGAAGCTGTTCTACCGGCCGCTGCTGTCCGCGGTGGCCCGGCTGCCCGAGGACGGCATCACCCTCGACGCCGAGGCCGCGCGGCTGCGCCTCACCGCCCTGGGCTTCCGTGAGCCGGCCGCGGCGCTGCGCCACCTGGAGGCGCTGACCGCCGGGGTGTCCCGGCGGGCCGCGATCCAGCGGACGCTGCTGCCGGTGCTGCTCGGGTGGTTCGCCGATGCCCCCGACCCCGATGGCGGCCTGCTCGCCTTCCGTCAGCTGTCGGAGGTGCTCGGCGGCTCGCACTGGTACCTGCGGCTGCTGCGTGAGCACACCACCGCCGCCGCGCGGCTGGCCCAGGTGCTGGGCTCCAGCCCGTGGGTGGGGGAGCTGCTGCGTGGCGCGCCGGAGGCGGCCGCCTACTTCGCCGACGACACGCTGCTGCGGCCCCGCACCCGCGACGAGCTGTGCGTCGAGGTGACCGCGGTCGCCGCCCGGCACGTCGACGCGGACGCCGCCGCCGAGGCCGTGCTGGGTATCCGCCGCCGGGAACTGGTCCGGATCGCGGTCGCCGACATCGTCGGACTGCTCGACGTCGACGAGGTCGCCGCGGCCCTGGGCGACCTGACGGCCGCCGCGGTGGCCGGGGTGCTCGCCGGCTGCCTGGCCGAGGCCCGACGTCGTGACGGGCCGCCGGCGTTCGCCTTCGCGGTGCTCGCCGTGGGCCGCCTGGGCGGGGCGGAGGCCGGCTACGGCAGTGACGCCGACGTGCTGTTCGTCGTCGACCCGGAGCCGGGAGCCGCCGAGCAGGACGTTCAGGCGGCAGCCACGGCGCTGGCTGCCCGGCTGCGGGCACTGCTCTCCCGTGCCGGTGCCCACCCCCCGCTGCCGGTGGACGTCGACCTTCGCCCGGAGGGCCGAAACGGCCCGCTCGTCCGGTCGCTGGCCGCCTACCGCGTCTACTACCAGCGGTGGTCCGCGCCCTGGGAGGCTCAGGCGCTGCTTCGGGCGGCCCCGCTGGCCGGCGACACCGACCTCACCGAGCGCTTTCTGCGCCTGGCCGACCCCGTCCGGTACCCCGACGGGGGACTGTCGGCCGAGGGGGTCGGGCAGATCCGCCGGCTCAAGGCCCGGGTGGAGGCCGAGCGGCTGCCGCACGGCGCCGATCCGTCGACCGAGGTCAAGCTCGGCCCGGGGGGACTGTCCGACGTGGAGTGGGTGGTGCAGCTGCTACAGCTGCGGCACGCCGCAGCCGTCCCGTCGATGCGGACGACGACGACCCTGCAGGCCCTGCGGGCGGCAACCGCCGCCGGTCTGGTCCCGGCCGCGGACGAAGCGGTGCTCTCCGTCGCCTGGCGGATGGCCGGCCGGATCCGCAACGCCGCGATGCTGGTCCGGGGCCGGCCGCGCGACTCGGTGCCCGCGGACCCGGTGGAGCTTGCCGGCGTCGCGCGGCTGCTCGGCTATCCGCCGGGCGCGAGCGGTGATCTCGTCCAGGACTGGCTGCGTGCCGCCCGCCGCTGCCGCGCCGTCTTCGACCGGCTGTTCACCGGCTGACCCCGCCCGGGTCGGACTGCCGGCTCAGAGGCCGGCGGCGAGCCGGTGGTAAGCGTTGTTCCACCGCAGCTGCTGGCGGAACTCACGCACGGCCGTGTCCGGGCCGATCAGCGCCAGCTCGGTCCGGGTGAGCTCGGCGAGCTCGTCGATCGCGGCCGGGGTCAGCGCGGTGGACAGCACGGTGTGGTGCGGTCCGCCCGCGATCAACCAGCACTCGGTCGAGGTGGGCAGGTCCGGTTCCGGCTCCCAGACGGCTGAGGCCACCGGCAGTGAGGTCAGTTGTTCGTCTGGCGGCACGACGGTGATCTCGTTGCCGATGAACCGGAACCGATCGCCCATGTCGGCGATGCCGAGCACGACGCCCGGTCCGGGCGCGGCGCTGAACTTCAGCCGCACCGGGTCCTCGCGGTTCCCGATGCCCAGCGGGTGGATCTCCAGCGTCGGCTTGCCGGCCGCGATCGACGGGCACACCTCGAGCATGTGTGCGCCGAGGATCCGCTGCGGCCCCGGGCCCAGGTGGTAGGTGTAGTCCTCCATGAACGAGGTGCCGCCGGGCAGCCCGCGCGCCATCGTCTTCAGCGTGCGCAGCATCACCGAGGTCTTCCAGTCGCCCTCGCCGCCGAAGCCGTAGCCGTCGGCCATCAGCCGTTGGACGGCCAGCCCCGGCAGCTGCCGCAGGCCGCCCAGGTCCTCGAAGTTCGTCGTGAACGCGCCGAACCCGCCGCCGGTGAGGAAATGCCGCAGGCCGGCCTCGATGCGCGCGCCGTCCCGCAGCGAGTCGTGGCGGTCCCCGCCGGGCAGTAGCTCGGGCGCAACGTCGTACAGGTCGCCGTACTCGGTGACGAGAGCATCGATCTCGGTCTGCGGCACGGCGTCGACGACGGCCACCAGGTCGTTGACGGCGTAGGTGTTGACCGAGGTACCGAAGTGCAGCTCGGCCTCCACCTTGTCGCCTTCGGTGACTGCCACATCGCGCATGTTGTCGCCGAACCGGGCCAGCCGCAGCGAGCGCATGTCCGCCACCCCGGCGGCGGCGCGGGCCCACGTGCCGATCCTGTCCTGCGTCCGCGGGTCGGACACGTGCCCGGAGACCGTGGTGCGCGCGACGCCGAGCCTGGTCTGGACGTACCCGAACTCCCGGTCGCCGTGTGCGGCCTGGTTGAGGTTCATGAAGTCCATGTCGATGGTCGACCACGGCAGCGACACGTTGGCCTGCGTGTGCAGGTGCAGTAACGGCAGACGCAGCGCGTCCAGGCCTCGGATCCACATCTTCGCCGGGGAGAACGTGTGCATCCAGGCGATGACGCCGATGCAGCGCGGGTCACTGTTCGCTTCGACGAGCCGGGCCTTGATGCCGGCGGAGTCGGTCAGCACCGGCACCCACACGACCTTCACCGGGACGGCCGCGGAGTCGTCGATCCCGCGGGCGACGACCCGGGACTGCTCGGCGACCTGCGCCAGGGTGCCCTCGCCGTACAGGCCCTGGCTGCCGGTGAGGAACCAGATCTCCTGGCCGTCGAACGAAGCAGTGCTCACTGGTCGGTCCTCTCCGCAGCGGTGGTCACGGATGCTACGGCGGCGGTCACCGCTGGCCGTACACGTTCTGGTAGCGGGCGTACAGGCTGTCGATGTCGGCCTGCGCGATCGCCACCGGTTCCCCGAGCTGGCGGGAGATGTGCACCGTGCGTGCGACGTCCTCGCACATCACCGCGGCCTTGACCGCGGCCGCGGCGTCGGCGCCCACGGCGAACACACCGTGGTTGGCCATCAGTACCGCGGGGGAGCGGTGCTCGCGCAGCGTCTGGACGATCCCGTGGCCGATCGAGTCGTCGCCGATCAGCGCGAACGGCCCGACCGGGATCGGGCCGCCGAACTCGTCGGCCATCGCCGTCAGCACACACGGGATCTCCTGCCGGCGTGCGGCCCACGCCGCCGCGTAGGTGGAGTGGGTGTGCACAACCCCGCCGACCCGGGGCAGATGGCGGTAGACGTAGGCGTGCGCGGCGGTGTCCGAGCTGGGACTGGCCTCGCCCTCCAACACCGTGCCGTCCAGGTCGCAGACGATCATCGCGTCACCGGACAGGTCGTCGTAGGAGACCCCGCTGGGCTTGATGACCATCACGTCGTGACCGGGCAGCCGGCCCGAGACGTTACCGGCCGTCCACGCCACCAGCGCGTAGCGGGTGAGCTCCGCATGCAGGTCGGACACCCGCCGGCGGAGTCGGGCGAGCGCCCGGTTCGCGTCCGCGTCCAGGGCGTCCAGCGCGTTGCGGACTCGCGGAGCACTGCTCGCCATCAGTCGTCCCTCCCGCGCCGGGCTGCCCGACGCATGTCCCGCAGCCGGTGCATCACCTCGTTGCCGCCGGCGGACTCGTCCCGCCCGAACCAGTCGTAGAGCCGGCGGTACTCCGCGTAGAGCGCGTCGTAGGCCCTCGCCCGGTCCGGGTCCGGCAGGAATGCGCCCTCGCGCTTTCGGCCCATCACCTCGGCGGCCGCGGCCACGTCGGGGTGCACGCCCGCGGCGACGGCGGCGTGGATCGCCGACCCGACCGCCGGGCCGTGCTCGGTCTCCAGCAGGGACAGCGGCCGGTTCAGCACGTCGGCGTAGATCTGCATGAGGAACGGGTTGCGCAGCAGGCCGCCGGCGGCCACGAACTCGGTGACCGCGACGCCGGCCTCGTCGAACGCCTCGACGATGCGCCGGGTGCCGAACGCGGTGGCCTCCACCAGCGCCCGGTAGACGTCCACCGCGGTGGTCGCCAGCGTCTGCCCGACCACGAGGCCGGACAGCTCGGCATCGACCAGGATCGACCGGTTGCCCGACTGCCAGTCCAGTGCGACGAGACCGTGCTCGCCGACGGCTTGCTGCGCGGCCAGCTCCGAGAGCAGGGTGTGCACGCTGATCCCCCGCTCGGCGGCCCGCGCGGCGTACTCGGTAGGCACCTGCTGCTCGACGAACCAGCCGAGGATGTCGCCGACCCCGCTCTGGCCGGCCTCGTAGCCGTAGGCGCCTGCAGTGATCCCGCCGAGCACGACCCCGCACATCCCGGCGACCTCGGCGACGTGGTCGCTGTTCATCACGTGACAGGTGGAGGTGCCCATGATCGCGAGCATCGCTCCGGGGGCGGTCGACTTCGCCGCCGGCAGTGTCACGTGGGCGTCGACGTTGCCGGCGGCCACCGCGATGCCCGCCGGCAGCCCGGTCCACCCGGCGGCCACGGTCGACAGCCCACCGACGCGGCTGCCCAGCTCGGCCAGCGGGTGGTCCAGCCGGGTCGCCACGAAGTCGGCGAAGTCCGGGTGCAGCGCCGCGGCGTAGGCCTGGTCCGGGTAGGCGCCGTCCTGGCGGATCGCTTTGTAGCCGGCGGTGCAGACGTTCCGGCTCTCGGTCCCGGTCAGCTGCCAGACGATCCAGTCAGCGGCCTCGATCCACCGGGCCGTGGCGGCCCAGACCTCGGGGTCCTCCTCCAGGACCTGCAGCGCCTTGGCCCACTCCCACTCGCTGCTGATCTTTCCGCCGTACCGCGGCAGCCAGGACTCGCCCCGCTGCTCGGCGACCGCGTTGATCCTGTCCGCCTGACCCTGGGCTGCGTGGTGCCGCCAGAGCTTGACGTAGGCGTGCGGGCGGTCGGCGAACCCCGGGAGCTCGGACAGCGGCGTCCCCGCGGCATCGGTCGGCAGCGGGGTGGACGCGGTGAAGTCGGTGGCGATGCCGACGACATCGGCGGGGTCGATGCCGGCGTCGGCGATCGCAGCCGGAACGGCCTCGCGCAGCACGGCCCGGTAGTCCTCGGGCACTTGCAGCGCCCAGTCCGGGGGCAACGGCACCGGCTCGCCGCCAGTCAGGTCGGCCGGGACGGCGTCGACCAGCACCGCGTGCGGGTAGGCCGTGACCGCCGAGCCCAGCACGCGGCCGTCCGCGGCGTCCACGACCACCGCACGGCCGGACAGGGTGCCGAAGTCCACACCGATGACATAGCTGATGTGACCGCTCACAATTACCTCGTTGTCGAGAGCGCTGGCAGATCGGCCGAGCACGGCGGACCCTACCGGCGTGCCGGCGCCTCCCGTTAGCCGGCGCGTCCCGTTAGCCGAGGTGTACCGCTCAGCCGAGGTGGGGCCCCCACGACTAGCGTCCATCTCCGGCGCGCGGTCAGGTTGCGCGGCCCGGGGCCGCGTCGCGGGAGGCATCGATGACGCTGCACACCGGTGCACCCGCCGACGGGTCCCCGGAATCCGGACGCGCCCCGGTGATGAGCGACGTCGCACGGCTGGCCGGGGTCTCGCACCAGACCGTGTCCCGGGTGCTCAACCACCACCCGAGCGTCCGGACGGAGACCCGCCTGCGGGTGCGCGCGGCGATCAGCGAGCTCGGCTACCGGCCGAACCGGATCGCCCGAGCGCTGGCCAGCCGAAGCTTCCGCTCGGTCGGCGTGGTGACGACGGACACCCTCGCCCACGGGCCGGCGTCGACGCTGCTCGGGATCGAGCGGGCGGCACGTGACCGGGGATGGGGGCTCGCGATCGCGGCGCCGACCAGGCTGACCGGCCAGGCGATGCTCGAGGCGATCGAGGCGCTGCTGGACCAGGGCGTCGGCGGTCTGCTGGTGATCGCCCCGCAGGACGCGGTCGCGCGGGCGCTGCCGAGCGGGTCCAGCGGGCTGCCGGTCCTGTGGGTCGCCGGGCCAGACCCGGCCGGCGGGGGGACCGCGCGCAGCGGCGCGGTCGCCCTGCCGACCGTGCGGGTGGACCAGGTCGAAGGGGCCCGCCTGGCGACGGAACATCTGCTGGCGCTGGGCCACCGGACCGTCTGGCACATCTGCGGACCCACGGACTGGGAGGAGGCGCGCAGCCGGGTGGCGGGATGGCAGCGCCAGTTGCGCGCGGCCGGTGCGCCGGTGCCGCCGGTAGCGGTGGGGAACTGGGACGCCAACTCCGGCTACGAGGTCGGCCGGGAACTCGTCCGTCGCGGGAACGTGACCGCGGTCTTCGCCGCCAACGACGAGATGGCCATCGGCCTGTTGCGGGCGGTCGCCGAGGCGGGGCTGCGCTGTCCGCAGGACATCAGCGTGGTGGGCTTCGACGACATCCCGCTGGCCGCCTTTGTGGTGGCGCCGCTGACCACCGTCCGCCAGGACTTCGACGAGCTGGGCCGGGCGGCGGTCTCCGAGCTGGCACGGCTGATCGGCCGTTCCCCCGCCGCCGACCACTTGCCACTTCCGCCAGCGTCGCTGACGCCGCAGCTGGTCGTCCGCGCCAGCACCGGTCCGCCACCGCGTCGGTGTTGACCGGCGCCGAACGGGCCCCGGGGGACCCGCCCGGCGTCGCACGACTCAGATGTCGAAGTACAGCTCGAACTCGTGGGGGTGCGGCCGGAAGCGCATCGGGTCGACCTCCCGGGTCCGCTTGTAGTCGATCCAGGTGGCGATGAGGTCGGGGGTGAAGACGTCCCCGGCGGTCAGGTAGTCCTGGTCCGCCTCCAGCGCATCCAGTGCCTTGGGCAGCGAGTCCGGAACCGTCGCAAGCGCGGCCAGCTCGTCCGGGGGTAGGTCGTAGAGGTCCTTGTCGACCGGCTCCGGCGGCTCGATGCGGTTGCGGATCCCGTCCAGTCCCGCCATCAGCAGCGCGGAGAAGGCCAGGTAGGGGTTCGCCGACGGATCCGGCACCCGGAACTCGACACGCTTGGCCCGGGGACTGGTACCGGTCACCGGGATGCGGATGGCGGCAGACCGGTTGCGCGAGGAGTAGACGAGGTTGACCGGCGCCTCGAAGCCCGGGACCAGGCGGTGGTAGCTGTTCACGGTCGGGTTGGTGAGGGCCACCAGGCTCGGGGCGTGCCGGATGAGGCCGCCGACGTACCAGCGCGCGATGTCGGACAACCCGCCGTACCCGGTCTCGTCGAAGAACAGCGGCTGGCCGTCCTTCCACAGGGACTGGTGCACGTGCATGCCCGAACCGTTGTCCCCGAACAGCGGCTTGGGCATGAACGTCGCTGTCCGCCCGTCCGCGCGGACCGCGTTCTTCACGATGTACTTGAACAGCACCAGCTGGTCACCGGCGTGCTGCAGCGTGTCGAACCGATAGTTGATCTCGGCCTGCCCGGCGGTGCCGACCTCGTGGTGGGCGCGCTCGACGTTCAGCCCGGCCCCGCCGAGCAGCGAGGAGATGGTGTCCCTCAGGTCGGCGAAGTGGTCGGTCGGCGGGACCGGGAAGTAGCCGCCCTTGTACGGCGTCTTGTAGGCGAGGTTGCCGCCCTGCTCGATGCGGCCGGTGTTCCAGGCGCCCTCGATGGAGTCGATGAAGTAGTAGCCGGCGTTCTGCTTGGTCTCGAAACGGACGTCGTCGAAGATGTAGAACTCCGCCTCGGCCCCGATGAACGCCGTGTCCGCGATCCCGGTGCTGGCCAGGTAGGCCTCGGCCTTGGCGGCCACCTGGCGCGGGTCCCGGGCGTAGGGCTCGTCGGTGAACGGGTCGACGACGGAGAAGTTCATCGCCACGGTCTTGCGCAGCCGGAACGGGTCGACGAAGGCCGTCGCCGGGTCCGGGATGAGCTTCATGTCCGACTCGTGGATGGCCTGGAAACCGCGGATCGACGAGCCGTCGAACATCAGTCCGTCGGCCAGCACGTCGTCGAGCATCGCCGCGGGCACCGTGAAGTGCTGCATCTGCCCGGGCAGGTCACAGAACCGGACGTCGATGAACTCGACACCCTCGGCCGCGACATAGGACTGCAGTTCCTCGGCGGAAGAGAACATCCAACCTCCTCGGCCCACTCCCCGAGCGGGCCATCACTGGAGACGCCGACCCGTGCGGGCGGGCGCCGGTCTCGCGCGGACGTTATCGGTCCCCGGGCGAGCCGTCTGCCCCGGCCGTCCCACCCCGGGGGACACGTTCGCCGGTA